>Ga0207645_10002396_pt1 | contig 14754 bp, 9 predicted proteins | sample KBSM53metaG_FD_184331 | JGI IMG/M metagenome (GOLD analysis project Ga0207645, IMG submission 184331) | Miscanthus rhizosphere microbial communities from Kellogg Biological Station, Michigan, USA - KBS M5-3 metaG (SPAdes) (version 2) | ecosystem: Host-associated > Plants > Roots > Rhizosphere >...
CCATCGGCAGGCCCATGAGGCCGACGCCGACATAGCCGATGCGGATGGGCGCCATCGCTATCCTTCCATTCCATAGATTCGTATGGCGTTGTCGTGGAAGAGCCCGCGCCGTTCGCCGGCCGAGAAGCCGTGGACGATCTCACGGAAGCCGCCGAAGATCGTATGGAAGGATGCGCACAGGCTGTCGACCGGAAAGTTGCTCGCGAACATGCAGCGCGATGGGCCAAACACGTCGATTGTCGTCAGCACGATGTCGCGGTTCGCGGCAGCCGTCCAAGGCTGGCCGCGCTGGCCAAGGCCGGAAATCTTCACCGCGACGTTCGGACACGTTGCCAGCGTCTTCATCGCCGCCTTCCAGCAGGCAATGCCTTCGGCGCTTCGATCTGCCGGCAGACCCGTGTGATTGAGGATGACCTGCGTGTCCGGAAAGTCGTTTGCGAGTCGCGCTGCCTCCGCCAGATGCCACCACGGCGTCTGCAAATCGAAGCGCAGGTTATTGCGGCCAAGCTCCGCGTAACCATTCCGCCACCGAGCGTCCGTCATGCCGCCGGGCGAGGATTCCGTGGGCGAGCGATTGGCCCGCGGCTTGTGGCGCACGCTACGAACGAACACAAACGCTGCCTGCTGCGCAAGCACATCCGGAGCATCGGGCTCATCGAGCCGCGCAGGGGCCACGGCAACGGTCGGCAATCCGAATTCCTGCCGCAGACGTTCGACGTAGCGCATTTCGCCGACCGGGTCTGCGGGATCCCATTCCGTCTCGACGTACACAGATTGGTCGATGCGGATGGGTGCAGCATCGGCACGATAGTCCGGCGGCAGGTAGCGGCGGCGGATCGCGCGATAGTCGCCGTAGCGAAACGGGATGGGCGGCTCGTCCCGCAGCCACGGATGGTAATTGGCGTCGGGATCCCAGAAGTGCTGGTGGGCATCGACTATGGCCAGATCAGCCACGCCGCCGCGCAAAGATGCCGGTCCCCCTTCCGAGCCCTCGTCCAACACTCCTCCATTGCGGCACGCGTTCGAGCCGGTGTGGCCGGCCTCTTTGATGCCAAGAGTATGCATGGAAACGCCAGCCTCGGAAATACGGTGTCGAGCAAGAGGAGCTCTGTTCGGAGGCTGCACCGGGAAAGGTCCGCCGCCGAAGTCGGCGCTCATGATGGATACCATGAGGCTTCGGCGGGCAGAAGCTTGTACTTTGTCACACCGGTCGGGGCGCGTCCTTCGACTCCCGTCTGTCCACGGACGCAAGTATCTCCAGCAATTCCGTAGGCATGACCGGTTTGACCAGGTGCCGGTCGAAGCCCGCCTCGGTCGACTTGTATTGGTCGACGTCGCTGCCCCATCCGGTCAGCGCAATGAGGACCACCTCGCCTCCGTCCGGTCCCATTCGAATGGCGCGCGCGGCTTGATATCCATCGAGATTGGGCATCCCGATGTCCATGAGCACGACGTCGGGTCTAAATTTTGGAATCGCGGCAACGGCTGCCGCGCCGTCGAACACGGTGTCTACTTCGTTCCCAAACATACGAAGAATGGTTGCCAGGGATTCCGCCGCATCGCGATTATCGTCGACAACGAGAATCCGCCGGCTCATCGCCTGCAACTGGTCAGAGGCTGTGCCCTTCTGGGTGGCCTTCGGCGGTACGGTTGCACGCAGGATGGGAAGGCGGACGGTGAACTCGCTTCCCATGCCGAAACCCGCGCTTTTCGCCGAGATGTCGCCCCCGTGCATTTCCACAATCTGACGCGCAAGTGCCAGCCCCAGACCCAAGCCGCCCTGCGTTCCATCCAAAGGGGATCTGGCCTGGTAAAAGATGTCGAAGATGCGACTTAGGTCCGACTCCACAATGCCCATTCCGTTGTCCTTGACTCGGACGAGCACCTCGCCCTCCGCGATTTCCGCGGCTATGTCCACATGACCACCCGGTTGCGTGAATTTGACCGCGTTGTTCATGAGATTCACGAAGACCTGGGTAAGGCGTACGGCATCGCCATCGAGGTAGACTGGAACTGACGGGAGTTGCACGTCGATTTTCTGCTGTCTTTGTTCGGCGAAGGGCCTGTTCGCCTCGATTGCATTGGCGACGATCTGTGAAAATTCCACCCTGCTCTTGCGCAGCGCGAGCTTGCCGCTGTTGATGCGACTCATATCGAGAAGGTCGTCCACCAGCCGCACCAGATGATTGACCTGACGCTCGATAATCTCGCCTGCCAACTCGCGCTCCGCCGGCGCAGTCTTGGGCTGGCGCAGCAGTTCGAGTGCATTGCGAATCGGCTGAAACGGATTGCGGAGCTCGTGCGCCAACATAGCCAGAAACTCATTCTTGCGGCGGTCCGCTTCGGCCAACGCCATCGTTCGGGACGTCACCCGTTCTTCCAGCGTACGGTTCAGGCCTTCGAGCTGCATCGTTTTGCGGTAGAGCTCGATGAAGACGCTGACCTTCGCGCGCAGGATTTCCGGAACCACAGGAACCGACACGTAGTCCACTGCACCCGTCTCATAGCCGTGCACACGATCGATGTCCGACATATGCACCGCGGAGACGTAGATTATGGCGGTCTTGTCACACCGGGGATGCTGGCGGATCAACTCCGCCAGTTCGAACCCGCTGACCTCGGGCATGTTCACATCCATCAGCACGACCGCGACATCTTCCTTAAGAAGATAGGTCAGCGCCTCCTGCGCGGTAGCTGCCTTGATGAGGTTCTCGCCCAGTTGCCCGAGCATCGCCTCATAGGTCAGCAACTTGCCAGGCTGATCGTCCACCATCAGGATGTTTAGCTTCTCCATGGCTTCGCGGCGTTCCACCTAGCGGTGCAGCCACATGCGAAGCGCCGAGACCAGCTGCTCGGTGTTGACCGGCTTGGCCAGATAGTCCGACGCGCCGGCCTGAAGGCACTTTTCCCGATCGCCCACCATCGCCTTCGCCGTAAGCGCAATGATGGGAAGGCGCCTGTAAGCGGGATTGCTGCGGATCTCGCGCATCGTCTCGTACCCGTCCATTTGCGGCATCATGATATCCATCAGCACGATCGCCATTTCCGGCTGCGCTTCGAGTGTTGCGATCGCTTCGCGACCCGTATTTGCCGTCAGCACTTGCATGCCGCGGCGTTCGAGCACGCTGGAGAGCGCGAAGATGTTGCGGACGTCGTCGTCGACGACCAGCACCTTCTTGCCAATCAGGTCCTCGTCGGACCCGTGCAATCGCTCGAGCGTGTTGCGCTTGGTCTCGGGCAGGTCGGCCATCACACGGTGCAGGAAAAGCGCGGTTTCGTCGAGCAGACGGTCCGGCGATTCCACGCCCTTGACGATGACGCTGCGCGCCAACATGCCCAGGCGCGCGTCCTCATCCGGGGAAAGCTCCTTCCCGGTGAACACCACGATCGGGAGGTCGCGCAATTCCGCCTCGTCGCGAATTGTCTCCAGCACGTCGAAACCGGACATGTCGGGCAGCCGCAGATCGAGAACCACGCAGTCATACGGCTGCTCGCGCAATGCCACCAGCGCCGCGGTTCCCGTATCGGCAACGGTGATGTCGATATCGTCGTATTCGAGCAATGCCGTGATGCTTTCCTGCGCTGCCCTGTTGTCGTCGACGACGAGCAGGCGCTTGCGCCGTTGGGCGGTGAAGGCCTTGATCCGTGACAGTGCGTTGTTCAGGCCATCCGCAGTCGTTGGCTTGCCGACGAAGGCGAAGGCGCCGCGTGCGAGTCCGTGCTGACGATCTTCTTCAATCGTGACAATCTGTACCGGGATGTGTCGAGTCGCCGAGTCTCGCTTCAGGTGGCTCAGCACGGTCCAGCCGAGCATGTCGGGCAGGAACACGTCGAGCGACACCGCCGTCGGTCGATATTGCTGGACGAGATCGAGCGCATCCGCACCGGTACCAGCTACCAGGATCTTGAATCCATTGCTGCGCGCCAGGTCCGCAATGACTCGCGCGTAGCTCGGATCGTCCTCCACGATGAGTATCACGGCGTCATTGGGATGGATGTCGGCGCGGTCATCCGGGACCCCGATGTCCGCGGGTTCCATTCGGCGCACGATCGGGAATGGCGAACGCCGCCGTGCCGCGTGAACGGACGCCGGATCCCAGGATACGGGGTCTCGTGCCGGTTCCAGCGAGCCCACATAGCTCAACGGCAAATACAACGTGAACGTGCTGCCGGAGTCGGGGACGCTCTTCAATGTGATTTCGCCCCCCAGCAGCCCCGCAAGTTCCCGGCTGATTGCAAGACCCAGCCCGGTGCCCCCGTACTTCCGGCTGGTGCCCGAATCCGCCTGCTGAAATGCCTCGAAGATGAGCTTTTGCTTTTCGGCGGGAATGCCGATACCTGAATCCGTCACTTCAAAGCTGACCACGGTTCCCGCTGACTTCAGCACTGGATGATCGCCTGTCCAGGAGTCGGCCTGAGCCACTTTGAGGGTGACGCCACCGTGCGCCGTGAACTTGAAGGCATTCGAAAGCAGGTTCTTCAATACCTGGAGCAGCCGCTTGGAATCGGTCACGATGCGACGCGGCAGCCTCGGATCGACTTCCACTTCGAAGAACAGCTTGCGGCGCTCGGCCTCCAAGCGGAATGTCCTGCTCACCGAATCGATGATATCGCTGAACATCAGGTCTTCCGCGTCGACGGTGACGGTCCCCGATTCGATCTTGGACAGGTCCAGGATATCCGTAATGAGGTTCAGCAGGTCGGATCCCGCGCTGTGGATCGTTCGCGAGTACTCGACTTGCTTCGGCGTAAGGTTGCCCTCCGGATTGTCGGTCAACTGCTGGCCGAGGATCAGGATGCTGTTGAGCGGCGTGCGCAGCTCATGCGACATGTTGGCCAGGAATTCCGACTTGTACTTCGAAGTCAACGCGAGCTCGGTTGCCTTTTCCTCCAGCGCCCGCCGTGCCTGTTCGATCTCGTGGTTCTTGCGCTCGACTTCGGCATTCTGCTCCGCGAGCTGTTGCGCTTTCTGGCCGAGCTGGTCATTGGTTTGCTGCAGCTCCCGCTGCTGCGTCTGCAATTCGCCGGCAAGCTGCTGCGATTGCTTGAGAAGGGCCTCGGTTTGCATCGTGACTTCGATGCTGTTGAGAACGATGCCGAGATTGGCCGTCAGCTGCTCGAGAAAACCAAGGTGCGACGGCGCGAATTCGTGCAGCGACGCCAGCGCGAGCACAGCCTTGATCTTGCCCTCGAAGATGACCGGAAACACAACGACGCTGCGCGGAAGCGCATTGAAGAACGCCGGCTGGACCGCAATGGTGTCCTTTGGCACATTGGTGATCAGGATTCGCCGCAGGTCGCGCGCGCACTGCCCGATGAAGCCGTGTCCCAACTCCACGCGCGTCGGATAGGACTCGTGCGGGCCGTTGGCGTAGCTGGCCAGCATCCGCAAATGCAGGGCATTCTCATCCGCCATCTGGTAGATGAGACCCTGGTGGGCATTGACCAGCGGCGCCAGCTCGGACAGCAGCAGTTGGCCCACGGTCGCGAGGTCGCGCTGACCCTGCAACATGCCGGTAAAGCGGGCGAGGTTGGTCTTGAGCCAGTCCTGCTCCGTGTTGCGGTCCGTCGTCAACCGCAGGTTGTCGATCATCGTGTTGAGGTTGTCCTTCAGGTCGGCAACTTCGCCGCGTGCGTCGACCTGAATGGATCGCGTAAGGTCGCCCTTGGTCACCGCGGTGGCGACTTCGGCAATCGCGCGCACCTGGTTGGTCAGGTTGGCCGCAAGCAGGTTCACGTTGCCGGTCAGGTCTTTCCACGTACCGGCTGCGCCGGGCACGTTGGCTTGTCCTCCCAGCCGGCCCTCCACTCCGACTTCACGCGCCACTGACGTGACCTGATCAGCGAAGATCGCCAACGTCTTGGTCATGTCGTTGATGGTGTCGGCGAGCGCCGCGACCTCGCCCTTGGACTGGACGAAGAGGTTTCGCTTCAGATCGCCCTCGGCCACCGCCGTCACGACCTTGACGATGCCGCGCACCTGCTCCGTCAGGTTGGCCGCCATGACGTTGACGGTATCGGTGAGGTCCTTCCACGTACCGCCGACACCCGGCACCTGCGCCTGGCCGCCGAGCTTGCCCTCGGTGCCGACTTCGCGGGCGACGCGCGTGACTTCCGACGCGAACGCATTCAACTGGTCCACCATCGTATTGATGGTGTTCTTGAGTTCCAGGATTTCGCCGCTGACATCGACTGTGATCTTGCGCGACAGGTCGCCACGCGCCACGGCAGTGGTGACCTCCGCGATGTTGCGAACCTGCGTCGTCAGGTTCGCCGCGAGCAAGTTGACGTTGTCGGTCAGGTCCTTCCACGTACCGGCCACGCCAGGTACGACCGCCTGCCCGCCCAGCTTGCCTTCGGTCCCCACTTCGCGGGCCACCCGAATGACCTCCGACGCGAATGCGCGCAACTGCTCGACCATCGTGTTCATCGTTTCCTTGACGATGAGGATCTCGCCGCGGACGTCGACGGTGATCTTGCGCGAAAGGTCGCCACCAGCGATCGCGGCCGCCACCTCGGCGATGCCGCGCACCTGCGCGGTCAGGTTGCTCGCCATGAAGTTGACGTTGTCGGTCAGGTCCTTCCACGTTCCGCCCACCCCGGGGACCTGCGCCTGACCACCCAGCTTGCCCTCCGTTCCGACTTCGCGCGCTACGCGGGTCACTTCCGACGCGAATGCGTTCAGTTGGTCGACCATCGTGTTGATCGTGTTCTTCAACTCGAGGATCTCGCCTTTCACGTCGACGGTGATCTTGCGCGACAAGTCGCCTCGGGCCACCGCGGTGGTGACCTCCGCGATATTGCGCACCTGGCCGGTCAGGTTTCCCGCCATCGAGTTGACGTTGTCGGTGAGTCCCTTCCACGTACCGGCCACGCCGGGCACCTGCGCCTGGCCGCCGAGCTTGCCTTCGGTGCCGACCTCGCGGGCCACGCGCGTCACCTCGGACGCAAAGGCGTTCAGCTGATCCACCATCGTGTTGATCGTATTCTTGAGTTCCAGCACTTCGCCGCTGACGTCGACAGCGATCTTCTTCGATAGGTCGCCGTTGGCGATGGCGGTCGTCACGTCGGCGATGTTGCGCACCTGCGTCGTAAGGTTCGCCGCCAGCAGGTTTACGTTGTCGGTCAAGTCCTTCCACGTGCCGGCAACTCCCGGCACCACCGCCTGGCCGCCCAATCGGCCGTCGGTGCCGACTTCGCGCGCCACGCGGGTGACCTCGCCGGCGAATGCATTCAGCTGGTCGACCATCGTGTTGAGGGTGTTCTTGAGCTCGAGAATCTCGCCCTTCACGTCAACCGCGATCTTGCGCGACAGGTCGCCGCGTGCGACGGCCGTCGCGACCTCGGCGATGTTGCGTACCTGAGCCGTGAGGTTGCTCGCCATCGAATTGACGCTGTCGGTCAGGTCCTTCCACGTGCCGGCCACGCCGGGCACCTGCGCCTGGCCACCGAGCTTGCCCTCCGTGCCCACTTCGCGCGCGACGCGCGTCACCTCGGAAGCGAACGCATTCAACTGGTCCACCATCGTGTTGATCGTATTCTTGAGTTCCAGCACTTCGCCGCTGACATCGACGGTGATCTTGCGCGACAGGTCGCCGCGGGCCACGGCCGTCGTCACTTCGGCGATGTTGCGCACCTGCGTCGTCAGGTTCGCCGCCAACAGGTTCACGTTGTCGGTCAGGTCCTTCCACGTGCCGGCCACGCCCGGCACCACCGCCTGGCCGCCCAATCGCCCGGCGGTGCCGACCTCGCGTGCCACACGGGAGACTTCCGAGGCGAACGCGTTGAGCTGATCCACCATCGTGTTCAGCGTTTCCTTCAGCTGCAGGATCTCGCCGCTGACGTTGACGGTGATCTTCTTGGAAAGATCGCCGTTGGCGATCGCTGTGGCGACTTCCGCAATGTTGCGAACCTGGCCGGTCAGGTTGCTCGCCATGAAGTTGACGTTGTCGGTGAGGTCCTTCCACGTCCCACCGACGCCGGGCACCTGCGCTTGCCCACCGAGTTTCCCTTCGGTTCCGACCTCACGCGCGACGCGAGTCACCTCCGACGCGAACGCGTTCAGCTGGTCCACCATCGTATTGATCGTGTTCTTGAGTTCCAGGACTTCGCCACTGACGTCCACCGTGATCTTGCGCGAGAGGTCGCCGCGGGCGACGGCCGTCGTGACTTCGGCGATATTGCGCACCTGCGTCGTCAGGTTCGCGGCCAACAGGTTCACGTTGTCGGTCAAATCCTTCCACGTGCCGGCCACCCCCGGCACCACCGCCTGACCGCCCAGACGGCCGTCGGTGCCAACTTCGCGGGCTACCCGGGTAACTTCGGAGGCAAAGGACCGGAGCTGGTCGACCATTGTGTTGATCGCCTCCTTCAGTTGCAGTATCTCGCCACGGACGTCCACCGTGATCTTGCGCGACAGGTCGCCGCTTGCCACGGCGATCGTCACCTCCGAGATGTTGCGCACCTGGGCGGTCAGATTGCTCGCCATCAGGTTGACGGACTCAGTCAGGTCCTTCCACACGCCGCTGACCTCGGGCACCTGCGCCTGGCCACCCAGCTTGCCGTCGGTGCCTACCTCGCGCGCCACCCGCGTGACCTCGGACGTGAACACGCCAAGCTGCTTGATCATCGTGTTGACGATGGTGGCGGAGCGTAGGAACTCCCCTTCCAATGGCCGGCCCTCGACGTCCAGCCGGACAGTCTGCAGCAGGTTGCCTTGCGCCACCGCGGTGACCGCCCGCGTGACATCGGTCGTCGGGCGCACCAAGTCGTCGATCAGCGTGTTGAACGAAATCTGCATTTCGCCCCACGCTCCCTCCGAACGGGCGAAGCGCATACGCTGTCTCGTCTTGCCTTCCCGGCCGACGACCTGTCCAACGCGGGCCAGTTCGTCCGCCATCTTTTCGATCGACGCAACGATGCCGTTGAAGCGATCGGCGATCTTGCCGTCCAAGCCTCTCCAGTCGCCCGGCAGGCGAACCGAAAAATCGCCGTCGCCGACCGCCTGCAATGCCGCCAGAAGCTCTCGCCGCTCGGGCAAGTCGCTGTCGGCGCCGCCTGGCTGGGCCGCGACGACGGCTGCGCCGTTGCCGCGGACCGCCGGCTTCTTTTTTGCCGCTTTGGACCCCTCGATCCTGGACGTTTTCATCGCTCACTCCTGGCTGGCAGTCGATTTGCCGGACGCGTGAATCCACAGTGGCGACATACCTGTCAGGAGCCGCCCGCAACGCCTCCGCAAAATCTAAAATAGTGGCTTCAGATGGGCTGTGGCGCGTATAGGCGAAATTGTAAGTCGCGTGTAGGACACCGACTACAGCGAGGTGCCCTAACTGTGCGCGGGAACCCGGCCGTGGTCGCGAATTGCTCGTTGTCTGAGCAGCCTTTGACCGTTAGGCTTACAGACAAGTCGGCATGACGCGTTGTAGCGTGCAACAATGCCCGGACCACCCCCTGAGCCCCCCAAACACGCGTCGCCCAACGATCGCGGGGAACCGCTGCGCGTCTATATCGTCGACGATTCCCCCATCATCGTCCATCTGTTACGCGAACTTCTGGAAGGCGGAACGGATCTTCAGGTCGTTGGCGACACCGGCGAAGCCAGCGTCGCGCTGGCGCAAATTCCGGAGCGTTCGCCGCATGTCGCGATCGTGGACATCGCGCTGCAGGCAGGGAATGGTTATGACGTCCTGCGTGGGCTGGCGAAGCATGGCGCCCGCCGGCCGCTGGTGATGATGCTTTCAAACTTCGCGACGCAGAACTACCGCGACAAGGCGCGCAAGCTCGGTGCTGACCTATTCTTCGACAAGCACGACGAAATAATCGACCTGGTGAGGGCGCTCACGGCGATGGCGAGTCGCTCGCGGCGACCCCGCGACAGCGCGGGGTCCTGACGACTCGCCGGAGCTGCCGGTACTAACGGAATCGGATCAACGCCAGACGGCCGCAATCAACAACACGAACCCAAGCACTGCGAGTACCGCATGGCCGATCATGAGCCCGACGGGCAACGGCAGCAATTTCCAGTGATAGTTAAGATTCATGAACGCGCCGCCGGCAGCCGCGGCAAGAAGAAGAAGCAGGGCCCATCCGGCCAGCGGTGGTAAACCCACGGTGAAGTACGCATACAGCAAAAGCGTTGCTGCAGCGCCCGCGAGGAAGCCATGCAGCATCGCAAGCCATGCGGGGGGATGGGGCTTGCCCGCAAAGCGCATCCCCGCCATCGTCAAGCCGCCCAACGCGGTGATTGCCAGCAGGCAAATGGCCGTTTTAACGAAAAGCATGGGTTCCATGACGTTTCCTCTTCCGTGGGGTGGACTGCTCCGTGTGGGACCGCAACACTTCACAGCATTAGATGTGTTTCGGCCCGTCCGCGTTCCTGGCGCCAGTTACCGCCCGGCCAAAATGCAAGACTCGACAGCCCCTTGAGAAGTGCATGCTCGATGCAGGAGACGCCCCCAATCCACGCATGGTCGCCGGACTCAGCGGGCGTCGATCGTGAACGCCGAGAAAAAATCGGTCAATGCGGCGAATCCGTGCAACGGGAGCACATGCGCGATGTACTGGTCCGGGCGGACGACCACCATGCACCCTTCGTCGCGATTGATCCCGCGCATCGTGAAAATATCGGTCCCCGCCTTCAAATCCGGGCAGAACATCTTTTCGTAGTCGATCAGGCCGAAGCGCCCCTTCCGTGGCAGCAGGACAGGCGGCATGGCGTCGACAGCGAGATCGCGATGTCCCTGCTGGAAGATCGCACGGACGTCAATCACCGAATCGATATCATCGCCGGCGGGTGTAAACCGCTTGATCGGAGACTCGTCGGAGGCGAGGAAATTGCACAAAGCGCCGATGCGCGATGTAGGATCCTGGGGGCCCCGCCAATCCGCGAATGCGTAGATTCGCCACGCGCCATCCGCGAGGGCCGCATGCCCGAGCTGCATCGGCTTCGCGTCCACCAGGCGCACGACAGGCGCGGAGTGGAAGCGCATGCCTACGATCAAACCGGTTGCCAGATGTTGAAACGTGGGCTCGCCGCAAATCAGCGACGGCGCGTATTGCGTCGCAGTTCCCGCGGTGAAGCGGCCCTGCGCAGCGAAGTAGGACTGGAATTTTGCCGGATCCACGCCTTCGGTGCTTCCCGGCTCCTTCGACCCAGCGCTGAACATTCTGGAAAACTCACGATCGAAGTCGATCAGCTGTTGGGCAATGGCCTTCCGTTCCGCAGCGTACGTGTGCAGCAATGCCGGCTTGCTCCTGCCTTGCAGCACGGCCGCGAGCTTCCATCCCAGGTTGAAAGTGTCCTGCATGGACACGTTCATGCCCTGCCCGGCCTTCGCGCTGTGCGTATGACAGGCGTCCCCGGCGATGAAGACGCGCGGCAAGCGGGATTTGACCGCATCCTCGGGCACATCGTCGAATTTGTCGCACAGACGTTGGCCAATCTCGTAGACGGACCACCAGGCGATGTCTTTGACGTCCACCGTGTACGGATGAATGATCCGGTTTGCGGTTGCGATCAATTGGTCGGTCGTGATGTCCTTTGTTGTCAGGTGCTGGTCAGGATCGAGCTTGCCGAGCTCAATGTAGAGCCGGACCAGGTAACCCCCTTCGCGAGGGATGACGAGAACGTTCCCCGCGCTTCCGCGAATCGCCGATTTGAGGCGTATGTCCGGGAAGTCGGTGACCGCCAGGACATCCATCACGCCCCACGCCTCATTCGCAACGTCGCCCGCCAGTTCGCGGCCGATCGATTGCCGGACGCTGCTGCGCGACCCATCGCAGCCGACGACATAGCGGGCCCGGACAGTTTCCTCCCGTCCTTGGTAACCGGGCTCCATCCGCTGCAGCGAAACCTTCACCGGGTAATCGCCCGACTCGCCGACCTCGACGTGCTTGACATGGAGCCCGTAGTGCGGCACCAATCGGGTAGAGGATTCGCGCATGACCTCCAACAGATAGTCGTGCACGCGTGCCTGATTGACAATCACGTGGGGAAATTCGGACAAGTCGTCTTCGGTGTCCTGGATTCTCCCGCTGCGGACGATGTTCGTTGGGTTGTCGGGATCCGGTCTCCAGAAGACCGTTTCGTTGACCCAGTACGCCTCCTTGAGAAGGCGCTCGGCGAACCCCAATGCGTTGAACATCTCGACAGTGCGGCAGGCAATGCCGTCGGCTTGACCCAGCTCGAGCGGGCCCGGCTTCCGCTCCACGATGCGCGTCTTGATGTCGGGGAAGGTGGCCAACTGCGCAGCGAGCACAAGGCCGGCGGGACCGCAGCCGACGATGAGCACATCCACTTCGTCCGCAATCCCCGCCGACGCCTGCATCGCGCCCTGGGCGGCCGGAAGTAATTGGGGGTCGCCCGGCCTGTACCCGTTGAGGTAGAACTGCATGCACCGGTCCTCAGTTATCCATGCCATCTGTATTATGACGAAACTTTCGCCATGAGCGCATTGACAACTCTCGTCGACGATCTCGTCGCTGCCAACCGTATCCTCGCAGGACTCGAGGTGCTGGACGGCTTCGGCCATGTCAGCGTGCGTCACCCGGATCGGGCGGACTGCTTCCTCCTCGCGCGCTCCTTGGCACCCGAACTCGTGACGCGCGATGACATCATGACGTTCGACATGGCTTCTGTCCCGCAGAATGGCGACGCGCGCACGCCCTACCTCGAGCGCTTCATCCACGGCGAGATCTACCAACTTCGACCCGACGTTGTCTCCATCGTGCACAGCCATGCCGCGACGGTGGTGCCGTTTACGACGAGCTCCGTGCCCTTGAAGCCGATCTATCATATGAGCAGCTTCCTGCGCACCGGCGCGCCGGTATTCGAAATGCGCGAACGGTTCGGCATGACCGACATGCTTATCCGCACCAATGCACAGGGCATGGCACTCGCAGAAAAGCTGGGCGACAACTCAGCGGTATTGATGCGCGGCCATGGCTACTGCACCGTCGGCGCTAGCATCCCCGAAGCGGTTTTTCGCGCGTACTACGCGCGAGTCAATGCCGACCTGCAGCAACGCGCGATCGCGCTGGGCGGCGGCGTGACGTATCTCGACGACGAGGAAGCACGCCTGTACGACGAGACCAACCGCAGCGTGCTCGGCCGTCCCTGGAGCCTGTGGAAAGCGAAATTCGCACCGACGAAATGAGACAAGGAGTGAGGATGAAATCCGCCGAGACCGTTGTCCTGTTCGCCGCCGCCCTGCTCGCGATGCCCGCCGCCCTCGCACAGGCGCCGGCGTATCCGACGAAGCCAATCAAGCTCGTCGTGCCATTCTCGCCCGGCGGCGCATCGGACCTGACTGCGCGCACGCTCGCGCAAAAGATGGGCGACTCCATGGGCCAGTCGATCGTCGTCGAAAACAAGCCGGGCGCCAATGGCGTCGTTGGCATCGATGTGGTGGCGAAGTCGCCGCCGGACGGATACACGATCCTGCTTACTGATCGCGGATCGCTTACTGTCAATCCGAGCTTGTACGTAAAACTCGCCTACGACCCGGTGAAGGACTTCAGCTATATCGGCATCGCCACCGACGGCCCGTATGTGCTCGTCGTCAATCCAAACCTCAACGTGAAGACGGTGCAGGAACTGGTCGCGCTATCGAAGTCAAAACCCGGCACGCTCAACTACTCCAGCTTCGGCATCGGCAGCATGGCCCAGCTCAACCTGGAGGCGTTCAACCAGAAGATGGGCACCGACATGCTGCACGTGCCCTACAAAGGCGCCGCGCCGGCGGCCCAGGCCGCGGTGGCCGGCGACGTCGGCGTGACCATCGCCGCCGTGCCGGCGGTGCAGGGCTTCATCAAGGACGGCCGCCTGCTCGCGCTCGCCGTTGGTTCGGACAAGCGCTTCGCGGTATTGCCCGACGTGCCGACAATGGCGGAAGCCGGTGCCAGCAACGACATTCTCGTACCGACCTACTTCGCGTTGCTCGCGCCCGCGAACACGCCTGCGCCGATCGTGGCCAAGCTCAATGCGGAGCTGAAAAAGGCTCTCGCCGACCCGGCGGTCACGGAGAGGCTCGCGAGTGCTGGACTCATTCCGGTGGGCGGCACCCCCGAGGCAATGGCAGCGAGTGTCAAACAAGACCTGCCGCGGTTTGCCGACCTCGTGAAGAAGATCGGCATCAAGCCGGAATGAGCGGTCCCCTCCGTATCGAAGAGTTCAGATCGCGTCAGCGTTAGCCGCTGGTCCTACGTCCGAAGGAGCCAGTGGGGAATTGTCACGGCGTAGGCCCAGACTATGATCGACGTACGTCGAGGCTACGGCGGGTGTGGCTTTTGATCCACTCCGCGTCCCGCATGTCCCTCGTGTGATCATTCTCAGAGAACTGGAGCAGACCGTGAACCCGATCAAGACTAAACCTGAGAACATTACCGGGTCGAAGAGAACTTCCGGCGTTCAAGGCGAAGGTGACTACGCCTCCGCACGTGAATTCAACAAAGCCGAGAAGGAATTCGTCGCGTCCGGCAAGGTACCGGCGGCAGCGAAAGCCGCGGCACCGAAATCAGCGGCTGAGCAGCAGGAAATGCTGAGGGCCGAGGAGGCCGGCAAGCGTCGAGCCAAGAAGTAAGCGTTGTCATCCCAGGAAAGGCGGTGGAGCCTTCCCGCTGAAATGCGCTCTTCCCGTACTGTTATCGCCGTCGCGCTTGGCGTTGCCGCTCTCGCAGGCTGCGGCGACATGGCCACGCTACCTGTCTCGCAAGGAACCGGGCCGAATCCCGAGTTGCCGCCTCCGCACACATCGC
>Ga0207645_10002398_pt1 | contig 14743 bp, 13 predicted proteins | sample KBSM53metaG_FD_184331 | JGI IMG/M metagenome (GOLD analysis project Ga0207645, IMG submission 184331) | Miscanthus rhizosphere microbial communities from Kellogg Biological Station, Michigan, USA - KBS M5-3 metaG (SPAdes) (version 2) | ecosystem: Host-associated > Plants > Roots > Rhizosphere >...
CCCACTCCCACGCCTACACCTACACCGACTCCAACAGCGACGCCGACTCCCACGCCTACACCTACACCCACTCCTACGCCTAACGTTCGGGTGACTGTGCAAACGAATGCCGCAGGTGTTAGCTTCACGGTTGACGGTAATACCTATACCGGGCCACAGAGGTTTACCTGGCCGTCCGGCTCAAGTCACACCATTGCCACGACTTCCCCGCAGAGCGGTGGCACAGGCGTTCAATACGTATGGAGCAAGTGGAGCGACCACGGCGCGATCTCGCACATTGTTGCGCCGACCACTAACACGACTTACACGGCGACATTCAAGACGCAATACTACCTGACCATGACCGCAGGGACCGGTGGCAGGGTGAGTCCCGCCAGTGGATGGAAAAAAAGTGGAGCGACTGTCTCGATTAGTGCCAGGCCGGCTAACGGATACAGTTTTAGCAATTGGACTGGCACCGGCACCGGTTCTTACTCTGGGCCGAACAATCCGGCCTCAATCACAATGGGCGGACCGATCACGGAGATGGCGACTTTCATTCATAACTGATACAACGAACCTGCGCCGCAAACTGTTCTCAACATCAAGTAAAGCAACCGAGCAAGTAGCCAGTACTTTAACAATCAGATCACGTTTTCAGCGCGTCGCGGCGTTTTGTTCACCACTCTTTGAAATCGCCCGCGTGCTCGTGTGTTTCGATCACGTTGCCAGAATCATCGTGAACGCGAATGACGGCATCATGCGAGCGGCTGTAGAACGCTGCGCGGTCGGACTTTTGGCGCATTCCATTGGATTTCGGTAGACTTGGCATGAATCCTGGGTACAGGGGGACGATGCATATCCAATCCCGGTTCATTTTAACGATTGCCACGCTCGCGTTTGCGCTTGCAAGCGGGCTCCCAAACGAGGTCTGCGCGGACGACCTTAAAGAAGCCAAGGTGACTCAAGTCATCCAGGACGTGAAAGTGCTTCCATCGAACGCGGCACCGCGTCCGGCTGCACTCAATGATAATGTTCACCAGGGGACGGCGGTGCAAACCGGTGTCCAGTCCCGGAGTGAATTGACGTTCAAGGATAAAACGATCACGCGTCTGGGCGAGAAGACTATTTTTAGCGTGGGCGAAGGAGCGCGAACCATTGATCTTGGCAGCGGTCAATTTTTGTTGTATGCGCCGAAAAAAGCGGGTGCCGTAAAGGTCAAGATGGGGCCCGTCACGGCGGCTATTACTGGGTAAATAAATTTCCTGCGACCCGGCTTATCCCTGATTCCGAATAACGTCATCGCATTGAGGTGCGGTGAAATACTGGGAAATCATCGGGGACAATCTGAGCAAAGCCGGTTGGAATTGGGGCTGTGTCGCAACAGTGGATTCAAATGGGCGAACGAGCTTCGTTGCTGATGCGCATCGCGGCGATGGAAAGCGTTACGTTGTGCACGCCGATGAAAAGTTGACCGCGTTTTTGGAATTGGAATCAGCAATTCGCCTTATGAGTTGGCGTCATTTCCCCCTTCGCGGTCAAACGACAATACCAAAACGTCCTTCCGATCTTTCTCGGTTTATTTCGTTCGCAAGCGAGAAGCTCGCGCTACATTTTTACTGCGGGGACGCAACGTGAGGATGATCGGCAACCCGGGATAGGGTTGCGCTTTGCGAATGCGAGCTTCGAGATAGCGGCGATACGTTTCGGGCAACAAACGAGGCTCGTTCACGAAAAGGACGATCTCGGGCGGTTGCAGCGGTCGATCCTCTTTTCCGCTCGCTTGCGCGGCGTAAAATAATTTAAGTCGCCGGCCGGAAATCATCGGTGGCGAATTGGCAGCGAAGGCTGTTTGCAGCAATCGATTTAGAACGCCGGTGCCGATGCGCTGCTGCGCTGCATGCCGGACGCGTTCTACGAGCGCAAACAATTTGTCGATGTTTTCCCCAGTTAGCGCGGATGCAACCAGGACCGGCGCGTAGTCGAGAAAGAAAATTCTGGCCCGCGTTTCATCGACGAGTTGTGCGATGGTCTGCTTTCGCCTGCGTTTCGGCGCGATCAAATCCCATTTGTTTAAGACAATTATCGCGGCTTTGCGCGCCTTTTGAATCAGTCCTGCGATTCGTTTGTCCTGGGCCGTCACTCCCATCGTAAGATCGACAATGAGAATACAAAGATCGGCGCGGCGAATGCTACGTTCTGCGCGCATGACGCTGAAGACTTCAACTGAGCTTGATTGTTTGCCGCGCCTGCGGATTCCCGCCGTGTCGATAAAGAGAAAGTTCCGACCCCTGCGCTGGTAAGAAATATCGACGCTGTCGCGCGTGGTTCCCGGCAGCTCGCTTACAATGGCGCGTTCGCTGCGCAAAATTGAATTGATGAGCGAAGATTTGCCGACGTTCGGGCGGCCGATGATCGCGATGGCGACCGGAGGTTTGAGGTTTGACGTTTGAGGTTTGATGTCGGCCGCAGCAATGGGCGAGGGGAGAAGCTGATCGATCGCCTGGAGCAATTCGGAAATGCCGCGATTATGCTCGGCACTGATGGAATTACTCTGTGGAAATCCAAGCGATGCGAAGTCAGCTCCGAGGTTTTCCTGTCTCTCATTATCGATCTTGTTAATGACAACGACGACCGGCTTGCGTGACTTGCGCAGCATCTGCGCGAGTTCCTGATCGATCGGCGACAGACCATCTTTCGCATCGACCAGAAAGAGCAGAACATCGCTTTCGCGAATTGCTTCCTGAACTGCGTGCCGGACCTGCGCGGACAATTCGGATTCGCCGGTGCCGGCAATACCGCCGGTATCCCACAAAACGAATGGGTGAGTTCCGCGCGTGCAGACAGCCGAGATGCGGTCGCGAGTGATTCCCGGTTGATCATGCACGATGGAGATGCGGCGGCCAATCAGACGATTGAACAATGCGGATTTTCCTACGTTAGGCCGGCCAACGATCGCGACGTTCGGCAGTTCGTTCGCGGCGCCGTTCATCGCCAGGGCAGCGCGCTCAGCGCTTTGTCGCGTGGGCGTGGCCTTCCGCCTGCAACTGGCGCACACCATCCATTACGTAAACCACGCCAGAGAGGAGCGTGAAAAATCCAGCGCCAATCACGATGTAAAACAAGGGAAGAAAGCGGAATTGCAACATCACCCATGCGATCGCGATCATTTGGCAGACGGTCGCAACTTTACCCGACCACCGTGGTCTCACCTGCACTTTGCCGTTGAGCAAATAGAGAACGGCGGCGCCGACGAGAATGACGGCGTCGCGCGAGATAACCAGAACGGGGAACCATGCCGGGAATCTACCGTAATCGGGATCGACGTCGCTCCAATTACTGATGCTCAATGTAATGATACCGCTGAGCAGCAGGCCTTTGTCCGCAATGGGGTCGAGAATAACTCCAAGCGAGCTCCGCTGGTTGTAGCGACGGGCGACATATCCGTCTAAGCCGTCGCTTACTGCGGCGACAAGGAAAATGGCTATGGCAGTAAAGCGCTGCCATTCCAGCGGTTGGCCCCGCTGAATGCTTTGGCCGTAATAGATGGCCATCGTGACGAAAGCCGGGATCATCAAAATCCTGACAACGGTGATTTTGTTCGCAGTGGTCATGCTGAATGCGGGCGGGGCGGAGATAATTGTAGGGCGTTTGATTCGCTCGCGCCAGCTCCCTCACCCTTCGGGCTTCCCAGTCTATGTCGCCAGGCGTCCGCCGGCTCCATTCTGTGAAACGCCAATCTTAGATCGGCGTTCGCCGCGGCGAACGCCCTACAAGATGATGCTACTTTAAGACAAGCCCTTCCGCGGGTTCGATTGCTCTGCCAGCCACTTGCCTGGATAAACCAAATCGTTCGGAATAGGGCGCAAAGGCTTTTTCGCTTTCGTCTGCCCGGACCCCAAACTGAGAGAGATTGTAGCGATGAAAACCATGCTGGTCCCGCGGCTGGTTCGCAAGAACGACGCGCATTCGCTGCTCTGTCTCTCGCGTCAGCGGCCAGCCAAAATAATCATAGATGCGGCGAACAGCAGCGATTGGATCGCCGCGGATCTCACCATAAGCCAGGTCACAAATGCGACGGGGCTCCAATCGATCGCGTTCTGGCAAAAATTTATTCAGTGTTTCCGACCAGTATTGAATGGCCTCCCGGCAGACGACGAACGGATCGACCGCGTCACTAAACACGCGACGGAGGATTGTAATCAAGCTGGATACCGACGCCATTGCTTCGAGGGGCGCTCGATGAGCCTGGACAAAGAGCGCATCGGGATAGACGGAAAGTAACGTCGGCAACGAAAACATATGAGTAGGCGCCTTCAGGACCCAACGGCGGGCGCGCCGTCGGAACTGCAGATGTTGAAGAAAACGCCGGTGATACTTATATGCGGGCAACAAATCCTGACGAAAAAACCAACCTCGATACGACGGCACATAATACATCGCATCAAACTGGTCGCTCAGAAAGGTGGGGGTCATGAGGCTGACACATTCCTGCGGGAGCTCCGCGCCCAGGGGATGGACGTGGCGAAACGTGGGGGCCAGCCAATTGAAGCAGTTACAACTTTGGGTTGCGCGCCGTATTCGTTGTTCCTCATTCTCACTGGTGGGCGGGGATGGCGTCATTACTTCCCAGGTGAGCGGAACTCGATGCTCGGGATCGGCCGCGAGCAAGGTGTGCAAAAGGGTCGTGCCGCTCCGAGGCAGACCGACGATAAAGAGCGGTTCGCGGATCTCCTGCCGCGCAATAGCTGGATAAAGTTGTCGATCCCGTTCCAAAAACAAACGTGAGCACAATGTGCGCAAGAGATCGGCGCGGAGAGCAATCCTTCCGATCACGTTAAGCCGGGACTCGCGTTGGCAGGATTCGAGTAAACGAGAGAGGGCTTCGGTAAAATCGCCTCTGCCAAAATCGCTGAGGCCGCAGCGGCGCATCGCAGTCTCGATCAAGTCGAGTGCAAGAACTGGGGGGCGCGGAATTCGGGTTTTCTCAAGTAGTGCTCCACAGCCATTGAGAAGCCGTACCGGCAGCTGAGAGCGAGTCTGCTCTAGGGTCGTGGAAGATGAATTCATTCGATCAAATGGATTGTCCAGCCTTTTTGCCAGTTTTTGGCGCGGCTGGTTATGAGACATTAGGGGAAATGCGAACGCGGCGCGGTGCAACTGTCAAGCAACAAAACGGGACCGCGGAGGATGGTTGCGCACCGCGCACAATCGCTCCATCGTGCATGGTATGAAAACGGAGAAAGCCACCTTTGGCGCAGGTTGTTTCTGGGGTGTGGAAGAAACTTTCCGAAAATTGAAAGGCGTGGTCTCGACAGCGGTCGGGTACGCGGGCGGAACAAAGGATAATCCATCTTATGAAGATGTTTGCACGGACGAAACCGGCCACGCAGAAGTGGTGGAAGTGGAATTCGATCCATCGCAAATCAGTTACAACCAATTGCTTGATATTTTCTGGTCAAACCACAATCCAACGACCCTGAATCGGCAGGGTCCCGACGTTGGAAAACAATATCGTTCCGTGATCTTTTATCATTCGCCGGAGCAAAAAGCGGTTGCCGAATCCTCAAAGGACGAGCTTGAGAAGAGCAGACGTTTCAATCGTCCTATCGTAACGCAAATCGAGCTGGCACCAAAGTTCTGGCGAGCGGAAGAATATCATCAACGCTATCTTGAAAAGCGCGGTCAGTCGCATTGCGCGATATGAGCAAGATGTGAAAGCGATCAGGCTTACCTCGCGCAAAAGCCGACCGATCACTCATCGCGCGGTTCACTGATCAGACGTTGTAGTTCTGAATGAAGGCCGATCGAGAGATCATCCGCAGCACCAATTTTGCCGCTGAAGCAGCGGACTTTATCATTGATCGAGCGCACAAGGCGCTCGCCGAACGCAACGAATTCAGAATTGCGCTCTCAGGAGGGAATACTCCACGGCCTGTTTATACACGGCTGTCGACGGTCGCGCGCGACCTGCCATGGGAACTCTTTCGAATCACTTTCGGCGACGAGCGGTGCGTCCCGCCGGATGATCCACAGAGCAACTTTAGAATGGCCCGAGAAACTCTATTCGTCCCCGCAGCTGTTCCTGAAAAATCAATCATGCGCATGCGAGGGGAGATCGATCCGCAAATCGCGGCGCAGGAATACGAAGATCAGCTCGAGGTTTTGGCTACCCAGCGCGGCGAGACTATTTATCGGCACGACTTGATTCTCTTAGGCTTGGGAGAGGATGGCCATACCGCGTCCCTGTTTCCGGGTACCGCGGGCGTTGAAGAAACGACGCGCCCAGTAATTGCGAATTTTGTGCCAAAGTTTGATTCCTGGCGATTGACGTTCACTTTCCCGCTGATCAATCATGCGCGGCACATTTGTTTTTTGGTGGATGCAACGAAACACAAGGACTTGATCGAGCGCGTAATCGACGGCGATCCGAGCTTTCCCGCTTCGCGTGTGAATCCTTCCGTTGGACGATTGACATGGATTCTCGGGCAGCCTTGATGCTTCTTTAACCACGAATGGACACGAATTTTGGAGGGCGTCCGCGCTATCGGCATCCGGGAATTCCTGCGGTTCGTGAGAATGCGCGAGATCCTGGAAGAAATTCACGCTGCGGCGCAGCGTCGTCCGTAATTCGAGAAGCGAGATCGTGAATCGATTCACGATTCACGATCTGATAGAATAACAATCGAAGGCCTCAATACTCTTCACCCTCATCTTCCCTTGGCGGCATGACGCGATCATCGACGGCGTATGCGTGGAGCATCACCGCAATCAAGTAGAAGAAAAATAGTCCGATCCCAAACCCCGCAGAGGCGATTGCGGCCAGGAACACAAAAATCCCGGCAGGCACGGCGCCCGCCATCCACAAGAAACCCGCTAGCCGGTGCCCTTTATAAATGTGCCCCAATCCCGGAATTACGCTTAGCAACACTGCGACGGCATCGCTCGCTTTGCCTTCCGCCGTTTCGGGGGCGCCGCGCTTCCAATCACATCGATCGCATTTTTCGGCGTCTTTCGGCAGCAAATGTCCGCAATAAGGACACGGCATTTTGCCGGGTTCGGCAGACTCCGGCTGAGTGACTGGTGCGTCCGTATACTCCACGCTCATTTCGATTCGTGATTGACTGTGAAAGCTTTCGCCAGTTGAAGGTCACAAGCGGTGCGGAATTCGTCAAGCAAACTTGCTGATGGGAGCGTAGCTTTTTTTTGTTTCGACCCTCCTTGTGTAAAATATAGTCTGGCTTTCCTCGTTATGTTGACCCAAGTGCTTTCCGCTGGGCTGGAGCGCTATTCTGATCTGGTCGTTGCTGACGCTTTGCCTGCCGCGCACGTGGGCCGCGACGTGCGCGTGACTTATCTCGGAACGAATGGATTCGAATTTGAATCAAGCAACCACGTGCTTCTCGTCGATCCATATTTTTCGCGTATTAATCTTTGGCAGGTCGTTCTCGGTTCTCCCATTCAACCGGACCAGCATCGTATTGCTGACGCATTGACACGTGGTGCGGGCGAGTCGAAAGCGAATCATGCCCAGGACGCCGTGACCGCCGGCCGGGAAATCCTGCTCGCCGTAGACGCGCTCAATCGCGATCTGGCCGCTCGAAGTCGCGAGCCGTTGCAGATCGGCATCGGCATTCATTCCGGGCCAGCCATCGTCGGCAGCATCTGCTCGCCTCAACGGCTCGAGTTTACGGCAATTGGGAATGCAGTGAACATCGCCTCGCGCATTGAGAGCCTGACCAAGACGGTAGGACGACCAATGCTCATTACTGAAGCGGTGCGCGACCGTCTGCGCGATCAATCAGGTCTCGAGGAGCTGCCCCTCACAGCAAATACGCGGTGTTCGCGATGCAGCGTTAGTTTTCGCTCCGCAAAACAAAGTCTGATCAATTACGAATGCCCGCATTCTGGTAATACAGCGCAAAATTCGCCATGATTTCGCTTCCTGAGATCGTCCGGTACGTTGACGGTTACCTCCGCATTCGTGAAATCGAAGATTGGCCGAATGCGCTAAATGGTCTGCAAATCGAAAATTCCGGCCGCGTTACAAAGATCGGCGCAGCCGTAGATGTTTCGACGCGGGTGTTGGAAGCAGCCGCCAGGAAGAATATCGATTTCTTAATCGTGCATCACGGATTGTTCTGGCCAGGTTTGCGACCTGTGACAGGCGCGTTGTGGCGGCAGGTGAAGCTTGCGCTGGGGAATGATATTGCCCTTTACAGCGCGCACCTTCCGCTGGACGTCCATCCGAAAATCGGGAACAACGCGCGACTCGCCGCATTGCTCGGCCTTAAATCGGTGCAGCCGTTTCTGGAAGAAAAAGGCCAACTGGTCGGGCTGAAGGCGCGTGCTTCGTTGCCGCGAGGAGAGCTGGCGCAGAGGTTGCGGAACGCGCTGGACGGCCCAGTAAAAGCATTCAATTGTGGCCCAAGCAAAACGAAAACCATCGGTATCATTACGGGCGCTGCCGGTTCAGAAATCGATAAGGTCGCTCAGGAAAAAATCGACACGTTAATCACGGGGGAAGCGCCGCACTGGGCTGCGGTAGCTGCTGAAGAGCTTGGGATGAACCTTTTGCTGGGCGGCCATTACGCCACGGAAATCTTCGGGGTGAAAGCAGTCGCCGCCCATTTGTCCAAACGATGGAACATTCCATACACGTTCATCAGCTGCCCGACGGGAATGTGATGAGAATGTCGGGTGCGCTGGATTGAGATTCGAAGATAAGGCGTTCCGTCCGGAACTTGGAAGCCAAGCTCTTTTTAATTAATGGGGAGATGGTGAATCATGCACTGGTGGATCCAGAGGCGATCGATGAGTCGGATCCAACCTCCATGCGCCATGCGGTGGAGTTGGCTCTCGGACGATGCCCGGCACAACTCGCGGAGCTGGTCTAGGTGTCGGCGCTGCCGGCACAACCTCCTGCGGCGCAACCTGAGCTTGTTTTCCTGTCACTCGCGCGCGCACTTGATCTACTCGTTCTTTAAAGGGCTGTTCCCAGCCGAGATAGATCAAGCCACCGACGATAAGGATTTCGACTAATAGACGCACGATCTCTCTGGAGAATGCGGAATTTCTGCAGGAAGATCAATTCAATTTTGCGATTCGCGACTTTCTGACGTCCCCGCAATTGCCTCCGCAGGGCAGCGGAGTTTCATTAACGCTCCCCGGGGACATTGCTACCCCTCCGATCTTCGATTCCAAAAACCGCTTCCCCAGCAAAGGCCAAGATACGTCGCCACGTACAGTTGGATGGAAGTGATCTGAAGGGGAAAATCGACCATAGCGTGCAGCCCCACTCCAATAAGTGCGATTATAACGAACGGCTGAAGCAGGCGTCTTCGTGGTGTCCAGTCTGGTGCGTATCGCTTGTAACTGCGAACCCCGACCGCTATTCCTCCGAAAAACAGCAGCGCCCACAAAATGCTGCCGAGCCACCCCCATTCCAAGACCGTCTGCAGATAATCTTCGTGCAAGAATCTCCATATGCCCGGAACCTGCTGGACCGCTACACCATTGTAAGACGGAAATACGACGCGAAACGTTGCCGGGCCGAACCCGAAAAGGCCAACGTCGGAAAGCGCTCCAAGGGCCACGCGCGAAGCCTGCCAACGAGCATCGTTTGGAATCCGTTCACCCAATGATTGCCAGCGGTTGAGCGGCTGTTCGAGATGGGTCGCCTGTGCGAGCGCAATCAAAGCCAACAAAATCGCGACCGCGCCGGCAAGAGCGACGCCTTTTTCGGTGCGCCAGATCTTTCGCAGAAGCGCCGGTCCAAATCGCAGACAGATCGCGATGAGCAATAGGAGCGCGATAAACTGAGCCACACGCGACGTATTAGCCAGGACTCCGGCAATGGTCAGAATAAAAACGCTTAGCCACATTGCGCGCGCGGCCGGGTGACGTCGGGCCGTAAAGGCGCGGATGGCGAGACCTGCAATCAATGGCCAGACCAGGTTCAAGAAGGCTCCGGCATTGGCGTGGTAATAATAGGTCGCAAAAAACGTAGTCGCTCCCCAGGGCGGCGCAGTCTGCCAAAAGATCATGCCAGCGCCGGTCGCTTTTTGTAATAACCCGAGAAGCGCAATCGAGCCGGCGACAAGGCCAATCGTGTACCACAAACGAAGCAGCCAGCGATTGCTTTGCGATAGATCAACGACGAATAGAATTGCAAAAAGCAGGAGTGCCCCTCGCAATATCCAGGCACCGCTGATGGCGTAATCAACAGAGCCGGCAAGATGCGGAGCAAAATTCCACACGGGCACGAAAACACGAAAATCTGAGTCGTAAATCGACTTCGCGTTTACGGCCATCCAGGCACCGATGCCGATCAGAGCACACGTTAAGAAAACCAAAAGGCGCGGAAACCTTGGATGCCGCCGGCTAATCAGCAGCTCGATGATCCAAAGTATAAATGCAGCGAGTAGCAGCCAGTTAATTGTCCGGATGCTTGCTGGCGTTGTGCCACCGTAGGCCCATGGAGCGTAAGCAAGAGCGGCGCAGAAAATCCACCGTGACACGTGCCGGAAGAAACCCATGGCAAACGGCAAATAGGCAAAGGATCTGGTTATTTGTTATCAGCGCCCTTTGCCAAAAAGCATGGTGTGCACGGTTTTGAGCACGATCATCGCGTCGAGCTTGAGCGAGTAATGCCGGATGTAATAAAGATCGTATTTGAGCTTCTCGACTGCGTCCCGGTCGCTCTCGCCGTAAGGATAATTGACTTGAGCCCAGCCGGTGATCCCCGGTTTTACTAGGTGCCGGAAATGATAAAAGGGAATTCTCCGCTCGTAACGCTCAGCGCATTTGTTCCACTCGGCGCGCGGGCCGATCAGGCTCATGTCGCCCTTAAAGACATTCCAAAGTTGCGGAAGCTCGTCGAGCCGCAACTTGCGCAGCCAACGCCCGAGGCGGGTGACCCGTAGGTCGCCTTCGCGGGTGTAAATGTCTTCGTTCTCCTTCGTCGAGCCCAGGCGCATCGTTCGGAATTTGAAAACAATGATAGGTCTCTCGTCCCGACCGATCCGTTCCTGGTGAAAAAAAATCGGACGTCCTTCTCTGATCCAGATGAGGAGAGCGATCAGCCCGAAAAGCGGAGCGCAAATGATCAGCGTAACCGCTGACACGATGAGATCGAACAGGCGTTTCAAATAATGATATGGCGAAGCGCGGGCGAGCTGAAAGCCAGTCTGGAGCGGCCAGACCGGGTCGACAATGTCTAGCGGCACATAGCGCCAATGGGTTTCGTAAAAAGATTCCAATGTGTACACCCGCGTCTGGTGGAATTGCGCTCGGACGAGGCGCTCTAGGAGCTCGGTACTGAGCGAGTTGGCTTTCTCGGCCAGAATTATACCGCTATAACGCTCGCTCAAATGATTGAGCTTGGCGCCTAAGTTTCCCTGCACAACCGGTGACCCCTCGCCAGCGATTGGCTGGCCTACGCGCTCATCCATCAGGGCTACGAAATCAAGCTGCTGCCCGTTTGGTGAATTCTTGTAGGCGTCGTAAAAGCACGCTGCTGCTGGACCACTCCCGATGACGAGAAACGCCCGGCTGGCGCTGCTGGCGACCACATAGTTTCGGATCCAGCGACGATAAAGCAAAGAGACGGGCAGGAAAAGCATGAAACTCAAAAGCAGCATACCGCGGCTCGGTTTCATCGTTTGATCGAAGGTCGCGGCCGAATAGATCAGCATCGCGCTAATCGCGGCCGCGGCTGCAATGGCAAGAATATGCTCGGTCGTGTAGATCAGACCCCGCATTTCGGTGTTCCGGCTGTAGCCGCCGACGATGTAAAGGGCTTGCAGAATGACGGCAAGCACTACGCCGTCAACCAGCAGGAACTCAAGGGCACTGACAAAGAATTGGTCGCGACGAATGTACCCTACAACCCCGTAAAGCACGACCCAGCAAAGGATGTCGCACACGAGATAAAGCAGGCCAACAATCCAATCGTGACCGCGAACGGCACTAAAAGGTCTTCGCGATTTACTATCGGCGCCGCCCAAAGCAGACGCAGATTCCGCCCAAACCGGCGGCTCAATCACATCCTCCACCAATAAGTCCGCCTTGGTGTGATTTTGCGATGGTCGAACAACCATAGAGGCGCGATTTCCGGAGGCTGCCACATCGGTAACCTATGACGATTGGCCATGATTTGTCATTAGAATTCGAGTCCGAGTATTTGGGCGATGATTTCGTGTCCAGCCGTCTGTGATCCTGGGAATAAATTTCTGCGAAGGTTCGGTCGTAACCCCATCACGTAGTCTCCGTTAAGCTCAATCCAGCAGCACGCAGTCCGGGACCGCCGAGCGTCCAAGTAGCCAGTTATACACCGCAAACATCTGCGATGCGATTTGTGGCCAGGAGAAATTCGCTATCACAAGATCGCGGCCCCGACGGCCCATTTCTTGAAGGGCCGGCCCGTCCAATGCGAACAACCTTCGTAACCCCTCAGCGGCCCCTTCGACTGTTGTGTTCATCCGGATCGCCGCCCGTTTTTGGAAACCCTCGGGGAGATTGCATTCCGGCGTCATTAAGACTGCACGCGCGTGTGACCAAGCTTCAAGAACCACAAGAGGTTGTCCTTCGCTCAGTGACGGCAATATGAAAGCATTGGCATTTTGGTAAGCAGTCTCGCGCTCTTCTCCAAAGAGTGGTCCCGCAAATTGCACCGAATCGGTAATCTTCAGTTCGCGAACAAGTTGTTCCAGTTCCCCTCGATGCCCCCCTTGGTCCCAACCAGCGATTACCAACACCCAGCCTTTCTCACGTTTGGATGCTTCTTTCCATCCGCGAAGAAGAATGCTCAGTCCTTTTTTTGGATGCAGGCGCCCGAGATAAAGTAAAACCTTGCGGCTACCGACCATATCGGCGGCCCAGGGTGGCATTCGATCAGCCGCGTTGTTCGGGTGTACCTCGATTCCATTCGGAATAACGCAGATAGGGTTTCTTAGGCCGAACGCTCGGATCGCTTCCGCTTCCGCGTTATTAACGGCGTGGATACAGGCGGCATTCTTCAAGTGGCGCCGCTCAATAACAAAAGCTGCCATGATTTTTTTCCAACGCGAATTGTGCAAGGCCCACGGATCGAGCATTCCATGTGTCGAAACGAGATAAGGGCGCGATGTAATCCCATCGTTGGATTTGGACCACCCAACGGTGGCTACCGAAAGATACGTCCAAATGCCATGGGTGTGGACAAGGTCTGGCATCAGAGATGCAAGCCGATGCGATAATTCCGGAGCATACCGGAACCTGGCATATTTCGGTGCTACGAGATGAAGAGATAAATCTCCCCATCGTACCCGATCCTCGGTCGAGAATTCATCCTCTACACTTATGACATCAACCTTAATATCGTGCTCGTTTTCCAGAAATCGTGAGAGGTTTTTCACGGAATCCATCAATCCTCCTGCGCGCCGCGATACATAAGGCGCGAGCATCGATACGTTGAGGCTCATCGATGAATCAGTGTTTTGACCAAAAGGGAAGAAAACAGGCTGGAGCGACGTATCGGAGCAGCTTTTGCAGCATCGATGGCTCGCTCTGCTCCTGTCGCAAAATGTGCCGGTGTAAAACCCTCGACGATACGCTGGCTTTCCGCTCCCATGTCTTCCAGGCGCCTTTTCGAGAAGTGGCACATATCCAGCATCAATTTAGCGAGGCTTTCCACAGAGCCGGGATCAAAGGTGAATCCGTTTTTACCTTCAGCCACCAGGTTAGGCACACAGCCGCATCGATTCGAGACGATCACAGGCAACCCAGCTGCCATGGCTTCGTTGACCACAAGACCCCACTGTTCCGTTGTGCTCGCATGCACGAACACATCAGCGAGCCCATAGTATGCTGGAAGTTCGTGATATTGAAGGAAGCCCGGCAAGTGCACGTGACCATGCAACCGGAGGTCGGAGACCAGGCGAGAGAGATCAGCCTTGAGCGGTCCATCACCGAGAAGAACCAAATCCCAAGGTCCGTTGTCCATTATCCGTTGTCCGTCGTCTAAATTGCCAGCAACCTGTCGGTAGCGCGCATAAGCACGAATGAGCGTCGGAAGATTTTTCTTCGGCACAAACCTGGCTGAAGCGAGAAAATATTTCCCGGGCAACCCATACTTCCTTCTGAGCTTCGGCGCTTGACTTCTGATCTCTCCCGCCTTCCGGCGGAAATATTCATTGTCCACCACGTCATAGCCAGTGAAGACGCGGTCGCGCGGTAATCCGAGAACAACCAAATATTCCATTTGTAGCTGTCCACCCGCCAGTCCAGCGGAAAAGAGCGAAACAACGATTCGCTTAATTACTTCCGCCAAGACGTATCTCTTCTCATCAAATGCATTGCTTTCCGACATTACAACAGCCGGCCGCTGATTTCGCAGACACCATTCCAAAGCGATTAGCGAAGCCGGCGTCCCCCAGCCAGGAATCATCGCTACTGCGGGATCTGCCTCACGAAGAGCTTTGGCCATCTTGTGCCGGAGTAGCGCGCGCTTTGGACCACGACCATCCGATATGTTATCGAACAATGTTACCCGGTCGAATGCCCGGGGTTCGTCTATCCCCTCCCACTGGTACTCGCGCGTGGTCGCATAGGTTTCAATCGCTACGACGCGAAAGAGACGTGCCGCGGCTTGGAGCCGGGCCCAATGGTAAGGCCCTAACCGGTCAAAAAGGATCGCGATCGAGTCATTTTTCACACCAAACTGTGCTCGCCGGTTCTGCCGCGTTCCATTGGAACTGGCATGCCATCCGTAAATTGCTGCGGG
>Ga0207645_10002401_pt1 | contig 14741 bp, 18 predicted proteins | sample KBSM53metaG_FD_184331 | JGI IMG/M metagenome (GOLD analysis project Ga0207645, IMG submission 184331) | Miscanthus rhizosphere microbial communities from Kellogg Biological Station, Michigan, USA - KBS M5-3 metaG (SPAdes) (version 2) | ecosystem: Host-associated > Plants > Roots > Rhizosphere >...
CAGCACCGGCGCCTGCGAGCCCTGCGAATCGGCGCGCCAGCTGCTGCGCCAGCGCGGCATTCCGTATACCGAGAAGCAGGTCCAGTCCGCGGAAGACGGCGAAGCCCTGGAGCGGCTGTCGGGCGGCCGCGACGCGCCGACGCTGAGCATCGGCGCGCAGACCTTGCGCGGCCTGGCGCCGTCGGTCTGGGGCTCGTACCTCGATGCTGCCGGCTACCCGCGCGAATCACGCCTGCCGGCCAGTTACCAGTACCCGCCGGCCACGCCGCTCGTCGAGCGGCGCGAAGCCAGCGCTGCGGTTCGTCCCGCCGATCGCGCCTCGGCCGCGGCGCCAGCCGCGCCGGCCACGCCGCCACCGGCGAATCCGTCGGGCATCAGGTTCTGAGACGCGGGAGCGTTGCGTCTGTGCCATTGCGCAGCGCAGGCGGCTCGCGCAGAGGCTCGCCGCAGCCTGTCGACCATCGAATGCCTCTCAGCCTCTGAGGCCGCCCGGCGCCGCGCCGATCCGGCGCGCCAGGCCGCTGCCGCCCGCCAGCGCCGCCGCCATCACCCAGAACAAGGTCGCCGCACCGAGCGCCGCGCCGGCCAGGCCGAACACCAGCGGCATCACCGCGCTCGAGAAATTGATCGTCATCGAGCGCAGCGCGATCGCTTCGCCATGGCGCTCGTGCGGCGTCAGCTGGTGCAGCGTGGCCATGATCATCGGCTGCACCGAGCCGAGTGCGAGACCGAGCAGCGCCGCGCAGACGGCCATCATCCACGCCGAACGCACCAGCGGGTAGACCATCAGCACTGCGCCGGCGCACAGCATTGCGCCGACCAGCACCTGCGATTCACGCAGCCGGTGCGCGATCGCGGGGATCGCGAGGCGCACGACGGCGACCGCGGTGGCGAACACGCCGAGCACGAGGCCGATAGCGAACGCACTGAAGCCGCGCTCGTGGCCGAGGATCGGGATCACGAAGGTGTGCACGTCCCAACTCGCCGAGAGCAGCCAGTTCACCGCCAGCAGGCGCCGCAGCCCGGGGGCCTGCAGCAGCTTCCAGGAGCTCTGGCCGTGCGGCTGCGGCGCCCGTGGCGGCGGCAGCTCGGCCGGCACCCGGCGCGCCGACCACAGGCCGAGCAGCGGCAGCAGCATCAGCGCGGCGAAGCCGACCCGGAACCCGCCCAGATCGATCAACGCGCCGGCCAGCACCGGCCCGGCCACGTTCGCCAGCGCCGGCGCCAGGCCGAGCCAGCTGAACACGCGCTTGAGCTCGGTCGCATCGGCGGCGCTGCGCCCCGCGGTTCGCTGGATGGCGATCAGCCCGTAGTTCGCGCCGGCGCCGCTGAGCGTGGCCGCCAGGCACAGCAGCGCGAAATCGGCCGGGCGCGGGCACCAGGTCGCGAGCACCGCGCAGGCGGCGCCGCCGAACGTCAGCGCCACCGCGATCTGCAGCGGGCGGTGGTAGCCATGGCGATCGGCGAGCCGGCCGGCCTGCAATGCCAGCACGATCGGCGCGACCGCGAACAGCCCGACGAGCACGCCGACGGCCCATTCGGCATGGCTTTGCCGGAGCACCCACAGCGGCGCGGCCATGCGCACGCCGGCCATCGTCGAGTGCAGGCAGATCTGGCCGACGATCAGCGCGACCAGCACGGTCGCCAGCGGCGCCGCCGTACGCTGCCCCGGCGGTGCGGCGGCCTGCGGCTCAGGCACCGTCGTCGTCCGCCAGCTCGAGCTCGGCGCCGGGCAGCACCAGCTGGGCCGCGCTGTCGGAGAGCGCCTCGACCGACTTCAGCTTGCGCGTCATCGCGCGGGTGCGCACCTCGGCTTCGTCAATCGTGTTGGCGGCCTCGTTGAGCTTCTTCTTGGTCTTCGCGAGCACCGCGCCGAAGCTCGCGAACTCGGTCTTGACCGCGCCGAGCACCTCCCAGACCTCGGCGCTGCGCTTCTCCAGCGCGAGCGTGCGAAAGCCCATCTGCAGGCTGTTCAGGGTGGCGAGCAAGGTGGTCGGGCCGGCGAGCATGATCTTGTGGTCGCGCTGCAGCGCCTCGACCAGACCGGGCCGGCGCAGCGCCTCGGCATACAGCCCTTCGGTCGGCACGAACAGGATGCCGAAATCGGTGGTGTGCGGCGCCGCGATGTACTTGTCGCTGATCGAACGCGCCTCGGCGCGCAGCCGCAGCTCGATCGCGCGCGCCGCGATCTCGGCCGCGACCGGGTCGGCGCGCTCCTGGGCGTCGAGCAGCCGCTCGTAGTCCTCGCGCGGAAACTTCGCATCGATCGGCAGCCACAGCGGCAGGCCGTCGTCGCGCCTGCCCGGCAACCGCAGCGCGAAGTCGACGCGCGCGTTGGTGCCCGGCACGGTCTCGACATTGCGCGCGTACTGGTCCGGCGTGAACACCTCCTCGAGCAGCGCGCCGAGCTGGGTCTCGCCGAAGCTGCCGCGCGTCTTGACGTTGGTCAGCACACGGTTCAGCGAGCCGACGTCCTTGGCCAGCGTCTGCATCTCGCCCAGGCCGCGGTGCACCTGCTCGAGCCGGTCGGCGACCTGCCTGAAGCTCTCGCCCAGGCGCTGCTCCAGCGTCGCGTGCAGCTTCTCGTCGACGGTGGCGCGCATCTGCTCCAGCTTCTTCTCGTTGTCGGCCTGGATCGCGCCGAGCTTGCTCTCGACCATCGCGCGCACCTCGCCCAGGCGTTGGTCGTTGGTCTGCGCCAGCGTGCGCAGCTGATCGGTCAGCGCCTGCGAGAAACGTTGCAGCGAGACCGCCTGCTGGTCGGCATTGCGCGCCAGCGTGTCGACCTGGTGCTGCTGCGTCGCGGCGAGCTGGGTGCGGAAGCTGTCGATCTGCTCGTTCTGCGTGCGCGCCACGTCGCCCTGCTGCGCCAGCAAGGTCTGCTGCAGCGCGGCGAGGGTCTGGGCCAGCTCGGTGCGGGTCGCGGTGGCGCTGCGGGCGACCTCGTCGCGCAGGCTGCGTTCGAGCTGTTGCACGTCGGCCCGCACATGGGTCTGGAGTTCGTCGCGCAGTGCCCGCCACGGCGCGTCATCGGGGCGCCGCAGCACCAGCCACAGCGTGAGAACCAGCAGGACGACGACGAGGGCGATCAGGATCCAGGTTTCAAGGGGAATCGGCATCGCGCGATTGTCGCAGCAGCATGCGCTCGAGCCCGTCGAACGCCCACTGCACCAGCAGCGCCAGCACCGCGGCCGGCAGTGCGCCGGCGAGCATCGCGCCGGTGTCGTTCACCGCCAGGCCGGCGACGATACGCTCGCCGAAGCCGCCCGCGCCGATGAAGGCCGCGACCGTCGCGGTGCCGACATTGATCACCGCCGCGGTCTTGATACCGGCCAGCACCGTCGGTAGCGCCAATGGCAGCTGCACCTCGCGCAGGGTCTGCGCCGGCGTCAGGCCGAGCGACAGCGCCGCCTGCGACAGCCCCGCCGGCACGCCGCGCAGCCCGGTATGGGTGTTGCGCACGATCGGCAGCAGCGCGTACAGGAACAGCGCGACCAGCGCCGGGCCCAGGCCGATGCTGCCCATCAGCGCGATCAGGAACGCCAGCAGCGCAAGCGACGGCACCGTCTGCAGGACCGCGACGCCACCGAGCAGCCAGCCGGCGCTGCGCGGCCAGCGCCAGGCCGCGATGCCCAGCGGCACGCCGACGCCGATCGCGATCAGCAGCGAACCGAACACCAGCATCAGGTGCTGGCCGGCCAGACGCGCGAAGTCGGGCGCGAACAGGCGGTCGGCGAAGGTCTGGCGCGCACCCGTGGCCGGCACCGCGCCCACGCCCGACGCAGCCCCGACTCCCGAACTCGCGGCCGAACCCGAGCCGGCGATGAACTGGCGCGCGACCTCGGCGAAGCTGCGCCCGTCGAGCTCGACCTGCGCATTCATCGCGATCATCGCGGCCGCATCGATGCGCCCTTCGAGGCGCCGCAAAGGGCCCGGGTCGAGGTTGGCGCGCATCAGCAGCACGGCGTCGTACTTGGGGAAGAAGCCGAGGTCATCGGCCAGCACGCGCAGCTTGTAGCGGCCGACCTTCGCATCGGTCGCGTAGATGTCGATCAGGTCGACGCGGCCGGCACTGATCGCGTCGTAGGCGATGCCGTGATCGAGCCCGCCGGCGCTCGCGAACGGCAGCTTGTAGGCGGCCTTGAGCGCCGGCCAGCCGTCGCCGCGCTCGAGGAACTCATGCGACAGGCCGAGCCGCAGGCCTTGTGCCGCCGGCTGCAGCAGATCGGAGATGCGCGTGATGCCGAGCGCCGCGGCGCGGGTCTCGAGCATCGCCAGCGCGTAGGTGTTGTTGAAGCCGAGCGGCACCGCTGCCTTCAACCCGCGCGGGGCGAGCCACTCGTTCAGTTCGGCCAGCGACGGATTGCCGCTGGCCTGCGGCCGCTTCAACAGCTCGCGCACGATCGTTCCGGTGTATTCGGGATACACATCGACCGCGCCGCCCGCCAGCGCCTGCTCGAGGATGCCGGTGTTGCCCAGGCCCTGCCGGTGCTCGGCGGCGATGCCTTGGGCACGCAGGGTCTGCGTTACGATCTCGCCGAGGATGTACGACTCTGTGAAGCGCTTCGAGCCGACCACGACCGGCGGCGCCGCCAAGGCTGCCGCGCCCATCAGGAGCGCGACGGCGAGCGTGGCAAGGCGAACGGCATTGAGCGGCATCGGCCGATTCTGGCAGCCCGCGCCGCGCCGCGTAGGCCTTGTCCCACAGCCTTCCGGGATGTTCCGGGTTTGTGATGCGCCCTGATCTGCGAAAGAATCCGTAGCAGCCACTTCGGCGAACTACGCGCAGGTGTGGTTTGATCTCGTCCCTTTCGAGGCTGCACCGTTGACGAACCACTGCGTTGAAACATCGCCGGACATGACTGCCTTGAAAGCCTTTATCGTCGAAGACAGTCCGGTGATTCGGGAGAACCTGATTGCCGCCCTCGAAGAGCTCGCGCCGATCGAGGTCGTCGGCACCGCCGAAGACGAACGCGGCGCACTCAACTGGCTCGGCAGCCGCTCGCACGCCTGCGACCTGGTGATCATCGACATCTTCTTGAAAAGCGGTTCGGGTCTGGGCGTGCTGCGCGCCGCCAGCGACATGCAACGGCCGATGAACATGGTCGTGCTGAGCAACTACGCCACGCCCGACATGCGCCGCAAGTGTCTCGACCTGGGCGCCAGCCGCGTGTTCGACAAGTCGAACGAGATCGATTCGCTGATCACGTACTGCACGCGTCTGGCATCGGGCGAGACCGGGCACGGTGAAATCGCGCCCGGCTGATCCGGCCCGCGCACCTCGGGCCCGGGTCGGTGCACGCAGCGGCCCGCGCGCTGCACAACTACTGGATCAGGCCGTTCTTCAGCGCGTAATAGGTCAGGTCGCTGTTCGACGACAGGTTCATCTTCTCCATCACGCGGGTGCGGTAGGTGCTGACGGTCTTGACGCTCAGCGACATGCTGTCGGCCATGTGGCCGATGGTCTCGCCCTTGGCCAGCCGCAGGAACACCTGGAACTCGCGCTCCGAGAGCTGCTCGTGCGCCGGCTTGTCGCCTGCGCCGCCGAGCCCGTCGGCCAGCATCTCGGCCACGCCCGCGGTGATGTACTTGCGGCCGCGATAGACGGTGCGGATCGCCTTGACGATCTCCTCGGGGTCGCATTCCTTGTTGAGGTAGCCGCTCGCGCCCTGGCGCAGCAGGGTCGTCGCGTAGTGCTCTTCGGGAAAACCCGAGAGGATCAGCACCGGCAGGTCGGGCGCGCGGGCCTTGATGCCGGCCAGCGCATCGACGCCGCTCTGGTCGGGCATCGACAGGTCCATGACCATCACGTCGACTTCGCCCTTGCGCACGATGTCGAGCGCCTCGCGGCCGTTGGCTGCCTCTGCGACGACAGTCATGTCGACCTGCTCCGACAAGAACTGGCGCAACCCCGCACGCACGATGGCGTGATCATCAATGATGGCGACTCGGATCATGGCGCGTGCCGGTAGTGATAAACGACAAAAGTAGTTTAAGGTGCAAGCGATGGCGCTGAACATACTTTCGCGCGTGCGGGGCAGCCCGTTCGCGTTCCCGGTGGCTGCGGTGTCGGCGCTGGCGATGTTCGCGATCAGCGAGAGCTCGTACCAGCAGGCGTCCGCGACGCTGGAAAGCCTGGCCCGTCAGGGCGGCGCGCGCGCGACCACCGAGCAGCTCTGGCGCAGCCTCACAGATGCAGAGACCGGCGAACGCGGTTACCTGCTGACCGGCCGCGGCGAATACTTGCGACCCTACAAGCAGGGACTGGTCGACGCCGGCAAGGCGCTCGACTGGCTCAACGACTACTACGCCGGCGACCCCTACACCGCCGAACTCATGAAGCGCGTCAACCAGGCGGCGCGCAACAAGCTCTCCGAACTGGGAGAGACGATCAAGCTGTACGACGAGGGCAAGAACGACGCCTGGCGCGGGCTGATGTTCAGCAACATCGGCAAGGAGCAGATGGACACGATGCGCAGCGTCAGCGCCGAGCTGCTCCAGTTCGAGACGCGGCGTGTCGAGGCCGGGCGCCAGAGCATCCGCCAGACGCTGCTGCTGAACCGCATCGGCGTCACCGCGATGACCGCGATGAGCCTGCTCGCGCTGTTCATGTACCTGCGTCAGACCTCGGCGCTGGTGGCGCAGCGCGAGGAGCAGCGGCGCGTCGTGAAGGCCGAGCGCGACCAGCTCGAGACCGAGGTCGTGCGGCGCACCGACCAGCTGACCGAGCTCGCCCGCCACCTCGAGACCGCACGCGAAGACGAACGATCGCGCCTGGCGCGCGAACTGCACGACGAGCTCGGCGCGCTGCTGACCGCCGCCAAGCTCGACGTCGCGCGCCTGAAGTCACGGCTGGGCGCGCTGTCGCCCGAGGTCGCCGAGCGCCTGCAGCATTTGAACGACGCGCTCAACAGCGGCATCGCGCTGAAGCGCCGCGTCATCGAAGACCTGCGGCCGTCGTCGCTGAGCAACCTCGGGCTGGTCGCGGCGCTCGAGATCCTCGTCACCGAATGGGGCGACCGCAGCGAGGTCGAGGTCGAGTGCGACCTGAAGCCGGTGCGGCTGCGCCCTTCCGGCGAGCTGACGGTCTACCGCCTGGTGCAGGAGGCGCTGACCAACATCAGCAAGTACGCGAAAGCGACCCACGTCCATGTGGCGCTTGGCGCCGAAGGCGGCATCGCGCGCATCGCGGTGCGCGACAACGGCGTGGGCTTCGATGCCGACGCGCCGCACATCAGCGCGCACGGGCTGCTCGGCATGCGCTACCGGCTCGAGACCGAGAACGGCCGCATGACGCTGCACTCGACGCCGGGCCGAGGCACGGTCATCGAGGCGCAGATTCCCGAGCGCCAGGACGACGCGCCGGCGCTGCAGCCGCGCGCGGCCTGAGCGCCGCGCTCCGGCACGCGAACCGACATCGAACACTGCGCCGACGCAACGTCGGCAGCGTCCTACAGCCATCGCCTCGCTCCCCCGACAGCGCGTCGGCGACGCGCCCTATCGTGATGCCGACTGGGCCGCACGACACTTTGTCCATCGCATCAATTCGGGTGCGACACGACCAGACCGGAGCGCCAGGCGCCCGAGTGAAGCCAGGAGACCTGCCATGCTGCATTACGCCATTGTCTTCTTCGTGATTGCCCTGATCGCCGCGTTGTTCGGCTTCGGCGGCATCGCCGCCGGGGCTGCCGGCATCGCCAAGATGCTGTTCGTGTTGTTCGCGATCCTGGCCGTCGCCAGCTTTCTCTACAGCCTGATCCGCAAAGGATGACCCGGCGCCGGCTTGAGCCGGCGCCTGCCCCATCCCGATGATCCAACTTCTCTCACCCACTCTCTCTCACACCAAAGGAATCGCCATGAACACAGTGTCCGGCACCCGGCCAATGGGCCAGGAATCATCGGTCGCCGATCAGGCCGCCGACAGCGCATCGAACATGATCCGTTCCACGCAGAGCGCGACCAACTCTGCCTTCGATCGCCTGAGCGAGAAGGTCGAGGACGTGCGCAGCCATGCTGCGCCGGTGATCGACCGGCTGACGAGCCAGGCCGAAAGCGCAGCGCGCCGCAGCCTCGACGCGGTGCGCGACACCTCGGCGCAGGTGCGCGAGAAGGCGCTGCGGGCGTCGGACATGACGGTCGGCTACATCAAGGATGAACCGATGAAGGCGATGCTGATCGCCGCGGCGACCGGTGCCGTGCTGATGGCGCTGCTGAGCCTGATGGGCCGCGCGCGCGATCGCTGACCCGCATCGCATCAATCGCGAGCCACGCCATGATCCATCCACTGCTGCGCATCGCCGCCACCGAGCCGCAGCTGCTCGCAGAGCATGCGCAGGCATATGGCGGCCTCGTCAGCGAAGAACTGGCGAAGGCCGCCACGGTGTGGAAGCTGCGCGCGGCGTTGATGGCGGCTGCGTTCGGGCTTGGTGCCATTGCGGTCATCTTCGGCGGCGTCGCGCTGTTGTTCTGGGCGGCGCTGGGCGACGTCGCGTCGCCTTGGGGGCTGGTCGCGGTACCGGCCGTGCCCGCGGTGGCCGCCGCCGTCTGTTTCGGCATCAGTCGACGCCAGCATGGCGCAGCCTTCGAAACGCTGAAGCAGCAGCTCGCGGCCGACCTGTCCATGTTGCGTGAAGTGAGTGCCTCATGAGCGCCGTCCTGCCCGACAACACCCTGCCCGGCGACGCCGGCGCTGCGATCGATGCCCGAGCACGGCTCGAGGCCAAGCAGATCGCCGTCATCGAGGCCGTCAGCGCGGTCGAGAAGCTGGAACGCTCGCGTGCGCGGCTGCGTCGGGCCATGAGCCCGCCTCCGGTGAAGCGGCACGACCTGCGCGGCCCCGACTGGTGGTCGCACTTCAAGCGTCTGCCGGTCGTCGGTCTGATTCGCGACGCACTGCGGGGCTGGTGGTTGCAGCATCCACTGCGGCCGGTGGCGCAGGTTGGCCTGGAAGCGTCGAACGCCGCAGCCAAACCGATGGCGCAGGAACGGCCCATGCTGTTGCTCGCCGCCGCTGCGGTGGTCGGCGCGGCGCTCGGACGGTTCCTGCCGTGGCGCTGGGTGTTGCGTTCCGTGCTGTTCGCCGGTCTTGCACCCCAGCTCGCGGCGCGCGTCGCCGCGAAGCTGCCGATCGAATCGTGGCTGAGTGTGCTCGGCTCCGCGCTGGCCACACCCACCCCGGCGCATCGTGTGCCTGCGGCGGCGCGACTGCAACGGCCTCTTGCATAGATCATCACCTCCACGACCCCGCGCCGCCCCGCATCGCGGATCAGCGGCAGGTCCCCTGCCCACGGGGTCTTGATGAGCGCGCATCGGCGCGCTCTTTTTTGCGCGCCGCCACACACCGGTGGACGCCGCGAAGAGTCTTGGGGCGGCGTGCACACGCGGTGCGGCTGGCGCGCATCGAGCTCCGGGCGTCGCGGCCCCGTCCTACAGCTGCAAGCGCGGCGATCCGATGGGCCGCGCCGGGCCGGCTCCATAGAGTTCATGCATGCGATCGGCGCAGCGCGCGGGTCCAATGCCAACCAGGAGTGCGTGATGCTGAAGTGGGCTCTGTTCTTCGCCGTGATCGCCATCGTCGCCGGCCTGTTCGGCTTTACCGGCATCGCCGCCGGCGCTGCCGGCATCGCCAAGGTCCTGTTCCTGATCTTCCTCGTGCTGTTCGTCATCGTCGTGGTGCTGGCGCTGCTCGGCATCGGTGCGGCCAGCTAGCGACCGCGGCAGGCCGCTGCGGTTCGATCCATCCTTCAAGGAGTTGCTTCCATGTCTGCCAAGAACGAGCCCGACGACAACGTGACGCCACTGCCCGTGTCGCCGCCGGAGACGCTCAGGCTCGACGAGACGCGGCTCGAAGCGGCCAAGCGCTCACTCGACCAGGGCACCGTGACGCCGAGCTACGGCCCGTGGCGCGAGGACATCATCAGGCTGCTCAACGATGCGCTCGCCACCGAGCTGGTGTGCATCCTGCGCTACAAGCGCCACCACTTCACCGCCAAGGGGCTGGCCTCGCCGAAGATCGCCGAGGAGTTCATGGTCCATGCGCTCGAGGAAACTGCGCATGGCGACCAGATTGCCGAGCGCATCGTGCAGCTCGGCGGTGAGCCGGACTTTGCGCCCGACAGCCTGACGCAGCGCAGCCACGCCGATTACGACGACGCGACCGATCTGAAGTCGATGATCAAGGCCAACCTGATCGCCGAGCGCGTCGCGATCGAGGCCTACAGCCAGATGATCGCGCTGATCGGCGACAAGGATTCGACCACGCGACGCATGCTCGAAGGCATCTTGAGCCAGGAGCAGGAACACGCCGAGGAGCTGAGCGACTGGATGAGCGAATAGCGTCTCGCGTCACGATTTCCGCCCACGGTGGTGGGGCACCCAAGGACACCACCCGAACGACTGTCAACCCAAGGAGAAGACCATGCAACTGCGCAACCAACTCACCTCGATTCTCGCCGTGCTGGCGATCGCGACCGCCTCCGGCTGCGCCGTGACGCGTGGCCAGGAAAGCGCCGGCGCCTACATCGACGACGCCGCGATCACGACCTCGGTCAAGGCGCGCTTCGTCGAGAACAAGGACGTCGACGCGACCTCCATCAAGGTCGAGACGCTGAACGGCACCGTGATGCTGTCCGGTTTCGCCAAGAACCAGACCGAGCGCATGGCCGCCGAAGACATCGCCGCGAAGGTCAAGGGCGTGAAGAGCGTGAGGAACTCGATCGCCGTGCGGCCGTAATCGCTGCGCCGCACGAGGCGCTGCCAACGATGCCCCGGGGTTCCTCTGCGGACCACGGGGCATTTGTTTGGATACGGACCGAACGAGATGAGTACGCCCGAGCCCCCAGTCGTCACGCACCGCCGCCCGCGCCTGGGCGGCGCGATCGTGGTGCTGACCGTGCTCGCAGTGATCGTCGCACTGTGGTGGGGACGCAGCTTCATGATCCCGTTCACCGCTGGCGTGATGCTCGCCTTGCTGGTGCTGCCGCTGACCGCGTGGCTGGAGCGCTGGCTCGTCAGCCGCTTCGTCGCGACGGTGCTGACGCTGGCGATCGTGCTGGCGGTGCTCGGGCTGGCCGGGGCCGCCTTCGGCGACCAACTGGTCCGCGTCGCCAACCGGGCGCCGGACATGATCAGCCTGGTCGCCCAGCAGATGGCGACGGCCGATCCGGGCGAGGACTCGGTGCTGCAACGCGCCCGGCTTGCGTTTCGCGACCTCGACCGCGCCGCCGAGCGCATCGCTGGAATCAGGCCGCTGATTCAGCCGGGGCGCGGCAAGGCCCCGGCCGCCAAGGCGGTGGAGCTGGCCGCGAGCGCGGCCGCCAGCACGCCGCCGGTCAGCATCTCGCAGACCGCGACGGTGGCGCTGCGCGACACCGCGGTGAGCGGCTCGGGCGCGCTCCTCCGGCTCGCGACCGACCTGACCATCGTCGTGTTCATCGCGTTCTTCCTGCTGCACGGCGGCGAGCCGCTCGCGACGAGGGTGCTCGACCTCTGGGACGAGCGACCGGGCTTGCGGCTGCGTGCCGAACACATCGCCCTGGAATGCGTGCGCCAAATCCGCATCTACGGCTGGGTGCTGCTGGTGACCAACAGCATGGTCGGTGTTGCGGTTTGGGCCGCGTTCTCGGTCGTGGGTCTGCCCGACGCCGCCGGCTGGGGCATTACCGCGGCGGTGCTGCACGTCGTGCCCTACCTCGGCATGGCGCTGCTCACCGCACTCGGCGCTGCCGAGACCTTTCTCGCCTACGGCACGGTCGGCGCCGCGCTCGGCATGGCGGCCTTCATCGTGCTGCTGTCGACCTTCATCGGCAATGTGGTGACCGCGTGGCTGCAGGGCCAGGCCGCGAAAATGAACGCCGCGACGGTGTTCATCGGCGTGGTGTTCTGGGGCGAACTGTGGGGCGTGTGGGGCCTGCTGCTCGGCCCGGCGCTGGTCGTGCTGCTGAAGGTGGTTGCCGAGCACATCCGGCCCGGGCAGCGACTGGCGCACCTGATGCGGGGATGATGGGCTCGACGCTCGCATCGTCGCTCGGGCCGGACAGTCGGCCGGCCCGCGCGTGGCGCATCGCGTCCGCAGCCATGCGGCGCTATGTCGATGCCGGCGGCATGCACCAGGGCGCGGCGGTGGCGTTCTATGCGGCGTTCTCGATCGCGCCGTTGCTGGTCGTCGTCACCGGCGTGATGGTGTGGCTGCTTGGCAGCGACGCGGCGCAGGCCTCGCTGCTCGAGACCGTCGGCCGCCTGATCGGTGCACGCGAGGCGAACACGCTCGCGGAGTTGCTGGCGCAGCGCAACCGCATCGAGACCGGTGCGCAGCATGCGGTGTTCGGCTCGTGGCTGGCGCTGGCCACGACCTTGCTCGGCTCGACCGGCATCTTCATCGAGCTGCGCGCCGCGCTGCAGGCGATGCTCAACGAGTCCGACGACGGCTTCAGCTGGTGGCAACTGGTGCGCGTGCGGCTGATGGCGATCGGGGTCGTGCTGGGCTGCGGCTTCCTGCTGTCGGTGGCGATGCTGGCGCAGGCGGTCGCGTTGCTCGGCCTGCGCTGGGTCGCATCGCATTCGCCGCTGCTCGCGCCCTTGCTGGTGGCGGTCGAAGGCCTGTGGTCGTGGGCCGTGATCACCGTGCTGTTCGCGCTGATGATCCGCTGGTTGCCGACGGCGCGGCTGCCACTGCGTCATGCCCTGGTCGGCGCGGCAGTCGGCGCGGCCCTGTTCATGGTCGGCCGCTACGGCATCAGCCTGTACATCGCGACGACGGCGACGGCCACCGCGCTCGGCGCCGCCGGCTCGTTCGCGGCGCTGCTGGTCTGGGTCTACTGGTCGAGCCAGATCTTCCTGCTCGGCGCCTCGATCGCGGTCGAACTAGGTCATCCCGACGCCGTGCCGAACCGCAACGCAGGCTGACGGGCGCGCGCCTTTCAATGCTCGACGCGGCGCGCAGTCCAGCTAGCGCTTCTGCTTTTGATACGCCCGGTCGGCCTCCGGCGCGCGGGTTGTGTCCTGCACGCCGCGCTGCTGGTCGCGTTGAGCCTGCTGGATTCTTTCGCTCTGGACGCCAGCGGTGGCGCCCACGGCCTCGTCGCGCTCATGCGGCAGATGGGGGGTCGACGCGGCGTCTGGCGTCGGCACCTGATCGCCGCCGACGCGGCTGCGTTCGACGCGGGGTCGGCGGGGCTTGCTCATCGTGGCCTCCGGTTTGCAGCGCGTCAGAACGCGCTGGTCATGTAGATCCCCAGCCCGCCGCGGCGCAGCTTCAGGGTCATGCGGGCGTCGCCGTCGAGCCTGAAGCCGAGGCCGCCATAGCCGATGTTCCACTGCGACCGCGCCGCCTTGAACTCGACGCCGACCTTGCCGAAGACGCGATCGTCGCGGCTCAAGCCCAGCCCGCGCACATTCGCTGCATCGGCATACAAGGCGGCGACCGGCGACGCGCGGTAGCGCAAGCCCAGCATCAGCACGGTGCCCGAGGTGGTCGACATCGGCGATGCGCTGTCGACGCCAAGCCGAGCGCTCAGCTGATCGGTGGGCCGATCGACCAGCGTGACGCTGCCGAGGCCGAACCCGACATCGGTGCGCCCCTGCGACGACCACCAGCGGTAGTTCAGCTCGGTCATGTCGGTGCGAAAGCCCGGCAGGCCGCGGGCCACCGCGGCGGGCGTGTCGCTTCGGGTCAGGCGCGGGGCATCGGCAGCTGCGGGTGATGCCAGAAGATTGGCGCCGGCGCCGGCGAGGCCGGCCGGCGCCTCGGCTTCGGGCTCGGGCTCGTCGCCGGCGCGGGCCGGCAGCGCGCCGGTGGCCGCCAGCAGTGCCGCTATCAGCGTGGTGAAACAGCGCATGAGCGATGAGCGCATTGCAACACCTGGTTTCGTTCGACGGGTGGTCTTCGTCGCTGCCTTGGATTCAAAAGCGCACGCGCAGTTCACGGGTCTTCGGCGCCGCTTTCGCGACTCGCCCACCGTCGGCCTGGCGCGCGTGTTCGCGTGCCTCCATCTGGTGCTCGGCGTCGGCGTTGTGGCCCCATTCCTTGCGGCCGGGTGCGCGCCGCTTCGGCGCGCTGTCGTTTCGAATATCGCGAGTCATGGCCGGCTCCTTTCGTGCGATGGGCCCATCAGGCGCTCCGATCGGCGCATCGCCGTGTAGCGAAGCGTGCCGCCCGCGCCTCGGCGCGGCGATCAGCGCGCGCTGAATCGCCCGTAGGACGCGGCCCACATCCGGTGTCGGGCGTGTTGGGGTGGCACGACGTCATGGCGAGGTCGATCACTCCTCAAATCAACGGCCGTTGCGCGGGACGGCCATCGCCATACAGGTCGGCCAGGCGCCCGAGCGCCTTCGCGTCGCGCAGCTGCAGGCGGCCATTGGCGATGTGGTGAAGACCGCGTGCCTCGAGCTTGCGCAAGGTCTTGTTGGTGTGCACCAGCGACAGACCCAGACCGTCGGCAATGTGCTGCTGTGTCAGCGGGAACGGCACCCCTTCTGCCGGCGGATCGTCGCTCAGCGCAACGGCGCGCTTGTACAGCACGATCAGCAAGGTGGCGATGCGCTCCTCGGCGCTGCGCCGGCCGACCGAGAGCAAGGTGTCGTCGACGATCGACTCTTCGTGCGCGGTCAGCCAGGTCACGCTGAAGCCGAGCCGGGGGGCATAGCGGTGCAGTTCCCACAACGCGTCGCGGCGGAACACGCATACCGTCGCGTCGGTCAGCGCATTCACGCCATGGGTGATGGCATCACCCATGTTCTGTTGC
>Ga0207645_10002402_pt1 | contig 14738 bp, 9 predicted proteins | sample KBSM53metaG_FD_184331 | JGI IMG/M metagenome (GOLD analysis project Ga0207645, IMG submission 184331) | Miscanthus rhizosphere microbial communities from Kellogg Biological Station, Michigan, USA - KBS M5-3 metaG (SPAdes) (version 2) | ecosystem: Host-associated > Plants > Roots > Rhizosphere >...
GACGCAAGAGCGATGAGGCTGCCGCGTAACACCGAATTACTCATTGCCGTGACAGACAGAATCACCCATACGCGAACACCATGACAGGCACTTCGGTGGGGACTGTCATCATACTTTCGTACGGACGCCCGCCGCATGCCACTTTCGTAATTTTCACGTGGCGCGCGGCTTGCTGCCAACCAGCCCGACTGGTCACGCATCGGTCTCTTGAATCACCCGAGATCGTCAACATACGCGCGGTTCTGCCGTGCGGCGCCGCTTGACAGGAGGGTCGATGTTCCGGATCAGCGTGGTCGATCACATCCGTCTGAATTTTGATCGGACGAGCCAGAATTACACGCTCCACGCGAAGGCTGCCGAGCGCCTCGCGGTGACCACCGCGCGCATTCGCATCGGCGTGCTGATCCTGCTGGCGATTGCCGCCGTCGCCGCGGCGACCAGCCTGGTGGAACCGGGACGGCCTTTCCAGATTGCCGCCGCCATCGCCGCCGGCGTCGCGTTTGCGGCGCACGCGGCGTATCTCGCGATCGGCGTTGAAGGACGTGTGCACGCGCACCGCTCGTGCGCGCAGCGGCTCTGGCTGGTGTGCGATCGCTACCAGTCGCTGCTCAGCGAGATCGAGGACGGGCTGCTCGATCGCGCCAGCGTGCTGCAGCGGCGCGATGAGTTGAGCGCGCAGGTCCACGCCGCCTACGACCAGGCGTTCTCGCTCGATCAGAAAGCGTACGAAGGCGCGCGCCTCGCCGGCGATGCGATCGTCGCAGACCAGGTTCGCGGCGACTCGGCTGACACCGACGTGCTGCCGTCGTCGATCGCGGAGGGCGAGGAAACACTCGGCAACCGTCCCGCGCACTGATCGTCCGTCCGCCTGACCATTGATCGACGATCAGCAGCGAACGCGCGCCAGCTACTGGCGCGTGAAGTCGATGTGCAGCGCAAACGGGTTCGCGGTCACGATGATCGTGAGCTTGCGCTCGCCGCCCGCCGCGCGCCTCACCAGGAGATCGTGGGTGCCGATCCGCACCGGAACGCCGTTGAGCGGCGTTTCCCCGATCCGTTCGCCGTCGAGCCACACGGCCACCGGCTCGCTCGACGTCAACGTCAACGACGAAGGCGCCGGCGTGATGGTGAGGTTGGTCGCCTCGCCCGGCTTCAACTCCACCTGATGAACCGCATCGTAGGCGAGCGCCTTGTTGACGACGCGCACCTGATGGGGCCCGGGCGGCAGCATCACCTGGCCGCGATCGTCGAGTGTCAGCGCGCGGCTCCCTTCGCTGAGGACGACGTCGAACGGCGCGCGGACGGTGAGGAAGCCCGAGAAGATCGACTCCTCCAGCTGCGCCGTCTGGTCTGCGGCAATGGTGATCGTCCGCTGCACGCTGCCGGCATCGCTCTTGAGCTCGACCGCATGACGACCGGTGGCAAGGTCGGAGATGGTCAACGGCGTGACGCCGCGCGACTTGCCGTCGACGAACACCTGCGCGCCGGAAGGGCTCGAGCTCACGGCGAGGCTTCCGGTCGCGCGGCGCCTGCCCGTTGCCGGCGCGGCTGCGGCGGGCTTCGGGGCGGGCGCCGGCGCCGCCGGTTTTTCTGCGGCCGGCCGCGGCACCGACGGCAGTTGTTTGGGGATTTTGCTCCAGAGGTACGGGCCGCCGTAGACGACGGCGCCGCCGACCGCCGCGACGGCAGCGATGCGCGGCAGCCATTCGAGCAGCGGCCCGCCAATCGCGCGGGCGCCCTCGGCAGCTCGCGCGGCCAATGACGGCCCTTCGGCGCGGGGCGGGGCCGGCGCCGCGCTCGCCGCAGGCACCGGGATCGGTTCGATCGCCGGCAGCGGCGGCGGTTCCTGCGCCTGGCGCAGGAGTTCCTCGATCGGCGGCGGCATGTCCGCCGGCGGTTCGGGACGACCGCGACGGCGCCGGCCCTTGGCAACAGCGGGCAGAGGGGCGCTGGTCCACGTCGCGCGTCGCGCGCGCGCCCAGCTTGCGACGGCGCGGGCCGCGGCGACGACATCCTCGCGTTCTTCCGGCAATGTGTCGTTCGGCGCCACTGACAAAAACTATAATCGCTCCCGGGCCGACGAGATGAGTAAACCCCAAGCCGCTCCTCCCGGAGCCGAGGTCTCACCGGGCGCTCGGCGGCGGGCTCTGGCCGAGGCCGCCCGCCGCGAGCTCGATGGCCTTCGTGCGTCGCTCGATACCAAGCTGGCCGAGCTGGAGGACGCGCTCGTCAATCCCGATCCCAACACCTCGCTCGAAGAGCTTGTGCTGGAGCTGGCGCGGGTCGCCACCTCCGAAGCTGATGCGGCCGCCGCGCGCGCCGTGCTCGAGGCTCAGCTCGAAGCGCAGGAGCGCGCCGAGGCGACCACCGCTGACGCGACGCGGCAGGCGGAAACCGAGCGCGCGAACGCCGCGGCGCTGCGGCGCGAGCTCGAGCAGGCGCAGGCCGCAATCGAAGCCGAGCGCGAAGGGGCGGCGCGAACGCGCAAGGAAGTCGCCGAAATTCGCAAGGGGGTCGAGGCCGAACGCGCCGCTGCGGTGGCCCGCGATCGCGAGCTCGAACGTGCCCGGGCCGCGCTCGCCTCGGAGCAGGACGCCGCGGCCGCGCGCGGCCGCGACCTCCAGCAGATCGAGCGCGAGGTGGAAGCCGCCCGCGCCCAGGCCGAGCAGTACGCGGGCGAGCTCACCGAGCACCGCAACGCGCGCAACGAGCTGGCGAAGAAAGTCACGGCGCTGCAGCGCGACCTGACCGCGGCGCAGGCGGCGGGCGAGAAGGCGCAGAAGACGGCGGCAGAAGCGGCCGAGAAAAAGCGCGCGGAGCTCGATCGCGCGCGCGCCGATGCGGTGTCGCGCGCCGACACCGCGGTTCGCGAGCGCGATGCGCTCGCCTCGCAGCTGAAAGCCGCCCACCAGGCGTCGGAGGCGGCGCAGCGGCAGGTGCAGGCGTCGCAGGCCGAGCTCAAGGCGGCGCGTGAAGAAGCGGAAACCGCTCGCGCGACGGTGAAAGCCTCTCGCGGCGAGTTGCAAGCCGCGCGCGACGACGCCGAAACCGCGCGCGAGGAACTGGCGGCCGCGCGCGGCGAGGCCGAGTCGGTGCGCGAGGAACTGGCCGCGGCGCGCAGCCAGGCCGACGCCGTGCGCGGTGAAGCGGACGCGGCACGCGGCGAAGCCGCCGCCGCGCGCAAAGAGCTCGACGCGCAGCGCCACGCGGTCGCGGCGCTTCAGCAGGAACTGGAGACCGCGAAAAACGAGGCGCTCGCGGCCCAGGTCGCCGCCGACGCCGCGCAGGCCGTGGCCGACGACCTGCAGGCGGCGGCCGACGCCGCCCGTGCGGCCGCCGAATCGGCGACCGCCGCGACCAGCAGCGCGCGCGGCGAAGTCGATCGCGCGCTTCACGAGGCCCAGGCTCGCGCCCAGGAGGCGATCGCCGAACGCGACCGCCTCGCCGCGGAACTCGAGGAAACGCGCCACGTCGCCGCCGATCACGATCGCCTGCTCGAGGAGCTCGATCGGCTGAAGCACGAGGTGCAGGGTGCCGGCGGCGAGATCGATGCGCGGCTGCAGGAGCTCGAGGCGGCGCGCGCCGAGGCCGAGCGCCTGCGCGAGGAAGCCGAGGCGCGCGCCGAAGAAGCGCTCGACGAACGCGACGCGCTGATCGAGCAGCTCGAGGCGGCGAAGAAGGCCGTGCAGGGGATGCAGGCGGCGGTTGACCAGCGGCTCCAGGCGATCGACGCCAAGCGCGGCAAGTCGACGCAGGCGTTGAAGGACGCCGAAGCGCGCGTCGCCGAGTTGACGCGCGAGCGTGACGGCTTGATGGAGGAGGTCGCCAACGCCCGCCGCCTCACCGACGATGCCGCGCAGTACCGGCACTGGCTCGAGGCAGCCGAATCCCGCGTCCGCGCCCTGGAGCTGCAGCTGTTCGGACGCGAGCGCGACCCGCAGGAACGCGACATCGAGTTGTCGTCGCTGCTCGACGCGCCGGGGGCGCCCACCGAGAAGGCGATGCGCCGCGCCACGCGCCATCGCTTCGGCAAGACGATCAAGGTGCAGCTCGATGGCAACGCCGGCGAGCTGGTCGACCTGTCGATTGGCGGCGCGCAAGTGCTGTGCGCGAAACAACCGGACGTCAACGCCAACGTCACGCTCGCCGTTTCCGCCGACACGCCGCTCTCGTGCCAGGGGCGCATCGTCTGGGCGATGCTCGAACCGCACTCGAAGGGAAAGCCGCTCCGCTACCGCACCGGCATGCTGTTTACCGGCGCCGACGAGGCGGCGATCGAGGCGTTCATCGCGAAAAATCCGGCCGGCTGAACCCGGCGCGGCTTTTGCCTCGTTCCGGCCCGGTAGCTGGAAATGGCGGCAATGCCGAGCCCCTCGCCCTCTGTCGATTACGAACGTGATCCCCGGCCGGACAAGACTGCACGTCCGTCGGCGGCCGGCGCCAGGGGGGGCGACGGCCGGGTGAAGGCCAAGGCGGCCCCGGCCAGGCCGGACCAGGTCGGCCTGCGGGGGCCCGATTTCGCGGCGGTCGAAGAGTTTCTGCAGCTGCTGGCGCGCGCCGTGCGCCAGTTCCACACCTATCCCGCGACCAGCCCGTTGTGCACCGAGGCGATTGCCGCCTGCCACAAGGTGCTGGCCTCGCTCGAGACGCGCGACCGGCTGTCGCTCCGCGTCACGCCGAGCGAGCTCGTCGTCGACCATGTCGCCACCGGCGCCGCCACCGTTGTCGAGCACGAGATCGTGCGGCGGCTGCACCGCGGGCACGTCGCCTCGATCGACATCGACCGCGGCGCGTCGCAGCGCGACCTCTCTCGCTTCTGCAGCGCGATGCTCGGCTGCGACGATCAAGCGACCACCAAGACGACGCTGGCCGAGCTCCTGGTCGAGCACGGCGTCGAGACCATCGTGGCGCAGATGGCGCTGCGGCCGGAGGTGCTGCACGTCGGCGCGCCGCAGGCGGTGCGCAGCGATCTCATGGTCCGCGAGCGGCGCCGCCGCCAGTCGGCCGCGGTCAGCGGTCCGCCGAGCTATCTGTATCCGCCCGACAAGGGCTGGGTCCGCCTCGATCCGTCGGCGTCGCTCGACACCGTGTCGCTCGTCGATCTGGCGATTCTCGTCGACGACCCGGGAGAGATCGCGTCGATGCTGCTGCGGCTCACCGACGACGAGGCCGCAGCGGAGTCGCGCGACAAGGCACTGCAGCAGAAGTTCAGCGACGTTGCGACGCTGCTCGGATCGCTCGATCCGCAGCTGGCGCGGGTGATGTTCTCCAAGCTGGCGCGCGCGGTGCTGGATCTCAGCGCCGACCGCCGCACCGATCTCCTGCGCCGCACCATCCTGCCGGGCCTGCTCGACGGTCGCGCCGAGGGCACCGTGCTGCGCGACTTTCCCAACGTCGACCTGGCCGAGTCGCTCTGCCTGCTGATGGACCTCGAGACCGCCGCGCCGGAGCTGCTGACGACGGCGATGGACCGGCTGGAGCTGACGCCGGAGCGGCGCGAGCAGGTGGCGCCGCTGATGGAAGCGCGGCTGCGCGAGGGCGCCGAGGGGCGAAAGGCCGGCGCCGACGGGCGCGGCACCGACATCGATCGCCACGCGCGGCGCCTGATCCAGGTGACCGCCACGCAGGGCAAGAGCTTCGCTGAATTCTCCGCCTTCGACCTGTCGATCGACAGCCAGACGACGGCCGCGCTCGACCAGGCGCGCGACGCGGTGGGCGCCACCGACCTGCCGGTCGTGCAGCTGCACTTCCTGCTCAATCTGGTCCGGCTCGAACCAAACCCTGCGCTGGTCTAGGCGTTCCTGCGGCGCAGCGTGATGGCGCTCGTCGAGCTCGATCGTGCGCGCCGTCCCGAAGCGGTGGCCGCGTGGGCGGGCGAGTACCGCCGGCTCGCCGAGACGCTGCGCGAGCCGCGGCCCGACGTCGCCGGAACGATCGTCGCCGCCCTGGCGTCGTTCTGCACGCCCGCGCGTGCGCAGGCGCTGTCGGAGGTCCACGCGACCGGCGCCGCCGGCCGGACGCGGGCCAACGCGGTGGTCGAGGCGTTCGGCGACGCGATGGCGCCGGCGTTCGTCGCGCTGCTCGACGATCCGGCGGCGCGGAACAACGCGCGCGCGCTGGTGCCGATGATGTGCGAACACGGGCGCCAGCTCGCGCCGGCGCTGGTCGCGCGGCTCGCCCAGGCGGGCCCGGGCGCCAACCGCGCGATCATCAAGGTGCTCGGCTTCGCCGGCCCCGGCTACGAAGGCGTGCTCGCCGAGCAGCTCGAACATGGCGACGAGCACACCGGGCGCGAAGCGGTGCAGGCGCTGGCGCACATCGGCAGCTCGAAAGCGGCCGCCATCGTCGGCATCCACCTGCGCAAGGGGAACAACGCCGTGCGCGCGGCGGCCGAAGAAGCGCTGCGCCACTTTTCGCCGGCGGCGGCGTCGGTGGCGATGCGCGACCTGCTCGGCAACCGTGAGTTCGTTCTGCGGCACCCGCAGATTGCGGTGCGGCTGATCGAGCGGGCGGATCAGGCGGGCATGACGCAGCTCGAGCCGGCGCTGCGCGCGCTGGTGCCGTTCCGCTATCGCTTCTGGAACCCGGCGCTGGTTCGCGTCGCGCGCCGCGCCAGCACCATGGTGGGACGCCGATGAGTGCCTCGACCCCCGCGCCGTCCACCACGCCCGGCCCGTCGCTCGATCCGGTGAACGTGCTGAAGGCGTTCGCCAGCCTGCGGCGCCTGCTCGGCACCTATCCGTCAGGCCACCCGATGATCGCGCAGAAGCTGCACGAGCTCGACGATCTGGTGCGGCTGCACCTGCGCCGCGGCCCCGCGCTCGAGATCGACGTCATCGACGGCGACGTGCGGCTCGACGGCGTGTCGTTCGGCGGCGATCGCCAGGCCAACGCCCAGGCGGTGCGCGAGCTGTCCGATCTCGGCATCGACAGCATTCACATCCGCGAAGGGGTCGAGATCGAGGAGCTGCGCGCGACCGCCGAGTTCCTCTGGCAGTTCAAGGACACGGCGTCGGGCGACTCGCTCGAATCGCAGCTGGCGCGGCGCGGCGTCCACCATATCAGCCTGGCGCGGCTGGTGCGGCTCGACACGCGCTGGCGTTCGCATCAATGGCCCGACGCGCCGACCGGCCCGCTCGATCCGGCCTATGCCGAGTCGCTGGCGCTGGCCGAGCAGACCTTCGACACGGTCGCTTCAGGGCGCAAGCTCGACGCGATGACCGTGCGCGGTCTGGTGGAGCTGTTGATCTACCGCGTGGCGCGCAGCAACGCGGCGCTGGGCCAGATTCTCGCGGTGAAGCAGTACGAGAACCTGACCTACTGCCACTCGGTGAACGTGTCGATGCTCAGCCTGCTCATCGGCAAGCAGATCGGCCTCGACGACGGGGCGATTGCCTCGCTGGTCGAAGCGGCGCTGCTGCACGACATCGGCAAGACCAAGATCCCGCTGGACGTGGTGAAGAAGCCGGGGGCGCTCGAGAAGCGCGAGCGCAAGATGATGGAGGCGCACACCACCTTCGGCGCCGAGATCCTGGTGCAGACCGAGGGGCTGCGCCCGATGACGCCGATTGTCGCGCTCGAGCATCATCGCAGCGTCAAGGGGACCGGTTATCCCGACCTCGGCGACGCGATCCCGCACATCATGAGCCAGATCGTCTCGGTGGCCGACATCTACGAGGCGATCACCGGCGCGCGCACCTATCAGGCGCCGACGCTGCCCGAACGCGCCTGCCTGGTGCTGGCGCGGCTGGCGGGCGAGAAGTTGAACAGCGCGATCGTCAAGGCGTTCGTCAACGCGATCACCTTCTTCCCGCTCGGATCGATGGTGCGGACGACGCTCGACGAGGTCGCGGTCGTGGTCGGCATCAACCCGTGCGATCCGCTGCACCCGCAGCTGGCGCTGGTCGACGAAGCTGGCACCGGTCCCGGCACGCGCATCGACAGCAGCGCGCGCGACGCGAGCGGCGCCTACCTCCGGCACATCGTGGAGACGGTGCTGCCGCAGGGCAACAGCCCCGACATGACGAGCTTCTTCGCGGCCGCGCCTGCATAACGAGCGCGTCCGCCTCTGAGGCTCAGAGTCTCTGAGCCTCCGTGCCCGTCGGCGTGACTACTCCATCCAGATCCAGCACCGAGAACCCGTCCGAGCGCAGGCGGTCGACGAAGTCGTCGATGTAGCCGTACTCGACCACCAGCGCGCGCCCGAACCAGTGCGCTTCGGGATCGGTGTGCGCCACCAGCCAGTCGTAGGCCTTCGCGTTCGAGCTGCGCAGCAGCAGCAGCGTCCCCTTGTTCTCGACCGTGTAGTCGGCGGCGGCCATCGCCTGGCGTTGACCCGGATCCGGCATCGGCTGGACCGGGCGGCCGTGCAGCATGGCGGCGGTGGACCGGGTCGACGACTGGCGCGGCACGAAGGGAAGGACTTTGGACATGGTTCACTCGGCCAGCAGGGAATGCGCCCATAACGCCCGCGAGGCGGAATGCCACACGAGGCTCTCGAACAGATTGGTCGCGTACGGTCCGCCGCGCTGGAACACCAGCGCCGGCAGGAAGGTGACAAACGCCAGGCCCGACTCGGGGCGGTGACACCAGGCGCCGAGCTGATGGCAGTCGGGCGACACGGTCTCGGCGACGTTGAGAAAGTTGGCGGTGCGCGCGTCGAACTCGCCCGGCAGGTGCAGCAGCATCAGCGCGCCGGTGCCGAAGATCGGGCTCGGCTTGTCGGTCCACGTCTGGAAGCGCGCGCGCGGGTAGTCGTCGCCGTGGCGGCCGAAGTCGTCGGGCGTGAACGGCAGCTCGGCGGTGAACGAATGCGTGCCTGCGGTCGCGGCCAGCCAGCAGCGGTTCGGCGAGGTGGCGACGGCAATGAAATCGATCGGCGGTGACCAGACGCCCTCTTCGCGCTTGCGTTTGTAGAGCAGCGCGACGCCGAGCATCTCGTCGGGCGCGCGGCGCGGCCCGCTGACCGGATGCTCCGACACGTCTTCTTCCGCCGAGAGATGCTCGCTCAGCCACCGCGCGACGCGCGGGGCGTCGGCCGCCTGCAGCGACATCGCGTGAATCGCCAGCTCCTTGGCGAACGGCAGGTTGTTCTCGGTGACGCTGACGCTCGCGTGCAGCCGCACGTAGCCGTTCTCGAGCAGGCAGGCGCTGAAGGTCGCGAGCCGGTTCAATTCCGCCAGCACCGGAAAAGGGTCTGGCTGCAGCCGCACCTCCTTCACCAGGTCGGTCTCGATGTGCACCTGCCACACCGCGTCGCCGCAGCGCTGCTCGCCGGCCGACGCCCAGACGCGCTGCGCCAGCCGATCGCCCCACCACGTGAACCCGCGCTCGCGGCGCACACTCCACAGCGGATCGATCTGCATCTGATCGAACAGGTGCGCGACGACGGCGAGACCTGGGTCACGGACCGATAGCCGTGCCTTGGAAATATCGGTCATGGGTATTGGGCGTTGGCCCTCCTTCCCGCAAGCGCTGAGCCCACTTGGCGCAAATGGCGTTAGTTGATGACGTGTTGGGACTTAGTGGGAGATGGCAGTCGGCGAGCCCCTCGGTTAGTCGCCGCCGGCGCAGACTTAATCGACGCGCGGGTTTGACTTTCACGCCGCGCCGGATTCGTCAGCGCGATGCCAAAAGCGAGGGCACCGACACAGTTGAGTTCCGGGTGTGAGGTCGCGTCGATCGCGAGAACTCTTTGACGAGATTCACGTTCGATGATCGCCAACCGCGCGGTCGCGCGTGGCGGGGGCTTTGCGATTTCCCGCGGTTATGGCTACTTCGCGATTGGTTGGGACCCTTGGGTTCGTCAGCGTCCAGGCCCGGGTGAAGTGGATGAGCGCGCTGCTCGTGATCGCAGCTGCGATCGGCGCGGCGCCTGCGCACGCGACCACCCTCCCCGAGAGCATTCCCGACTTTTCACTCGACGCCACTCGACCCGCCGTGCGCTCCGCGCAGAGCGGCGCGTGGTCGAACCCGGCAACCTGGGTTGGCGGCCAGGTGCCGACCTCTGGCGACGTGGTGCGAATCGCGGCCGGCCATTTCGTCACCATCGATGACACGTCGGCTGTCGCTTACACCGTCGCCATCGACGGCAAGCTCGCTTTCTCGCCCAGCGTCAACACCCGCCTGAAGGTGACCAACCTTCAGGTGATGGCCGGCGACATGGGCATGGGCACGCCGGGCGTGCTCGAGATCGGCACCGCCGCGGCGCCGATTGCCGCCGGCGTGACCGCGGAAATCGTCATCGCCAACACGCCAATCGGCGGCAGCGTCGCCGATCCGCTCGGCTTCGGCACCGGCATCATGATCATCGGCAAGGCGACGATGCACGGCACGCTGCGGACGCCGACCTTCGTGCGCCTCGCCGCCGAGCCGCGCATCGGCCACACGACGCTGACGCTGTCCCAGGCGGCGTCGGGCTGGCAGGTTGGCGATCGACTGGTGCTGCCGGACACGCGCCACATCAAGGAGACCGAGGTCACCGGCAGCGGCTGGGTGAACGCCGTCAACCAGTGGGAAGAGCGCACGGTCACCGCGATCTCGGCTGACGGCCGCACGGTGACGCTGAACAGCGCGCTCACCTACGACCACCTCGGCGCGCGCGATCTGAACGGCGTCGTCGACTTCCTGCCGCACGCCGGCAACCTGACGCGAAACGTCATCATCCGCTCGGAGAGCGCGACCGGCACCCGCGGCCACGTCATCGCCACGCACATGGCCGACGTCGATATCCGCTACGCGCTCTTCCGCGATCTCGGACGCACCACCTACCTGCCGCTGAACACGACGACCAACCTGATCGGCCGCTACCCGGTGCACATGCATCACCTGAGCGGTCCGATGGCGACGCCGTCCAACGGCTATCAGTTCACGCTCATCGGCAACGCCGTCGACGGCGGTTCGGTCGAGACCAAGTTCAAGTGGGGCGTCACCGTCCACGCCAGCCACTACGGGCTGGTGCAGGACAACGTCGTCTACAACTACAACGGCGCCGGCTTCGCGACCGAGGACGGGTCGGAGAGCTTCAACGTCTTCGATCACAACTTCGCGCTGCGCGGCATCGGCGAGCCGAACGACTCGGTGTCGGAAGCGCGCATGGCGATGGGCACCGAAGGCGTCGGCTTCTGGTTCCGCGGGCCGAACAACTACGTTCGCAACAACGTCGCCGCCAACTACCAGAACCCGACGACCGAAGGCGCCTACGGCTTTGCCTACCAGTTCCGCTTCCTCGGCAACATCGCGGTGCCGAACTTCAAGGGCGCGATGGACTCGACGCAGTTCACGACCAGGAACGGCAACAACATGCCGATCCTGCAGTTCGAGAACAACGAGGCCTATGGCGCGATGCAGGGCGGCTTCACGCTGTGGTGGGCGAGCTCGCAGGATCCCCAGCCGGCCGCCAACGCGCAGGAATCGGTGATCCGGAACCTGAAGCTCTGGAACATCTACAACAAGACCGTCTACATGTACCCGAGCCAGAAGGTGACCTTCGACGGCTTGAAGATCCGCGGCAGCTTCAGCTCGGCGAGCCGCTGCTGCGGCAACGGCGTCTACTTCGCCGACTACTCGTCGAAGGGCATCGTCATCCGCAACTCCGACATCCAGGGGATGGAGGAGGGGATCACCGCGCCTGAAGCGGGATTCGGTCCCGAGCCGAACCTGACGATCGAGAACACCTATCTTCGCAACTACGTGAACCTCGCCGTGCCGACCAACGGCTCGGTGAACGGCTGCTGGATGCAGAACAAGCTGGTGGTGGCGACGAACACGCGGTTCGACGCGCCGCCGGGACGCAGCCTGAGCGCCATCTCGATGGTGCGCGACGTCGCCTACGCGCCGGAGTGTCTCGCCAAGCTCGACGAGATGCGCGTCTACGCCTACAACGGCGTCGCGACCGACAACTTCCAGGTCTATCACTCGAACACGTCGGTGCTGCCGCGGCCGCCGGCGAGCTGCACGCCGACGACGCGCGCCGGCATCAACGGCCTGCTGTGCCCGATCGATCCGCTCGCCGGTCCGCCGCCGACCCCTGTGCCGGCGCCGACGGCGAGCTTCAGCGCCGCGCCGACATCGGTCGCCGCGGGCCAGGCAGCGGTGTTGAGCTGGAATACGAGCAACGCGGCCTCGGTCTCGATCGATCAGGGCGTCGGCGCCGTGTCGGTGTCCGGGACGAAGAGCGTCAGCCCGACGGCGACGACGACTTATACGCTGACGGCGACGAACGCGACGGGATCGACGACGGCGATCGCGACGGTGACGGTCACGGCCTCCACCAAGACCACGCCGGTCATCACGTGGCCCGCCCCCGCCAGCATCGTTTACGGAACGGCGCTGAGCGCGACGCAGCTCAACGCGGCGACGGCGGTGCCCGGCTCGTGGGCATATTCACCGGCCGCCGGCACGGTGCTGCCTGCCGGCGGCCAGACACTTTCGGTGATCTTCACCCCGACCGACAGCGCCGCCTACAACACGGCGACCGCCACCGTGGCGATCAGCGTGCTGAAGGCGACGCCGCTGATTACGTGGGCGACGCCGGCTGACATCGCGTCGGGCACGCCGCTCGGCGCCACGCAGCTGAACGCGGTGGCCAACGTGCCGGGCAGCTTCGTGTACTCGCCGGCCAGCGGCACGGTGCTTCCGGTTGGCGCGGGCCAGCAGCTGTCGGCTTCGTTCACGCCGACGTCGACCGCGAACTACAACACCGCCAGCAAGGCGGTGCTGATCAACGTCACCGGCACGCCGACAACCGCGCACAACGCCGCACGGGCCAACTCGTACGACGATGCGTGGCAGGACGGGGCCAGCGGCTGGGTCGCCAACGCCAAGGCGATTCTCGCCGGTGGTTCGGGGCAGACCGGCATGGTGATGTGGATCGGCGACTCGCTGACGCGCGATGCCGCTCTCGGCGCCTGGGCGCAGAGCGGCGCCGGCAAGACCGCCGACGATCAGATGATCACCAGCTGGATGCACGCCGGCCTGTCGCCGCAGAGCATCGACAGCGTGGACGGCTTCGCGCTGGCGGCGCCGTACTTCTGCTCGGCGCGCAGCTTCACCGTCGGCGACAGCCTCGGCTCGTGGGATTTCATGGGCGGCAGCATGCCGGCCGACACCAACCCGGCGACGGCGCGGCAGAAGCTGCTCGACTGCACGACCTATCCGCGCGCGCTGAACCTCTACACGATGCTCGCCGGCCTGGCGAAACCGCAGTTCGCCATCCCCGAGGTCAACCTCGAGGCGAGCCAGCCGGAGGTGTTCACCGATCTCGAGCGGATGGTCGACCTGATGATCGCCAACCACATCGTGCCGGTGATCATCACCTACACCTATCGCACCGATGCGGCGTTCAACCTGCTGGTCGATCGCTACAACACCTCGCTGGTGCAGTACGCGCAGCAGAAGAAGCTGCCGCTGATCGACTTGAACAAGGAGATGCTGGCGCGGCTGCCGTTCTCGCAGTGGCCCGGCCGCTTCCTCTCCGACGGCGTGCACTACACGCACGGCACGACGCAGTATCCGGCGACCAGCGATCCCTACGCGAACGGCGGCGATCCGGCGACGCACACGACCGGGCTGGCGCTGACCTACAACGGCTACGGCTTGAAGGGCTGGCTTGGCGTCCAGAAGATGAAGGAGATCAAGCAGCTCGTCGTCGACGGCGTGGTGACGCCGCCGCCGGCGCCGGTGACCGTGCCGAACGTGATCGGGATGACCGAGGCCGCCGCGCGGAGCGCGATCGCGGGCGCGCAGCTGGTGGTCGGGTCGGTGACGACCGCGTCGAGCACCACCGTCCCGGCCGGCACGACGATGAGCCAGACCCCGGCGGCAGGAGCCTCGGTGGCAATCGGCAGCATCGTCGACCTGGTGACCTCGTCCGGCGCTCCTGCGGATACGACGCCGCCCACGCTGACCGGCATGTCGCCGGCCGCCGGGGCGACCAACGTCAACACCGGCGCGACGGTGTCGGCGACCTTCAGCGAGGCGATGAACGCCGCGTCGATCACCGCCTCCACCTTCGTGCTGCGCAACGCGGCGAACGCAACCGTGGCGGCGACCGTGTCGTACAACGCGACGACCCGGGTGGCGACGCTCAGGCCGTCGCAGGCGCTCGCCGCGTCGACCAACTACACGGCGACGGTCGTCGGCGGCACGAGCGGCGTCAAGGATGCGGCCGGCAACGCGATGATCGGCAACTATGCGGCGTCGTTCACGACCGCCGCCGCGCCGGCGCCTGTGCCGTCGACGTCGATCAGCATCTGGCCGGCGACGGCGGCGCCCTCCACGTTCGCGACCTCGGACACGAGCTCCGTCGAGCTCGGCGTGAAGTTCCGCTCCGATGTCGCCGGCTACGTGACCGGGGTCCGCTTCTATAAGGGAACGGGCGCGACCGGCACGCACACCGGCACGCTCTGGAGCAGCACGGGCACGAAGCTGGCCACGGTGACCTTCACCGGCGAGACCGCCTCGGGCTGGCAGCAGGCGCTGTTCTCGACGCCGGTGGCGATCGCGGCGAACACCGTCTACGTGGTGTCGTATCACTCCAGCGTCGGGCGCTACGCCTACACGCACAACACGTTCGCCACCGCCGGCGTCGACAACGGTCCGCTGCACGCGCTCAAGGCGGGCGTCAGCGGCGGCAACGGCGTGTACCGCTACGGCACGACCGTGGTGTTCCCGACCTCGAGCTACAACTCCAGCAACTACTGGGTGGACGTCGTCTTCGTCGCCCAATAGCCGCAGAG
>Ga0207645_10002408_pt1 | contig 14721 bp, 11 predicted proteins | sample KBSM53metaG_FD_184331 | JGI IMG/M metagenome (GOLD analysis project Ga0207645, IMG submission 184331) | Miscanthus rhizosphere microbial communities from Kellogg Biological Station, Michigan, USA - KBS M5-3 metaG (SPAdes) (version 2) | ecosystem: Host-associated > Plants > Roots > Rhizosphere >...
AGGATCATAAGCGTGAATAAGATTTACAATAGCTGCGGACCACAAATCGATGCAATCATTTTTAAATTCAATTGCCAGTGCATCTCTATTCTCAGCCTCAATAAACAATGTCTCAAAATCTATGACCGGAACAGTTGAAAGAGAACTTTGGTAAAATGCATGGTGTTGTTCAACTCTTTCTTTTAAAGCCCACGTCGATGCATACGCTTCCACACAGCCCCTGTTTCCACAATTACACATGCGGCCGTTGTACACAACCGAAATATGACCGCCTAAACAACCGGCCTGGAAATGCTTGCCGCGTAACAATTTTCCACTAGTAATAACAGACGTACCTACACCTGTTCCCAATGTCATTACAACCAAATCATTTGTATCTTTTGCTGCGCCCAATTTCCATTCCGCAACAGCAGCAAGGCGGACATCATTCTCTAAAAAGAAATCAACATTCCAGTTTTCTTTTACCCAATCGTCCAATTGAATACTTAATGCATCATCATACTTTGCATTTGTGCTTAATATTTTGTTTGATTGTGGGCTAACCAAACCCGGAAAACCAAAGCCAATTCCTTTAAATTCTTGTTTATCGATGTTGTTTGACTGCAGCAAATCATTAATTTGACTTTTTATTACCGGCAAACTAGCCGCTAGAAGCTGATGAGATTGTGCTGGAATTATTTTTTTTTCCATCAGCACGTCATTTTTAATTAATCCAAGCTTTACTCTTGTTCCGCCTAAATCAATACCAACAAAAACATCATTCATTGCAATCTTTTAAAATCACTTGTCAACAAGTGCAGGTTTGCCATCTTTATTTATAAGAATTTTTGAAAAGCCCTGTTCGCTGATTGTTGTATAATCATGGCCCGCGTCCGAGGGCCAAAATGCACTAAAAGAAAGTATTGTATTGCCTGTATTTGCAGTGCGATGTGCTGTGTTTCCTCTTATATAATGAATACTGCCTGGAAACATTTTCTCTGCCCATGTGTTTCTTTTGTCATCCATTAAGATTAACATGCCTTCGCCCTGCACGGTGCAATAAAATTCCCCGCGATTTCTTATCTTGTGAAAATGACCCTTCGTCATGAAGTATTCATTTCCTACAGTTCCTGGATATATGTAGGTTATGCCGTAAAACAAACCACCTTCTGTATCATGCTCAATCGGAAAGTAAGATTCAACTTCATACACCACAGTTTCCGGGTCCATTTTTCCCAACGCTACTTTATCAAAAAAAATATCTTTCAAATTCTTTATGCGTCTGTCAATCTTATCAATGTTTTTGCCTATTAATTTTTCATTAATAAATGTTATTTCCGGTCCTGAAATTTTGCTCATGTGTAAGATATTTGGTTTAAAAAGATTGCCTGTCGATCATTACAAACGGGTTTCGATAACATCATGGTCACAACAGTCATGAGCCAGTACCTATTAAGTATTTTTATCGATTCTAAACCTTCAACTGTTTAAACGCTCCATTGACTATCTTTTCAGTGAATGCCTTATCAGAATTTGCTCGAATTGTAACATACTCTCTTTTACGTTATGATAATGTAATTATTTGAATAAAATTTCTCTGACACTTTTTACCGATCTCTCATTCTTTTTTTCAAGCGAGGCAATTACAATATATTTCCCCGGCGTTTTTGGTGTTTCGCATAAAAAGGTAATAGCTTTTTGGCCGTAACCAGGAATAACAAGGTTGGAAGAAACTTCTTTAATAACCTTGTCGTCTTGTAATATTTGCAGGTGAATATTTCCATTCCATCCCTCTTCGAAATCATTAATAGTTAATATGTGAAAATTATGTGGTTTATCAGCTTCTATATTATTTCCCCATTCGTCAAGCATTAGGGCAACAGGAGAAAATGCATCAGGAAGATATTTCATAAATTCAGTGTCATATTCCAGCTTCTTCGGGTCTTTAAAAAAATCGCTGGTCTGACCATCGCTTCGTGAATAACCAAGTGCGGTGAATATTAATACACCCGCAGATTTTCTATGACAACGCCAAAATTCTGTTTCGGCTGCCATATAAGAGGCATAGAGATGTCTGCGCTCAGTAATAGTGGAATTCTTGCCTAAAAGGTTTTGATAAAGCCCTTTCGTTAAGGTAGTAGGCGTGCCATCTCTGTTTAACCATAACCATCCATATTCATTAATGATTACAGGGTAGTTTTCAGTATTGTTGAATTGATTTCCTTGTGGTATCACACTTGCCGTAGCCAAATCTTTCAGCTTGACACTGGAGTCCTGAAAATGATAAGGATGCGCTTCAAAAACATCACCGGGTGCACGATGGTAAGAATAACTATTATCCCACGGACGATTAGAAAGATCTAATGACCGCACTTGCCAAACAGCATCCCCTGTTTCATCACTTTGCCCGTTATTACAGACTGTTTCGTTACTGGCATCCCATATTACTACGCACGGATGATTCCAGTCTTCGTGAATCCATTCTGTATATTCTGTAACCAGTTCGGGAGTTTTTAATTTACCCGGCCATGTATTCCAACCAATTCCACCATACCATATCGGAAATTCATCTTGTATAAGAAATCCTTCTTCGTCTGCAACCTTATACCAAAGCTCTGGCGGCAAACCAATGCAGAACCGCAAACTGTTCCAATGAAATTTTTTAAAACTTCTAAACAAGCTACGCACCCAGCTTGTTTCCCAGGGCAAATTTTTACATGCTGTATCTTCAAAGAATCTATAAAGAGTAATATTGCTTCCCCGCATAAAATAGGGCTTTCCATTCAAAACAGCCCGGTGTGTTAATGCATCAAAATGAAATTCTCTCATGCCAAACGAAACTTGTTTCTTATCGCCCTCAGTGGTTACTTCCAAAGTATATAAAAAAGGGTCCTCAGGCGACCAAAGATGACAGTCGTTTATTGGAATTTTTGCATTGATTATGGTTTCGGAATCAGACAGCCCTTCTTCCTTCCTTAAGGCTCCAACAACTTTCGCTGATTTCGATTCTTTTATAGTGAAAGTCATAGTGGATGTTTTAACAGTATCAAAATTCTTTACTGTTAATTGAACCTGAAGTTGCTTATGCACAATATCAGGGATTGCTTGTAAATAATCGATTTTAGGGTTCCCTGAAAGAATTAATGCTACATTATCATAGATGCCGGGAATATACCGTTCTTTTTCAAAATCCAACCCGTTGGGTATAGAATCAGAGACTGCATCTCTGCATGAACCCACGCATACCAGCAATTCATTTTTACCAGGTTTCAGAAAATTTTTTACGTTAAAATAGCCTGGCGTAAAACAGGGAGAATGTTCTCCTGCATTTTTTCCATTTAGAAAAACTTTAGTACCATATTTAGCTTTTGAAATTTTTAAAACGGCCGTTGCTGAAACAGGTCCCTCAATAGTAAATTCGCGGCGATACCAAAATGCTGCTCTTAATGTATCCGTTTGCGATAAACTCCCCCGGTCTTTTACTTTTGGACCAACATCTTTAAATGACGGAACCGCAAGTGTAACAAGTCCGGGAACCTGGATGGTATGATCAAATTTTACGGGCACAATATCTTTCTTGCCTTCTGCAATTTGCCATGTTCCATTTAACAATATGGTATTGCTTGCAGCATGTTGTGCATAAGTGAGAATGCTGCATAGCATACCTGCCATGATAGCAATAGCTATTTTTTTCATCAACTAAATTTAAGTAGTATTCAAAACAATTATCTAATTTGATTGGGCGTTAGGGAACAAAGCACCAGAACTGATGGAATAAGATCGATTAAAAATGAGTACAATATAAAATCAGCCCTATCGAAATTATGCAACTGAAATGACGATTATCGAAATCAGTTTCTCATGAAGCCAGCGAATTGAAAACTTGCCTATAACATTCAAAGCATGCCAAAAGCCCGACAAGTTATTTTAAGCCACTTTTTTTAATTTTCTGTATGATGATGACCGGCCATCGGATTCGCTTACCCTTAAAGAACCGGAAATTGAATCTTTGCAACACCTATATACTGCAAATTCGCTCCTGCTTAGATGCAATTTATATGGAAAACTATCTTATAGAAACAGGAACTTTCAGATTCTCCCACAATAGGGAGAAGCCAGTGTTTTCCACTTCAAATTTCATACGTTCATTAAACCTGGCGGATTTTTCAGGTTTGACAGTTACGCGTAATACGTCTTTAGCAGGATCTTCTGATGTTTCTTCATTTTCCTTCACCCCCGACTGACCAGTTTGTGAATTAAATATAAATACCCATTCCTTCTCGCCCGGTATTGTGTATATACTATATTTTCCGGCAGGCAAAGATTTACCTTCCACGCTGATATCCTTATCGGTATTAAATAAGGTGGCCTCGTTCGCTCCTGTTCTCCATACTTTATTATAAGGAACCAATCCGCCCCAGATTTTCCTTCCTTTAACCGCAGGGCTACTATAATCAATAGTGATAGTGGCGCCATTCACTTTCCCGGTAGCGGTTGCTGGAGGACTGGGCCGTTTTGCTTTATCGCTCTGGCACATGATCATTGAAGAAATAGATACTCCCAGAAGGGTCAAAAATAAAACCCTTCTTATTGTTACTTTTTTCATTTTATTTATTGTTTAAGTAGTAAGTGATCGATCATTAAACGGTAAAATTAACAATTCACTGCAACTTAGAACAACAAGCCTGGAAAGCAAACCGTGTTCGTTTTGGCGGCTAATAATTTCAATGAAATGTCCGATGCTGCATTCCTTCGAAAAAATGGCTACTAAACGCAAATAAAAAAAAAGAAAACCACTATAGCGTGTTTAGAATCCGCAGAACCCGCGTACAACCGCATCTGATGTGATGCAGTTACTTTCCGATACAAAACTTCGAAAAAATATAATCCAATTGATCTTCATTTGTGATCTCTCCGGTGATCTCACCAAGATAATGAAGACTGCGGCGAATGTCAAGTGCCAATAGATCACCGGGCAATTTCTCCGCTAATCCTTTTTGAACGTCGAGCAATGATGAATGCAATTGTTGCAAGGCATGAAAATGGCGGGCATTTGTAACAATCGTACTTTCAGTCTGCACTCTCCCCTGCAATACAACATCCACCATTCGCTCCTTTAACGTTTCAAGATGCAAACCATTTTTTGCTGACACAAATATGATGCTATCAAAATCCCCGAATTTTTCTTTGAATGCAGGTTCGCTGCCGACATCGATCTTATTGGCAACCAGAAGAAATTTTACATTGTTCGCAACGAGGTCTGATCGTGTATTATTTAATTCAGAAACCGCTTCTTTTACGTCAAACACGTACAGAACGAGATCGGCCTGTTTCATTTTTTCGAGACTGCGTTTTACACCCACCGATTCGATCACGTCTGCTGTGTGTTGCCGGATACCCGCTGTGTCAATTAACCGGAACAGGATGCCATCAATGTTAATGATTTCTTCAATGGTGTCTCTTGTGGTTCCCGGAATTTCACTGACGATGGCCCTGTCTTCATTCAATAAAGTATTCAATAAAGTTGATTTCCCGGCATTCGGTTTTCCAACGATGGCAACACTGATCCCATTTCGTATCACATTTCCCAATTGAAAAGAATTGATCAATGAAACAGTTACCTTGTCCACCTCTTCGATCAGGTGATGCAACTGCGTTCGGTCGGCAAATTCAACATCTTCCTGGGAGAAATCGAGTTCGAGTTCAATTAAGGCCGAGAAGCGAATGAGGTTTTCACGCAATTCTTTTAGCTGGTGCGAAAATCCGCCACGGATGTTGTGAAGGGCTGCTTTTTGAGATGAGGCCGTATTACTGGCGATCAGATCGGCTACAGCTTCGGCTTGCGTAAGATCCATTTTCCCATTTAGAAATGCCCTTTGAGTAAATTCACCGGGTTTTGCCAGTCGCGCTCCCTTTTTTATACAAGCGTTAATGATTTGCTGCAAAACAAAAGGTGATCCATGACCACTGATCTCCACCAGGTCTTCACCCGTATAAGATCGGGGGTTTTTATAAATTGATACAACCACTTCATCCAGTATTTTGTCATCATCCTGGATAAAGCCCACATGCAACGAATGTGAGAGTTGATCAGTTAGTTTTTTAGAAGGAAATAATTCATCAATGATCGTAAAAGCGTTTTTACCGCTCAGGCGAACCACCCCGATGGCACTGATTCCCGGTGGTGTTGCTAAAGCCACGATCGTGTCATCCCATATCACGGATTTCGCGGATTTCATGGATTAAATATCACGAATTACACGAACATATATCACGAATTACACGAACTAAGCGAACGTGGAACACAGATTTCCTGATGAAATGATTTTGCAGTTGGCGATCGCGCCATCAGAGATAAAAAAAGGATTTTACATTTTTGTGTAAAATCCTTTAAATCTATTTCGAACGAAATTCGTAAAAATTTGTGTACCTCTATTGCTCTTCGATCTGGAACGTGATGGGCTGCCTGCGGTAAGCTTTAACGTTACGGCCATTTTGAATAGCAGGTTTCCACTGTGGTCCTTTTTTGATGACTCTTACAGCTTCATCTTCCATTCCATAGCCATGGCTGGTAAGAGGCTTTACATCACTCACATTACCCTCTTTATCCACTACAAACTGTACGACCACTGTGTAAGTACCGGCCGGGGCACCGTTTTCTGATGCTACATCCCCACGCAGGTTTCTTTCGAGAAATTTACGCCATGCTCCGTCTCCACCGGGAAATGAAGCCTCAACTTCTACTTTTTCAAATATCTTGTTTTCATCGTCTTCTTTCTTTTCCTCAATAACCTGTTTACCTTCATCTATCTGGCTGGGGGCCGCAATATTATCATCTTTAATACCTTCCTGGTTGACTACATCGATCTTTTTGTCCTCCAGTTCTTTGTTTTCCTGGATCACTTCTTTTACCTCTTCATCCTTCACGATCTTTGGCGGAGTAAATTTTGCCATTTCTACTTTTGGAGGAGGCGGGGGTTTTGGAGGAGGCGGAGGAGGAGCCTCTGGTTTTTTTTCTTCCTCCTTGATTTCCTGCAAGGTTATTTCGTGCTGAACAACATTCTTGTTACCCCCTTTAAAAGCCTTTGCCAAAAGAGAGCCCAGCAATGCCAGTAAAGCGACAGAAGCAGTAATAATGAGTGCCTTTAGTATACGTTTATTATAGGTCTTTCGCAGATCGTAAGCACCATAATCCTTGTTGCGATCCTCAAAGATCAGATCAAGGATGTCAGCATTTAAAATTTTATTTGCTTCCATGGTTTAGTTTGTTTTAACTAAGATCCAATAATTGCCATTTTCCACACTAAAAGAAATTCATTTATTTCGTACCCAGACTTTTTTGCACTACCTCTTCTTCTTGTGGAGTAATATCAATCATTGCATATCTTTTTACTTTGTTTATGGTCATTTCATCCAACATATCAACCGTATTCCTGTAAGTGGCATCCTGGTCCGGCTTTATCACCACTACAAAATCTCTGTCGAGGTCTGCAGTTTCCCAGTTTGCTCTTTCATACGGATCTGTACTTGCCTTTGCGTCCTGCTTAAGTTTGTCACAATTGGAATCATGAACGTGATTTTTTATTACGTCCTTTTTCTTATTGATAATTTCATCGCGAATCGTAGCAAAACTTGCTGACTTGAAATTTGAACCATCTGGCGCCAACTGACCTTCATAATAAAATACACTGTTGTTTTTGCCAAGCATGATCGTCAAAGCGCCGGACTCCTTTGCTTTATTCAGCTCCTCGTCTTTGTTCGTGTCTTTCGGCATGTTTAAATTTAATGCTTTGGGGCTGCTCATCGTAGTCGTAAAAATAAAAAACGTAATGAGCAGAAATCCGAGGTCCACCATGGGTGTCATATCCACACGGGTTGAAAGCTTTTTTGCTTTTTTTACTCCTGGTCCCTTTTTATGACTACCGCTATCACCACCACCTTCTATCTGTGCCATAACGAAATTTTGTTAAAGTTAAACAATATTATTTAGCCTTACGCCTCTCTTCAGACAGTTCCGTACCTGGAGGAGCATCTTCCGGGGCTGTGATCAGGTTATATTTATAAACATCATTCTTTTTTAAAGCTTCGATCACATTCTTAAATACGGGGTATTTCGAATCATTATCTCCTTTGATCAGGAATTGCAAACGCTGACCAGCAAACGCAGTTTTAGCCGCCTGTATCCAATAAGTCAAATCACCTCCCGTAGTATCCACCGGCATTCCAGGTTGCTTTAAAGTCTTTTGTTGCTCATCGGACATACCAAGCAACTGTTTAAGCTGACCAAAGCTAACTCCAACCAGGTATGTCTTGCGGTAATTCGCCTTCTCAGCATCAGTAAGACCCAAATTCCTTGCAGAATTAATGTTATTGATCACTTCGGTATAAATAGACATGTCCTTTTCTGATAGAACCGTAAAGTATACTTTTCCTTCTTTGTCAATAGTGATGAGAGTAGCATTGCTTTCGGGAAGCTCAATCGTTGAAACCGATTTAGGGGTAGTGACTTCAACAGGTTCAGGTGGTTTGAACTTGGTTGCCATAATGAAGAACGTAAGAATGAGAAATGCCACATCCACAAATGGGGTCATATCTACAAACGTACTCTTATGTGGTATTTTAACGCTTGGCATGTGAGTTAATAATTTAGTGATAAGATGCTTAGCAATTCATTTTTCATAATAAAATACACAAAATTTCTGCCTGCGATCCAACGGGCTCCTTTGGCCGGCAGGAATGCTATTTATACAAAGAGGCAAAGCTCTGCGTCAAAGTAAATCCTGATTCGTCGATGCCATATGTAATGGCATCAATTTTCGTGGTAAATACATTATACATTATGAGTGCTAACGCAGAAGTACCGATACCAAAGGCTGTATTGTATAACGCTTCAGAAATACCCACTGCCAATTGCGTTGCAGCGCTGCCCCCGCCACCTTCAGCACCCAGGGCACTAAAAGAGCGAATCATCCCCATTACAGTTCCTAAAAGGGCGATCAGGGTTCCTACTGAAGTAATGGTAGAAAGAAAAACAAGATTTTTTTGAAGCATGGGAAGTTCCAAAGCTGTCGCTTCCTCGACTTCTTTTTGTATCGCCAACACCTTCTGGTCCGTGTTCAATTCGGTGTTACCGATCATTTCTTTATAGCGACGAAGACCCGCCTTCATTACATTAGCGACGGAACCTCTTTGTTTATCGCATTCGGATAATGCTGAATCTACATTACGATTGGCAAGATGATATTGTACTCTGCGAATGAAATCAGAAACGCTTCCGTTACCCAAAGCTTTTCTTACTGTGAGAAATCTTTCAATTGAAAAAACAATCACCATCAGTAACATTCCTAATAATATGGGAACGATGATACCACCCATATAAATAGCATTCAAAGCGCCCTTCGGATCCCTGTGCTTTGGCCAAAATGCTCCTTCACCAGGAGTCTTAAAGCCCTTGGGGTCCCCAAAAATAAAGCGCCAGATGCAATAACCGGCAATAATACAAATAACGGGAGCGAGCCAGGAAATAGCATTGCTGCTTTTCTTTGCCTGAACAGACGTAGCCTTAACGGATGCAGTCGCAGTCGGTTGTGTTGCTGCCATGATCGTAATTTTTAGTGTTTTTTAAATTTAGAAATACCATCCAGATTTTTACGGGTCACAATTGTAATGAAAAATTGTTTTATATAAACAAAATCAAGCGTCAATTTTTAGGGATGGAGGTCAAGTTAATGATTTTTTTAAATGCAGCAAGTCTTTCACTTGTAAATTTGAAATGAAATTACTCGTATCGCAGAGCTTCAATAGGATTTAGTCTCCCCGCCTTCAATGCAGGATATAAGCCGGCCAGTAGTCCGACAATGGTGCAAAGAACAATGCCGTAGATCACCCAATTCCATGGGACCACAAAACCTGTGTTCAGAACCATAGAGAAAAGGTTGCCTATCGCAACGCCCAATAAAATACCAAACAGCGCCCCCAGTAAGCTAATGATGATCGCTTCTAACAGAAACTGGCGACGCACCATTTTGCTTTTACCGCCAATGGCTTTTATCAATCCAACCTCTTTTGTTCGTTCTGTTACGGAAACCAACATGATATTCATGAGCCCGATTGCCGCACCAATTAACGTGATAAGGCCAATTACAGTAGCTGAAATAGTAAGGAACCCCAGGCTCTTCATTGCCTTTTCTACGATCGCATCATTCCTGTCGAGAACAAAATTATTTTCCTCGGTGGTGTTCAATTTCCGGATCGCCCTGAAATTTCCTTCTGCTTCACCCATCGCTTCATTCAAATTCCTGATATCATCAGTCATGATCGCGATCGTATAACTGCTAACACTGTTTGAATAGTTGCGATCAATGTTTTTATAGCTTAGGATAACGACATTGTCACGGCTAAAACCAAATGATGAACCCCTGCTTGCCAACACTCCTAAAACCCTGTATGGCACATCATTTACCCGGATGATGGCATTTACCGCCCTATCAATATTGTCTTTAAAAAATCTTACAGCTATGTCATGACCGATCAAACATAAATTCCTTGCACTTTGCACATCGGTCTGGTTAAAATTTCGTCCGGCAGAGAGCTTAAACCCATTTAGAATAAGATAATTTTCGTCTGCACCAAGCAACAAAACATTGGGAGAAGTTTTTATTGTATTATGAGAAACAATGGTATTTCTATTGGCCAATACAGAAACACCCGTCGTTGCGGGAAACGCAAAATATTTTTTAAATGCATCGACCTGTTCAACGGTGATCGCTTTTCCAAGGCTTGAGGTCTTTTCCTTTCTTTTTCCCTTCTTGGCAATCTTCAGATCTGATTGGCCGCCTCCACCGAAATGAATTTGTCTTTCCTTGTAGCGGATCGTAAATCCGTTGGCGCCCATCGTGGAGAAACTTTCGCTGAACTTCTGATTCATCGCTTTTATGGCTGTAATGATCCCAACCAATGCCATAATGCCAAAAGCAATGATCGCTACAGTTAACCCTGTACGCAGCTTATTACTCCGAACTGTGCGGTAAGCAAGAGAAAAAATATCACCCGTATTCATATCTGCTACTGCAATTTAAATACAACTATCGAAATGCTGACACAGATTCTGTGCAATAACCAAACCCGGATCACCCGGCTAAAAATAAAGCCAGTTAATGATCAAATTCGGAAATATGCCAAGAAGAATAATAAGAGCGGCGACTAAGAGGAGTGTTAGTTTAAACGCCGGCGTTACTTCAACTGTCTGTCCATCCCCATCTTTAAAGTACATTGCCTGGATCACCCTGAAATAATAATACACACTGACAACGGCCATCAGCACTGCAAAAATAACAAGCCACAAATATCTTCCTGTTGCCGCGGCCGCCTTGAGCATGTAGAATTTGGATAAAAAACCTGCTGTTAAGGGAATGCCTGCCAATGACAACAAAAATATGGTTATTACCGCGGCCAGTAATGGCTGTTGCCTGGCAAATGCATTAAAACCATCAAAACTATAATCCTTTAATTTGATCAGCACAGCAAAGATGCCGATCGTAGCCAGGCAATAAGCTGCCGTGTATAATAACAATCCTTCCTTGGCATCCTGGTTCATTGCATACACTGACAACATGATGAATCCCGCCTGGGAAATGCTTGAATAAGCAAGCATCCTTTTTACACTTTGCTGGAAAACGGCCGTAATATTCCCGATAAATAAAGTAATGGCTGTAATAATGGCTATCAGTAACTGCCATTGGGTTTGTAAGTTTCCAAATTCATCATTGAACAAACGAATGAATGCAATAAATGCTCCCACTTTAACAATAGTAGCCATGAAAGAGGTGAAAACTGTAGGTGCTCCATCATATACATCCGGCGTCCAGAAATGAAAAGGAGCTGCCGATACTTTAAATGCCATCGAAAACATCAACAGCAACATGCCGGAGATAAATAAAGCCGAAGTTGGGGCTTCTTTTACCTCGACGACTGTACTGAAGGTTCCTGTTGCGCCATAGATCAGCGCAATGCCCATCAGCATAAGGCCGGTAGAAAATGCTCCCAATAAAAAATATTTCAAAGAGGCTTCATTACTCTTCAAATTTCTTTTATCACTCCCTGTTAAGATATAAAGCGGGATGGAAATAATTTCAATTCCAAGAAAAAGCATCAATAGAGAACGAAAGGAAGATGCCAATGTAATTCCGCAAAGAACAAAGAATATGAGTGAAAAGTATTCACTGTAATTTATTCCGACCTTTTCCATGTCTCTTGCCGAAAGCAGGAAGTAAATGAGTGTACTTATAAAAACGATCGTATTGAACAAAAGGGCAAACCTGTCAAAACCAAGCATACCTTTCGTATCGATCTTAAAGAACATCAGTCCCGACATCTCAAGGATATTCCCTGTCACCACAATTATTAACCCGGCAATAGCGAGTCCACGAATGGCAGCTTTGCTTTGCAGCAGGAAACTGCTGAACATCATGATCACTCCAAAAACCGCTGTCAATAATAATGCATTCATAGCCTATTAAAATATGATTACCTGCCGCGCTCAATTTTTTACCCATCCCGCTCCCGGGCTATCTCACGCCCGGGTAATATGCTTTTTGCAAAATGAACTCCGATGTTTCTCTACCGATATCCAAAAATAATTTCGGGTATAATCCTATCAGAAATACCAGCACAACAATGATCGCCAGGGCTGCCGTCTCATTCAATCTTAATGAGTATCCCGCAGCCGTTAATGAATTCGTTTCACCATAAAAGACTTTACGGATCATATTCAACATATAAACTGCCGCCAGTATGATGGTAATGGCAGCCAATACAGTGAATACGATATAATATTTGGTTACAGTGGAAGCAAAAATGCCATTGAACATTAAAAATTCCCCGATGAATCCGTTTGTAAGGGGTAGCCCGATATTGGCAAGTGCAACGACTACAAGTAAAATGGCCATCGCGGGTGATCGTTGAGCCAGCCCTCCCAGTTGAGAGATCTTTCTGGTTCCAAACTGTCGTTCTATTAATTCTATGACGATCCACAACCCAATGATATTGATCCCGTGATTGAACATCTGGATGATCACACCCTGCATGCCGCTTTGCGTTTGCGCGAAAAGGCTGGCGCACATTAAACCAATGTGGGCGATCGATGAATACGCCACAAGCCTTTTCAGATCATCCTGCTGAATAGCGATCAATGAAGCATACAGCATTCCTGTTACGGCTAAAGTGGTAATGGTATCGCCCCATTGATAAAATGAAATATGCAAAACCGGGATCAGCCAGCGGATCATTCCAAGTACTCCCATCTTTACCATCACACCACTTAATATCATCGTAACTGCTGTGGGAGACTGTTCATAGGTATCGGGTTGCCACGTGTGGAGTGGCCATATAGGCATTTTGATCGCGAAAGCTATGAACATCATCCAAAATAACCAGGATTCCGCCCGACCATTTGACGCCGAGTTGTAAAACGCTGTGATATCAAACGAGTGATCGGGTGTTTGCAGGTAGATATAAATAATAGCGACCAGCATCAGTATCGAGCCGGTAAAAGTGTAAATAAAAAACTTTAGCGTAACCGCTATCCTTCGTTCACCGCCCCACTGCGAGCATAGAAAATAAGCAGGTATCAATGCCAGTTCCCAAAAGAAATAAAACAGCAATGCGTCCATGGAAAGGAACACACCCATTAAACCAACCTGCATCAATAGCATCAACGCAAAAAAATTATTCGGCCTTTTATAACTGCTATTCCATGTCGAAAGAAATACTAACGGAAATGAAACCGCATTGAGCAGGCAAAGTATTTGCCCCATTCCATCAAGTTTAACTGAAAAACTGGTGTTGATGCTGCTGATCCAGTTTGCATGAAACTGCTGGTACGAAGGATCCTTAAAAACAGTTAGGCCAAGAAGAGAACCGGTTAATGTGATCAACGAAGAAAATAAAGCCCAGGCACGAACAGTCTTCCCATCCTTAAAAAAGAATGCAGCCAAACCACTCACTAAAGGAATCACTAATAAAAATACCGGGATCATAATCAGTCTTAATAGAATTTATTTACCCTTCTTCGTGAATCGTGCATCAACGCTCCACTAATTGACTATTCACCATTCACCTTCCTACTTTCTTAAAAAAAACTGCAACACAAAAAACAAAACAATGCTCACGACCATCAACAATACGTAACTCCCTACCTGCCCACTTTGCAGCCACCTCAATTGTCGTCCTCCATATTGTACGGCTTTTCCAATTCCATTTACCAGGGCGTCTATGCCAGATTTTTCCAATCCTTCGTTCAATATTTCACCTAACTTATTCAGTGGCTTTACAATGATCGCATCATAGAATTCATCCACATACCATTTATTTTCCAGGACCTTTCCAAGACCTTTGGAAGGTTTGAATTCATAGTTACGAAAACGGAACCAGGCAGCGACGATTGCAATAACAACGAGTCCTGTTGATAGTGCCATCAACGAAAACTCAGTGGAAGAAGAAACGGCTTCTTCCACGCGTACAGGAATAACGGGCGATAAGAATTCAGTCAACTTATCCCCGCCTTTCATGATCACATCAGGTATGCCAATAAAACCCCCGATGATCGAAAGTATAGAAAGAATCACCAGGACGATCGTCATGGCCGGCGGGCTTTCATGCAAATGATGTTCTTGTTCTTCTGTCCCTCTGAATTTCCCTGTAAAGGTGAGCACAAACAAGCGGAACATATAATAAGCAGTCAGC
>Ga0207645_10002412_pt1 | contig 14717 bp, 15 predicted proteins | sample KBSM53metaG_FD_184331 | JGI IMG/M metagenome (GOLD analysis project Ga0207645, IMG submission 184331) | Miscanthus rhizosphere microbial communities from Kellogg Biological Station, Michigan, USA - KBS M5-3 metaG (SPAdes) (version 2) | ecosystem: Host-associated > Plants > Roots > Rhizosphere >...
GCGTTTCCTTTCTCCTACCTTCTGCAATGTTCGCCGGGATCGACAGAGCGGCGCGGAAGAGCTGATTTCTGAAAGATGAATACCGCAAATCCCGCATGAGCAAGCATCGCCAACCCCGCCAATACGCGACCCATCCTTTCATTCCCCTAGCCAAGCCGATTTCTGCCGGCTGAAAGCTGCCGGCTGCGGGCTGGTATTTGTTGTGTAGTTCATTCCTCGAGGATAGCGTCGGCCACGAAGTACCCGCCGGCATCGCGGACCGAGCCGGCAACCAGGCGGAGTCCATCATCGACTTCGTCTTCCCTCGAGTCGAGCTTGCCGCGATGGGTTCTGAATCGCCGCCCGGCCTCGACGCAGAAGAGATCGCATAACGCGATTTCGCCTTCGCACTGATCGAAGCCACACTCGTCGATCAGGCTCTGCGTGCGAGCAATGACGCAGGCGGTCGCAAAGAGATCGATCGCCATGTTGGCGAGCCGCTCCAGCACCAGCTGCCGGTCGACGATCTTCTCGCGGTGGCGCATGATCGCCCGATCGGTAGCGGTGCCGAGCTCGGCGACGTGCTTCTCGAAATAATCCTTGTGGCGATTGAGCCGCTCATGAAGCTTGATGTCGAGCGTCGAAGTCTGGCCAAGCCGGAGCTTTACCCGCGAAGTCGCGTAACCGCCGAGTAAGCCAAGATTCTTCAGAGGCCTGCGCAGCGCCGAGCCGATCTCCTTTAGCGCTTCGGCGGGTGCCTGCACGCCGTTGAGGGCGATGAACAGTCTCAGAACCTCGTTCGCGCCCTCGAAGATTCTGTTGATGCGTGAATCGCGCAGCATGCGCTCGTAAGGATAGGGCTTTACATAACCGCGGCCGCCCGCGAGCTGCACCATGTCATCCGCGGCCCGCCAGACCATGTCGCTGGCAAAAACTTTCGCGCACGCCGCTTCGAGCGAGAAGTCGATGTCGCCGCGATCGACGAGCGCCGCCAGAATGCCCAGCATCGCTTCGGATGCGTACAGATCGGTGGCCGTCCGTGAGAGCTTGCGCTGGGTGATCTCGAAATCGGCAAGCGGATGCCCAAACTGCACGCGCTTCTGGGCGTACGAAGTCATCTCGCTGAGCGTGCGCTTGGTGCCGCCAGTGCATCCGGCGGCCAGCGTCAGACGCCCTGCATTCAGCACATGAACCGCGACGCCAAAACCACGGCCGATCGCGCCAAGGAGGTGATCGGCTGGAACCTCGAGCCCATCGTAAGCGAGCTCGGCCTGCGTCGATCCACGAATTCCCAGCTTCCTTACCGTGCCGACCACGCTAAAGCCCGGCATGTCCGGGCGGATCAGGAAGGCAGTCATTCGCTGCACATTCTCGCCGCGTCGGCGGACGAAAGCCTGGGCGAACGTCGCTATGACTCCCGCGCGGTGTCCGTTGCCGATCCAGATCTTCCGCCCGTTCAGGCGCCAGTACGATCCATCCTTGCTCAGTGTCGCCGTCGTTTTGATGTTCTGGGCGTCGGAGCCGACGTCAGGCTCCGTCAGAGCATAGGCAGCAAGGAAATCTCCCCGCGCGAGTGGCGGCAGATAGCGCTCCTTCTGCTGATCATTGCCATGCAGCACGATCGCTTTGGCGCCGAGTCCGCAGTGGACGCCGACGAGGACGGCGAGAGATGCATCGACGGACGAAAGCGTTTCAAAAACGCGCGCATAGGCAGATGAGGAGAGTCCCAGGCCGCCGTACTCCTTCGGGATCGTCAGTCCGAGCAGGCCGGCCTCCGCGAAGGCGCGAATGACGTTTTCCGGAATCGTCTCTTCTTCATCGAATTTGGCAGAATCGATCAGATCGTTCTGCATCTCGCGAAGACTCTTGATCAATCGTCGCACGACGCGTCCCTCGTCGGGATTACGCTCGTCGAGCCGGCGCGGATACGGGAAGAGAAGAGAGTCGAGTACTACACCCGCGAAGATGCCGCGGGTGAAGGAGGATTTCTGTTCAGCCACTCGAGGTTCGGTGAGAGTTTCTAGGAGGTGACCGAGAGCTCGTCGCGTCGCTTCAGCCAGCGCCAATGAACAACGAACAGGATCGCCGAAAGAGTGATCAGCAACAGGCTTCCAATAAGCGTGCGCGTCGCGCGGAATTTGGCGTTGCCGATCGCCTGCTCGCGCTCGGCGTCGTACATCCGGCGCAGCTCGTCGTCGGTCAGAGTATCCGCCATCCGTGTGCTGCTGGTCGTAGCCCCAACGGGCGTCGGGACCATATCGGGCCGACGCGGCTCCCGCCGGGCTTCGAGCTTGTAAACCTCGAAACTGGTTAGTGGCCGTCCCATTCGACCATAGCCGCCACCCTCGGCGCGAATCGGATCAGTCAGATCGACCACCGCATCCACCACCGACTTTATGGAGATGAGCATGGTGACTACGGTGATGAAGCAGACAGCGTAGCCGTAGACCTGCGCGATACGATTGTTGATTCGATCCATCCAGCCTCTCCCTCTTCAGGCGGTAGCCGGCGCCGTCGCTTTAGATGCGTTCTCCAACTGTTCCGTGAGAGCGTCCGGATCGTTCACCGGTCGATCACAGGCGTAGCCTCGACAAACGTACGCTGTCGGCCGGTCGTCGAGTGCAGTGCGATCGTCCAGCAGCTTTACCGCCTGGCGCTTCGCCGGCGCTCCGCCGGCCAGCACGAGCGAGGGAACGTACTGCGCGGCGACAACGCGCTCCAGTGCAGTGAACTCACTGCTGCGCCGATCGCCGACCAGTGCCACCTCGATGGCGCCCTGTAATTCCATGTCGGCGCAACCCAGCAGGTGGCCGAACGCGATCGGGAAGCGAAGCATCGGTTCGGCGAGCGTCTCGAGCGTGAAGACGGCGCGGCGACGATACTCGCTGTCCTGCTGGAGCTCGGCGAGAGAAAGCAGTAGCTCAACCGCGAGTGACGTTCCCGAAGGAGTTGCATTGTCCGTGACGTCACGCGGTCGCGTGATCAGCCGCTCTGAATCGCTGGCCGTGTCGAAGAACGCGCCCGTCGCGTCGTCCCAGAACCATTGAATCATTGCGTCGGCGATCGCCCGCGCCCGCAGAACCCACTGCTCGTCGAAAGTGATTTCGTAAACGGCGAGGAAGCTGAGCGCGACCGCGGCGTGATCTTCCAGGAAGCCGGCGATCCTCGTAACGCCTTCCTTGTGGGAGCGCATGACGCGTCCATCGCGAATCATCTCGCGCTGCAGGAATTCGGCGTTTCTGAGGGCCAGCTTGGTGAAGTCATCGCGACCGAAAACGCGAGCAGCAGTGGCGACCCCGCGCAGCATGAGGCCGTTCCAGGAGGCGAGGATCTTTTCGTCGCGTCCGGGCCAGACGCGCCTCGCTCGGGCGTCTAGCAGAATGCGGCGGGCGCGTTCGAGGATGAGTGCCAGCATGTCCACCTCGATGCCGGCGCGATTTGCTGCCGCTGTCGGATCGTGTGGAACGTAGAGGATACTCTTGCCCTCGAAGTTTCCGCCGCGCACTACTCCGTAGTAGGTCTTGAAGGCGCGCGAGTCCGCGCCGAGGAGATGATCGATCTCCTCTTCACTCCAGACGTAGAACCTTCCCTCGTGTCCTTCACTGTCGGCATCGAGCGATGAGTAGAAGCCGCCATCGGGAGACGTCATCTCCCGATTCACCCATTCAATGGTCTCTGTCGTAACGCGCTTTATCTCGTCGTCTCTTGTCGCCTGCCAGAGGTGCGCGCCGAGCCTGGCGAGAAGCGCATTGTCGTAGAGCATCTTCTCGAAGTGTGGCACCAGCCAGGCTGCGTCGACCGAGTAGCGCGCGAATCCGCCGCCGATCTGATCGTAAATCCCGCCCCTCGCCATCTTGCGAAAAGAGTTGACTACGATGTCCAGCGCTTCGCTGGAGCCGGCGCGCTTCCAGTGACGAAGCATGAAATCGAGGGCCATCGTGGCCGGGAATTTGGGCGCCGCGCCAAACCCGCCATTCGTAGCGTCATATCGCTGAACTAGCGCGCGGTAAGCGATATCGAGCATCTGGGGTGACAGCGGGCCGCCGCTTCGTGAGCCGGTGATGTTGCTCTCGTATATCTGGCGCAGCTGTTCCGCGCTTTGTACCACACCGTCTCGACGCTGGGAGTACGCGTCACTCACCGCCTGGAGCACCTTACGGAACGAGGGGATTCCGTGTCGGTCCTCTGGCGGGAAGTACGTGCCCCCATAGAAGGGGCTGCCGTCAGGGAGCAGGAACATTGTCATGGGCCAGCCGCCGTGGCCGCTCATTGCCTGGACAGCCTGCATGTAGATCCCGTCCAGATCGGGACGTTCTTCACGATCGACTTTGATGTTGACGAAGTTGTCGTTCATAAGACGAGCGGTATCGTCATCCTCGAACGACTCGTGCGCCATCACATGGCACCAGTGACAGGCGGCGTAGCCGATGCTGAGCAGGATCGGCTTGTCTTCGCGCCTGGCGCGCTCCAGCGCCTCCGGTCCCCACGGGTACCAGTCTACCGGATTATCGGCGTGCTGGAGGAGGTAAGGGCTGGTTTCGTTCGCTAGTCGATTCGACACAGAATTCGGCTAACTGATCGGATTCGAGCCGGTGGTCTGTGCCGGCCACTCCGCGGTGTTGCGGTCGGCGTTTTCCGCGGGCCGATACGCGATCACGTTCACCTTCTCCAGCGTAATCAGACCGCCGCCAACCATATCGTCCAGAACAGGGAGGATCTCGTTGATCTTCTCTTCCGTCTCGACGCATTCGATGACCACCGGCAGATCCACGGCAAAGTCGATGAAGCGCGCCGAATGAATCCGACTCCCGGCGCCGAAACCCATCATGCCCCGGGTGACGGTAGCGCCGGCAAACTGCCGCTGGCGGAGGAGCTGAACGATCGCCCAATGGAGCGGCTCGTTCTCGAACTTGTCGCGCTCTCCGATATGGATGCGCATAAGGACTCGTTCGCCCTTCAGGCCATGCATATTTCCCCCATTCTACGGCTATAATCAAGCTAAATGATCTACCTGTTGATCGCACTTGGCGGCGCCGCCGGATCACTGCTTCGCTATTCTCTCGGTGGCGCGGTCCAGCGCCTGAGTGAAAGTGGATTTCCGGTTGGCACGATGTTCGTAAACGTTTCGGGCTGTTTTCTCATCGGCGTTTTGCTGCGGCAGTTCCTGAACATGCAGCTGTCCCACGATTTGAGGGCACTCCTGATCGTTGGGTTCTGTGGCGGGTTCACGACCTTTTCCACGTTTTCGGCGGAAACGATCACGCTGATCGACGGCGGCGAATACGGCCGGGCTGCGGCATACGTTGCATTGAGTGTTGGATTGTGTCTGCTGGCAACACTGGCGGGAATGACGATGATGCGAATGGTGGCGGGCACTGGACGTGGGTGATCCAGCCTGCTGGTCGCATCTCTTTGACGATTACTCAAACGAAGACGGGTCGGAGCAGATGGCAAAGGAAACTTCAGATCTCACGCGGTTTCTCGCCGAGAACCAGTCGCGCATCGAGAACGAGCTGTTCGATTTCCTGCGCATTCCAAGCGTCAGCGCGAAGTCGGACCACAATGCTGATACCAGACGCGCTGCGGAGTGGGTGAAAGCATCGCTCGACAGGATCGGCGTGCCGGCCAGGATCTATCCGACGCCCGGTCATCCGATCGTCGTCGGCGAGTGGAGAAAAGCACCCGGTGCACCGACGGTTCTGATCTACGGTCACTATGATGTCCAGCCGGCAGAACCGCTCGAGCTGTGGACATCACCGGCATTCGAGCCAACAGTCCGCGATGGAAAGATCTTCGCGCGCGGATCGGTCGACGACAAAGGCCAGCTGTTCCTGCACATCAAAGCCCTCGAAGCGCACCTGGCGTCGCGCGGCAAGCTTCCGGTGAACATCGTCGTGATTGCGGAGGGGGAAGAGGAAGTTGGCAGCGAGAATCTCGCCGACTTTGTGAAGAAGGAGAAAAAACTTCTTGCCGCCGACTCTGTAGTCATTTCGGATTCGGCGATGTTCGCCCCCGGCCTGCCGTCGATTCTCTCTTCATTGCGCGGGCTCGCCTACTTCGAGATCAACGTGCAGGGCCCGAAGGGCGATCTGCACTCGGGAAGCTACGGCGGCGCGATCGTGAATCCGGCGATGGCGCTGGCGCGCATCCTGGCGACGCTTCACGACAAGAATGGCCACATTGCGATTCCAGGATTCTACGACAAGGTTCGCCAGTGGCCGCCCAAAATCCGCAAGCAGATGCGCTCGCTGCCGTTCGCCGACAAGACTCTAATGAAGGAAACCGGTGTCGACGCGCTGGGCGGCGAGAGGGGCTATACCTCTCTCGAGAAACTGTGGACTCGTCCAACCTGTGAAGTGAACGGGCTGCTGAGCGGTTACACGGGCGAGGGCGCCAAGACGGTGCTTCCCGCCAAGTCCATGGCGAAGGTAAGCTGCCGGCTCGTTCCCGATCAGGATCCAAAAGAGATCGAGAAGCTGCTCAAGGCCCACGTCGCGAAGGTTGCGCCGAAGGGAGTCAAGGCCGAAGTGAAGGCGCTACACGGTGGCCGCCCATGGAGAGCGGAGCTGGAAGGTCCAATCTTCGATGCCGCAAAGGCTGCTCTGCGAGCTGGATTCGGAAAGGATCCAGTGATTACCGGCGAGGGCGGATCGATCCCCGTCGTTGGCGACTTCGAGCGGATACTCGGCGCGCCGGTACTGTTGGTGGGCTTCGGCCTCCCCGGAGAGAACGCTCACGCCCCAGACGAGTGGATGAGCGTCGAGAATTTCAGAAAGGGGATGGTGGCGATGGCGACGATGTGGGACGAGTACGCGAAGCTGTCAAAGTCCTAACGTCATCTGCGGATTCTCCGACTTCTTCTTCCACGACTCCAGCGCCTCGGGAGTGAGCGGCTGGAGACAATCGGCCTCGTCGTAACCCGGGTTGTTGACGAGAGTTGAAATCGGGAAGTACTCCAGCTCGCCATCTCTATGGTACGCTGAGCTCGAGAGCATGTCGATCTTGTCTCGTTTGTGTTCCGGATCCAGCCACTCATCGTAAGAGTCCGGACCGAGGAGCACTGCCATCCTGTCGTGAAACCGCGCGTACCAGTCGTCGGCGTCCTTCACGATGACTGTGCACGACCAGATCTCTTCCTTGTTTCGGCGGTCATGCCAGCGGTTCCAGAGTCCCGCCATTGCTATCGGTTGCCGCTCGCGATGCCGAATCAGGTGCGGAATCTTGTGTCGCTTCTCACCGACCCATTCGATGATGCCATCGACGACGACGAGGCAGCGCTGACTCCGCCAGGCCTGTTCAAAAGTCGGCGCTGACGCGACGCTCTCGATGCGCGCGTTGAAGGCCGAGTAATGCGCGTCGAATTCATCGACGCGGTCCCTGTTGGCCAGCTTCGACGGTATGAAATTCCAGTGCATCGTCCGCAGCACGCGCTGCTGCAAAAAGGGATCGAAGTAAACGGCGGGAATCTCCTCGCGCGGATTCAGATTGTAGCGCGGCTTCCAGTCGCTCGGCGTAAACTTCTTCGTGAAGCCGTAGAGCTTTTCAGTAATCCCGTCAGGATTGACGACCGTCGCGCGTCCGCACATGTGGCGAACGCTACCGCCCGGCCTTTCGATCGGCCAGTATCGTGGCTAGCATATATGCAGGCCGCTGAGGGGCCGACGGTCCGCGTAAAGGGTTCAACCCACTCTAAAGGTTGTCGACATAACCTTCATTCCTCGCCCGATCCGCGGACAGCGGGCGCTCGAAAGGCTATCGCCTTTCAAAGGAAGGAAGGTGTCCTATGGCAGATCAGACCCCCCAGTCTGCGTCCGTGCTATCCTTGCCGGATGCGCCGAATCTCGAATGGCTTCGCAAGCAGGCGAAGCGCCGACTTGCCGAGCTCCGGAAGTCGAGGCCGGATGCGAAGCTCTCCGATGCGCAGCTCGAGCTCGCCAGGAATTACGGGTTTGCGAGCTGGCGCGCGCTCAAAGCGCATGTTGATTCGCTGACGGTAGACGGGCAGCTCTTCGAAGCAGCGCGCTCCGGCGATCTGGATACGCTGAAATCGCTTCTGGACGCACATCCCGACCGGCTCCTCGCTCGCAACAAACCGTATGAGCACACCCTGTTGCATCTCGCTGCATTCCACGGTCGTTTGCCGGTCGTCGAATATCTCCTGAAACGCGGCATCGATCCCAACGTGCGAGAGAAGGGTGACAATACCTATCCGATGCACTGGGCAGCATCCGCCGGCCATCTCGAGGTTGTCAGACGATTGGCCGATGCCGGTGGCGATGTCGTCGGCGAAGGCGATGACCACGCCCTCGAGGTGATCGGATGGGCGACAGGATGGGATGGGTGCGACGATGCTACACACCGCGCGATCGCCGACTTCCTGGTCAGCCGCGGCGCACGGCACCACATCTACTCGGCGATGTCGATCGGGGACGAGGACGAAGTCCGACGCATCGTCGCCGCCGATGCCTCCCAGCTGGAAAGACCTCAAAGCCACAACGAGGATTTCCGGCGGCCGCTCCACTTTGCGGTGCACGGAGAGCTGCACCGCATGGTAAGGTTGCTGCTCGAGCTCGGCGCCGATCCGCTGGGCACCGACGCATCCGGCCACACCGCCGTAGCCTATGCAATGACGCCCGAAATCGCCCGGCCGATTGTTGAAGCCATGCGCGATCGCGTTGGACCCACACTTTTAAATCTGGTCGCCACAGGGAACTGGGGCGCGGCCGGGTCATTGATGCGCCAGAATCCGGATGCGGTGGCAAAAGAAGGCGTCCTGCATCTGATGGCGAAGAGCGGCAATACTGTGGCAGTCAGGTGGCTGCTCGAGCAGGGCGCCAATCCCAACGCCCGCTGGAATCACTGGAACGATTCGCTCACGCCATTGCACCTCGCTGTATTAGGCAATCATCCGGATACTACACGCGCTCTGCTCGCGGCGGGTGCGGACCCCACCATTCGCGACACTGAACACAACAGCGACGCGTTTGGATGGGCGAAGTTCTTTCTCCAACACCGTGGGGACAGCGCCGAGAAGCGGGCGCGCGGCCACGAAATCCTGGGTCTGCTCGAGCGGACGCCTCTTTCTCACACCTCTCGGGATGACTAATCTGCTGCACTGTGCATAGCGGCCTTTATGTCGTGATGGGCGTCGCCGGGTCGGGAAAGAGCCTCATTGGTGCTTCATTCGCCGCCGTACTCGGCGTGGAATTCGTGGAGGGAGATGATTTCCATCCCGCGAGAAACATCGAGCTGATGTCGCGTGGCGTTCCGCTCACCGACGACGATCGCGCCGAGTGGCTGCGCGCCCTCGCCTTGCGTCTGCGCACGGCCGACGAGGCCGGTGTCGGAATCGTGATCGCATGCTCGGCGCTCAAGCACGCTTATCGGGATGTTCTTCGCGCGGACGCACCCGACGTGCAGTTCATCTATCTAAAGGGCTCGCGGGAGTTGATTGCGCAGCGAATGGACGATCGGAGCGGGCACTTCATGCCCGCGAGTCTTCTCGATAGTCAGTTCGCTGCGCTCGAGGAGCCGGCGCCGGAAGAGAATGCCTGGGTCATCGATATCAGCAGGTCACCAGCCCAGATAATCGCCGAGCTGGGTTCTCGCTCGTTCAGGTAGTCTTCGTCACAGCAGGGCCTGCCACGGTCAGTGCGCGCCGAGCTTGCCACGGACCTCGTTCCTCAACTTGCCGGGATCAAATCCGTAGCCGTCGCGGAATACGATGACAGTTCTGCGAATCGTGGCGGGATCGGTGGCAAGATTGCCGTTGAGCACGACCAGATCTGCTGCTTTCCCTGCTTCGATCGACCCGGTGCGGCGCAGTTCGCCAAGAATGCGCGCGCCATTGGACGTAATGATTTGCACCGCCTGCGGCGCTGAGAAACCAGCTTCGATCAGAAGCTCGTAGTTCCGAAGATCTCCGTACCCCGGCAGGAACCCCGTCCCCCACGGGTCGCACCCCGCACCAAGCAATCCGCCGGCGGCGACGAACATTCGCTCCCACTGCATCATTTTCGTCAGCAGGCGATCCGGAACGATGAAGGAGCTCCCGGCCAGATTTGCGTGTGTCTCCTCGACTTCGCGGCGTACCGCCGGAGCGAGCATCGCCAGCTCCGCGGTGTCCAGTCGCGCGCGCGTCAGCGAAAAAGACTCGTAGACGCCGAGCGTCGAGACGACCGACGCTCCTGTGGCGACGATACGACGGATGCTCTCCCGGACTTCGGGACTGGCGGGATCGACATCTGCCTGAGCCTTCTGATTCGTCGGTGGACAGACGTCGGGCTGTTTGCCGGGCACGTACTCGCTGTTGGTGATGAAGCCGTGTTGAAGCACATCAATTCCCATCCGCGCGCCTTCGGTGAAAGTCACCGCACACAGGTGTGCGCTCACCTTCAACCCCCGCGCGTGCGCTGCGGTCACCACGGCTCGAACAACGGCAGCCGGTCCGCTCAAGATCTTGAACCAGTCGGCGCCTTCGTCAGCCCAGTAGTTAACCACTCTCCTGGCATCGTCTTGCGACTCGATGATACGGAACACTCCCGGCTCATTTCTGCGGCCGGTGAGATACGGCCCGCCGATATGCATCCGCGGTCCCGGTAACGCGCCACCGTCGACGAGGCGCTTCATGTTCAGCTCGTTGTACGGCAACATGCTGCCGGCCGTCATCGCGGTGGTGACCCCGGCTGCGAGGTAGAGCAGCGCGCTATGTAGCATCGGCGCGGGATGACTGATGCCACCGAGGTAGGTATGCTCGTGCAGTCCGACCAGCCCGGGGATTACGGTGTGGCCTGTCAGGTTCAGAACCTGTGCGGTCGGCGGAATCGCAACCGCACCGGTCGCACCGACCTTTTCTATCCGCCCATCGCGCAGAAGGATTGTCTGATCGTTGCGTGCAGGCGCGCCGCTGCCATCGATCACGATTACGTGCGTCAGCGCGACCAATGGTGTATCCACCGCCAGGAACCCGCGAGTCCACGCCGAGAGCTCCGGCCGCTGGGCGGACGCTGGTCCTGACAGCGTTGAAACGGCGAGGGCAATCAGAAACCGGCGCATCATCCGCCTGCCGATATACACTTGGCGGGCGGGACTAGGAAGACCCCGCGCGCTCGCTCCGTGGCCAGGAGTAAGTTATGACAGCGTCGGCGGTTCAGAACTTCTGCGCAGGAGAACGGAAATGAAACGCGCACTCATTCTTGGTCTGCTCGTAATCTCAGGACTCGGTTTTGTCCGGCCTCAGCGTCAGCCGTATCGCGTCGTCTTTGACTTGACCAGCCGCGACACGCTGGAGCAGAAGGCAGTGTTGCGTTGGCTGAGGGAAGTGGGCACTGCCAGTCCTCAGGCGCAGATGGAAGTAGTGATGTACGGAAAGGGATTCGAGCTCGTCATGCCGGAGCGATCGGCTTACACCGCCGACGTGAAAGAGGCGATGAAAAATCCAAACGTCAAATTCAAGGTTTGCGCGATCGCGCTGCGAAACAACAACATCGACAAGAGCCAGCTACTTCCCGAGGTGGAAGCGGTGCCCGACGGGATCTACGAGCTCGTGTCGAAGCAGCAGGATCACTGGGGCTATATCAAGGTTATGCACTGACGTTTGGCGCGATCAACCAACGCGAACTCGGCGAGATCATTCCCACCGGAATACTCGCGACGTTATCGCGACGCATATGACGAACACGATCGCCAGCGCCACAATGTCGCCAAGGTGAGCCGACCAGCTGTCGCCTGTCCAAATTCCCTGCAGCAGCGACGCCGAGCGCGTCAGCGGCAACACATTGGCGACATTGCGCAGGCCGGGTGAAAGCGCCTCGGTCGGAACGAACAATCCCGACAGTCCGAGCATCGGGTAAAAGATCACCGCGCCAATTGGCTGGGCGAACCGCGCTGTGGGAATGATGCTGGCGACGATGAATCCGAGCGAGAGAATGCTGGCGGTGCTGATCAACAGGGCGACTGTGAATTTCAGCAGCGGCACGTCGGGCCCGATCGCAAAGTAGCGCCGTCCCGCCAGAACCATCAGCGACATCGTCAGCGCCGTCAGCAGCAGCTTCACTATGACGTGCGCCGTTAGAATGGTCCACGGTCTGAGAGGTGTCGCGCGCAGGCGCTTGAGGATGCCGCCCTCACGATAGATCGAAACGATGTTCGCCAGCGACAAAACGGCGCCTACTGTAACAGAGAGCGCCAGCAGCGTCGGGATGCCCCCGGGCCCGAGCAGTCTGCTGAATGGTTGCGAGGGTGGGGCGCTCTCGCCCGCAGTCGCTTTGCCGAGCAGTATGAACGCGATCACCGGCACAACGATCGTCCCGATCGCGCCGAGTGGCTCGCGCATGAAGACCTTGATCTCGATCCAGGTGAGCTCAGGGAGCCCGCGCAGGGGATTCGTCATTGGCGACTAAAGATTCGCGTGGCGCCCTTTGCCGTACAAGGGTCACGTGGCTCATGCAATTCCTGCTTGCTGTAACCCGCCTGTCGTCACCATTCTTTGGGGACACCAACCGTCCACATGGCAGCCACCAGGTAAACCGCAAATGGCACAGGCGACCGTCACAAAACAGAACACCATTATCGCCATCGAGCGCGTGATCATCCGGAACCAGATGAAACTCCTGAAGAATCAGGTTCGGCTGCCGGAGTTGTTGCGCAATCAGATGCGGATCCTTCGGAATCAGGACGCGATCATCAAGAACCAGAAAAAGATTCTCCGCGCGCACGCCCGGCTCCTCGCGCGCGACAATCAGCGCCGCTGAGGCTCAGCCGGCCCCGATAACGCGATCCATCGCCGCGGTATAGCGGCGCCACTGCGCCGTTTCCTCCGCGAGCGCATGACGGCCGGTCGCCGTCAGCTCATAGTAGCGCGCGATACGATTGTTCTCCGTCGTTCGCCAATAAGACGCAACCCACCCACGGTTTTCGAATCGATGCACAGCGGGGTACAGCGAGCCCTGCCCGATGTCGAAGTGATCTCCGGATAGCTCCCGGATGCGCGCGCCGATCCCCCAGGCGTGGAGCGGGTCAATTGCCAAAGCCTTCAGAATCAGCAGGTCGAGTGTCCCCTGCATCACGTCGAACGAATTCGCCATTTGCTCGTTCCTCCTGTCGAAGCAAAAGGGAAGTATAGGCGAATTTCATGATTGCGTAAGGCCATGTACGTATGCCACATTTGTCGCCGGTTTCGACTTTCCCTGTCTCTTAACCGCTCTTCGATGCGCCTCAACGTTCTCATCGGCTGCCTGGCTTCAGCGCCTGCCCTGTTGGGCGCGCAGACAGTGGCGCGCAGCACAGCGACCAGTGGTGGCCAGCAGTCCGACGCGGCGCTGCCGCTTTCTTCGGGAGTGAACGTTGGGGGCCAGCTTCGTTTACGCGTCGAGTCCTACAACGCCGGCGGTTTCAATCCGGATAATTCAGACGAGTACGCGCTGACGAGAATCCTTCTCAACGCCCGGGTTCATCCCACCGCCTCCTTCGCTCTCTTCGTGGAGGGCATGGACGCGCGCGGACCATGGAAAAACAAAGCGCCGGCCGGTCCCCCGTTCCGGAACTACGCGGACCTCCGCCAGCTGTACGCGCAATTTGGCGCCGATAACGCATCGACACTTTTCCGCGGCGGCAGACAGGAACTCTTTTACGGCGACGGCCGGCTCGTAGGGCCTCTTCTTTGGGCGAACACCGCGCGCACCTTCGATGCCGCGCGCGTCAGCACTGGCGGCAAAGGTTATCGCGTCGACTTGTTCGCGTCGTCCGTGGTAAAGGTCGATCAGGTGCATTTCGACAAACACGTTCCCGGGAACAACTTCTACGGCGTTTACTCGACCACGAGCAGGCTCATTCCGCACTCGAGTCTAGAGCCGTTCTTTTTCTGGCGCCGGCAGAGCGATCTGGTTACCGAAGCAGGCGTGCACAGCACGATGAATTTCGGGACGCTGGGCGCCCGGCTGGCGGGCAAGCAATCGAGTCTCGACTATGACACACAGGTCGCGGGTCAGCACGGCTCGCTCGGCGCCGAGCCGATTCGCGCGTGGGCCGGGCATGCGTTAGTGGGATACACTGTCGCGAACAGTGTGCTGACTCCGCGCATCTGGGGCGAGTACAACCAGGCGTCGGGCGACAGCAATCCGACCGACAATCGAAAAGAAACCTTTGACCAGCTTTATCCGACCGGTCACGACAAATACGGGGTCACCGATCTGGTCGGCTGGCAGAACATGCGACACGTGCGTGGCGGACTCGACCTGGCCTTCAACAAGTCGTGGTCCGCGACGACGAGATGGAATCGCTATTGGCTCGAGGATGCTCACGACGCGCTTTACAACGGTGGTGGAGCGGTGATTGCGCGCTCGCCGACCGGTGTCGCCGGCACCGATGTCGGTCAGGAGCTGGATCTGATCGTGTCAGGAAAGATTCGCCCGGGTTTTGGTTTTTCAGGAGGCGTCGGCCATTTCATGCCAGGGTCCTTCGTCAAAACGACCACTCCCGGTGCGTCCTACACATATCCGTATGCAATGCTTACCTATGACTTGTGATTTCAGCGGAGAAGCCTAATGTCCGTTTCGACCCTTCCACTCGGCGGGCACGAGTCCGCGAGCCTGTCGGACCGTCTGAACACGCGCTGGCACAAGGTAGCGCTGCGAGCTTTCATGGTGATCGTGCTTCTGCATTGGGCGGAGCATGTCGTGCAGGCCTACCAGTTCTACGTGCTGCACATGCCGCGGCCGATGTCGATGGGTCTGATGGGG
>Ga0207645_10002413_pt1 | contig 14716 bp, 14 predicted proteins | sample KBSM53metaG_FD_184331 | JGI IMG/M metagenome (GOLD analysis project Ga0207645, IMG submission 184331) | Miscanthus rhizosphere microbial communities from Kellogg Biological Station, Michigan, USA - KBS M5-3 metaG (SPAdes) (version 2) | ecosystem: Host-associated > Plants > Roots > Rhizosphere >...
GGAACTCGAGCCAGACGCTGTCGCCCGGCGCCGGCACGCTCGGCACCGACAGTGGCAGCTTCACGGTCGCATCGCTCTGGCCGTCGCCAATCGCGCACAGCAGCCGCAGGTGGTCGCCGAAATAGATCGTGTTGGCCACGCGCGCCTGCAGCACGTTGCCGTGCTCGGCCGGCGCCTGCGCATGCAGCACGATGCGTTCGGGCCGGATCCCGGCCTGCACCGCCGCGCCGACCTTGGTGCCGTTGACGTTGATGCCGGTCAGCACGCGGCCGTCGGTCAGCACGATGCCGCAGCGCTCGCCATCCGACGCGCGCACCGTGCCGTGCAGCATCGTGCTGTCGCCGACGAAGCCGGCGACGAAGCGGTTCGCCGGGGTCTCGTACATGCGGTCGACGACATCGATCTGCTGGATCGCGCCATCGTTGAAGACCGCGACCCGGTCGGACATCGTCAGCGCCTCGCTCTGGTCATGCGTGACGTAGACGAAGGTCACGCCGAGCTGGCGGTGCAGCTCCTTCAGCTCGATCTGCATGTGCTCGCGCAGCTGCTTGTCGAGCGCGCCGAGCGGCTCGTCCATCAGCACCAGCTGCGGCTCGAACACGAGCGCACGGGCGAGCGCGACGCGCTGCTGCTGGCCGCCCGAGAGCTGTGCCGGATAGCGCTCGGCCATGCCCTTGAGCTGCACCATCTCGAGCGCGCGCGTGACCCGCGCGGCCTGCTGGTCCTTCGGCGCCTTGCGCACCGTCAGCGGGTAGGCGACGTTCTGTCCGACCGTCAGGTGCGGGAACAGCGCGTAGTTCTGGAACACCATGCCGAAGTTGCGCCGGTGCGGCGGCGTGCGCGTGATCGGCCTGCCGTCGAGCACGATCTCGCCGGCCGTCGGCGACTCGAAGCCGGCCAGCATCATCAGGGTCGTCGTCTTGCCCGAGCCCGACGGCCCGAGCAGGGTCAGGAACTCGCCGCGGCGGATGTCGAGGTCGAGCTGGCGCACGACCAGCTGCACGCCGTCGTAGGTCTTCTGCACGCCGATGAAGCGCACCAGCGGTTCGGCGGCCGTTGGTGCCGACGCCGGGCGGGCGCCGGTCGCGGCGGGGGCTTGTGCGTGGTCGATGGTGGGCATGGCAGGGGCTTCCGGTGGCGACGGTTCAGGCGCTGCAGGCCGCGAGGCTCTCGGCCAGGATCGCGAGCCCCTCGTCGAGCAGCGCGTCGGCGGCGGTCAGCGGCACCAGCACGCGGATCACGTTCGCCGCGGTGCCGCACGACAGCAGGATCAGCCCGCGCCGCGCCGCCTCGGCGACGACCCGCTTGGTCAGCTCGGCGTCGGGCTGGTGCACATCGCCGTTCTTGCACAGCTCGATCGCCACCATCGCGCCGAGCCCGCGCACGTCGACGATCGCCGGCGTGCTGCGCGCGATGTGGCGCAGACCGGTCGCGAGCCGCTCGCCGACTGCCTGCGCGCGCGCCAGAAGCTGCTCGCTCTCGAACACCCGCAGCACTGCGAGCGCCGCGGCACAGCCCAGCGGGCTGCCGGCATAGGTGCCGCCCAGGCCGCCGGGGCCGGGCGCGTCCATCACGTCGGCGCGGCCGACCACGCCCGAGATCGGGAAGCCGCCGGCCATCGATTTCGCGGTCGTGATCAGGTCGGGCGCCACCGGCCACTGCGCGCTCGCGAACCAGGTGCCGGTGCGCCCGGCGCCGGTCTGCACCTCGTCGGCGATCAGCAGGATGCCGTGTTGGTCGGCGATCGCCTTCAGCCCGCTGATGAACTCGGGCGGCGCCACATAGAAGCCGCCCTCGCCCTGCACCGGCTCGACGATGAAGGCGGCGACGCGGCTCGCCTCGATGTCGTTCTTGAAGATCAGCTCGACGGAGTGCAGCGCGTCGGCGACGCTGACGCCGTGCAGCGGGTTCGGGAACAAGGCATGGAACACCTCGCCCGGGAACGGGCCGAAGCCGGTCTTGTACGGCGCGACCTTGCCGGTCAGGCCCAGGGTCATCACGGTGCGGCCGTGGTAGCCGCCGGTGAACGCGACGATGCCGCCGCGGCCGGTGGCCGAGCGCGCGATCTTCACCGCGTTCTCGACCGCCTCGGCGCCGGTGCTCAGGAACAGGCTCTTCTTCGCGAACGCGCCGGGCGCCAGCGCATTGAGGCGCTCGGCGAGCTCGACGTAGCCCTCGTAGGCCAGCACCTGGAAGCAGGTGTGGCTGAAGCGGTCGAGCTGATCCTTGATCGCGGCGACGATCTCGGGCCGGGTGTGCCCGGTGTTGAGCACCGCGATGCCGCCGGCGAAGTCGACATAGCGGCGGCCTTCGACGTCCCAGACCTCGGCATTGCTGGCGCGCGCCACGAAGATCTCGTGGGCCTGGCCCACGCCGCGCGCCACGGCGGCGCGGCGGCGCGTCATCAGTTCGGCATTGGTCGTTTGCGTGTCGCGTTGCATGGCGGGGCGCCCTTCGTCGTCGTGGTGGCGAGAATGTAGGCACGCCATGCAGCGCGCGCCATGTACAGACGACCCGGTCCGCCGGTGTACTGTACTGGCCTGAGGCCCTGTACATAGAAGCACCGACAAGGTGCAACAGAATCGAGCATGCTCACACTGCACCCCGAGGCGTCGATCCCGCTGGTCAGCCAGATCGTCGACGGCCTGCGCCGCATGATCGGCGACCAGTCGCTGCGGCCCGGCACCAAGCTGCCGTCGATCCGCGCCTTCGCCGCGGCGCACGCGGTCAGCGTGTTCACCGTCGTCGAAGCCTACGACCGGCTGGTCGCGCAGGGCTGGCTGGTGTCGCGCGCGAATGCGGGCTTCTTCGTCAAGCGCCGCAGCGACGAGCCCGCGGCCCCCGGGGCGCCGCCGCCGACGCAAGACCTGCGTTTCGATGCGCGCTGGTACCTGCAGCACATCTTCGAGACCCGCCGCCTCGCGCTCAAGCCCGGTTGCGGCTGGATGCCCAACGACTGGCTGTTCGAGGACGGCGTGCGCCGCAGCCTGCGCCAGCTCGCCAGCGACGGCGCCGAGCTCGGCGGCTACGGCCTGCCGCACGGCCACATGGCGCTGCGCCTGGTGATCGCCGAATCGCTGGCCGAGCTGCAGATCACCGCGAGCGCCGAGCAGGTGCTGCTGACGCAGGGCTCGAGCCAGGCGCTCGACCTGGTCGCGCGCCAGCTGCTGCGCCCGGGCGACACGGTGCTGGTCGACGATCCCGGCTACCCGAACCTGATGTTCATGCTGCGCTTCGTCGGCGCGCACGTGATCGGCGTGCCGCGCACGCCAGCCGGCTACGACCTCGCGGCGCTCGAGGCGCTGCTGGTCGAACACCGGCCGAAGGCCTTCTTCACGCAGCCGCGGCTGCAGAGCCCGACCAATTCGGTGACACCTGTCGCGCAGCTGTTCCGCGTGCTGCAATTGGCCGGCCAGCACGGGCTGACCCTGGTCGAGAACGACATCTACGCCGATCTCGACACCGACCGCCGCCCGACCCTGGCCAGCCTCGACCAGCTGCAGCGCGTGATCTACATCGGCAGCTTCTCGAAGACGATCTCGCCCAACATCCGGGTCGGCTACCTGGTCGCGCGGCCCGACCTGCTCGACGACCTGGCGCAGCTGAAGATGGTGTCGGGGCTGACCTCGTCGGACCTGACCGAGCGGCTGGCCTTCGGCGCGCTGTCCGAGGGGCGCTGGCGCAAGCACCTGAAGTCGCTGCGCGAACGGCTCGGCCACGCGCACCTGCAGGTCGCGCTGAACCTGACGCAGCTCGGCTTCGAGATCTTCAACGAGCCGAAGGCCGGCATGTACCTGTGGGCGCGCCACCCCGACCTGACCGACAGCGCCGCGCTCAGCCAGCAGGCCGCGACCGAAGGCCTGATGCTCGGCCCCGGCCAGCTGTTCCTGGTCGAGCCGCGCAGCACCGGCTGGCTGCGCTTCAATGTCGCGTTCAGCATCGACGAGCGCGTGATGGCCTATCTCGCGCGCCAGATCGAACTGCACGCCCACGCCAGCTGAGCACGCGACAATCGCGCTGCGACGCAGCCGCCGCACACCGCACCCCCGCCCTTCCATCGCTCCTCTGCCTTGCCCTCGCCGCCGCGGGCACTTTCGGCCCACGCCGTCATCTTCGACCCCTTGCCATGCACGACACCCCAGATCCCGTGGTCATCATCGGCGCCGGCCTCGCCGGCCTGTGCACCGCACTGCATCTCGCGGCGACGCGGCGCGTCGTCGTGCTCGCCAAGCGCGGCCTGCACGAAGGCGCGACCGCGTGGGCGCAGGGCGGCATCGTCGGCGTGCTCGGCACCGACGACAGCATCGACGCCCATGTGCGCGACACGCTGCAAGCCGGTGCCGGCCTGGTCGACGAGCCGGCGGCGCGCTTCATCTCCGAGCGCAGCGCTGCGGCCGTCGAGTGGCTGGTGCAGCAGGGCGTGCCGTTCACCGACGACCCGGCCGGCCCGCTCGGCCTGCACCTGACCCGCGAAGGCGGGCACGGCGTGCGCCGCATCGCGCATGCCGCCGACGCGACCGGCAAGGCGATCCACGAGGCGCTGCTCGCGCGCGCCGCGGCGCACCCGAACATCGTGCTGCGCGAGCGCGTGATGGCGGTCGACCTGGTGATGTCGCACCAGCTCGACCAGGGCGCCGCCGCCGCGGCGCCGCGCTGCCACGGCGTCTACGCACTCGACCTCGCGCGCGGTCAGGTCGAGACCCTGGCGGCTTCGGCGGTGGTGCTGGCCAGCGGCGGCGTCGGCAAGGTCTACCGCTACACGACCAACCCCGACACCGCGACCGGCGACGGCATCGCGATGGCCTGGCGCGCCGGCTGCCGGGTCGCGAACATGGAGTTCATCCAGTTCCACCCGACCTGCCTCTACTACCCACAGGCACACCCGCAGGAGCGCAGCTTCCTGCTCACCGAGGCACTGCGCGGCGAGGGCGCGGTGCTGCGGCTGCCGGACCATCCGGCCAACGGCGACCCGGCCGCGGGCACGCGCTTCATGCCGGCGCACGACGAACGCGGCGAGCTCGCGCCGCGCGACATCGTCGCGCGCGCGATCGACTTCGAGATGAAGAAGCACGGCCTCGACTACGTGCTGCTCGATGCGACGCAACTCGGCGAGGCCTTCCTGAAGGAACACTTCCCGACCATCCATGCGCGCTGCCTCGCGCTCGGCATCGACATCGCGCGCCAGCCGATCCCGGTCGTGCCGGCGGCGCACTACACCTGCGGCGGCATCGTCACCGACCTGGACGGCCGCAGCGACGTGGCCGGCCTGTACGCCGTCGGCGAGGCGAGCTACACCGGGCTGCACGGCGCGAACCGCCTGGCCAGCAATTCGCTGCTCGAATGCGTGGTGCTCGGCCACAGCTGCGCCGAGCACATCGTCGCCGCGACCACGGCGCCGGCGGTGGCGCTGCCGGCCTGGGACGAGAGCCAGGTCGAGGACGCCGACGAGCAGGTCGTGATCTCGCACAACTGGGACGAGCTGCGCCTGCTGATGTGGAACTACGTCGGCATCGTGCGCACGACGCGCCGGCTCGAGCGCGCGCTGAACCGGATCGCCCTGCTGCGCGAGGAGATCCACGACTACTACGCGAGCTTTCGGGTCACGCGCGACCTGCTCGAGCTGCGCAACCTGGTCGAGTGCGCCGAGCTGGTGGTGCGCTCGGCGCTGCTGCGGCGCGAGAGCCGCGGCCTGCACTGCAGCCGCGACTTCCCCGATGCGCTGCCGGTGAGCTTCCCGACCGTGCTGTCGCGCCCGGCGCGCAGCGGCTCGCGGCCGGAGCGCCAGGCGTCACGCGCGAACGCGCGGGACGGATTCGCCGAGGCGCGGCCGCAGCCCGGCACGCCGGCGCGCCAGGCTCAGAAGGTCTGGATGTCGTCGATGCGATCGAGCACGCGCATCGAGTAGTCGACAGCGCGCACATCCTTCGTGAGCCGGCCGACCGAGATCCGGTCGACGCCGGTCGCGGCAATGCTGCGCAGCTGGTCGAGCGCGACGCCGCCCGACACCTCGAGCAGCGCGCGGCCCGCGTTGACCGCGACTGCCTCGCGCATCGCCGCTTCGCTGAAGTTGTCGAGCAGCACGCTGCTCGCGCCGGCGGCGAGTGCTTCGCGCAGCTGATCCAGGGTCTCGACCTCGATTTGGATCGAGACGCCGGCATTCAGCGCGGCCGCGTTGGCCAGCGCCGCTTCGATGCTGCCGGCAGCAGTGATGTGGTTCTCCTTGATCAGGATGCCGTGCCACAGCGCGAGCCGCTGGTTGTGGCCGCCACCGACGCGCACCGCGTACTTCTGCGCCTGGCGCAGCCCCGGCAGGGTCTTGCGGGTGTCGAGCACGACGCAGCCGCGCGGGTTCGTCGACGCGCCTTCGATCGCGCGCACATGCGCACGCGTGCTTGTCGCGGTGGCCGACAACAGCTGCAGGAAGTTCAGCGCCGGGCGCTCGGCCGACAGCAGCGCGCGGGCCTCGGCCTCAATCTCGCAGACCGGCGTTCCGGCCGCCATCTCGGCGCCTTCGTCGGCGTGCCAGTCGATGCGGGCCTGCGGATCGAGCGCGTGCACGCAGCCGTCGAACCAGTCGCGCCCGGCCAGCACCGCGGCCTCGCGCACCGTGACCCGGGCATGCACGCGGCGGCCGGCCGGCACGAGCTGCGCGGTCCAGTCGCCGCGGCCGATGTCCTCGCGCAGCGCATCGGCGATGTTGCGCGCGCGCGCCTGTTCCAGCGTCTCGTCGGAATCGAACATCGGCTGGCCGCTTCTCAGGCCGCGCCGAGGTGCGGCACGAAGCCGTGCGCCGGCGCCGCGGTCGCAGCCGGCCGCGCGGCGACGAAATCGAGCATCCGCTCGATGCACACCAGCGCACGCACGCGCGTCGACTCGGGCAGGTCGATCTCGCCGGCGCCGCGCTCGAGGCAGCCGAGCACGCCGTGCAGGCCGTTCATCGCCATCCACGGGCAATGGGCGCAGCTCTTGCACGTCGCACCGGTGCCGGCGGTGGGCGCTTCGATCAGGATCTTGTCGGGCGCGAGCTGGCGCATCCGGTGCAGGATGCCGTTGTCGGTGGCGACGATGTACTTGCGCGCCCGGCCTTCGACGACCGCCTTCAGCAGCGCCGTCGTCGAGCCGACGACATCGGCGAGCGCGGTCACCGCCGCCGGCGACTCGGGATGCACCAGCACCTGCGCATCGGGATGCGCCTCGCGCAGCAGTTCGAGCTCGACCGCCTTGAACTCGTCGTGGACGATGCAGGCGCCGTCCCACATCAGCATGTCGGCGCCGGTCTGCTGCGCGATGTAGCGGCCGAGGTGCCGGTCCGGCGCCCACAGCAGCTTCTCGCCCTGCGCCTTCAGGTGCGCCGCGATCGGCAGCGCGCAGGCGCTCGTGACCATCCAGTCGGCGCGCGCCTTCACGGCCGCGCTGGTGTTCGCATAGACCACGACGGTGCGGTCGGGGTGGGCGTCGCAGAACGCCGCGAACGCGTCCGGCGGGCAGCCCAGGTCGAGCGAGCAGGTCGCGTCGAGATCGGGCATCAGCACGCGCTTGGCCGGCGACAGGATCTTCGCGGTCTCGCCCATGAAGCGCACGCCGGCGACCACCAAGGTCTGCGCCGGATGGTCGCGGCCGAAGCGCGCCATCTCGAGCGAATCGGCGACGCAGCCGCCGGTCGCGCGGGCCAGGTCCTGCAGGTCGGCGTCGACGTAGTAATGCGCGACCAGCACCGCATCGCGCGCCTGCAGCTCGACGGCGATGCGTTGCATCAGCGCCGCACGCTGCGGCGGCGCGACGGGTTCGGGAACGTTGGCGCGGGCCTGCGCCAGGCAGGTCGCGCCGCCGGCGCTGGGCAGGTCGAATTCGATGATCGATGAAGTCATGCGAGGCGGGACGGCGCAGGGGCGTCACGGACGGCGTAGGCGCGAGATGGTAGCCCAGACCGTGGGCGCCGGCCGGAACCCAGCGCCCGCCGCCCGCGCCGTCGCGACACCGCGGCCGCGCGACGCGGCTGCGTCCGGCAGCGCTGCGCCGATGCCTCCGACAAGTGCCTGCGGACACATCCTATGGACGCCGCGGCGAATTCGTTTCACGATGTCACAACGCCCGCGCGGGCGCACAGGAGTTCATCGTGAAGACCGCGCCGCTGATACGACGCTTCACCCGGCTGCAGGCGCAACTGTGTCGGGCGCAGGCCCTGAACGCCGATGCCGATCGGATCCGTGCCTTGATCGACGAGCTCGCCGATGTCGAGAGCCAGATCTCGGCACTGCAGCGCGCCGAGCCGCAGCGCGAGGATCCGCGCTTCATGCTCGACGGCTGGCCGGCCACCGACAGCAGGTTTTGAGCGCCCCCAGGGGCGGTCTGCGCCCAGCCCCTGCTTCACGGGGGTTCAAGCAAAGTGGCAGAGCCACATCTGCTTGAGACCGACGCGCCTGCGCGACGCAGGCGCACAGGGCGCTGGCGCTACTTCGACGGCGCGCCCGGCCCTTCACCGGCCGGCACCGTCTGGCGCGCCTTGACCGCCGCGCGGGCCTCGGCCTTGCGCTCGGCCCGGGTCTTGGTGCCGGTCGACTTCGAGTTCTTCGGGTAGTCGGCCTGGGTCCCGGCAGGCGCGAGCTTGCCTTGCTTGCGCGCATCGAGGGTTTCGGCCTTGCGTTCGGCGCGCGTCTTCGTCGATGGCGTCGTCGAGCGTTCGGTCGGCGCCGCACCCTCGCCGGCCGGCGTCAGCTTGCGGGCCTGCTCGGCCGCGCGCGTCTCGGCCTTGACATCGGCACGCGACGCCGGCGCCGACGCCTGCGCAAGCGCGGCATGGGCGAACATGGCGGCGCTGATCGCCACCGCGAAACTCAGTGTGCTGTTCATCATCGGTCCCCGTGAAAACGTTGGCGAGACAGCGGCGCCGTGGCGCGCGCAACCGTTGATGATCCGGCGCGCTGCCCGCATCGTCAATCGACCCGGGGCGCGCCGGATTGCAGCAGGGTCTTCGCCGCCGTCCGGGGCGTTCGAGCGCGCGAACACGGGGTCGCACCGCATGGTCGCGGCGCACCGTTACGGCCGCACCGTTACGGCCGCGCCTCGCGGCGGCGACGCAGGCGCGGCAGTGCGAACCAGAGACCGCCGAGCAGGATCGCGAGGAGCGCGGTCAGCGCGATGCTCCAGCGCAGGTCGTGCACGATCAATTGCGTGACGATGAAGATGTCGGCGCACAGGCCCAGCCCGAGCGGCCACAGCGCGATGCTGACGAACCACGACGCAACCGCCAGAAAATGCGACGAGACCTGGCACGGCTCGGCCTGGCGGTGATAGGCGGCGGGCGTCATCGTCAGCGCGATGGCGATGCCGATCAGCAGCAGGGCCGCGAGGTGCACGCGCTGCTGCGTGGCGTCCAGTGCCGACGCGAAACGCTCGCTGAAGACCGCAATCAGCTGAAATCCGAACAGGGCCTGCATGCCCGGAAGCAGCATGCGGGCTTCGTCGAGCGTGTGCGTCACGGCGTCCTTCAGCGAGACGACCTCGACGGTGTCGCCCTCGGGCACAGGCCGCTGCGGCATCGGCGGCATGCCCGTCATGTCGTGCGCCGCCCGCGCGCCTCAAGCCGCGCCGCGGTCATCACGATCGGGCGGGAACAGACGCTGTGTCAGCGTGCGCCGATTGAGTTGCAGCAGGTCCTTGTCGATTTCGTCGACGACGACCGCGCGCACCGCATCATCGAGATGCTTGCGCAGCCGTCCGAGAAAACGCGGCGCCGCGGCGATGCGCAGGCGCTCGAAACTGCGCCGCTGCAGGGCCTCGCCCAGGTACGCCGCGACGCGACGCGCGAAGAGATCGGCCTCGTGGTCGAGCGCTTCTTCGCCGGCCGAACTCATGCTGCTCGCGCCCATGCCGGGGTCTGCACCGGAACGCCGGCCATAGGCGTCGCGCCGCAGGTCGGCGTTGTCGGCGTGCGCTGCCGCGTCGGTCAGTTCATCGACCTCCTCGAGATCGCGGCCGGCCCGTCGCATCGCCAGGATGCGCGCCCGGCCCTCATCGGCCAACAGCACCCAGATCGTTTCCATGCGCCACTCCTTTGCGTCGCGCCCCTCGCGCCGCGATGCAATCAATGCTGGTCAGCAACTGAAGTGCCCGCATTGATCCCGAGGCTGCATCGCGCGATTCGCCGTCAACGACTCGACGGCCGCGAGAGGCGTTTCGATGCGGTCGGATCTTGCTGCAATTTTTTCCGGGTGCTTCGATGCCGGCGTGATGCGCCGCCGTCAAAGCCGAACGCCGGATGCGTGCGACCGACGCAGCCGGGTATGTGGATTGCTGAAATTCGCCCGGTACGCCGGTGCTGTTCGCGCGGCGTTGTCGGAGCCTGCCAAGGGAGTCGAATCATGAATCACAGGTCGTCGCTTCTAGCGTTCGCAGCGCTCGGTGTCGTGGCAGGCGCCGCACAGGCATCGCTGACGCCGCTCGGGTTCGAAGACATGACCGGCACCGGGCTGGGCGCGATGAACACCGTGCTGACGATCACCAGTCCCGCGAGCGGCACATTCGAGCAGGGCAGCGTCGGCCTCGACGCCGGTGGCGCGATGGTGAGCACTGGCGATACCACCGCGATCACACAGACCCGCACCCTCGGTGAACTCGGCGTGAGCTCGGCGGCCGATCTGCGCATCGTGTTCAATGCCAGCGAGCCCGGCAACGGCGAGAACGGCATCACGCTGAGCGACCTGGTCCTGAACATCTACAGCCCGAGCGGCGCGCTGCTGTTCACGTCAGGCGCCTTCTCGCCGGTGAGCTTCGGCGCGACCGCGTTGGGCGTGGGCCAAGCCGGCTTCATCTTCACACTCGACGCAGCACAAGCGGCCGCGGCGCAGGCGGCGGCCTTCGGCGGCGACTTTGCCGTCAACCAGATCGGCTTGTCGGCCGCGGCAGGCTGCGCAACAACGCCAAGCGACAGCTGCCTGAGCGCCACCGGCGGCCTCGAGACATTCTTCGTCACCAATGCCGAAGGTGGTGGCGGTGTCGTGGCCGAGGTGCCCGAGCTCGGCACCTATGCGCTGATCCTGGCCGGGCTCGGCGCGATCGGCCTGGTGAACGGTCGCCGGCGCGTCTGACAACATCGAAACCGACGCCGGGCGTGCCCGGCACCGGCCGTGTGGCGTCAGTCGCGGTGGCCGTGGCCCTTGCCGTGGCCGTGACCATGGCCCGGGCCGTCGTCGTGCTTGTCGTGCTTGTCCCAGCCGCGGTGGCGACCGCGATCCCAGCCGGGGTGCTCGTGCTCGTAGCGCTCACGCACCCAGCGTTCCTGGACGAAATACACCGGCTGGCCGCAGGCGCTGTAGCGGCCGCAGTAGCGGCGCCAATCCTGCTGATGCGCCGGTGGCACGTACAGATAGATCGGCGCACGCTGCACCGCGACGCGCGGCGGCGCGATGATCACCGGCTCGGGCAGCACCAGCGCGGGCCGCGGCACATCGCCGATGTTGATGCGCCCGTAGACGCCAGGCTGGTTGATGCCGATCGAGACGCCGACGCTGGTCTGCGCCGCTGCCGGTCCGGCCGCGGCTGCTGCGAGCGCGAAGGCCAAGAGCTTGTTCATCGAGTTGTACTCCGTGATGTGGTTGATGGATCAACGCGCCACCGTGCGATCGGGTGGACACAAGGTCGCCCCGATCGCCGCCGGTGGCTGCCCGCGTGCACCCGATTGGACGCCGCTGCACCGCGATCGTGAGACCCATTTGCATGCGCGCAACACCGTCGATCCGAAACAGGACAACTCCTACACGTTCAGGCGCGTCAAGCGCATCCGGGCTGTCGGAAATCGCGCTCTAATGAGGCGGCACATCGACAGCGTTCAACGGAGGATGGTGATGTCCGTACTCGGCGATGTCTTCGAGAGTCTGAAGGGCATGAGCCTCTTGCAGCTGCTGCTGGCCTTCGTCGCCTGCACCGCCTATGCGCTGGCGCAAGGCGCACTCGTCGGCCGGCGCGGCCGGCGTGCGGCCTGGGCGATGGCGCTGACCGCCGCGGCCGGTTTCGCCCTCGAAAGCACCGAGTGGATGTACGCGGCGATGCTGTGCGCATTCGCGATTGTCGGCCTCGGCGTGTTCGTCGGTGCTGTCTGGTTGCTGAGCCGCTCGCTCGGCCTCGTGCCCCGCGCGCCAGCGACGATCGTCGACGAGGTGCAGTCGGCGAACGACGCCGCAACCCAGCCGCAACGCAGCGACCTGGTGCACTCCGTCTAGCAAGGCCAGGGCACACCATCCGGCCGGCCGCCGGCGCCGTGAGGCGGTCGGATAAACTCCCTCGCCGCACGACCGCAGGGGCGACAGGCTTCGCTTGGCCTGGATTGCGCGGCGTTCGTCGAACGACGGCGCCGATCACCTGCGGCGTTGCACCCGGATCCATCCATTCCGCACGGAGACATGCATGACTGCTGACGCCCTCTTTCGCGTTCCCTCGGGGCTGCGCGCCTTGACCATTGCGCTGGCTGCGGCCGGCGCGTTCAGCGCGGCGGCAGCTGCCGACATCAAGATCGGCGCCGCCGAAGCGCTCTCGGGCCCGGCCGGCCAGTACGGCCAGTCGATACGCAACGGCTTCCAGCTCGCGGCCGACGAGATCAACGCCGCCGGCGGCGTCAAGGGCAGCAAGCTCGCGCTCCAGTTCGAAGACGAGCAGGGCAAGAAAGAGCAGGCGATCGACGTCTTCAAGAAGCTGATCTTCCAGGACAAGGTGCTGATGCTCTTCGGCCCGACCCTGTCGAACTCGGCTCAGGCTGCCGACCCGATCGCGCAGGCCGCGAAGGTCGTCGTGTTCGGCACCTCGAACACCGCCGACGGCATCACCTCGATCGGCGACCACGTGTTCCGCAATTCGGTGACCGAAGCCGACGTGCTGCCCGAGACCCTGCGGGTGTCGGCCAAGCACGCCAACATCAAGAAGGTCGCGGTGCTGTACGGCAACGACGACGTGTTCACGAAGAGCGGCTACGACGCGTTCAAGAAGGCGCTCGAGACCCTCAAAATCCCGGTCACGACGACCGAGACCTTCGCGAAGGGCGACGTCGACTTCAAGGCCCAGCTGACCAAGATCAAGGCCAGCAACCCCGATGCGATCGTGCTGTCGGCGCTGATCGCCGAAGGCGCGCCGATCATGGTGCAGGCGCGCCAGCTCGGCATCGACCTGCCGTTCATCGGCGGCAACGGCATGAACTCGGTGAAGATCTTCGACCTCGCCAAGGAGAAGTCCGACAACCTGTGGGTCGGCAGCCCGTGGGCACTGGGCAACCAGACCAAGGAGAACCAGCACTTCGTCGTCGGCTACACGCAGAAGTTCAAGGCCGCGCCGGACCAGTTTGCCGCGCAGGCGTATGACGCGCTGAACATCGTCGCGACCGCGCTGGGCAAGATCAAGTTGAGCGGCAACCTCGAGGCCGACCGCAAGGCGCTGCGCGATGCGCTGCCCAGCGTGGTCCACACCGGCGCGACCGGCGCGTTCAAGTTCCGCCAGGCGACGACGAAGGACGGCAAGCCGGCCGGCTACGACGCGCAGCAGGCCGCGATCGTCTCGGTCACGAAGGGCGGCAAGTACTCGATCGAGAAGTAGGCGCTTGAAGGCCACGACCGCGCCGACGCGCGCCGCCCGAGCGCCGGGCCGCTCCCGGCCGGGCGGCCGCTCCATCGGGGGACCGTTCGTCGCACGCCGCGAACGAGGAGCGCCATTCGATGCTTGAACAGCAACTCGTCAACGCGCTCTCGCTGGGCTGCGTCTACGCGCTGTTTGCGCTCGGCTTCACGCTGGTGTTCGGCGTGCTGGGCGTCATCAACCTGTCGCATGGCGCGGTCTTCATGGTCGGCGCGTATGCGGCGCTGCAAGTCGTCACGCGCCTGGCCTTTCCGCTCTGGGCCTCGCTGATCGCTGCGTTCGTGATCAGCGGCGCGCTCGGCCTGGCCATCGACATGCTGGTGCTGCGCCCGCTGCGTCGGCGAAACGCGCCGCACCTCATCCCGATGATCGCGACGATCGGCATCGCGATCTTCTTCAACAGTGCCTCGCAAGGCGTGTTCGGCGCCGAGAACCTGCGCTTCCCGAGCGAGCTGGTGCCCGACAAGCAACTGCACCTCGGCAGCGTGCAGATCAGCGTGCTCGAGGTCGCGATCATCGTGCTGTCGTTCGCGCTGATGGCGGCGCTGCTGCTGGTGATGCGCAAGACGCAACTCGGCCGCGCGCTGCGTGCGATTGCCGAATCGCCGAAAGCCGCCGCGCTGCTGGGCATCAACGTCGAGGGCCTGTTCTACCTGACCTCGGCGACCGCCGCGGCGCTCGGCGGCATCAGCGGCGTGCTGATCGCGCTGTACTCGAACGCAGTCTTCCCGCTGATGGGCCAGCCGATGCTGCACAAGGGCATCGCGGTGATCATCCTCGGCGGCATGGGCGACATCCGAGGCGCGCTGATCGGCGGCCTCTTCCTCGGCTTCGCCGAAGTGATGTCGGTCGCCTACATCGGCTCGACGATGCGCGACGCGGTCGCGTTCGGCCTGCTGTTCATCGTGCTGCTGCTGCGCCCGCAAGGGATGTTCGGCAAGGTGCTGGAACGCAAAGCCTGAATGAAACTCACCACATTTAGTCGTGCGAAAGTGGCGGCTTTCGGCCCGCAGCCGAACTTCGACGTCTGCTTTGCATGCGAGCGCTTGCGCGAGCAAAGCCGCACCCGGGCAGGCTGCTCCGCTTCACCTCGGCGGTC
>Ga0207645_10002414_pt1 | contig 14715 bp, 15 predicted proteins | sample KBSM53metaG_FD_184331 | JGI IMG/M metagenome (GOLD analysis project Ga0207645, IMG submission 184331) | Miscanthus rhizosphere microbial communities from Kellogg Biological Station, Michigan, USA - KBS M5-3 metaG (SPAdes) (version 2) | ecosystem: Host-associated > Plants > Roots > Rhizosphere >...
CTGCAATACTGGATACGGGCACCGACAACGGAAATAATGCGCGCCCGACTTCGAGGAGACTCCATGCACACGATCCGTCCCGCCGCGCTGCTCGCGGTCCTGATCGCCGCGCCCGCAGTTGCGGGGGCGGCCACCACCGCCCTGCAGTGCGGCAACATCTACGACTCGAAATCCGCGCGTCTCGTGGGCGCGGGCACGATCGTCGTCACCGATGGCCGCATCGCGCAGGTGCTGCGTGAGCGCGCAACACCGGCCGGGGCAGAGGTCGTCGATCTCGCGGGACACACGTGCATGCCCGGCTGGATCGACCTGCACGTGCACCTGTCGGGGGAATCGAACCCCGACAGCTACTCGGAGCGGTTCCGGCTCGACGACACCGATTTCGCTTACCGCTCGGTCGGCTACGCCGAGAAGACGCTGCTCGCGGGTTTCACGACGGTGCGCGACCTGGGCGGAGCTGTGTCGATCGCTGTGCGTAACGCGATCAACCGGGGGTACATCAAGGGACCCCGGGTGTATGCCGCCGGCAAGTTGATCTCCACCACCGGCGGTCACGGCGACCCGAACAACGGGCTCAATTCCGAGATCGCCGAGGCGCTGGGTCCGCCGGGCCCGACTGAGGGCGTGATCAATGGTGTCGACGAGGCGCGCCAGGCGGTCCGGCAGCGCTACAAGGAGGGCTCCGACCTGATCAAGATCACCGCCACCGGCGGCGTGCTTAGCTACGCCAAGAGCGGCGATGCGCCGCAGTTCACCGTCGAGGAGGTGCGCGCCATCGTCGAAACTGCGCGCGACTACGGCTTCACGGTTGCCGCGCACGCGCACGGCAAGGAGGGTATACGTCGCGCGGTCGAGGGGGGTGTCACCTCGATCGAGCACGGCACCTACATGGACGAGGAGATCTTTGCGCTGATGAAGAAGCACGGCACCTGGTATGTGCCGACGATCAGCGCGGGCCAGTTCGTTGCGGAGAAGGCAAAGATCCCCGGCTTCTATCCGGAGATCGTGCGACCCAAGGCCGCGCGGATCGGCGCGCAGATCCAGGACACCTTCGGCAAGGCCTGGCGCGCGGGCGTGAAGATCGGCTTCGGCACTGACCAGGGTGTCGCGCTGCACGGCGACAACGCCCGCGAGTTTGGCTTCATGGTCGACACCGGCATGCCGGCCGCGACCGCCCTGCAGACCGCGACGTACAACGCCGCGCAGGTGCTCGGCGTGACCGACATCGGTCAGCTCGAGCCCGGCTTTCACGGCGATGTCGTCGCCGTGCCCGGCGACCCGACGACCGACATCGCGCTCACGAGCAAGGTCGATTTCGTTATGAAAGGCGGCGTGATCCACCGCCGCCCATGATTGCCCTCCCGACCCGGCCGGAGGCGCTCGAGGTGGCGCTCGATAGATCGGCGATCATCGTCGTCGACATGCAGAACGCGTTCGCGAGCAGGGGAGGGCTGCTCGACCTCGCGGGTATCGATATCTCGGGTGCCGCCGAAGTCGTACGGACGGTCGATGCGGTGCTCGGCGCGGCGCGCACGCGCGGTGTCCAGGTGGTTTATCTACAGACCGGATACAAACCGGACCTCAGCAACGGCGGGAGCGAGGCATCACCGAATCCGCGGAAGGAAACCGCCTTGTGCCTGATGCGTGCCCGTCCGGAGCTCAAAGGGAAGCTCCTCGTCGAAGGCACGTGGGACGTCGAGATCGTTCCGGAACTCGCACCCCAGCCGAATGACATCGTCGTTCTCAAGACGCGCTACAGTGGATTCGCCGGTACGACGCTCGATTCCGTGTTGCGCGTGCGCGAGATGCGCTACCTGTTCTTCGTCGGCATCGCGACGAATGTATGCGTCGAGTCGACCTTGCGCGATGCCTACTTCCACGAGTATTGGCCGGTTCTCGTGACGGATGCAACGATGCAGGCCGGTCCACGGACGGCCCACGAGGCCACCATCTTCAACGTGGAGTCTTTCTTCGGGTGGACCCTGGATTCGAAGAGTCTCATCGACAGCCTGCAGAGCCAGCGTGCGCTGCCGGCGACTGCTGGAGGAGTTTGACGATGGATCGTATCCTTCTTGCGCTGGTCATGATTGGCGTGATCGCGGGCTGCGGCCGGAGAGACCACGACGCGAACGCACCCGAGACCGCGTCGCCCCCCACCGCCACGACGGAGCCCGCTCCTGCCGAGGGAGTCCCGGCGGAGCCCGTGCCCGCCGAGTCGGCGCCGACCGAAGCGCCACCCTCCGCATCGACACCGGCGGCACCCGCCGATGCCCCGGTCGCCGACGAGGCAGGCGCCGAAGCCGACGGCTGCAACGCCGAGCCCGTGCAAAACCTGGTCGGCGAGCTCTACACGCCGGAGCTCGGAGAGCAGGCGCGCGTCACCGCCGGCGCACGCGTCGAACGCGCCCTGCGACCGGGGCAGATCGTGACCATGGAATTTCGCGCGGACCGACTGAGCTTCACGCTCGACGAGAAGGGCCGGATCTCACAGGTGAACTGCGGCTGAGATACCGGGACGCTTCCCTAATCCAAAGGAAGCGTAGGCTATTCGCTGTCAGGTCGGTGCGTCCGACTGACGGAGCTTCTGGATCACTTCCTCGTAATATGGACGGTCCTTCAGGCTCGCGTACTCGCCGGGGAAGCAGATCGTCGTCAGCTCGGCGAAATCGTCGACCCAGTTGGTGAGCGCGACCGCGCAGCGCCAGCCGTTCGGCAGCCGCGTGTTATCGATAATCGGAAAATCGTAGAAGCCGACATCGAAGGTCGTATTCAGCGTCTGAGCGTCCGTCCCGTTGCAGGCGCTCGCCTCGAGCCGCACGCGGATGTTGCGCGTGCGCCGGTCGGCTGAGCGCAGCAGCACGCCGATGTCGCACTTGTGCTCGCCGATCGTGAGCGTCTGCGGCTCGGGGGTCAGCGGGACGCTGCCATTACCCGCAGCGTCGAGCTCCGCGAGGTCGACCGGCCGACTGAACCGCGCGCCACGGCCCTGCAGCGTGAAGAGCTGTTTCGAGGTGACCTCGCGCGCGAGATTCTCGATGCGCGCCAGGAGCTCCTGCTGCTCGGAGCCCTCCGGCCGCCTGAGGAGCTTGCGCTGCAGATCGTGGAACAGCGGTCGGAGATCGAGCGAATCGTGGAAGTTGTTCGACAGCAGCTCGAGCTGCAGGACTTTCGCGTCGAGATCGGTCGGGCTCGCCTGCAGATATTCCTGCAGGATCGCTCCGAGCACGTCCTTGCGGAGTGTCGATTCCGCGACCTCGCGCTGGCTCATCAGCTCGGAGTAGAGGCGCGAGTTCGAATCGCGCGACTGGCGTTCCTCGAGGGCACGCGAACCGGTGACACCGAGGAACGCGACCGCCATCGCAGTCAGCAGGCCGCCGACGGGCTGCAGCAGCACGCCGAACTTGTCCCAGGCATCCTTCTGCTTTGGAGGGTCCGCCATCGCGTCGTGCCTCCCGCGGTCAGCCGCGCTTCGCCGTCAGCTTGCCGTCCGCACCGACAGCCAGGACCACATCGGACTGCGTCGCATCGTCGAACGACACCACGTTCATCGTCGCCGACTTTCCATCTTGCGTGACCGTGAGCGTGCACTTGCCGGTCTGAGCGATGACCAGCCGGTAGGACCCCTTCGCGTCGGTCTTTACCGGACCGTAGGCCTGATCGCCGCACTTGGCGCCGACTTCCGCACCTTTAACGACGCCCGACGCGCCCTTGACCGTGCCGAAGACTTCGCCGGCGCCGGCTGCGCTCGAAACCAGGCTTGTAGCGATTGCAAACGCAATGAGTTTGTTCATGGGGGCATCCTTGATGCGCAGAGTGCGGTAAGACTACCGTATCCGCGCCGGAGTTCCATCGCACGGCTCCGGTCCGTCCAGGCAGGTGGCTCAATGTCGGTCAGAATCGTTCGGCTGGGAAGTCCGCGCCTCGCGGGGGAGGGTCTACGCATTGGCACGGTGCGTCGCCCGCCGCGCGGCGTGCCGAAATCCGAGTACGCGAAGCGCGACCTCTACGATGTCTGGCTGCCGAACCTGGCGCCCAGCGAATCGCTGCTCAAGCTGGCGCAGGAGGCGGCCGCGGGCGACGACGCGCGGGCCTGGCGCGGCTTCGTGCGACGCTATCGCGCCGAGATGAAGACGCCTGAGAGCCGCGCGCTGCTCGATACGCTGGCCGCCCTGTCGCATCACGCCGCCTTTTCAGTCGGCTGCTACTGCGAGGACGAGGCGCGCTGTCACCGTTCGGTGCTGCGCGAACTCCTGACCGCGCGCGGCGCGGCAATCGCACGAGACTGATTCGGCTCATCGCAGGGTTCCCGCCAGCACCACCCCTGGCAGCGCCGGGTCGTCGGGGTCCGTGACCAGCAACAGGTGGATGATTCCACCGTCGAGTCGTGCAACGACGCCTTCGATCTTGTGACAGTGCTCGAGCTGCTCGAGTGCGCACACCCGTCCATCTTCGTCCACGAGACCGACAGCGGCGCCCAGACACGGGCCGTCCTCGTAGCTGTCTTCCGTATCCTCGGCCACGGCCGTGAATACAAAGCGGCCGTCGGGCAAGGCGGCACCATCGGTGAAACAGAGCGGCACGCCGCGGATCGCACCAAGGTCGAACGGCCTGATGTCCAGGGGCGGTGTTGCCATGATCGGGCGCCCTTCGGCCAGCGCATCGAGCGCTGTGCGCAGCGGGAGGCTGATGCAGGCGTTGGTCGTATCGCGTTTGTTGCCCCGATGCAGAAGGCAGAAATGCTCGGCTGTGGTGAACGCGCCCTCGACATTGAGCGCGGGCAGACGGGTCCGTAACGCCGAGTAGAGTCGGTGCAGGTTGACCTGGATGGCAGGCTCGCCTGCGAGGCCCCAGGCGTCGAGCTCGATCAACGCGCCCACCTCGCGGTTGGGCCTCGATCCCGAACCGAGCGCGAACAGCGCACCGTGCGGAAATTCCATCATGCCGGGCAGTCGCGTCAGCGCTTCCAGGTCTGCCTTCGCGGCCTTGCGCTCCAGGGCCCCGTCCGGCAGGCGGCCAGGCAGCACGGTCAGCAACGTGCCAGGCTCGCTGCCCTCGGCGGAAAACACGCCGAGTTGATGCTCATCGTCCGCGATGACGTAGAGACGATCCTCGACGCGCACCAGCCCACTGGCCGCGCTCAAGTGACGAGGACGTCCCGGTGCCGGCGCGGTGCGCAGAGCCAGCTCGCGAAGCTTCTCCAGACGGATCATATGGGTCGCCTACGACTCTCGGTGCAGTGAATCCCGAAATCAGTGGGTCGTCGGCAGTGCGACGATGCGCAGGGCATCCACCACCAGTGTCCCGGTTCCGGCGTTCCGTACTGTAACGACGAGCTCGGCCCCGGCGGCCTCAACCGTGCCCAGCGGCAGCCAGCGCGCGTTCCAGCGTCGCTGGTCGAGCATCGCCAGTGGTGAGTCTGCGGTTCCTCCTGTCGAGTAGACAGCGTTGGTCGCCTGGCCCTCCGCCGCGGGATACCACACCGCGAGCTCGTAGTGCCCGGGCCCCGGCAACTGCAAATGCCAGGAGAACTCGGCGCCGGCGGAGTCGCTCTCGTAGATAGCGCCGGAGCTCGAGCGTGCGCCGCGGCGCGCGACCCGACGCCAGGCCGTCGGCGCGTCAGTCGTATCCGTTGCCGCGGAAATCCGCGCCCATGCGTCGGCGTTGCGGTCCGCGGACGGCAACGAGGCAAGTAGTTCCTCGACAAACCCACCGAGCGTGCCGACGTCGTGCGGCGGATCTTCCTTATCCAGCCCGTTGCTGAACGCCGCGATCACGAATCGTCGACCGTCGGGCAGCGCGAAGGCGGCGATCTCCTCCAGCGTGTCGTATGCAAGCCCGTTCTTGGCGCGAAAGTCGGTGCCCGGCGGGAGCCCGCGACCGTAGCCGCCGTGGCCACCGTAGCGCTCTCGCTGCAGCAGGCTCTTCATGTAGTTCGTCGCCTGCGGCTCGATCACGCCTTCCTCGATCGCGAGCATGAGCCGTGCGGAATCGTCCGGCGCCAGCGCGTTGCGGCCGATGCGCTCGATCGAGAGTTTTTCGAAGCCGACCGGCTCCTCGCCCGAGTTCGTCGGCCAGGTCTTGTTGAGCACGCGCTGACCGCCCAGCAGTCCGTACCCGGCCAAGAGGTGCTCGGTATAACGCCGCTTGGCAAGCCACGCTTCGAACTCGGCATCCGTGCCGGACTCGAGATTGGGCGCACCAGAGAGCGCATCGACGACCCGGCCGGTCGCGACGTTGTCCGACTCGACCACCATCGGCCGCACGTCGGCGTCGAGGCAATCGGGCGGCCGGCTGCGTTCGGCGCACCAATGCACCGCTGCCACGAGGTATGCGAGCTTGACCGTGCTCGCGGGGTACGCGAGGGCGCTGCCGCCGAAGCTTCCGCGCCGCCAGCCACCGCTGCCGTCGAAGCGAAGCACGGTGACATCGAAGCGGTCGAAGGGCTGGCGTGCGAGAAAGCGCTCCCGCGCGGTGACGACTGCGTGGGAGAGTGCCGCATCGTCGATGATCGCCGGCATTGCGACGGGCGTCGCGGCGGTGCCGGTACAGGTCAGCTGCGCGCAGGTCGCGAGCAACACGATCCGAGCCAGCGCGATCGGTCGGCGGCGCGTGAGCTCAGGCAGCGGGCTGCCCGCCCCGGAGCGCGAACTTCTGAACTTTCCCCGCAGCGTTGGTGGGCAATGCATCGACGAACTCGATCCGCCTCGGCACCTTGTAATTGGCCATGTTATCCCGGCACCAGGCGAGGAGGCCGGCCTCGTCGAGTGCCGTGCCCGTACGCCTGATCACAAAGGCCTGCCCGACCTCGCCGAGGCGCGGATCGGGGATGCCGATCACCGCCACCTGCGCAACCCCGGGATGCGCCGCCATGATCTTCTCGATCTCCGCGGGGTAGCAGTTGAAGCCGCCCGCGATGTACATGTCCTTGCGGCGATCGGTGATGCGCAGATACCCCTCGGCGTCGAGCACGCCGACATCACCGGTGTGCAGCCAGCCATCCGGGTCGACCGTCTCTGCGGTTGCGACCGGGTCATCGAGATAGCCGCGCATCACGTTGTAGCCGCGCACGAGTACCTCGCCGGGCTCACCGCGCGCAACCATGCGGCCTTGCTCGTCGACGCAACGCACTTCGACACCGGGAATCGGCACGCCGCAGGTGAGCGCGATGCGCTCGACGCTGTCGCCGGGACGGCACATGGTGACGATGCCCATGCTCTCCGTGAGCCCATAGCCGGTGACCACGGTCTCGAAGCCGAGCACGCTCAGCATTTTCTCGATCAGCGACGGCGGTACCGTGGCCGCGCCCGTGACAGCGAGCCGGAGCGACGAAATGTCGTGCCGCCCCAGCGCCTCGTGCGCTAGCAGGGTCTGGAAGAGCGTGGGCGGCCCGGGCAACACGGTGATCCGTTCGCGCTCGATGCGCGCCAGCGCCGCGCCTGCATCGAACACGGCGAGCGGCGAGATACGCGCACCGGTGATCAAGCAGGCGAGCCAGCCCGCCTTGTAGCCAAAGGCATGAAAAAACGGGTTGACGATCAGGTACCGGTCACCTCGCCTCAAGCCCACGGACTCGCTCCACGCCGTGAAGGCACGGACGTTCTGCTCGTGCGCGGACATCACGCCCTTCGGCCGGCCGGTCGTGCCGGAGGTGAACATGATGTCGGCGAGATCCTGGCCGCGGAGTGTCGCGCGCAGCCGGAGCGGCTCGTCGTGCGGGATCCCGCGACCGCGTTCCAGGAAATCGCGCCAAGCCTGCGTTTGCCGGGCGCGGCCGGTCTCGGGCACGGTCGCGGCGTCGAAGAGCACGGTGAGCGCCAGATCGGGGAGGTCCTCCGCGTCCAGCAGTTCCGGGTAGCGGGTGCCCAGGAACTCATCCACCGTGAGGAGTACCCGCGCGCGGCCGCGCCGCAGGATGTCGCCTGCTTCCCGGCCCTTGAGCCGGGTGTTGAGCGGGATGATCGCGGCGCCCGCGGTCTGCGCACCGATGGCCGCGATGATCCAGGCCGCCTGATTTGGCGCCCAGATCGCCACGCGATCACCGGGGCGAACGCCGGCCGCAACAAAGGCCGCCGCCGCCTCGAGGCTCGCCGCCTCCAGACCGGCAAAGCTCAGAGTGAACGAGCCGTCCTCGACGGCGGTCGCCTCCCCATGACGGCGGGCCGCGCGGGCCAGGATTCCGGGGATGGTGAGCTCGTCGGCGTCCTGCAGGGTCATCAGTCAACAGGCCCTATGAATCCGCGAAACGTAGTCCAAACGGCGGTTGACCTTTCAATGTTCGTAGGTAAAGTAGCAAACCTCTACGCAGATTGCGACAGGCCACGTTGTCCAAGGCACTCGATTTTTCGGGTCGGGCGGTGCTCGTCACCGGTGGCACCCAGGGCATCGGTCGGGCGATCGCCGAGCGCTTTCTCGCCCACGGCGCGGACGTCCTCGTCTGCGCACGCCACGCGCCGGCCTCGCCGCCGGCCGCGGGCGCTCGGACGGCCGGGTTCGAGCCCTGCGATGTACGCGACGCCGGCGGCGTCGCCCGGCTCATCGAGGCGGTGATCGCGCGGCACGGCCGGCTCGACGTGCTGGTCAATAACGCCGGCGGGTCGCCGCAGGCCCAGGCGGCGACGCACAGCACGCGGTTCTTCGACAAGATCATCGAGCTCAACTTGTCCGCGGCCTTCTATTGTGCGCAGGCAGCGAATGCACAAATGCAGGTGCAGCCCGAAGGCGGCAGCATCGTCAACATCGCAAGCGTATCCGCGACGCGCGCCTCGCCCGGTACCGCCGCGTACGGCGCCGCGAAAGCGGGACTTCTCAATCTCACGCAAAGCCTCGCGATGGAGTGGGGCCCGAAGGTGCGAGTCAACGCGATCATCGCCGGCCTGGTTGCGACCGGCAATGCGGAGGCGCATTACGGCGGACCGGCCGGGCTCGCGCGTGTTGGTGCGAGTCTGCCCGCGCGACGCATGGGCGAGCCCGCGGACATCGCCGATGCCTGCGTGTACCTGGCGTCGAGCCTGGCCGCTTACGTGAGCGGCGCCGCGCTTGCGGTCCACGGCGGCGGCGAACGTCCGTCGTTTCTCGATCTCGCGCAGGCCCCGGCCGGCACCAACAACCTGGAGCACAAGCATGAGTGAGCATCGGCCGCAGGTCGCCATCGTCACGGGCGCGAGCCGCGGCGCGGGCAAGGGCATCGCGATCGGCCTCGGCAGTCAGGGGATGACCGTCTATGTCACCGGCCGCGAAAAGAGCGCGAGCGGCGGCAAGATGCTGGGACGCAATCTGCCCGGGACGCTCGAGGAAACCGCAGCCGCCGTGACGCGCGCCGGCGGCAAGGGCATCGCGGCGGTGTGCGACTCGGCGCGGGATGATGAACTCCGAGCGCTCATCGAGCGCGTGGTGCGCGAGGCCGGCCGCATCGACATCCTCCACAACAACGCCACTTACATTCACGACCGGCTGGTCGAGCCCGGCCCGTTCTGGGAGAAGCCGCTCGAGTTCGTGCGGATCATCGACGTAGGGCTGCGGTCTGCCTATGTCGCGAGCTGGTACGCCGCGCCCGTGATGGTGAAGCAGGGTGGAGGGCTGATCTCGTTCTCCTCGTCTTTCGGCGGGAACTGCTACATGCACGGCCCGGCGTATGGCGCGCAGAAGGCGGGTGTCGACAAGCTGGCCGCCGACATGGCGGTCGATCTCGAGAACACAGGGGTCGCGGCGGTCTCGCTCTGGCTCGGCCCGCAGAAGACCGAGCGCTCCGTGATCGCGGTGGAGGAGAAGCCCGAGCAGTACAGGGGGTTCATGGCGGTGGCCGAGACGCCCGAGTTCAACGGTCGCGTGCTCTATGCGCTCGCCCGCGACCCGAAGCTCGCGAGCCGCTCCGGGCAGACCCTGATCACCGCCGAGCTCGCGCAGGAATACGGTATCCGGGACGAGGGCGACCGCCAGCCGCCGTCCTATCGCGAGGCGCTCGGCGCGCCGCGGGTGCCGCACCCGGCGCGGGTGATGTGAGCGGAGGGGCGTCGACCGGTGCACACTTGCGCTCTCGACATGCCGGGGAAGACCGTGAGCAGAGCGATCGAACCGCGGGAACTGCGCGACGCTTTCGGGACCTTCGCCACCGGGGTGACCGTGATCACGGCGCGGCGGCCGGACGGCGGGCCGATCGGCGTTACGGCAAACTCGTTTACCTCCGTGTCGCTGTCGCCGCCGCTTGCACTCTGGTGCATTGCGCGTGACAGCACGAGCGTGCCGGCCTTCGTCGAAGGCGCTGATTTCGCGGTGCACGTCCTGACCGCCGCGCAGCGCGACGTGGCGCTGCGGTTCGCGACACGCGGAGGCGAGAAGTACCCGAGCGGTACGATCGCCGGCAAGCACGGGCCCGCGCCTAATGTGCCGGGCGCGCTGTGCCGGATCGACTGCGTCGTGCAGGAGCTGCATCCGGGCGGTGACCATGTCATCGTGCTCGGCCGCATCGTCGGCGTCGATCGCCGCGTGGGCGCCCCGCTGCTGTTTCATGGCGGTCGCTTCGGACTGCTCGAGGTAGACGCGAGCTCGCCGGCGATGGATCTGTGGGATTCCCTGAGCACGGGATGGTTTTGACGATGAATACCGCAGCAAAACTGATAGACGCGCAGACGCGGGTCATGGAAGGTCAGAGCTGGAGCGACTTCTGTCGCGCGCTCGAGGCCGCAGGCGACATCGTGCTCGCGCGCACGACACCCGCCTCACCGATCGACCGCGCCGAGGGCTACCGATACCTGACGCGTCTCACGCGGATCGGGCTGGAGATGATGCTCGAGCACGCCGACCCGGATTTTCCCACTTTCTATGCGGCCTCCCATCCGACGGGCAAGATCGGTGGCGACAACCCGGACAACCTGTACCAGAACGCCACAATCGCAGGCGACCGCGAGTACCGCATCTGGGGCCGGCGCAACACCGTCCCCTACCTGTCGTTCGGCACCAAGGCCAACCGATATGCGACCGAGGGCACGATGGCCTCGACCGGCGAGCTCGAGGCCGCGGAGATGGTCTTCGACAAGGACGGCAGCTTCGAAGTCTCGGTCAGCCGCGAACGCAAACCCGGCAACTGGTTGCCGCTCGCCGCCGACACCTCGATGCTGCTGGTGCGCCAGACGTTCCTGGACCGGGCGAACGAGGTCGCGGCCGACGTGCGCATCGAGCGCGTCAGCGGCCCGGAAAAGCCCGAGCCGCTCACGCCGCAGAAACTCGATCGCGGTCTCGCGTCCGCCGCGGCGTTCGTCACCGGTACCGCGCGCACCTTCGTCAACTGGGTCGAGGAGTTCCGCAAGTACCCGAACGCGTTTGCACCCTTCCCGCAGGAAACCTGCTACCGCACCGGTGGCGATCCGCTCATCTACTACCTGCACGGCTACTGGCAGCTCGCCGCCGACGAGGCGCTCGTGATCGACAGCCAAGTGCCCGAGTGCGAGATCTGGAACTTCCAGCTCGACAACTACTGGATGGAGTCGCTGGACTATCGCTTCCTGCCGGCGTGCTGGAACAAGCGCACGGCGAAATACAACGCGGACGGAACGCTGACTTTCGTGATCGGCGCACGCGATCCTGGTCTCGGCAACTACATGGATACCGCGGGCCACGGCTGCGGTTCCATGCTGCTGCGCTGGACGCGCGCGAAAACGCATCCACAGCCGCGCTGCCGGGTCGTCAAGCTGGCAAGTCTGGTGCAAGGGGGCAGAACGTGAGCATGTACCTGGAAGACATCGAGCGTATCCGCCAGCTCAAGTACCGCTATTTCCGCGGGATCGACACGGCCGATATCGAGCTCCTGCGAGGTGTGCTCGCCGAGGACGTGCACATCGACTATCACGGCGGCACCTACCGCTGGCAGGTCGAAGGCCGCGAGGCGATGCTCGCCTCCATCGCGGCCGCGTTCAACGAATACGCGGTCGCGTGTCACACGGGTCATCACCCCGAGATCGAAGTCCTGACGCCGACCTCTGCCACGGGCATCTGGTACCTCACCGACGTCTTCATAAACCTGCGGGAGAAGCTCGTCACGACTGGCAGCGCGCTCTATCGCGACGAATACGTCAAGCAGGCCGACGGCTGGCGGATAAAATCATCCACGTACAAGCGTCTCTACGAAATCCAGGAGGCGCTCGAGTCGGCGCCGAAGCTCACCGCGCACTATCTGGCCAACGCCGCGGGGCGCGAGGCGATCGCCCGGGCGACCACGCGATGAGTCACCTCGAGGGCGAGGGCGCGCTCGTCACGGGCGCGAGGCGGGGTGTGGGTCGAGATAATGGCGGGAATCGATGAGCGAACGCGAACTGACGGTCGACGTGCTGGTGGTGGGTTCGGGCAACGGCGGGCTCACGGCTGCGCTGTGCGCGTACGAGCTCGGGCTGAAGGACGTGCTGGTCGTCGAGAAGAGCGAGCTCTACGGTGGCACGAGCGCCACTTCCGGCGGTGGCGTCTGGATGCCCTGCAACCGCTACGCGGTGGCGGCTGGGGCGAAGGACAGCTTTGAGGAGGCACGCGAGTACCTGCGGCGCACCATTCCGGAGAGCGCCGTCCCCGACGCGATGATCGAGACCTATCTCCGGGAAGGCCCGAAGGTGATCGACTTTCTGCACGAGCGAACGCACGTGCGATACGCGTCGCTCGAACACTACCCGGACTACTGGTCCTTTCTGCCGGGTGCGAAGAGCGGGCACCGGTCGATGGAGCCGGTGCCGGTGAACCGGGACGTGCTGGGCGCCGACGGCCCGACTCTCCGCGACACGCACCACATGATCTTCATGATGGATCGCATCTCGATGACGCAGGTCGAGGCGCACGATCTGATGATGCAGTCGCCGGGCTGGAAGAAGCTGGCGGCGCGCATGGTGTGGAACCACTACAGCGACCTGCCGTGGGCGCTCACGCACAAGCGGTCGCGGCGGCTCACCTGCGGGTCGGCCGGTATCGCACGGCTGCGCTGGTCGATGCAGGACCGCCGACTTCCGCTCTGGTTGTCGACGTCGATGCGCGAGCTCCTGACAGACGGCCGGGGCGGCGTCACCGGTGCGCGCGTCGAGCGCGACGGCGCGCCCTGGACGATACGGGCGCGACACGGCGTGGTGCTTGCCGCCGGCGGCTTCGAGCACAACCAGCAGATGCGCGAGCGCTATCTGCCGCCGCCGACCAACACGGCCTGGAGCGCCGCGGCGGGCACCAACACGGGCGATGCGATCCGCGCCGGGATCGCGGTGGGTGCCGCCACGCGGCTGATGGATGGTGCGTGGTGGTGCACCACAGTGATGGTGCCGGGCGAGCCCGTGCCGCGGCTTGCGATCATGGATAAGTCCTATCCGGGTGGCTGCGTCGTCAATCGACGCGGCAAGCGCATCGCGAACGAGTCGCAGAACTATCTGACGTATCTGCTGGAGCTCTTCCGGCGTCACACGCCCGAGGACCCACAGACGCCGACCTGGCATGTGTTCGACGCACGCTTCCGCCGCAGTTATTTCGTGGGGCCGCTGTTCCCGACGAAGTTCATGTCCGACAAGAAGATCCCGCGGGAATATTTCAGCTCGGGCTTCCTGACGACGGCGGATTCGGTGCGCGCGCTGGCGGAGGCGGCCGGCATCGACCCCGTCGGCCTGGAGTCGACCATTGCGGCGATGAACGAGTACGCGCGCACCGGCAAGGATCTCGAGTTCGGACGCGGCGACGCCGAGTACGATCGGTATTACGCCGACCCGACGGTGAAGCCGAATCCCTGTCTCGCGGCGATCGCCGAGCCGCCGTATTACGCGATGCGGATCGAGCCAGGCGACTTCGGCACCCACGGCGGTCTCGCGACCAACACGAATGCGCAGGTGCTGCGCGAGGACGGAATGCCGATCCCGGGGTTGTACGCCGTCGGCAACTGTTCCGCGGCGATCCTGCCCACCTATCCCGGTCCCGGTGCGACGCTGGGCCCGGCGATGACCTTTGCCTGGCAGGCCGCCAAGCACCTCGCCCGAAAACTGGCTCGAAGCCAATCTTCGGAGGCGGCCGTGCCGGCGGCAGCTGGGTCGCCCAAAAACGGCATCGGGCCGATTTTCGGGAGCGGTGCCCGATGAGCGGGGAGCCCACGCTCGACCCGGACCGGCTGATCGCGAACGCGCGCGCGGAGACGGGTCTCACCGAGCTCGACGAGCCGGACATCGAGGTACCGTTGCGCGTTCTTACGCGCGCGCTGCGCGAGGAAGCCCGACTTACGCCCGGCGGTCGCTATTTCTGGTCCGGACGGCTGCACGGCATCCTGATCGCGCGGCTGCGCGGTCGCGACTGGGTGCGGCGCCATCCGGAGATCCTCGAGGAGCGGGTGCCGCCGCCGCTCGTGATCCTGGGTCTCTCGCGCACCGGCACGACCCTGCTGCACCGCCTGATCGCGGCCGACAAGCGTTTTTACTCCGCGGCCTGGTGGGAGTGCCGTTTCCCGGTGCCCGCGCCCGACGACATGGACGGCGCGAAACGCATCGCGGTCGCCAAGGCCGAGGTCGCCGCGATGCTCGAGGCGAACCCGGATCTCCTGAGCATCCATCCCTTCGACGCGATGGGGGCGGACGAGGACATCCTGCTGATGGACCAGACGCTGCTCAGCACGACCAGCGAGACCATGGCCTGCATTCCCGGTTACTACGAGTGGCTGCGCACGCAGGATCTGCGGCCGGCGTACGACTACTGGTACCGAACGATCCAGCTCCTGCA
>Ga0207645_10002419_pt1 | contig 14694 bp, 10 predicted proteins | sample KBSM53metaG_FD_184331 | JGI IMG/M metagenome (GOLD analysis project Ga0207645, IMG submission 184331) | Miscanthus rhizosphere microbial communities from Kellogg Biological Station, Michigan, USA - KBS M5-3 metaG (SPAdes) (version 2) | ecosystem: Host-associated > Plants > Roots > Rhizosphere >...
GTCGATGAACAAGGCATAGGCAGTCAGGCGGTCATTGACACTACGGCTCGCGCCGCTGAGCAAATTATCCGCGACTATCTCGTAATCGTTGTACGAAGTATGCGTGAAGGCCCCGCGGCCGTTGCAGTCGCCGATCGCCCACACGCCTGGCACGCTGGTGTTGAGCTTGTCGTCAACGGTGATGTAGCCGCGCGCGTCCATTTTTACGCCTGCCTTGTCGAGCCCCAGATCGTCGGTGTTCGGCACGCGGCCTACCGCGAGCAGCAGATGCGAGCCTTCGACCTCGCGTGGGCTGCCCGCGCAGTCCAGCTTGACCGCTATGCCGGTCCCGCGTTTTTCAACCTGCATGCACTCGGCGCCGGTCTCGATGGTTACGCCGTCGTCGCGCAATATCGTTGTTACTGCCTCAATGACGTCGGAGTCTTCGCGAGCAATGATCTGCGGGGCTTTCTCGATGACCGTTACGCGGGCGCCGAAGCGCCGGTACATCTGCCCGAATTCGAGCCCGATATAGCTGCCGCCGATAATCACCAGATGCTCGGGCAAAAAATCGACGTCCATAATGGATGAATTGGTCAGATAGCCGCTGCCCTCCAGTCCCGGCATCGGCGGCACCAAGGCGCGGCAGCCGACATTGACGAATACTTTTCCCGCTCCGAGCACTTCATCGTTGACGCGCACTGTGGTGGCCGAGTCAAAGCGCGCATGGCCTTCGATTACCGTCACATTCGCGGTTCGCTTGAGCCACTTCTCGACGCCCGCGCTCGCCTCGCCGGCAACCTGGTCTTTGCGTGTCTTGACCCTGCGCATATCGACGCTCACGGGCGTATCGATCATCACTCCATAATCGGCGGCGCGCCGCGCCAGATGTGCGGCATAAGCGCTCGCGATGAGTGTCTTGGTTGGTATACAGCCGGTGTTGACACAGGTGCCGCCGTAACGGGCGCGCTCGACGATTGCGACTTTCCACCCGGCAGTGGCGAGGCGCACCGCAAGCGCAGGCCCGGACTGGCCGGTGCCGATAACGATTGCATCGAATTGCCGGTTCATATGCCGTGAAAGTTGTCTAACGCGCGCAGCCGCCGGTGTCCTTACCGCAGATGAAAGTGACTTCGTTGGTCCCCGCCGGCAGCGGCCAGATATACATTTTCGTAAAACGCAGGTCGGGCTTGCACTGCCCGTTGGCGCTGCCGTTGACCAGTGCGGACGTAAATACCAGTCCTCTCAAGCCGATGTGCTGGCAGTCGTCGACGATGACACCGAACAAGGTCACGGTAAACGCATCGTTCGGCGTGCGCAGCGTCCGCGGACTGATGCAGAACAGCGAAAAATCGAGCCGCTGCCCTGAATCCGGCTTATAAAGCTTCTCGACCACCGCGGTGTCTATGCCCCTGAAGTCGGGCGCCCGCGCGTAGCTCGCGACTACCTGCGCGACCAGATTTTCCAACGCAAGCTGGTCGAGCGAAACGCTGCGATTAAACGTGCCGAGTGTCTCGATGAACGCCTCGACCTGCGCCTTGTTCAGGCGCTGCGCGGCCTGATCTGCGGGCAGATGCCGATACGGCCGGACGTAATTGTCGTACCAGTCGACCATGGGCTCGCTGCTCTTGCTGTCCCCGATCGGGCCATTGCAGCTTGGGGCCGCATAGACCCCGCCGTGCCATAACGCCAACGCCACGAGCAACATGCGCATCAAGATGGTTCTCCCCGGCTGGCGGCCACGCGGCGGGTTAGCCCCTGGGCTCGTCGACTACCGCATTCATCAGCGTGCCGACTTTTTCGATTTCGCACTCGATCACGTCGCCCGCGTTCAGATACCACTCGGAGCGCTCGAGCGCACCGCCACCCGGCGAGCCGGTCGATATGATGTCGCCGGGCATCAGCGTCATCTGGGAAATGTACGAAATGAGCTGCGGGATCGACCAGATCATTTCGCTCGTATTGCCTTCCTGGCGCAGCTCGCCGTTGACGCGCGTGCTGATGCGCAGGTTCATCGGGTCGGGTATTTCGACCTTGGTTACGAGCCACGGACCCATCGGCGCAAACGTGTCGAAGGTCTTGCCGAGCAGCATGTGGCCGGTCTGGCGTTCGAGCTTGCTGACATCGCGCGCGGTCACATCGTTCAGGATCGTGTAGCCGGCGATCACGTCATACGCGTTCTCTTCCGAAACGTTCTTGCATTGCCGGCCGATCACCACCGCGAGTTCCGTCTCGCAATCGAGCTGCTGGGTCGCGCGCGGCTTCAATATGTCGCGGCCCGGTCCGACGATGCACGACGGAACCTTGACGAAGCCGGCCGGCACCAGGCCCGCTTCCTTGCCCTCGTTCTTCGTGTAATTCGGATAGTTGCGGCCGACGCAGATGATCTTGCTGCCGCGCACCGGCGCGTAAAGCCGGCATTCGGCGAGCGGCAGGAACAGCTCGTGGCCGGTCAAGCCCAGCGCGTCCGGCTCGGACTTAACCAGGTCGGACAGCCAGCCGTACGCTTCGGCCAGTGCTTCCCATGCCGGCGCGCCGGCATGCAGGAACTCCGCGATGTAGCCGGGCAGGAAAATTGCCGCGATTTCGCGTCCTTTGGTATTGCCGATCTCGCCGATCAGGTAACGCGCGTAGCCCGCACGCAAATCTGCGATCAGATCGGTGCCGACCAATACGCCCAGTCGCGCCTGCGAAGCTTTCTCGCCTTTACGGCTGTAGCGCATTATTTTCATACTTTGCCTAGATGCCCTTGATGAGATCCGGAGTGGCTTTGGCTTCCCTGCGCTCGACCTTTTTCACGAGCGCATTCATCGCTGCGTGAAGTGGTGCGCGCACGCCGATTTCATCGCCTTTCGCGGCGACGAAGCCGTTGATGAAATCCGTTTCCGTGCGGCGGCCTTTGAATATGTCCTGGGCCATCGACGGGCGCTGCTCTTCCGAGCGCGTCTTGGACAGCTTGATCAGCTGATCGACGATTTCGGCTTTGGCGTCGGAACTGCCTTCGCCCGCGCGCGCCAGCGTTTCCGCGTCCATCACCTGCAGCTTCTCGAGCTGAAAACCCAGCGCCTGGCCGACGCGTACCGCCTGCCCGCCGAGCCGGATCGACACGTCGCGCGGATGCTCGTTGAGATCGCGTTCGTTGCCGGACAACCCGGTCGCCGCCGACAGGCCGTTGCGCATCGAGTTGATGACAAGCTTCGACCACCGCTCGCCCCACAGATTCGTCGTCACCTTCGAACTGTCCGCGCGCTTCAGGATGCGCGCGATTTCCTCCGCGCGCGGCGTCACCCGGCCGTGAACTTCGCCGACACGGTACGTGATGTAGTGATCGCCGCCCATCGGCATGGTGCGTTTCACGTGTCCGGGCGCGTAACATTCGGAAGCGAGCAGGCTCACGATGGTGCCGAGCACCTTGCCCCAGCCGACGATGCCCGCGATGCGCTCTTCGTTGATGCAGTTCTGCAGCGACACCACGCAGCCGCCCGGCGCCAAATACGGCTTGATCAGGTGCGTCGCCCATTCGGTATCGTACGATTTCACGCTAATGAACGCGATATCGACCGGCTTCTCGCGCGCCAGCTGCTGCACCTCGCCGATATGCATTGCCGGCACTTTGATCGAATGCGTTTCCGCGGGAGTCAGCCCCGACAACTGCATGCCGTGCGCGCGGATGTATTCGACATGCTCCGGCCAAGGGTCAATCAAAGTTACGTCCTCGCCGCCGCGGGCCATCAATGATCCCGTGTATCCGCCGATTGCACCCGCTCCAATCACCACGATGCGTTTTCCGCTGCTCATCTTTCTGCCTATTTAAGTTTTGCGACTATAGCCTGCGTCATCGCGCGCGTGCCGGCGGTGCCGCCGAGGTCGCGCGTGACCTGTTTCTTTTCGCTCAACACCGCCGTCATTGCGCTTTCGATGCGGTCGGCCGCTGCGTTCTCGCCGATATAGCGCAACAGCATCACCGCCGACAGAATGAGCGACATCGGGTTGGCGAGGTCTTTGCCCGCGATATCGGGCGCGCTGCCGTGCACCGCCTCGAACATTGCGCAATCGGTGCCGATGTTCGCGCCTGGCGCGACGCCCAGCCCCCCGATCAAGCCCGCGCCGAGGTCGGACACGATGTCCCCGTACAGGTTCTGCAGCAGCAGGCCGTCGAAGGTTTCGGGCTTGATCACGAGCTCCATGCATAGCGCATCAATCACGCGATTGTCGAGCTCCATGTCGGGGTAGTCGCGCGCGACGTCCTGTGCGACTTTGAGGAACAGCCCGTCGGTCATTTTCAGCACGTTGGCTTTATGCACGACGGTCAGCCGCTTGCGGCCGAGCTTCTTCAGGTGCTCGAACGCGAAACGCGCGATGCGCTCGGACGCGCCGCGCGTGATGCGCTTGGTCGCCTCGGCCGTGTCGGCATCGACCATGTGCTCGATGCCCATGTAAAGATCTTCGGAGTTCTCGCGGAAGATAATGAAATCGACATTGTCGTAGCGCGATTTTACGCCCGGGTAATTCTTGATCGGACGCACGGCGGCGTAGAACCCGAGTTCCTTGCGCAGGCCGATCGCGACGCTCGGATAAACGCGGTCGCCGACGTATACCGGATACGGATCCCCGAACGGTGTCTGCGTCGGCCCTTTGAGCGCCAGCTTGTTCTTCCGGATCGATTCGAGCACCGATTCGGCCAGCGGCCGGCCGGTTTTCTCGCCCGCGCGCATGCCAGCCTCGGCAATTTCCCACTCGACGGCGGCCCCAGCGGCAGTCACGATTTCACGCGCGGATGCTGTGACTTCAGGCCCGATCCCGTCGCCCGGAATCAAAGTAACTCGAAGCATCATTTACCTTTCAAATCGAGCGGACCGTGACCTAGGAGTCAAGGTCTTCGGGTCCTGCTTTCATTGCGCGCAGTCGCGGCAGCACCACCGGCAGCACGAGCATCACCACCGCCAACACCAGCAGCGTGACGCAGATCCCGCTGCCCACGAACACTTTCGGATCCGCGCCGGAAATTGTCATCGCCTGGCGGAAAGACTGCTCCATGATCCCGCCAAGCACGAGCGCCAGCACCATAGGCGCCAGCGGAATATCGATCTTGCGGAACAGGTAGCCTATGACGCCGAACATCAGCGCCATTTGCAGCTCCAGCGTGTTGCCGTTGATCGAGTACACGCCGATGGCAGAAATCGCAAGGATCAGCGACAGCAGGATGCCGGTCGGTATGTAAAGGATGCGCACGAACAGGCCGATCAGCGGCAGGTTCAGGATCAGCAGCATGATGTTGCCGATGTACATGCTGTCGACCAAGCCCCACACGAGGTCCGGGCGCTTTTCGAATAGCAGCGGCCCGGGCTGGATGCCGTACATGATGAAGGCGCCCATCAAGACCGCGGTCGCGCCCGAGCCCGGTATGCCCAGCGTCAACAGCGGCACCATCGCGCCGCACGTGGCGGCATTGTTTGCCGCTTCCGGTCCCGCGACGCCTTCGATCATGCCAGTGCCGAATTTTTCCGGGGTCTTGGATATGCGTTTTTCGACCGTATACGACAGCATCGTCGCGATGGTCGCGCCGGCGCCCGGCAGCACGCCTTTGAAGAATCCGATCAGGCCGCCGCGGATGATCGGCAGGATCGAGCGGCGCCATTCCTCCGCCGTGAGCCACAAGCGGCCTTTGAGCCGGATGATTTCGGCCTTGCCCTTGATGTGCTCCTCGAGATTGCTGAACACTTCGCCGATCGCGAACATGCCGACGACCACCACGAGGAACCCGACGCCGTCCTGCAGCTCCGGCACGCCCATCGTATAACGCGGCTGCCCGCTTTGCAGGTCGATGCCGATGGTCGCGACCATCAGGCCCAGCAACGTCGAGATGATGCCTTTGGCCGCGGATTTGCCGGTCAGCGACGATACGGCCGCGAGCGCAAACAGCATCAGGCAGAAATATTCGGCCGGACCGAACTTGAGTGCGATGGCCGCGAGCGGTACCGCGAGCAGGGTCAGGGCGATGATGCCGAAGGTGCCCGCGATAAACGAGCCGATGGCCGAGACCGCGAGCGCCGCGCCAGCACGGCCGTTTTTGGCCATCTGGTAGCCGTCGAGTGCGGTCATCACCGATGACGCTTCGCCCGGCGTGTTGATCAGGATGGACGTCGTCGAGCCGCCGTACATGGCGCCGTAGTAAATCCCCGCCATCATGATCAGTGCGGAGGTCGGGTCCATGCCGAACGTAATCGGGATCAGCAAGCCGATGCCGGCGGCGGGTCCGATGCCGGGCAGGATGCCGATGATCGTGCCCATGAAGCAGCCGAGAAACGTGTACCACAGGTTGATCGGCATCAACGCGACGTTGAAACCGTGGAGGATATGGGAAAGAGTATCCATGGTTCCGCCCTAGCGCCCGAACATGCTCTTGGCCACCGCAACCGCGGATTTCCAGCCGCTGTCCACGCCGGTGCTGATGGCGTCGATTGGCGGCACGCCCTTCGCGAGCGACACGCCGAGGATGCCGACGAACAGGATGTAGCTGCCCAGGGCGAACAGCACCGAGGTCAGAATATTGGCCATGCGTTTGCCGCGATTGAACACCGAGGTCAGCACGAGCAGATAAATTGTGGTCGCCACCAGGTAACCCGCGAGATCGAATACGCCGAAATACAGCGCCGTCCACGCCGTCACGCCGCCGATCAGCCACAGATGATGCAGGTTGCCGCGCGGGGCCTTGTCTTCTGCGGCCTTGTCCGCTTTGAGTGTCTCCACGAACAGCAGGATCGCTGCGGCGATGAGCGCAATGCCCAGCAGGCGCGGAAATGCCTTGGGCCCGAGGGGATCACCGATTTCGAGCGTCGGGATTTGCGCCGTTGCGTACAGGTAAACCGCGGCAAGCAACAGCGCCGCAACGCCGATAATTCGATCGATCAACATGGCATCATCACATTTGGTGTTTGTATTCGGCGGGGTTGATGCGCGCTTCGATCAGCGTAAAACGCTTGCTGTTCAAGGCGACGCGCGCGGCCTTTTTGAGCTCCGCGACATTGTTGACGACGAAGCCGTTGCCGCCGTACGCCTCGGCTACCATCACGTAGTCGGGGCTATTCATCGCCACCCCGGTCTCCGGCAGCTTCATACGTTCCTGTTTCAGCTTGATCAGCGACAACGTGTCGTCGCGGAACACCACCAGCGTCAACGCGAGCTTGTGCTGGGACAGCAGCGCCATTTCGCCGATCACCATGTCGAGCCCCGCCTCGCCCATCATCGCGAGCACCGGGCGCTTGGGAAACATGAGCTTGGCGGCGATCGCCGACGGCAGCGCATATCCCATGGTGCCGAGACCGTTCGACTGCAGCAGCCGGCGCGGCTCGTACGACTGCCAGACGTGATTGATCAGGATGCGATGCGAGCCGGTGTCTATCGTGGCGATCGCGTCGCGCGGAAACACCTCGCGCAACGCCAGCGCGACCTGGTATGGACCCAGGCCTTTAACCGGCGTGCTTTCGAGCGCGTGCTGCACAGTACGGCGATAACGGTCGAGATCGGAGTCGAGCCAGCGCGAGGGCGGCCGCTTGGGCGCCGCCTGCGTGAGCGTGTGCAGGCACCCAACGATGCTGCCTGCATATTCGTAGCTGCTGCGATAGACGTGATGCGTGTTGGGCACCAGATCGATGTTGACGGTGGCCTTCTTCTCGTCCCACGGCGCGATCCAGTCCGCGCGCAACTCGACCGGATCGAAGCCTACCGTTAGGATCAAATCGGCTTCGCGCACGTGCGCCATGTGTATCTTGTCGACGACCGGGCTCAGGCCGGTGGCGCCCGCGCACAGCACGTGATCTTCCGGCACCACGCCTTTGGCTTTGTAAGTCGCGATAAACGGAATGCGCCACGCTTCGATGAACCGCTTGAATTCGCGCTCGGCGCCATCGATCTGCACGCCCACGCCGACCAGCGCCAACGGCCGCCGCGCTTTTTTGAGCAACGCCTCGATCGGACCGCGATCTTCGCGCCGCGGCAACGTGCGCACGGGGACCGGCGCAAACCGCCGCGATTCGGCCTGGTCTGCGCCCGCCACGTCGGTCGGCACGTTGAAATGCACGGGCCCCGGCATCGGCTGGCGCGCGATGGCCAGGCCTTTGCGCACCTGGTCGAACGCGTTTTTGGCCGCTATCGTCGTGGTCCATTTCACGAGCGGACGCAGGAGCGATTCCTGATCGAGGATCTGGTGGGTGTATATCGATTTAAGCGAAGTGGCGATTTCGCCCGTGAGCACGATGACGGCGGAGCGATCGAGCAATGCTTGCGCGACTGCGGTCGTCGTGTTCGTGATGCCCGGCCCCAGCGTCGCGACCAGCACGCCGGGCTTGCCGGTCAGCTGGTAGGTCGCATCGGCCATGATGCCGGCTCCCAGTTCCTGCTTGGTCAGTATGAATTTGATGCCGGCTTTGCGAAACGCTTCGAGCAACTCCAGCACTTCGCCGCCCGGTATGCCGAACGCGTAGCGCACGCCGTCCTCGTATAGCGCGGCGGCGATGATATCAGCGGTCTTGGGCACTCCCGTGCGCTCCCTCTCTCGGATGCGTGCGGAGCAGCGTGGCCGCACGGCGGTGTTGAGACATCTGGATGAGCCGCGATAATAGCATGGGCAATTTGCGGTACATATCTGCACAATGGGCAAGCGTGTACCGAAAAAGGGGGCGGCCGCTGCTATGTCGAACGCGGTCGCAGCTTGACGGCGGCTTTGCACCAAAATTGCCGCGCGCGTAGAATTCACTATAGATTTGGATTGGTTTTTCTCAGCCCTGTTGGGCCGATTCCGCGCTTCCCTGCCCCGTCCTGCATCGACCCGCGTAAGGCCTGCCCGGCCATGCGGCGGTCGAATCTCCGCGTTGCCGTCCGTCAGGGTTTCCTTAAGCTGCTGCGGAGGTGCTATCCATGAGCCACAATCTTTACGAATCATTGCAGGAATTCAGTTTTGGCGCCGGCCAAACCGGGCGCTATTATTCGCTGCGGGCGCTCGAGCAGGCCTGTGTGGCCAAAGTTACGCGCCTGCCGGTCAGCCTGCGCGTCGTGCTCGAATCGGCGCTGCGCAACTTTGACGGCCGGAAAATCACCGAAGCGCATCTGAAAAATCTCGCGAATTGGCAACCGAAGGGCGAGCGCAAGCAGGAAGTGCCCATCGTCGTCGCCCGCGTGCTGCTGCAGGACATGACCGGCGTGCCGCTGGTGGTCGACTTCGCCGCGATGCGCGAAGCGGCAAAGGCGCAGGGCAAAAATCCCGCGATCATCGAGCCGCTGTGTCCCGCGCACCTGATCATGGACCACTCGGTGCAGATCGACACGTACGGCACCGCCGACGCGTTGAAAAAGAACATGGAAATCGAGTTCAAGCGCAATCGCGAGCGCTACCAGTTCCTGAAATGGAGCGCACAGGCGTTCGATACCTTCGAAATCATCCCGCCCGGCAATGGCATCTGCCACCAGATCAACCTCGAATACGTGTCGCAGGTCGTGTGGCACAAGGATGGCATGTACTACCCCGACAGCCTGGTCGGCATCGACTCGCACACGCCCATGGTCAACGGCCTCGGTGTGCTTGGCTGGGGGGTCGGCGGCATCGAGGCCGAAGCCGCGATGCTCGGTCAGCCGATGTACTTCCTCGAGCCCGATTGCGTCGGCGTGCACCTGACGGGCCAATTGCCCGACGGCGTCACCGCGACCGATCTCGTGCTGCGCATCGTCCAGCTGCTGCGCGAGAAAAAAGTCGTCGGCAAGTTTGTCGAATTCTTCGGTGCGGGCGCAGCATCGCTGCCGGTACCCGACCGCGCGACGATCGGCAATATGGCGCCCGAATACGGCGCGACCTGCGGCTTCTTCCCGGTCGATGAAGTGTCGTGCCAGTTTCTGCGCATGACAGGACGCGGCGAGGCCGCTGTGGCGGTCAAGGCCTATTACGAAGCGCAGGGCATGTTCGGCATGCCCAAAGCCGGCGACATCGATTACAGCGACGTGGTCGAGCTCGACCTTGCCTCGATCAAGCCGGCGGTATCCGGCCCGCGGCGTCCGCACGATCGCCTCGACCTGCCCGACCTGAAAAGCAAGTTCAGGGAACTGATGGGCAAGCCCTTCGTCGACGGCGGCTATGGCAAAGCCGGCGAAATGGACAAGCGCGTGCCGACGAGCCAGCCCGGCATCGATGTCGGCCAGGGCGACGTGCTGATTTCGGCGATCACCTCGTGCACGAACACTTCCAATCCGGGCGTGATGATAGGCGCAGGATTGCTCGCGAAGAAAGCGGTCGAGAAAGGCCTGAAGCCGCATCCGCGCGTGAAGACGTCACTGGGACCGGGCTCGCTCGCCGTCACTGAATATCTGAAGAATGCCGGATTGCTGACTTATCTCGAGCAGCTAGGCTATTACGTCGCCGGTTACGGCTGCACGACCTGCATCGGCAACTCGGGCCCGCTCGATCCGCACATCGATGAAGCGGTGAACAAGAACGACCTCGTGGCCGCGGCGGTGCTCTCGGGCAACCGCAATTTCGAAGCGCGCATCCACCAGAGCATCCGCGCGAACTTCCTGATGAGCCCGCCGCTGGTGGTCGCATTCGGCCTCGCTGGCACCGTTAACATCGACATGACGAAGGACGCTATCGGTACCGGCACGGACGGCAAGCCGGTTTATCTGAAGGACATCTGGCCGTCGACCCAGGAAGTCGCCGCCGTCATGAAATACGCGACCGATCCGGCGATGTACAAAAAGCTCTTCTCCGCGTTCGGCGAGGGCAATCCGATGTGGGACGAAATCCCGACTTCAATCGGCGCCACGTACCAATGGGACGAAAAATCGACCTACGTGCGCCACCCGCCCTACTTCGACGATTTCCGGATGACGCCGAACAAAGTGACCGACGTCAAAGGCGCGCGCGTGCTCGGCATCTTCGGCGACTCGATCACGACCGACCACATCAGCCCCGCCGGCGGCATCCGTGCGACGTCGCCGGCCGGCAAGTATTTGCTCGATCACGGCGTCAGCGTCGCCGATTTCAATACCTATGGCGCGCGGCGCGGCAATCACGAAGTCATGATGCGCGGCACCTTCGCCAACGTCCGCATCAAGAACCTGATGGTGCCGGGCAGCGAAGGCGGCGTCACGATCCATTACCCGGGCGGCGAGCAGACCTCGATCTACGAAGCGGCGATGCGCTACAAGCAAAGCGGCGTGCCGAGCGTCGTATTCGGCGGCGACGAATACGGCCAGGGCTCGTCGCGCGACTGGGCGGCGAAAGGCCCCCAGCTGCTAGGCGTCAAGGCGGTGATCGTGCGCAATTTCGAGCGCATCCACCGCGCGAACCTGGTATTCATGGGCGTGCTGCCGCTGCAGCTCAGGGAAGGCGTCACGGCGCAGTCGCTCAAGCTCGACGGCTCGGAAGTGATCGACATCAGCGGCGTCGAGCAAGGCATCACGCCGATGCAGGACGTGACGATGACGATCCATCGCAAGGGCGGCACGAGCGAGCAGGTTCCGCTCAAGCTGCGCATCGACACACCCATCGAGGTCGATTATTACGCGCACGGCGGAATTCTGCCTTACGTACTACGCGAATTGCTCGCGTAGTACGTAAGGCCTTTTTTATTAACGAGCGCAGACAAGCTGCGCAGGTCCTACGCGAATTGCTCGCGTAGATTGAGCTGCGCGGGGTTGAGAGTATTACCCGCCGCCTGATATCATTCCAACACGCAGCTTAAAAGGCAGCGCTCGTCCGGCAGGCCGCGGCCCACAAGGCTGCGGCCTGTTTTTTTGCGCGCGTATATCGCGGTTGTTATACTCGACGGCACGCTGCATCACAGCGAGGAGATGTTCATGACCAGCGCCCGCCCCATCGTCCTGCTTGCCTTGTTGAGCTTGAGTCTCGCATGCGGCCGCGCCGCCGCCGAGGTCAACGAAGTGCGCCTCGCCCAGCAGACGAGCATGGGCTATATGCAGTTCAGCATCATGGACCGCTACAAGCTGATCGAGAAATATGCGAAAGCAGCCGGCCTGGGCGACGTCAAGGTGTTCTGGGACACATTCAACGGGCCGAATAACATGAACGACGCACTGCTCGCCGGCCGCGTCGATTTCGTCTCCGGCGGCGTGCCGGGGCTCGTCACGCTGTGGGAAAAGACCGCGGGTTCGCCGCAGGAGGTGCGCGGTGTCTCGGCCATGAGCTCGCAGCCGTTTTTCCTGAACACGCGCGACCCCAACATCAAAACCATCCGCGATCTTTCGGGCAAGGACAAAATCGCGGTACCCGCAGTGAAGGTGTCGGTGCAGGCAGTCACACTGCAAATGGCCGCGGCTAAGGAATTCGGCGAGGCGAATTTTTCCAAGCTCGACGAGCTCACCGTATCGGTCTCGCCGCCCGACGCGACGGCGGCGCTGCTGTCCGGCGCGGGCGAAATCAACAACGTGTTCAGCGTGCCCCCATTCCAGTATCAGCAGCTCGAAAAAACGGGCGTGCGCACGATGCTCAACTCGTTCGACGTGATGGGCGGGCCGCATACGTTCACGGTCATCTGGACGAGCAAGAAATTCCGCGATGCAAACCCGAAGCTTTACGGCGCGGTGTTTGCGGCCTTGCAGGAAGCGACCGACATCCTGAACAAAGACCGGCGTGCCGCCGCGCAGATCTGGGCCGAATCGACCAAGAGCAAGTTAACCGGCGACTGGCTATATGACAAAATCCTGGCTAACCCGCAGGTGCAGTACACGATGGTGCCGCAAAACACGATGAAGTACGCGGACTTCATGATGAAGGTCGGCTCGACGAAGAAAAAACCCGCATCGTGGAAAGATCTCTTCTTTCCCGAGATCCATACTGTGTCGGGCAGTTGAAGAGCGCTCAACGATGAATGCACGCCCCCAGGTTGCCGGCGATCTGCCGCAGCGTCTCACGGAAATCGTCGGTGAGCGCGGCATCATCACCGCGGCCGCCGACATGGCGCCCTACCTCGCCGACTGGCGCGACCTCTACAAAGGCAGCGCGCTTGCCGTCGTGCGTCCAGCAAGCACCGCGGAAGTGGCTGCAGTAGTCCGCCTGTGCGCGGAAACGCGCACCCCCATCGTGCCCCAGGGCGGCAATACGGGCATGTGTGGCGCCGCCACGCCCGACGCGGCGGGCACTGCGGTGGTCGTCGCGCTCGGGCGCATGAACAAGATCATCGACGTCAATCCGCTCAACAACACGATGACCGTCGAGGCCGGCTGCATCCTCGCCAACATTCAGCAGGCCGCCGCCGACGTCGACCGCCTGTTTCCGCTCAGCCTGGGCGGCGAAGGCAGTTGCGTGATTGGCGGCAATATTTCGACCAACGCCGGCGGCATCAATGTGTTGCGCTACGGCAACACGCGCGATCTTGTGCTCGGCCTCGAAGCCGTGCTGCCCGACGGCCGCGTATGGAACGGTTTGCGCGGACTGCGCAAAGACAACACGGGCTACGATCTGAAGCATCTCTTCATCGGCGCCGAAGGCACGCTGGGCATCATTACGCAAGCGGTCTTGAAACTTTTTCCCAGACCGCATGGCAACGTCACCGCGTTCGCGGGCATCGACAATCCCGACCATGCAGTCGAGCTGCTCGCTCTTTTGCGCGCGCAATGCGGCGACGGCATCAGCGCATTCGAGCTGATTTCGCGCAACTGTCTCGAAATGGTCGTGCGCCGCATTCCCGGCGCGCGCGATCCGCTGGCCGCCGCGTATCCGTGGTACGTGCTGACGGAGCTCACCGCCGCGCAGGACGACGACAAACTGCGCGCGACGGTCGAGCAGGCGCTGACGGCCGGCATCGAACGTGGGCTGGTGCAGGACGTCGCGATCGCCGAGAACGCCGCCCAGGGTAAAGCGCTGTGGCGCATGCGCGAATCGATACCCGACGCGGCGAAAGTCGAGGGGCTCGTGTATCGCCACGACATCGCGGTGGCGGTGAGCCGCATACCCGAATTCATTGCGACGGCTAGCGCCGCGCTCGAAGCTGCGTACCCGGGTGTGCGCATCATCTGCTTCGGCCATCTCGGCGACGGCAACCTCCACTTCAACGCGTTCGTGCCGGGACGCGAGCGCAGCGACGAGGTCGCGCGCCGCATGACCGACGTCAACCGGCTCGTGCACGACATCGTGCAAACCTTCGGCGGCAGCATCAGCGCGGAGCACGGCATCGGGCAGTCCAAGCGCGACGAGCTCGCGCATTACAAGAGCGCGACGGAGCTCGACCTGATGCGCATGGTCAAAAAAGCGCTCGATCCGCACAACCTGATGAATCCGGGCAAGGTGCTGTAGCCGGCACGAAAGGAACGCAGGTGTCGGAACTCACGCACGACGACGTTCAGCGCATCCTCCGGATCATCGACGAGATGGGCGACCGCGACGTCCATCTCGAGATTGGCGAATTGAAACTGCACGTAACGCGCGGCGCCAGTTCATCCGAATTCACAGCTGCACCAAAAACGTCGGCCGCCGTGAAACCGGTTCAAGCCGCGACCGCCTCCGAACCGCCACCGACCGCTCCGGTCGAAGTGCCGGCCGGCCATGTCGCGATCCGGGCGCCGACGATGGGCACGTTTTACCGTGCCTCGTCGCCCGGCGCCAAGCCGCATGCGGAAATTGGCGACCGCGTGCAGCCGGATGACACCGTCGGCGTCTTCGAAGTGATGAAACTCTTCAGCACGCTCAAAGCCGGCGTCGCCGGAACTATT
>Ga0207645_10002425_pt1 | contig 14681 bp, 7 predicted proteins | sample KBSM53metaG_FD_184331 | JGI IMG/M metagenome (GOLD analysis project Ga0207645, IMG submission 184331) | Miscanthus rhizosphere microbial communities from Kellogg Biological Station, Michigan, USA - KBS M5-3 metaG (SPAdes) (version 2) | ecosystem: Host-associated > Plants > Roots > Rhizosphere >...
ACCGTCCGCGTTCGTCGCCGTCGGCAAGCGATAGTGCTTGGCGTCGGTATACGAACCGGCGTCGACCGGATTGCCGACCGACCCTGCGGTCTGCGTCAGCATTTGAAAGCCTTCGCCGTAGACGAGCGTGTCGGGCGGGACCAATCTCAGCGAGACCTCGCACAGCACGACTTCCTTCACGCTCACCGCACGATCCGAGGGATTGCTGACCCGCGACGCGGCGACATCCTGTCCGGGGACCCGCTGGCGCGTCACGATCAGCTTGTCGGCGCCTGGTCCGCCGACCACCCGCCACGGCGCTTGCCAGATGTCGGGCAGCGTGGGCAACTCGTCGGAACGACGCTGCGGCCAGGCGCCGGCGATCGGCAGAATCAGCGCCGACGCCAGCAACTCCCGCCGAGTGAGCTCGCGCGGCCTCTGTTGGTCGCTCATCGCGCTTCCTCCGCGACGTCTTCGCGCACGCCGTCGGCCGCCGTGCAGACGTAGACCTCCGGTATCTGGCCCGTGCGCGCGTGATAGCGCACGCGCACGTGCGCGGCGAACGCCTCGACCGCTTCCGCGCGCACCAGGTTGACGGTGCAGCCGCCGAACCCGCCGCCCGTCATGCGGGCGCCGATCGCGCCGTCCACTTCCATGGCCACGTCCACCAGCGTATCCAGCTCGGGCGTGCTCACCTCGTAGTCGTCGCGCAGGCTCGCATGCGAGGCGCCCATGAGCACGCCGAAGCGCGCGATGTCGCCGTCGCGCAGCGCGTCGGCAGCCGACAGCGTCCGCGCATTCTCCGTCACCACGTGCCGGCAGCGGCGGTAGATCTCGTCCGGCAGGACGTCGCTGTTCGCCTCGAGATCGGCGTAGCTGACGTCGCGCAGCGCGCGGATCCGCGGCAGCCGCACGGCCAGCGCGCGCACCGCCGCTTCGCAGTCGGCTCGACGCTCGTTGTAGCCGTCGCTGGCCAGCGCGTGCCGCGTCATCGTATTGCAGACGACGATCTGGATGTCGCGCGGCATTGGCAGCCAGACCGCCTCGAGCGTGCGCGTGTCGAGCAGCATGGCGTGGCCGGCGCGGCCGTGGCAGGCGATGAACTGGTCCATCACCCCGCAGCGGGTGCCGGCATACTCGTGCTCGGCCTGCTGGCAGGCGAGGGCGAGTGCCGTGCGGTCGATCGCGCGTCCAGACAGATGCAGCAGCGCATAGCCGGCGGCCACTTCGAGCGCCGCCGACGAACTGAGCCCCGCGCCCGCCGGCACGTCGCTGGCGATCACCAGATCGGCGCCGTGCAGCGCCTGGCCGCTGCGCTCCAGCACGGCGACGACGCCGCGCACGTAGTCGCTCCACGCGCCCGCCGGCGGTCCGGGATCCGAGAGGTCGATGCTCACGGGCCGGTCGTAGCCGTCGGAGCTGGCGACGACGAGGCGATCGCCGCGCAACTGCGCGGTCACCGTCGTATGGCGATCGATGGCCACCGGCAGGACGAAGCCGTCGTTGTAGTCGGTGTGCTCGCCGATCAGGTTCACCCTTCCGGGCGCGCGGTATCGTCGCGTCACGATGGGCCGGCCAGCCTCGCGACGAAGCCGCCGCCAGGACGGAGATCGAACGACAGCGTGTCGCGCGCGGTCACGGCCCGCCGTTCCACGCGCATCGCCGCCGCGTTCGACGGCTCGTCACGGGCGATGATGGCGTCGTACGGTCCGGTGCCGAGAAACGCCGGCGTGACGCGCACCGTGCGCGCGGCGGCGCCGTTCACAGCCGCCACGAACCAGTCGCGCCCCGACCGGCGCGCCATCACCGCGACCTCGCCGATCTCGCTCGGCGGCAGCACGATGCTCTCGTCCCACGTGGAGGGGATCGCGCGCAGGATGTCGGCCGCCGGGCTGTCGAGCAGGCTCTGGGGATGCCCGCCGTAGACCAGCAGGGCGGAAGTGAAGACGACGGCGGTCGCCACCTGGTGCGTCCAGGATGTCTCCTTCCGCCGATCGCCGAACACGGTCGGCGTGAAGTCGGCGCTGCCCGCCAGGAACCGCGTGAACGGCACCGTCGCGTCGTGCGGCCCCCACTCGGCGTTGCCGCGATGCTCGAAGCCATAAATCGCCTCGCGCGTCAGCTCGTTCGGCCACGTCCGATCCATGCCCGTCGGCTTGTTCGCGCCGTGAAAGTCGACCATCACGTGGTGCTCCGCCGCCTCGCGCAGGATGGCATCGTAGAGATCGATCGTCTCCTTCGCTTCGTGGTCGAAGAAGTCTATCTTGGCTCCGGCCACGGCGTTGTCGCGGCAGAGATCGAAGAAGGCCTTGCGCGACTCGGGCGTCTGCAGGTCCCGGCTGTGTTTCCACAGCCAGATTCCGACATGACGCTCCGTCGCGTGCTCGACGAATGCCTTCAGCTGCGCCGGCGTCCACTGCCGCCAGACGCCTTCGACGACGTGGTGCTCGAAGCCCAGGGTGGCGGCGAGCTCGGTGAAGTGTTTCAGCCCCTCGTAGGTGTTGTCGCCGCCGTCGAGGTAGCGCCAGACCGCGCGTCCCGGCTTGATCCACGCGGTCGCCTGGCCCTTCGGAAACAGGACCGGATCGGGCGGCGGCGCGAGGTTGTGGATGATGTCGTTATTGACGAGGCCGTTCAGATCCTTCGCGGCGATCACCACGCGCCACGGCGTGCGGATCGGCCCGGTGATGCTCGCCGCCTTCGACAACCGCTGCACGTCTTCCGCCTTGTAGCGGAGCGCATAGGGGTACGACACGGGATGCGCATGACCGAGCCGCGCCGCGTAGCCGCCGCGGCCGTCGGCCTCGAGCGCCATGCCGGCGTAGTTGGTCAGCGCCGCTTCCGTGATCGAGGCATAGCCGCCGTCGCCGGGCAGCTTGTAGGTGAGGGGCGGCGCCGCCCAGTCGCCAGACGGAACGTCCTCGATGACGCGGCGCACATAAGTAGCTTCGTAGTGGCCGTGGAGATCGTGCGACCACGTCGTCGATCCGGCGGGCAGGTGGAAGGTCGTCGCCTCGTCCGGCGTGCGCACGGAGCCTGCCGCGCCGAAGCCGCCCGGCGGCGAAGGCGGGCCGGGTATCACGAACCGAAAGCCGGCGCCGTCGTTGAACACGCGGATCTCCATCGTATAGCGCGTTCTCGACGTCGCATCCTGCAGGTAGACGATGGTGTTGGTGCTCCGATCGTGCGCGACGCTGTGGACGCCGCGCGTGGGGTAGTCCTGGTTGGTCGTCGTGTGCGCGGCGATCTCGGCCACCATCGCATCGCGTGAGAGGCTGACGCCGTCGACGACGATCCCGGCGGACGACCAGTCGAGCGCGGGGACGCCATCGCGCGTGACGCGGTAGCGGATCGCGCCGTCATTCGTGACCTCGACGTCGAACGCGACGTGGCCGTCAGGGCTCTTGATCGTGTCCTGCCGCGGGCGACTGTTTTGCGCTACCGGCGCCGCGACGAGCCCCAGCACACAGACACACACGATGAGAACGCCACGGAAAAACACGGACGAACACTGATAGTCCCGGGTCATCAGCAGCGTCGTTCTCATGCGTGACTGTCGTTTATCCGTGTTTATCCGTGTTTATCCGTGGCGTTAATCCGTGGCCTTCCACCGTTCCCTCGATTGTCAGTGGCCTCAGTCGAACCACAGCAGGGGCTGGCGGATGAAGAAGTTGCGGATGACTTCTTCGACGTCGGAGTCGGGCGGCAGCGTCGACCAGAGGTCGATGTAGTCCGGCCGCCGCAGCGCGACGCCGGCAAACAGCAGGCTGGCCTGGCGCATCGGCCAGTTGCCGTCGTACATCACATCGGGCGGCTTCGGCCACGACTTGCGGTCCTTGATGTACGGCGCCATGTAGGCCATCGCCCGGCGCATGCCGCGGCCGTCGGGCAGCTCGAAGGTCCACAGGTCGTCCTCCGGCGTCGACAGGATCTGGCAGATCGTGGCCATCGCCTCGAGGTTGAAGAGCGAATAGCCGTAGGGCTTGGTGCGCTGCAGCTCGCGCGGAAAGCTGCCGTCGGGGCCCATCTGCTCCAGCAGCACCGTCTTGAAGCGGTTGCGGCAGTCCTGCATCAGCGGCTGGTTGCCGGTGTAGTGGGCGAAGGCGGCGACCTGCATCACGTAGCAGGTGGCGTGGTTGTTGGTGGCGTCGCGCTCGGCCTTGCCGTACTCGTCCGTGGTCAGCCAGTCGAGATAGTCGGCGAACCAGCGGCGCGTCGCGTCGCCGTCGTCGCGCGACCAGTTGGTCGCGCCGTCGAGCCGCTCGAGCGCGCGCGCGACCTCGACGAGATGGATGGTGTCGATGATGCCGGTGCCGCGGCCGGTGGCGCGGCCGTGGATCGCCTGGGCATAGCGCAGGCTCGCGTTCATGCGCGTCGTCCGCGCGATGAACCAGGCGCGCACGTGCCGCTCGGCCTGCAGCGCGTACTTGCGATCCTTGGTCAGCGTGTAGGCGGCGACGAGCGCCGGCATCTGCACCGAGAAGCGCATCAGCGCGCGGCGGTGATCGTTGAAGTTGGCGGGATTGCTGAGCCCGTCCTTCTGGATGTACGGCCCGTCGGGATTGGCGGGATCCGGCCACCAGTAGTCCCCCTCGGAGAAGTAGTCGTGCTGCCCGCCGGCGCTGCGCGGCGAGTGAGAGGCCGTCACCGTCAGCGGCGCGTCCTTCAGGTACTTGTCGGCCGCGGCGAGCACGCGGGTCCGCTCGCGCGAAAAGTCCATGCCGGAGGTCATTCCGGCCTGCCACGCCGCCAGCAGCAGCGCCGCCATCGCGAAAGCCGCCGCCCGGATCACTTGCCGCCGCTCGATCGCCGCACGACGATGTGCGGCGGGATCACGACGCGGCGGGCGCGCGCCGGCGCGTCGGGATCGGCGTCGATCCGGTCGAGCAGGAGCTCCGCCGCGGTGCGTCCCTGCTCCTCGCGCGACCAGCTGACCGTCGTCAGCGGCACGCGCAGCAGGTCGCCCAGCGCGATGTCGCCGGCGCCGACGATCGCGATGTCGTCGGGCACGCGCAGGCCGGCGTCCCAGATCGCCTTCATCGCGCCGATCGCGGACGGATCGTTGGCCGCGAACACCGCGTCGACGCGCGGTTTCATGGTCAGCAGCTTCTTCATGCCGCGGTAGCCGTCGCCTTCCTTGAACCCGCCGCGCACCACCCAGTCGGTACGCGCCTTCATCCCGGCCGCTTTCAGCGCGGCACGATAGCCCTCGGCGCGGCGCTTGGCGTGGACGACCTGCGTGCCGGTGATGTGGGCGATGGCGCGGCGCCCCTGATCGACGAGGTGCGCCGTGGCCAGGCGCCCGACCTCGTGGTCGTCGGTGACGACGCGATCGCAGCGGACGTCGGGATGATCGTCGCGGTCGATCATCACCAGCGCGATGCCGAGCGACGTCAGGCGCTCGAGGAGATCGGTGTTGCCCGAGGCGTTGGCGGAGCCGAGGACGATGCCGTCCACCTGGCGCTGGCGGAGCATGTCGAGCTCCTGGCGCTCCTTGGCCGGGTCCTCGTTGGAGCTGCACAGGAGGAGCCCGTAGCCGCGGGCGCTGGCGGCCGCCTCGAGGCCGGCGACGATCTCGACGAAGAACGAGTGCATCAGATCGGGAATGACGACGCCGATCGTGTGCGTGCGGCGAAGGGTGAGGCTGCGGGCGACGGCGTTGGGCTGGTAGCCGAGCTCGGCGACCTTGGCGAGGACGCGGGCGCGGGTGGCGTGGCCGATATCTTCGCGGTTGTTCAACACCTTCGAGACGGTGGTGATCGACACCCCGAGCTCGCCGGCGATCCGCTTCATGGTGGTGGTCGGTGGCATGCGCTGCTGCCTGTAAGGGTAAACCGTCCCGGCCGCGGATCCTACTTTAACGTTAAAGTATATTGACTTTACCGGTAAAGCAGAGTATCACAGGGCGTCCGGACGGGTCATGGCAGTGCACAGGCAGGAGGAGTGGTCATGATGTCTTTACTTCGGGGTGGCCGCTGGCGCGCGCGGCTCGCCGGCGCCAGCCTGGCCCTCGTACTCGGCGCACTCCCGGCGGCAGCGCAGGACACCGGCACGGTGTCGGGCACCATCGTCGACAACAGCAATCAGGTGGTGCCCGGCGCCACCGTGACGCTGGTCAACGAAGCCACCAGTGACACGCGCACCGCCGCCAGCGACGGCCGCGGCGTGTTCATCTTCCGCGCCGTCCCGCCCGGGTCCTACACCGTCAAGATCGAGCTGCAGGGGTTCCGCACCCGCGAGCAGAAACGCACCGTGGTCAACGCCAGCAGCCAGGTGGACGTCGGCACGCTGAAGCTCGACGTCGGCACGCTCAGCGAAGTCGTCTCGGTCGTCGCCGAGGGGGCGGCGATCGAGACGAAGAACAGCGATTACTCGGGGCTGCTCACCGCGACGCAGATCTCGCAGATCCAGACGCGCGGCCGCGACGTCGTCAACCTGCTGCGGCTGATCCCCGGCGTCCACTACGAGGCGGACATCGAGGCGATGGGCGACAGCTTCGGCTCGCAGATCCCGAACATCAACGGGATGCGGCGGCACTGGAACCAGGTGACGGTCGACGGGCTGAACGGCAACGAGCTGTCGGGCACCAACCGCATGAACTCCTCGATCAACCTCGACGCCATCGCCGAGGTGAAGGTGCTGCTCAATACCTACAAGGCGGAGTTCGGCCACAGCGGCGGCGCCAACATCGAGATCGTCAGCAAGAGCGGCAGCTCGACCTACCAGGGCTCGGCCTATTGGTACGGCAAGCGCGACGCATGGAACGCCAACGCGTGGGAGAACAACAAGGCGGGGCTGCCGAAGCCGAAGCTGCACATCGACACGCCGGGCTTCAATCTCGGCGGGCCGGTACGGATTCCCGGCCTCTACGATCAGAAGGACAACGCGAAGAAGCTGTTCTTCTTCTATTCGTTCGAGGCGCCGCAGGTGCAGCGCCCCGGTCCGATCCGTCTCTATCGCATGCCGACGGCGCTCGAGCGGCAGGGGGACTTCTCGCAGACCGTCGACGCCAACGGGCGCGTCATCTTCATCAAGGATCCCAACCTGTCCGGCGCCTGCAGCGTCACCACCGGCGGTCCCGGCTGCTTCCCCGGCAACGTGATCCCCTCGAACCGGATCGATCCGAACGCGCTGGCGCTGATGACGATGATGCCGCTGCCGAATACGTCGAGCGTCAACAACAGCTTCAACTTCCAGCGGCAGGAGACCTCGTCGAACCCGCGCTTCAACAACCTGCTGCGCCTCGACGGCCGTCCCTCGGGCAACAACACCATCTGGGGGTCGCTGCGCACGTGGAGCTCCTCGCAGTACGGATCCGAGATCACGGCCGGTCCGGCGAAATGGGGCTTCTTCGACGGCTCCTACGTGTCGGGCGACAACTCGATCAACGGCGGCTGGAACCACGTGCTCGGATCGAACGGCGTGAACGAGCTGTCGATGGGCTACCGGCGCGCGACGGAAGGGTTCGGGACCAAAGAAGACTCGGACATGAACGCGATCCTGAAGTCCACTGTCGGCTACAGCCTGCCGCAGTTCACCTCGCTCAACACGCTGGGGGTGATCCCGCAGCTCACCTTCGGCGTGAGCACGACGGGGACGACGAGCCCCGACTTCACCTACGACAGCCGTCTCGGCTCGACCGCCTTCGACTACCTGATGAACGTCCGCGACAACCTGACGCTGACGCGCGGCCGGCACACGCTCAAGGCCGGCGGCCACCTCGAGTACATGGCCAACAACGAGGCGCGCGGCGGCACCTGGATGGGGCAGTTCCAGTTCAACAACAACAATAACAACCCGCTGAACACCAACTTCGCCTTCTCGAACATGCTGCTCGGCGTCTACCAGCAGTACACCGAGACCAGCCGCTACGGCGACACGCACAACCGGCAGATCTGGTCGGAGTTCTACGGGCAGGATACGTGGCAGGCGACGCCGCGGCTGACGGTCGACTACGGTCTTCGCTTCCTCGTCTATACGCCGTACTGGCGCCCCGACAAACAGATCGCCAACTTCGATCCGGCGCTGTTCAACGCCGCCGACGCGCCGCGGCTCTACCAGCCGGCGCTGGTCAACGGGACGCGGGTGGCGGTGGATCCGGTGACGGGACAGGTGCTCAACCAGATCTTCATCGGCGCCTACGTGCCGAACACCGGGAACCAGGCCAACGGGATGGTGCTGCAGACCGACCCCGGCGTGCCGCGCGGCTTCCGCGACGTGCTCGCGCCGGCGCCCGAGCCGCGCGCCGGCTTCACCTGGGATCTGACCGGCCAGGGGAAGATGGCGTTGCACGCGAGCGCCGGGCTCTTCCACAACGCGCGCCTCGGCGGCGGCTCGTCGGGCAACCTGCGCAACCCGCCGTTCATCACCAACCCGGTGATCCCGAACAACACGATGGCGAACACCTTCGTGCCGGGCGTGTCGCTGCTGGTCGCGCCGAGCACGGTGGAGGCGCTCGAGACCGCGTACAAGACGCCGAGCTCGTACAACTGGTCGATCGGACTGCGCCGCGAGCTGGGATGGGGGACGTCGATGGACGCGACCTACGCCGGCAGCGTCGGCCGCAACCTGGAGATGTACTACAACCTCAACGCCGTCCCGGACGGCGCCAAGTTCCTCGATCAGAACCCGGGGAACCGCGATCCCGGCAGCACCAACCCGAACGCCGTGCTGCCCGACAACTTCCTGCGCCCCTACCAGGGCTACGGCCCGATTCGCGTGCGCGGCAACTCCGGTACGTCCGACTACCATGCGCTGCAGCTGCAGGTGAACCGCCGCTACATCCACGGCGTGCAGTTCGGCGCCGCCTATACGCTGGCGCGCGCGCGCGGCCTCGCCGACGAGGACCCGGGGAACCTCTCGATCACGCTCAACCGTCCGCGCGATTTCTTCTACGGCGAGCTGGCGCAGAGCAACCGGCACTCGCTGGTGATCAACTATTCGTGGGACATCTCGCAGCACCGCTTCACCAATGCCGTCGCCCACCACGCCCTCGACGGCTGGCAGGTGTCGGGCGAGAACGCGTTCGTCTCGGGTGACTGGGCGCCGGTGGTCCTGACGACGACCGACAACTTCGACTTCACCGGCGGCGACGGCGGCACCGGCGGCGACCTCGGCGGCGGGCTGCGCATCGTCGTGCCGAACATGACCTGCGATCCGATGGCGCACACGGGCAGCCCGCTGACCGGCTACTTCGACACGTCGTGCTTCGCGCGCCCGTCCGGCCGCGGCGACTACGGCAACGCGCCGCGCAACGCCGTGCGCAAGCCCGGCATCAACAACTGGAACCTGGCGTTCTTCAAGAACATTCAGCTTGGCGGACGCCGCGCCTTCCAGTACCGTCTCGAGGCGTACAACGTGCTCAACGCGGTGCAGTTCCAGGACGTCGACCGCACCGCGCGCTTCGACCCGTCGGGCGCGCAGGTGAACGCCAACTTCGGCACCGCCAACGGCATCGGCAGCCCGACGCGCCCGCCGCGCACGCTGCAGATGTCGCTCCGCTTCAACTTTTGAGAAGTTGATGGCCACAGAAAAACATAGGAGAACACAGCTGGTTTCATGCTCATCCGGTCCTATCGGTGTTTGTCCGTGTTTATCTGTGGCTTTCTCCCAGGCGTCGCGAGGAGTGCATGCGTAAGCTGTTTGCCGCGGGTTTCCTGGTGTGTGTGTCGTTGTTGGCAGCAAGGGCGCAGACGCCCTCCCCGAAGCCTCCCGATCCCGCGAAGGAGAAGCGGCTCGAGTGGTTCCGCGAGGCCAAGTACGGGATGTTCATCCACTGGGGCCTCTACGCAATCCCCGCGGGCGAGTGGAACGGGCGGCGCTGCCTCGGCCTCGGCGAGTGGGTGATGAACCGCTGCCAGGTGCCGGTGAAGGAGTACGAGAAGCTGGCGGCGCGGTTCGACCCGGTGAAGTTCAACGCCGACGAGTGGGTCCAGCTCGCGCAGGACGCCGGGATGAAATACATGGTGATCACCTCGAAGCACCACGACGGCTTCGCGATGTTCAAGTCCGCGGCGAGCCCCTACAACGTCGTCGACGCGACGCCTTACAAGAAGGACATCCTCAAGCAGCTCGCCGACGCCTGCGCGCGGCACGGCATGCGCCTCGGCTTCTACTACTCGCAATCGCAGGACTGGCACGAGCCGGGCGGCGCCGGCAACACCTGGGACTTCGGCCCCGACACCGCGCCGGACGGCAAGACCGAGCTGAAGAAGTACGAGGACTACCTGCGCGGCAAGGCCGAGCCGCAGGTCAAGGAACTGCTGACCAACTACGGTCCCGTGGCGCTGATCTGGTTCGACACGCCGCGGATGATGACGCCGGAGCGGGGCCAGCGCTTCGCCGACCTCGTGCGTACGCTGCAGCCGGCCACGCTCATCGACGGCCGTCTCGGCACCGAAGGGGACTATCGATCGACCGGCGACAACGTCATTCCGGCCGAGGCCTCGGCCGAGGCGTGGGAGACGCCGGCGACGATCAATGACACGTGGGGCTTCCGCAGGGATGACACGAACTGGAAATCACCCGGCCAGATCGCGTTCAAGCTGGTGGACATCGTCAGCAAAGGAGGGAATTACCTGCTGAACGTCGGCCCCACGGCGGAGGGTGTCATTCCCCAGCCCAGCGCCGAGGTGCTCCGCACCGTCGGCCGCTGGCTGCGGGTGAACGGGGAGGCGGTCTACGGCACCGGCCCGTCTCCCTTCGGCGACGAGTTCGGGGAATGGACGTCCCGCGGCGCCAAAGACGTCCGCGGCCAGAAGCTGTTCCTGCCGCACACCGAATGGCGGGTCACGACCAGGCCCGGGAAGCTCTACTTCACCTTTTTCAGCGAGCCCCGCGCCCCCTTCGAGATCCCTGTCATGAAGAACAGGGTCCTCCGGGCCTACCGGCTTGCCGACAAGGCCCCGGTCGAGCTGAAGACGGAGGGCGGCCGCACCACTTTTCTCCTGGAGCGGCCGATGCTCGACCCCATGGCCACGGTCGTGGTCGTGGAATTCGAGGGACAGAAAGTCGAACGGTAAGGGGATTCCGGGTGTAGAATCCGCCGTGGCGGCGCCGCTTCCGCGCGATTGCGCTTAGCTCCTCCTCCCGACGCAGTTCGCGGCGGTTTAGCCGCTCCAAGGGGTCCGGTCACGGTGGCCGGACCCCTTCTTTGTCTAGAAATCGAGCCTGAACCCCAATTGGATGTTGCGCGGCGGTCCGACCGACGTGATCTGGCCGAAGTTGGCGCTGGTCACGACCGTCGCGGGGTTGCTGAAGTTGGTGTGGTTCAGCGCGTTGAACAGGTCCGCCTGGATCGTGAGCTTCGCGCCGTAGCGCGGGATCGCGAAGATCTTGCGGAACGTGAGATCGAGATCCGAATAGCCCGGTCCCGTGAAGGCGCCGCGCTCGCTGTTGCCGAGGCGCGTTTCCGGCGCCGCCGCGAACGCGTCGGGGTTCAGCCACACGATCGCGCCGTTGGCGTTGGTGCGCTGTGAATCCGGGATGTAGGGATCGCCGCCGAGATAATCGGCGCGGCGCGTCCCGATCGCGGTGTTGCCGGTGATGGTCAGCGGCGTCCCCGACTGGTAGTGGACGATGCCGCTGATCTGCCAGCCGCCGAGCGTCGCGCCGAGCAGGCTGGTGTCGTTACGCAGGAACGGCACGTCCCAGGTCCACGTCTCGACGAGGATGTGCCGGCGGTCGAACGTGCTCGGCCCGTAGTTGTAGTTCTTGTCGAGATATCCCTCGGGGTTGTCGCCGTTGCCGCTCGCGTTGTCGTTGGCGTAGCCGAGCGTGTAGCTCTGCGTCCATTTCAGATCGCCGCGCCGTTTGGAGATGAAGGTCTGCAGCGCGTTGTACTGCGAGTCCGAGTCGGACAGGCGCATGTTGATGTTCGAGTAGCCCTTGAAGGGGCGGAGCGCGTTGGTCGCCGCGCGCTGCGCCGCGGGCAGCGCCGCGTTGGCCTGGAGCGCCTCGAACGACGGCTGGTTGATGTCGGGCTGCCGGATCAGCCGCTGCCCGGTGCTGCCGACGTAGCCGATCTCGCCGAAGAGGCCCCACGGCAGCTCGCGCTGCAGCGTGGCGCTGTACTGCCACGTCCGCGGCACCTTCAGGTTCGGATCGATCGAGTCGATGGTCGCGATCGGCGCCAGCGCGGCGACGGTTCCGCCCGACGGCGCCGACAGGTTGCCGTTCTGGTACTGCGCGCTCAGCGAGTAGGGCGGATTGTTGACCAGCGGGAAGTAGAGATTCCCCTCCGGCCGATCGTAGAAGAGACCGACGCCGGCGCGGATCGAGGTCCGCCCTTTGCCGTCGGGATTCCACGCGGCGCTCAGGCGCGGCGCGAGGTTCAGCGCCGAGTCGTAGAAGCCGCAGGGGGCCGTCGCCGGCACGGCGAGCACCGACGGGTCGCGGCCGTTCGGGACGCGATCGAGCTCTTCGTCGGGCACGCCGCCGCAGGGACGCACCATCCCGTTGAAGCGGTTGCCGCTGTTGGCGACGACGGTGCCGTTGTTCAGCACGGTGACCGCCTGCGCCGGGTCGTAGAGCGAGGGATCGAAGCTCGCCATGTTGTTCGCCTGCGTGTAGGTCGGGACGTGGTACTGCAGGCGGACGCCGTACTCGAGGCTCAGGTTGCGCGTCGCGCGCCAGGTGTCGCTGGCGAACGCCTCGTCCTGCCAGAAGCGGAAGAAGCCGATCGGATCCAGCTGCGCCTCGCTGTAGCTCGAGAAGTTGCCGAGCAGCGCGTCGGCGAAGGCGTTGCCGGTGGTGTTGGGATTACCGGCCGTCGCGAACGACAGGTTGCCGGCGTAGACCGAGCGGCCGTTCTGATCCTTGCGGTTGCGCACGACGATCGCGCCGAACTTCATCGTGTGCGTCCCCTTCAGCCAGCTCAGGGTGTCGTTGAACGCGATGTCGGTCGTCGGCGAGAGTAGCGACCCCGAGGCGCCGCTGAAGCTGGCGAAGCCGTTCACCGTCGTGTTGGGGATGCTGTTCTCGAAGCGGCCGCCGTCGAGGTAGAGCTGCGGATAGGCGAAGCCGTAGGTGTCGCGCATCCAGGTCTCGCCGACCGGCGGCACGCGCTGCCCGTTCCACGCGGCGTTGACCTTGGCCTCGTTCACCAGCGTCGACGAGATCGTCCACGCATGGCCGATCTGCCAGTTGCGCCCCGGCCGGTGCCGCTCGGTGGGCACCGTCGGGAGCTGCGAGTTGATGAAGGTGCCGGCGGGATCGACGAGGTCGTAGTTGTCGAAGAGCAGCCGCAGCGTGTAGCGCTCGCGGTTGCTGCGCTGCCAGTCCATGCGCACGACGTCCTGCCGGAAGTCGAACGGGTTGGGGTTCTGGAAGAGCGCGTTGTTCGAGATGGCGGCGTCGCGGTAGGAGACCGCCTGCTTGGCCATCGCCGCGTAGACCGCGCCGATGGCGCGGCCGTCGGCGGTGATCCGGTTCGGCGGAATGACGTTGCCGGGAAACGGCTGGCCGGTCTGCGGATCGCGGAGGACCGTCGTGATCGCGCTGAAGTCGCCGCCGATCATCGCGTTGGTCGGCAGCGTCCGGAACGTCGGCGTCGTGTCGCGGCGGATCTTCTTCCATTCCTGGCCGCCGAAGAAGAACAGCTTGCTCTTCACCGCGGGGCCGCCGAGGCTGTAGCCGTAGTCGTTGTAGCGCAGCTTCGGCTTGGGCGTGGCGGTCTGCTTGCTGAAGAAGTTGTTGGCGTCGAACTTGTCGTTGCGGCCGTACTCGAAGCCGCTGCCCTTGAACTCGTTGGTGCCGCTGCGGGTCACGACGTTGATCGAGGCGCCGGAGTTGCGGCCGTACTCGGAGGAGAAGTTCGACGTCTTCACCGACACCTGCTCGATGAAGTCGATGCCGACGTTGCTGATCTGGCTGTTGTTCGAGCCGGAGTCCATGTTGAACCCGCCGTCGACGGTGAGCAGGCTGGTGTTGGTGCGGCTGCCGTTGACCGAGGTGTTGATGCCGAGGCCGGTCATGATGTCGAGCGCGTTCAGGTCGAGCACCGGCGAGCCCGGCACCAGCGTCACCAGCTGCATGTAGTTGCGGCCGTTGAGCGCGAGGTTCTGCACCTGCTCGCGATCGACGACGCGCGAGACCTCGCCGGAGATGGTGTTGACGGTTTCTCCCTGCGCCGTCACCGTGACCGTCTCCGCCATCTGGCCCACTTCGAGCGCGAAGTTGGCGCCGACGCGGCCATCCGCGGTGAGCGTGATGCTGGTCCTGGCCAGCGACTTGAAGCCCTGCAGCTCCGCCTTCACGGTGTAGGTGCCGATCGGCAGGTCGACGAAGGCGTAGGTGCCGCTGCCGTCGGTCACCGCGGTCCGGCTCAGCCCGGTTTCCGCGCGAACGGCAGTGACCGTCACGCCGGGCAGGATCCCGCCCGAGGAATCGGTCACGGTGCCGGAGATGCGTCCGGTGATCGTCTGCGCGGCGGCGGCGCCGGCCGCGGCGATCCAGACAACGAGCGCGAGCGTCCTGATCATCTTCCTCCCCCCTGATCGCCGGCAGGATGCGGAGCCCGCCGGCGTGCAGCCGGTGAAGTACTACACTTTAGCGCTAAAGTAAATGGATTCAGGTCGAATCGCGACTCGCACGATCTGCCGCAGAGAGTTGAGGGCTGCGGCGCTGACGATTCGCCGCGCCGCGCTTCGCGCGGCCGCAGCCGCCGCACCGGCGAATCGTCATTGCGCAGCCGTCGATCCTCA
>Ga0207645_10002437_pt1 | contig 14636 bp, 13 predicted proteins | sample KBSM53metaG_FD_184331 | JGI IMG/M metagenome (GOLD analysis project Ga0207645, IMG submission 184331) | Miscanthus rhizosphere microbial communities from Kellogg Biological Station, Michigan, USA - KBS M5-3 metaG (SPAdes) (version 2) | ecosystem: Host-associated > Plants > Roots > Rhizosphere >...
GGTGAAGCGGAGCAGCCTGCCCGGGTGCGGCTTTGCTCGCGCAAGCGCTCGCATGCAAAGCAGACGTCGAAGTTCGGCTGCGGGCCGCAAGCAGACACCAAGTTGATACCGACGTTTTCATTCTTCTGGGCTCCGCGCCGCGGATCGCTGACATGATCTGTTCCTCGGTCGGATGCAATCACGATTCGACCTCCTCATTTGCTCGTTCGCCACGATGATGAAGCCGCCACTGTTCACAGCCGCTTGGGTGCCGTCGGGTCGCCGCCTGCTGTGCGCGGTGGTCGCCGGCCTGCTCGCCGGGCTGCTGGTCGTGGCGCCGGGCATCGCGGCCGCGGCCACAGCGAAAACATGGCCGGTGATCGGGCAGCAGGGTCTGGTGCGCTTCGTCATCGTGCCGGTCGATCAGGCGTCGGACCAGGACGCCTACGACAACCAGATCGCCAGCCTCTGCGAGCTGGGGCACACCTGCTTCCTCAATTTCTACACCAACACCAGCAGTATCACGCCCGCCGTTCCGCTGCCCGATGCGATCGCCAACGAAGCCACTGCGACCTTCCGCCGTTCGATGAAGAACGGCCTAGAGTTGTTCATGTGGAGCTGCCGGATGAAGATACCTTCCAAGGAGTGCTTCTGATCCCCGTGGTCCAATGCCCGTAGTCCATCAACCACAAGGCCTGCGATATCGATCGCGCGAAGGCCGAACCCAGGGCGGCGACGCTATGAATGCAATCAGATTGTTGGCCGCCGCGCTGATCGTGGCCGGCGTGCTCGGGCTGGTCTACGGCGGGTTCAGCTACACCAAGGACACGACCTTGGTCAAACTCGGCCCGATCGAGATCTCTTCCAAGGAAAAGCAGGCGGTCAACGTCCCGATGTGGGCCGGCATCGGCGCCATCGCGGTCGGCGGCCTGCTGCTGGTGCTGGGCGGCAAGCGGTAGCGCGCGCCAGCCGAGCCTGCCGCCTGTCGGCCTGCGGTGTTCGACTTGCGGCGGCCCGGCGGCTCACAGGTCGACCCTCAGCTCGGCCGAGAAGCTGCGCTGCGGATACGGGTGGAAGTTCCAGTATTTGTCGTTGTTGAGGTTGTCGATGCCGAACGCCACACTCCACTGCCGGTCGATGCGGAACAGCACGCGGGCGTCCAGCACCGCGAATTGGCTGACGCCCATGTAGGTGTCGCCGTTGACATCGGCGTTGTTCAGCGTGCGGTACTGGCGGCCGCTGTAGCGCGCACCGAGCGTGCCCGTCCACCGGTCGTCGAAGCGGTAGCTCGCCAGCGCCGTTGCCCGCCAGCGCGGGATGTTGGGCTGCCATTGGCCGATCGTGTCGCCCGGGACGACGACGAAGCCGACGTTCTCCCTGATCTTCGAATCGGTGTAGGTGACGCTGGCGCTCAGCGCCAGCCCCCGGGCCAACCAGTCCTTGCTGGACACGGCGGCCTCGAGGCCGGTCGTCGCGATCCGGCCGATGTTCTGCACCCGGGTGACGTTGCGGTTCGCGCCGGCGTCGAAGGTCGTCTGCGCATACAGCGCATCGCGCGTGTGCTCCGCGAAGGCGGTCAGGCGCGCCGTGCCCAGGCCGAGGTCGCGTTCGGCACTCAGCTCCATCGTCCATGATTTCTCGGGCCGCAGATCGGGATCGTTGATGTACTGCGAGTCGGTCGACGATGTCGCCCCATAGAGCTCTGCGACGGTGGGCATGCGCACCGCACGTCCGAGCGATGCCTTCAGCACCGTCTCGGGCAGCGCCTGCCACGACAGCGCGGCCTTCGGCGAGACGTGCGTTTCGCCCCTCCCGGGGTAGGTCTGTGAATTCGTCGCCGAGAAGTCGGTCCGGCCCTTGCTCGCCTCCCAGCGCTCCGCGCGCGCGCCGAGCACCGCCTTCCAGTCGGCAGCGAACGGCCAGACATCCTGCGCCCAGAGGCTTTGCAGCTGCGTCTCGCCGGCCACCTGGCTCGCCAGCGCGCCGGCGGCGTCGGCGAGGTAGTTGCCAGCGACCGCCGAGCTGAGGTAGCGCAACCGATAGCGCTCCTGCTGGAAGCCGAAGTCGACGGCCTGCCCTGTTGGCGCGCCGGCTGGCCGCCAGGTGCCTTTGAGCGCGAGCGTGTTCCAGCCGGTGCCGCTGCCATCGGCCAGCGTCCCCGGCCCGCCGGTCTGAGCGCCCGGCTGCGCATTGTCCGCGGCGTTCTGGCGCTTGTCGTCGCGCCGGTAGTTGTAAAGGCTGGCCGCGATCTCCCAGTCGAACACGCCACCGCTGTGGCTCTTCACCGACAGACCGTGCATCGCGTGCAGCAGGTGTTCGCGGGTCAGCGCGAAGTCACCGCCGGCCAGGGCCAGTTTGTCGCTGTAGGCGCTGCCATTGATGTTGATCGGCCCGCTGGTGACGGTCTGGCCACCGGCGTCGCGCAGATAGGATTCGGAGCGACCCGACGCATCGTTGCGCCACAGGCCGAGCACATAGCTGGCCCGCACGGTCGGGCCGATGTCGTAGGCCAGCTTGATCTTCAGGTGATCCTGCACCGTGTTGTATTGCGTGCCGGCCCCGAGCACGACCCAGGGCTTGCCGGCGTTGTTCGCACCGGGCGCAGCCCCGCTGACGGCCGTGCCCGCCGTGCCAGCCGACCCGGCGCTGACGAGCCGGGTCGCGAAGCTCAGCGGCTGGCCCTCGCTGTCGGTGCGGTTGAGGTTGATCCACCAGGCCCAGTCACCGGCCCGGTTGCCGAGCGAGGCACTCGCCTGCCAGCTGCGGTAGGTGGCGTGCGTGTTGTAGAGCTCGAAGGGCTGCAAAACATAGCCGACCTTGGCGTGCGCCTCGAAGCGGGTCGGCATCCGGGTCCCGAAATCGACCACGGCCCCGACCGAGTTGCCCGGGTAGGCCGCCGAGAACGGCCCGTACATCACGTCGACGCGGTCGATCTCTTCGGGCGTCACCAGGCCCCAGCGCGGCGGGAACGACAGGCCGCCGACCCCGTTGCCGAGGAAGTTCGACAGCAGGATGCCGTCGGCGTAGACCGCCGAGCGCGCGCTGTTGCCGGTGCCCGAGGCGCGGCTCGACAGCACCGCGTGGTTGTAGTCGCCGATGTAGCGCTTGCGCACCAGCAGGCTCGGGAAGTAGCGCAGCGCGTCTTCGCTGTCGGTGGCGTTCACCGTCTCCTCGATCTGGTCGCGCGTGGCGCTCTCCATCGTGGTCGGGATCTGCGAGGGCAGCGAGCTCGGGCGCGAGCCCCCTTCGACGATCACGACGCCGAGCGACTTGACGTTCGCCTCGGCCGGCGGCGCGTCGCCGGGTGCCGACTGCGCCAGGACGGCGATCGGCCAGACCAGCGCGAGGCCGGCCAGCGCGTGGAGCTTCTTCATGGTGGATCTGCAGCGATGGGCCGCGGCCGGCCGCGCGTCAAGCGCGGCCCGGTGCGGCCTCGAGGGACAAGCGGCGTCCCGGCGGTGTTTCGTGGGGCGACGGTCCGCGTCTGTCAACGCACCGTCCCGAAACCGCAGGCACGCCCCGACGGGCGGCTCAGCTCCGGATCGGTGGCGCGCGCGGCTGCGCGCTCGACCATACGCTGAGCGTGTCGTCGGCGTGCAGGAATGCCGGCGGGTCGAGTTCGCCCAGCAGCATCGGTTGGGGCAGCGCCGCCGGGCTCGGCGGCACCAGTAAAGCGTCGGCGTGCAGGCTGCAGTACGGGCAGTGATCGAGCAGGTGGGCCATGCCGGGCAGCGGCCGCTCGCCCGTCGTGCCGTGGTCGAGCGCCACCGGCGCGGCGCCGGCGCTCGAGCAGATGACCGTCCACGGGGCTGCGCCGGGCATGCCCATCGCGAGCGAGAACGCGGGCGCGAGCGACGCCATCAGGACGGCCAGGGTGGCGATCCAGGTGATGACGAGGCGTCGTGCGGCGCGCATGCGCGGGATTCTAGGTGCGCACGCCGGGCGAACCGCGTGGCCCCGCCGCGCGACTTCAGAACGCTTTGCGCAAGGTCAAGCGCAGCGTACGCGGTTCAGCCGGATGCATGTGGCGATCCGCGACCGGCGCCGCTTCGCCGGGCAAGCGCGAAGCGTAGAAGTATTCGATGTCGTTGACCCTGCGGTCGAACAGGTTGAACACGTCGAGGGTCAGCTCGGTGCCCGGCCCGAACCTGCGGCCGACGCGAAGGTTCGTCGTCAGCGACGACCTCGAGCGCTCGCTGTCGTCCTCGGTCAGCGCGCCGGCGCCGAGGTAGCGCCATTGCAGGCTGGCCGACCACGGGCCGAGGTCGTGCACGCTGAACGCGACCGACGCCACCTTGTCGACCGCGTTCGGAATGCGGTTGCCAGTTGCGGCCGCATCAGAGAAGCGCGCGTGCGTCCAGGCCAGGTCGGCATCGATCAGCAGCCAGGGCAGCGGGATGGCGCGGTTGTTCCACTCGATGCCGCGGCGCGTGCTCGGGCGGCTCGCCTCGGTGGCCCCCGCGTCGCCGACGTAGACCAGCTCGGAGTCGAAGTCGAGCGTCCACAGCGCCAGCGAGCTCTGCAGGCCCGGGATCCATTCGGTGCGCGCACCCAACTCGAACCCGCGTGCGGCCACGACGCCGGGCACCTTGTCGATCGGGTCGCCGGTCTTCGGGTCGACCGTGGCGGTCGTGCCGCGCGCGTCGTTGCTGTGGAAGCCGCGACCCGCGTTGACGAAGAACTCGGTGCTGCGCCACGGGCCGAAGATCAGCGACAACTTGGGCGAGAGCAGTTGGGCCGACGTGGCGCCGGAGTTGGCGGCGTTGCTCAGGCTGTCGACCTTGAAGCGGGCCTGGTCAGTGCGCGCGCCGACGATGCTGCGCAGCCAAGAGGTCAGCTCGATCGCGGTCTGGCCGTAGAGGCCCAGCATGGTCTCCTGCACCTTGTCGTCGCGCGTCGTGCCCGTGACCCGGCGCGCGACGGTGTCGAACAGGCCGACGTGAACGCGGTCGTGCCGCAGCTGCACGCCGAACTCGCTGCGCGCCGCCAGGCTGCCGAGTCGGTGATCGAAACCGTGGGCGGCGCTGATGCCGTAGACCGCGCGCTGGTCCTGTTGCGCGAATTGGTCGCCCTGGGCCGGGCGTTCGAGCGCGTAAGTGAAGTCCGAGAACAGCTGCAGCCGGTAGCCGATGGCATATGCGGCGAGCGTGGTCGAGCCGGTGTCGGTGTGGCGGTGCCACTCGCCGGACAGGCTGGTCCGCTGCGTCGTGCCGCCGTCCGTCGGGTCGAGGCTGTCGAAGCGGCCGAAGGGCTGGCCATCGAGCGTGCCGGCATCGATCAGGCGCTGCGGGATCTGGTCGGTCGCGTCCCAGCGCGCGCCGTAGGCCATCAGGCTCGCATGCCAGCCTTCGGCGCGCGCGCCGCCGGCGAGGCGCAGCACGGCGTTGGCCTTGCGCAGATGCTCCGGGACCGTCCACGGCCCGTCGTTGTGCTGCAGCTCGATCGCACCGAGCAGCGCAAGGCCGTCGCCAACGTTCGCGGAGCCGCCGCCGACCACGCGCTGATAGCGCCGCTGGCTGAGCGTCAGCGCGGCGAACGGCGCGTCGAGCGTCGTGCGGTAGACGATGTCGGCGGACCCCGCGGCCGAAAAGTCGCCGTTCTGCGCGAAGTACGGGCCCTTGCGGTACGCGATGCGGTCGACCAGTTCGGGGATCAGGAAGTTGAGGTCCGAGTAGCCCTGGCCGTGACCGTGCGTCGGCATGTTGACCGGCACGCCGTCGACCGAGGTGGCGAAGTCGGTGCCGTGGTCGAGGTTGAAGCCGCGCAGGAAGTACTGGTTGGCCTTGCCGTCGCCGGAGTGCTGCGTGACGATGACGCCTGGCACGAACTCCAGCACCTCGCCCGGCCGCAGTGCCGGGCGGCTCTTCAGCAGCTCGGCGCGGATCGTCCCCTGCGAGGCCGCGTCCGACGTGCCGATGGCGTTGTCGTAGTGGCGGCCGCTGACCTCGACGCGGTCGAGTTGCCCCACGGCCACCGCGAGCGGGGCGGCGGCGGCCTCGTCGGCCGTCTGGCCCAGGGCCGCGCCGGCGACGAGTGCCAGCGTGGCGGCGAGCGACAGGGTGCTCGGCCGGTGGTGTCTGCGAAGGATCATGGACCGCAATGCTGCCTCCCGGCGTTGTCATGCGTATGACATCGCACCCGATCGTCTTACGCGGCTGCGCAAGGATCGGATGCAGCCGGGCTCAGCGCTGCGGTCCGGGCGCGGCGGGCGCCGGCCCGCGGCAGCACGCCATCACGAAGCTCAGCCCGACGAGCGCGATCACCGCCAGGCCGATCGCCAGCTCCTTGCCCTCGAGCCAGCCGTCGACCCGGCCGGAGGCCATCCGGCCGGCGCCGAGTGCGGCGACCAGCAGGCTGACACAGGCCACTGTCAACGTCATCGTCCGGGAAGCGACGACCGCGAGCCGGTCAGTTCGGTCGATCAGGCGCGCGATCCACCAGCCGTTCACGCCATCGGCCAGCAGCATGCCGAGCACGAACAGCAGCCCCAGCGTCAGCGCCTGCGCGACGCCGCCGAACCGCACGCCCATCACGGCGAACCACGCCGCCTGGCCCAGCGTGTCGAACGAGAACGCGAACAGGGCGCCGACGCCCACGACCACTGGCGCGCTCGAGCTCCGTTCGGCCCGGCCGAGCAGGCGCCCGACGAACTTGCCCCGCACGCCGATCAGCGGCACGGGGGTGTCGGGTGCAGCGCGCAGCACCGCGCGCAAGTTCATGCCGCCGAGCAACAGCAGAAAGGCGATCGAGATGCCCGCGCCGACCGGCTCGAACCACCCCGGCGGCGCCCCGTGCGCGCCGCTGGCGCCGGCCACCAGCGCAATTGAGACGACCACCGCGCCGTGGCCGAGCGAGAACAGCGCGCCGCAGCAGTGGGCGTGCGGCTGTCGCCGGCGCGAACTGACACGGGTCAGGCCGTCGATGGCGGCCAGATGATCGGCATCGAGGCCATGGCGCATGCCCAGCAGGAACACCAGGGCACACAGGGCGCTCCAATCGGCAGGAAGTGTGGGCATGGGAAGGGCGACGTTCGTAAGACGAATATACAGAACGTCATACAGGAATCGTGCCGCTGCCGGCCGGCCGCGGCGTTCCGCGCCCCGCGCAGCCCGGCTCAGCGCTGCGGCCGGGCGGCGCGGCGGCGTTTCGGCTGGCCCGGGTGCGCCGTGGCCGGCTCCAGGTGCGCGTGACCGTGCGCATGGTGCAGCGCCATCGGCACCAGATGAAGCTGGCCGTGGCTGACGCCGGGCTGCGCGATGACGGTTTCGGCGAACGCCCGCACGGCATCGGTCCGTCCACGCAGGATCACGGTCTCGATGCAATGGTCGTGGTCCAGATGCGCGTGCGTGGCCGACACCGTGAGTTCATGGTGGTCGTGCTGCAGATCGGTCAGCCGCGCCGCCAGCTTGCGCTGGTGGTGGTTGTAGACGTAGCTCAGCGTCGCGACGCACGGCGCGTCGGGGCGATCCCGCAGGCGAACGTTGCCGAGGTCCTGGCGCAGCAGGTCGCGAAACGCCTCGGAGCGGTTCTCGTAACCGCGTGAGCGCACCAGGGCCTCGAAGGCCTCGGCGAGCTCGTCGTCCAACGACATGGTCAATCGCTTCACGGTGAACGGGCTCGTCAGTGCAGAGGCCGGCAGTCTGCCATGGGCTTCACCGCCGCGCGGGCGTTCATGCCGCGCTGCGCGTCACTCCGGATTGACCGCCCGCAGGGGCGAGAAGCGCTCTTGCGGGGCGGTGATGAGCGGCAGCACTCGACTGGCCGTCAGCCACGAGATGCCGAACGCGACCAGGCCGGTCGCCTCGCCGTAGAAGGTCAGCCTCGGTAGCGCCGCGCTGAGGGTACCGCCGGAGAAACGATCGACGGCGAGCGCGGCGATCGAACAGAGGATCGCGGTGCCGCACAGGATGTAGATGGCCGAGCGCGCCCTGGCTTGCGGATAACCTTTGCTGCGGGCACGCCGATGGAACAGATAGCAGAAGTACGCCAGTATCAGAAACATCACGCTGGCTGAGGCGCCGTGGACGAACGGCACCATCGGCGGATGGATGTCGCAGGTGCACGGGAAGAGCGCAATCCCGAGGCCCGCGAAGGACGCGCACTTGCTCAGGACCATCTCGCGCCTCGAAAGGCCGTTGTACGCGAGCAAGAGCGCGGAGATCGCGAACAGGAAGCCGATGAAGATGCTCTGTGACCATCCGCCTTCGTAGTAAGACGCGCTGATCGAAGCGATGGGCGTCTTCGCGAACAGGTCGGTCAACGTGGCCAGGCTCAGTGCCACGACGCCGACGACCAACTTGATGGTTCGGTGGTCAACCTCGGGGCGAGCGGGGGACGCGAGCATGGATGGGCCCTCCAGGATGAAACGCCAGCTTAGTGCGGTCGAGAGGAATGCTCGTCCGTCAAATGGGGGAACCTTGTCTGGCGCGCCGTCGGTCGCATCGACCGAGTGAGCGAATGCCAGAGCGGCGATAGGAGCAGGACGGTGGGGCGCTCTGTGGAGCGAAGTAAAGGAGGAGGCGTCGGCCGCAGGCCGGCGCCGGGGGACATGAGAGGAGCAGAGCGCCCCGGCGGCCTGCTCGCGCTCCGGCCTCGATTGGAAACGAACGGCCGCGATGGGGCCGAGAGCCGCCACACCTCGCAACTCAGCTCGGCTGAGCGTAGGGCCCCGACGTCATGGTGGACGGTGCGCCGGCCGATGCCCGAGCCGCAGTGACGCTTGGCGCGCCGCAGCGAGCAATTCGCGCGCCGCAGCGCCGTCCAAGCGGCTGTCGAACGAGGCCGAAGGGCCGATCAACGTGAGTGCCAGCACGATCCGGCCCTGGTGGTCGAAGACCGGTGCCGACAGCGCGCTGACACCGGCCACCACCCCGCCCTCCGATCGGCTCAGCTCGTCGCGGCGCACCTCGTTCAGCCCGGCGGCGAAGGCTCGCCATGTCGGCAGCGCCGCGCCCTTGGCCTCCTTGCGCTCGGCGTCGTAGACCTCTCGCACCGCCTCGGCGGGCAGGTACGCGGCGAACAGGCGCCCGGAGGCCGTGCCCGCCATCGAGAACACCGTGCCGTGGCGCATGTTGACGTGCACCGCGGCCGGCGACTCCTCGAGCAGCACGATGGTCGGCCCCCGGTTGCCCCAGACGGCGATGGCCGCGGTATGCCCGGTGCACAGCGCGAGCTCGGGCAGCAGCGGCGCCGCCACGCGCACCGGGTCCGACTGCTGCAGGCTCATCAGGCCGAGCTGGAGCGCGAGCGGCCCGAGACCGTAGCGGCCCGAGAGCTGATCCTGCTCGACCAGGCCGATCTTGCCGAAGCTCACCAGGTAGGGGTGGGCCTTGGCCGGCGCCATGCCGGCTTCGCGCGCGAGATCCTTCAGGGCCAGCGGCCGGCCCTGGTGCGCGAGCGCCCGCAGCAGTTGGCCGCCGACTTCAACGCTCTGGATACCCCGTTGTGCGCCCTCGCTGCGCCGCGGGCCCGCGCTGCGCAACCCGCTGTCGAGCGGCCGCACGTCATCGAAGTCGTTAGACATAGGCGAATCTGTTTGCTATAGTTTTGAGGAGATTCAACATTAGCGAACAATTTCTGTTCTGGCAAATCGGATCCATCCCCCACAGGAGACACCCCATGCGCAAGGCCTTCGCGAGCCAAGCCGACCTCGAAGAGAAGAAGGTCAGCTTCATCAAGCTGTCCGACAACGCCTATGCCTACACGGCCGAAGGCGACCCGAACACCGGCGTGATCGTCGGCGACGACGCGGTGATGGTGCTCGACACGCAGGCCACGCCGGCGATGGCCGAAGACGTGATCCGGCGCATCCGCGAGGTCACCGACAAGCCGATCAAGTACGTGCTGCTGACCCACTACCACGCGGTGCGCGTGCTCGGCGCCTCGGCCTACCGGCCGCAGCAGATCATCGCCAGCCAGGACACCCGCGACCTGATCGTCGAGCGCGGCGAGCAAGACAAGGCCAGCGAGATCGGCCGCTTTCCGCGCCTGTTCCGCGACGTCGAGAGCGTGCCGGCGGGGCTCACCTGGCCGACCCTCACCTTCACCGGCAAGATGACCTTGTGGCTGGGCAAGCTCGAGGTGCAGCTGCTGCAGCTCGGCCGCGGCCACACCAAGGGCGACACGGTGGCCTGGCTGCCGCAGCAGAAGATCCTGTTCAGCGGCGACCTGGTCGAATTCGACGCCACGCCCTACGCGGGCGACGCCTACTTCCGCGACTGGCCGCAGACGCTGGACAACATCGCCGCACTGGGCCCCGAGAAGCTCGTGCCCGGCCGCGGTGCGGCGCTGGTCACGCCCGAGCAGGTGCGGGCCGGCCTGGCCGGCACGCGCAACTTCATCGCCGACGTGCACGCCAGCGTCGAGGCGGGCGTGAAGGCCGGCAAGAACCTGAACGCCGTCTACAAGGACACCTTCGCGGCCCTGAAGCCGAAGTACGGCCACTGGGTGATCTTCGACCACTGCATGCCGTTCGACGTGACGCGCTGCTACGACGAAGTGACGCAGCACCCCGATCCGCGCATCTGGACTGCCGAACGCGACCAGCAGATGTGGGAGACCCTCGAAGGTTGAGGCGGGACCGCCGAGCGATGATGGAGACACGACCCATGCCCCACGGATCTGCCGCGGCCGTCGATTACCAGAAGACCGTCTTTCCCTACCGACGCAGCCCCGACCAGGACACCGCGGGTCCGGCACGTCATCCGGTGGTGGTGGTCGGCGCCGGCCCGGTCGGGCTGGCGCTGGCGATCGACCTCGCGTTGCAGCAGGTGCCGGTCGTGCTGCTCGACAACGACGACCGGCTGTCCAGCGGCTCGCGCGCCATCTGCTTCGCCAAGCGCACGCTGGAAATCTTCGACCGCCTGGGCTGCGGTGAAGCGATGATGGCCAAGGGTGTGTCGTGGAACCTGGGCAAGGTGTTCTTCCGCGACGAGCAGCTCTACCAGTTCAACCTGCAGCCGGAGAGCGGCCACGAACGCCCGGCCTTCATCAATCTGCAGCAGTACTACGTCGAGGGTTTCCTGGCCGAGCGCGCGGCCCAGCTGCCCCTGATCGACCTGCGCTGGAAGAACGCGGTCACCGCGATCGAGCAGCATGCCGACCATGCGGTGCTGACCGTCGACACGCCCGACGGCCCGTACCGGCTGTCGGCCGCGCACGTGGCCGCCTGCGACGGCTCGAAGTCGGCACTGCGCCGCCTGCTCGGCCAGGAGAGCCACGGCCGCAGTTTCCGCGACCGGTTCCTGATCGCCGACGTGAAGATGAAGGCCGACTTCCCGAGCGAGCGCTGGTTCTGGTTCGATCCGCCCTTCCATCCGAACCAGAGCGTGCTGCTGCACAAGCAGCCCGACGATGTCTGGCGCATCGACTTCCAGCTCGGCTGGGACGCCGACCCCGAGGTCGAGAAGCGGCCCGAGAACATCGTGCCGCGGGTTCGCACGATGCTCGCGCACACCGCGATGAAGGATGCCGAGTTCGAGCTCGAGTGGGCCAGCGTCTACACCTTCGCCTGCCTGCGCATGGACTCGTTCCGCCACGGCCGCGTGCTGTTCGCGGGCGACTCGGCCCATGGCGTGTCGCCGTTCGGCGCGCGCGGCGCCAACTCCGGCGTGCAGGACGCCGAGAACCTGGCCTGGAAGCTGGCTTCGGTGTTCCACGGCCGCGCCGGCGATGCGCTGCTTGCCAGCTACGGCCCGGAACGCGAAGCCGCGGCCGACGAGAACATCCGCAACTCGACGCGCGCCACCGACTTCATCACGCCCAAGAGCGAGGTCAGCCGCTTGTTCCGCGATGCCACGCTGGAGCTGGCCAAGGATCACGCGTTCGCGCGCACCCTCGTCAACAGCGGGCGCCTGTCGGTGCCGGCCACCTTGCACGGCTCCGCGCTCAACACGCCCGACCTCGATCACTTCGAAGGGCGCTTGGTGCCCGGTGCGCCGTGCGCCGATGCCCCGATCGTCGTCGTCGACGGCCGGCCGGCCTGGCTGCTGCGCCAGCTGCCCTCGGGAAGCTTCAGCGCGCTGCTGTTCGACGGCCCCGGCACGGCCGCCACCGCGGCGATGCTGCAGGACGCCGCGGGCGACATCGCGCCGCTGCAGGTGCTGCGCGTGGTCACGCTCGGTGCGCCCGGCGTGCCCGCACTGCCCGGCGTGCGCGATCTCGTCGACGCCGAGGGCCTGCTGACGCAGCGCTTCGACGGCGCCCCGGGGACGCTGGTCCTGCTGCGGCCCGACCAGCATGTCTGCGCACGCTGGCGGGCGCCGGCCGCCGCCGCCGTCAAGGCGGCGCTGAAGCGCGCCCTGGCGCTGCACTGAGGAGTCACGATGACGCTGATCACGCAACCCCACTTCGAGGCCGCCGACGACTTCTACGAGGCCCTGATCGATGCCCACCGCGACCTGCCGGCCGACCAGAGCCACGCGCTGAACGCCAAGCTGGTGCTGCTGCTCGCCAACCACGTCGGCGACACCCAGACCCTGCACGAGGCGCTGGCCGCGGCTCGTGCCAGCACGCTGAAGACGAATGCCGCCACCGCAGCCTGAACGACGCACACCGCCATGAACCGCGACCATCCGCTTCCCCTCACCGGCTTCGGCAACGAGTTCGCCAGCGAGGCCGTGCCCGGCGCGCTGCCGCAGGGCCGCAACAGCCCGCAGCGTGCCCCGCTGGGCCTGTATGCCGAGCTGATCTCGGGCACGGCATTCACCGCGCCGCGGGCGGCGAACCGCCGCACCTGGATGTACCGGCGCCGACCCGCCGTCGTCACCGGCGCCTTCCGCCCGTACGAACAGCGCGACTGGACCAGCGGCGCCGCGGGCGGCATCGTGACGCCGCCGGACCCGCTGCGCTGGAGCCCCTTCCCGCTGCCCGACGCGCCAACCGACTTCGTCGACGGCCTGCACACCGTGGTCGCCAACGGCGACCCGGAAGCGCAGACCGGCATGGCGGCGCTGGTCTACACCGCGAACCGCTCGATGCAGCAACGTGCGCTCGTCAACGCCGATGCCGAGATGCTGCTCGTGCCCCAGCAGGGGAGGCTGGTCGTGCGCACCGAGCTCGGCGTGCTCGAGGCGCGCCCGGGCGAGATCGTGCTGCTGCCGCGCGGCATGGCGTTCAGCGTCGCGCTGCCCGACGGCGCCTCGCGCGGCTATGTCTGCGAGAACTACGGCGCCCACTTCCGCCTGCCCGAGCTCGGCCCAATCGGCAGCAACGGCCTGGCCAATGCGCGCGACTTCATCGCGCCGCACGCGGCTTACGAGGACGGCGCGGCCGAGGTCGATTTCGAGATCGTCAAGAAGTACGGCGGGCGGCTGTGGCGCAACACGCAGCAAGGCACGCCCTTCAATGTCGTGGCCTGGCACGGCAACCTGGCGCCGCTGACCTACGACACCGCGAACTTCATGACGATCGGTTCGATCAGCTTCGACCACCCCGACCCGAGCATCTTCACCGTGCTCACCAGCCCGAGCGACACGCCGGGCACCGCGAACTGCGACTTCGTGATCTTCCCGCCGCGCTGGATGGTCGCCGAAGAGACCTTCCGCCCGCCCTGGTACCACCGCAACCTGATGAGCGAGTTCATGGGGCTGGTGCATGGCCAGTACGACGCCAAGCCTGAAGGCTTCATGCCCGGCGGCGCCAGCCTGCACAACTGCTTCGTGCCGCACGGCCCCGACGCCGAGGCGTTCGACAAGGCGAGCCGCAGCGCACTGACGCCGCACAAGCTGGACAACACGCTGGCCTTCATGTTTGAGAGCCGGCTGCGCTTCGTGCCGACGGCCTACGCGATGAACGGCGGCGCGCTCGATGCCGCGTATGCCGACTGCTGGCAGCCGCTGCGCGACCAGTTCGAGGCGGGCGCGTGATGAGCGAAACAGACCACACCCACAACCCGGCGCTGCAAAGCTGGGTCGAATCGGCGAATGCAGCCGATGCGGAGTTCCCGATCCAGAACCTGCCGTTCGGACGCTTTCGCAACGCCGCGGATGCCCCCTGGCGCATCGGCATCGCGATCGGCGACCAGGTACTCGACCTGCAGCGCGCCGGCCTGATCACCCACGCCGACATGAACGGGCTGATGGCGCTCGCGCCGCCGCAGCGCCGCGCGCTGCGCAGCGCGATCTCGCAAGGCCTTGCGCGCAGCAGCGATCGGCAGGCCGCGTGGCAAGCGGCGCTGCTGCCGATGGCTGGCGTGCAGCTGGGCCTGCCCTGCCACATCGGCGACTACACCGACTTCTATGTCGGCATCCATCACGCGACCGCCGTGGGCAAGCTGTTCCGCCCCGACAACCCGCTGCTGCCGAACTACAAGTGGGTGCCGATCGGCTACCACGGCCGCGCCTCGACGATCCAGGCCAGCGGCCATGCCTTCGCGCGCCCCTCGGCGCAGCTGAAGGGGCCGCAGGACGACGCCCCGCGCCTGGCGCCGACGCAGCGGCTCGACTACGAGCTGGAGCTGGGTTTGTTCATCGGCCGCCCGAATGCGCAAGGCACGCCGATCACGATCGACGAGGCCGAGGACCACGTCTTCGGCGTGGCCGCAGTTGGCCGCGGCTGCAATCCAGGGGCGCCGCATCGAGATTCCCGTGGCCTATGGCGGCGAGGCGGGCCCGGATCTCGCCGACGTTGCCGCGCACACCGGTCTCACACCGACCGAG
>Ga0207645_10002438_pt1 | contig 14635 bp, 12 predicted proteins | sample KBSM53metaG_FD_184331 | JGI IMG/M metagenome (GOLD analysis project Ga0207645, IMG submission 184331) | Miscanthus rhizosphere microbial communities from Kellogg Biological Station, Michigan, USA - KBS M5-3 metaG (SPAdes) (version 2) | ecosystem: Host-associated > Plants > Roots > Rhizosphere >...
CAGCGCAGGCAATCCTTGATCGAGTCCGAGATTTTGCCGACTTCCGACTGCTCGAGGATCAGGCTTTCCAGGCCGAGCAGGCTGAAGCTCGGCGTGTACGCATTGGTCAGGTTCGCGCCGACCAGCAGCTTGCCCTTGTTGAAGCGGCCGTGCGGATCGACCTTTTCCTTGTACGCGCGGATGCTCTCGATGTGGCCGGGGTCGAGAAACTCGAATTTGGTGATGCCGATGCCGTGCTCGCCGGAAATCACGCCGTCGAGCGAGCGCGCGAGCCGCATGATGCGCGCGACGGTTTCGGCCGCTTCGTGCAGCATTTCGTAGTTGTCCGAATTGACCGGTATGTTCGTGTGCACGTTGCCGTCGCCGGCGTGCATGTGCAGTGCGATGAACAGGCGGCCGCGCAAAATGTTTTTGTGAATCGCGTCGCACTGCTCGCGGACCTTCTGGAAATGCAGCCCGCTGAAAATGTCCGCGAGCGGCGCGCGCACTTCGGTCTTCCACGACACGCGTATCGTGTGGTCCTGCAGCGCCTTGCCTATCGTGGCCGGCGGCGTCCCGTGCGCCTCCACCTTGACACCCGCCGGCAGCGCCGCAAAGGGCGCGTCGAGATTGTCGGCGAGCCACTGCCAGCGCACGCGCGTTTCGGCGAGCAGCGCGCATGCGCGCTCGACGCGGTCGCCAATCAGCTCCGTCGGCGCCACCGCAACTTCGCCCTGTTGCAGCGGCAGATCGCCGCACACGAAATCCGACAGCGCGGCGAGCAGCTTCAGCTTGTTGCTGATTGAGAGCTCGATGTTGAAGCGCTCGATGCCGCCGGAGTAATCGCCGAGGCGGTCGAGCGGGATCACGACGTCCTCGTTGATCTTGAACGCGTTGGTGTGCTTGGAGATCGCGGCGGTGCGCGCGCGGTCGAGCCAGAATTTCTTGCGCGCTTCGCTGCTGACTGCGATGAAGCCCTCGCCCGAGCGCGCGTTGGCGATGCGCACGACGTGCGAGGCCGCGGCTGCCACCGCGTTCTCGTCGTCGCCGACGATGTCGCCGAGCAGGATCATTTTCGGCCGGCCCGCGCGCTTGGCCTTGGTTGCATAGCCGACGGCGTGCACGTAGCGCTCGTCGAGGTGCTCGAGCCCCGCGAGCGTGGCGTGCGGATTCGACTTGATGTAATCGACGATCTCGACGATGGCCGGCACCGCCTCGCCGACCTGACCGAAAAATTCGAGGCACACGGTGCGGATGTGCGGCGGCATTTTGTGCAGAACAAAAGTCGCCTCGGTGATGATGCCGTCGCAGCCTTCTTTTTGCACGCCCGGCAGACCGGCCAGGTATTTGTCGGTCACGTCCTTGCCGAGGCCGAGCTTGCGGAAACTGCCGCCCGGGATTTCCATGATTTCTTCGGACACGCGGGTTTTGCCGTCGATCGCGTAGCGCGTGACGCGAAAGCGCGCGAGCGCGATGTCGTGAATTTTGCCGAGGTTGTGGTCGAGGCGCTCGACTTCCATCCACTCGGCGTCCGGCGTGACCATGCGCCAGCTCGCGAGGTTGTCGAGCGCGGTTCCCCACAGCACCGCTTTCTTGCCGCCGGCGTTCATCGCGACATTGCCGCCGATGCACGACGCGTCGGCGGAAGTCGGGTCGCAGGCGAAAACCAGGCCCTGCGCTTCGGCAGCTTCCATCGCGCGCTTGGTGACGACGCCCGCGCCGCAGCGGACCAGCGTGACCGGCTTCGCGACGCCAGGCAGTGCCGCGTCGCTGATCAATTCCCACGCGTCGAGCTTTTCGGTATTGATCACCGCCGAAAGCTTCGTCAACGGAATCGCGCCGCCCGTATAGCCGGTACCGCCGCCGCGCGGAATGATCGTAAGCCCAAGCTCGATGCACGCCGCGACGATGCCGGCGATTTCTTCCTGCGTGTCCGGGTTGATGACGACGAACGGATATTCGACGCGCCAGTCGGTTGCGTCAGTCACGTGCGAAACGCGCGCGAGCCCGTCGAACTGGACGTTGTCGCGGCGCGTAAGCCGCGCCATCCGGTTGACGACCTTGCGTCTTAACGCGAGCACCTCGTCGAATTCCTGCTCGAATGCATCGACCGCCGCGTGCGCGGCCGTTAAGAGAGTCGTCACCTGATCGACCGGATTCTGCCGCCGCACTTCGATTTCGTGCAGCCGGTGGCGCAGCGCCGCGACGAGCAGCGCACGGCGCTTGCGATTGCCGAGCAGATCGTCTTGCAGATAGGGATTGCGCGTAATCACCCAGATGTCGCCGAGCACTTCGTACAGCATGCGCGCCGAACGGCCGGTGCGGCGCTGGCCGCGCAACTCGTTGAGCACTTCCCACATCGCGGGGCCGAGCAGGCGAATCACGATCTCGCGGTCGGAGAACGACGTGTAGTTATACGGGATTTCCCGCAGGCGGGCGGTCATAAGCGTAGACGGTGCGGAAAATAAGTCATTTTAGGGCAATGCAACGGCTGCGTAGAGGTTATGCACGATCACAACAACTATGCAATGACAGCGGCGATCGTCAGGTAGCGCGCAAATTTGCCGATCGTCATGAACAATGTGCTTAACCATGGATTGATGCGCAGCCACCCCGCTGCAACGCACAGCGGATCGCCGAGAAATGGAACCCACGCGGCGAGCAGCACTGGGCTGCCATATGATTGAACCCATTTGAGGCCTTTAAGTTCCGCGTGCTGCGGAATGACCCGGCCAATCAGGTATGAGGACATGCCGCCGAGCGTATTGCCCACGGTGGCGACCGCCAAGGCCGGCCAGTATAGATGCGGCTTAGCATTAAGAATGCCGGCGAAGACGAATTCCGAGCCACCGGGCAGCAGTGTTGCGGCTAGAAAGCTGCTCGCAAACAACGCCCATAGGCTCACCGGGTCATCCATGGACGCTATTGTTGCACGCTGAAGATGAGTCCAGCGCGTTTGACGCCCGTTAAGGCAATCGCTGATAATTCACGCCGCATTGGCGCGCACGCGCGCCGCGCAGCCACTTCCCGCGTACTCCGCACGAAACGTTCCGCGAGCGCGACTATCACGCGCGGTGGCCTATTTTTTGAAATTCCCGCCCAGAAAGGCAAGCCATGAAATACGTGATCGATTTCCCCGCCGCGACGACGTTGCCGGTCTTGGAGAGTAACGCCGAGTTCCCGGTCGGCCGCATTTACTGCGTCGGCCGCAATTATGCTGAGCACGCGCGCGAGATGGGCCACGATCCGGACCGCGAACCGCCGTTCTTTTTCATGAAGCCGGCTAATGCGATCGTGCCGAACAATGCGACGATCCCTTATCCGCAGGCGACCAAGGATCTGCACCACGAAATCGAGCTTGTCGTCGCGCTGGGCAAAGGCGGCGCGAACATTCCGGTCGACAAGGCGCTCGACCACGTCTGGGGGTACGGCGTCGGCCTCGACATGACGCGGCGTGATCTGCAGGGCGAAGCGAAAAAAATGGGCCGGCCGTGGGAGATGGGCAAGGCTTTCGACAATTCCGCGCCGTGCACCGCGCTGGTGCCGGCGGCGAAAAGCGGGCATCCGGCGAAAGGCGCGATCTGGCTCAAGGTCAACGGCGCGGTCAAACAGAAGGGCGATTTGTCCGAGCTCATCTGGAACATTCCCGAAACGATTGCGTATTTGTCAGGACTGGTGACGCTGCAACCCGGCGACCTGATTTATTCCGGCACACCTGCGGGCGTAGGGCCGGTCAAGGCGGGCGACAAGCTCGAAGGCCACGTCGACGGCTTCGCGGACCTCACGATCACCTACGCCAAATAACTCAGCGCGAGCGAAAGGACGACATGCAGTTACGCAAACTCGGCGCGCATGGCCCGCAGGTTTCCGCGCAGGGACTGGGTTGCATGGGCATGTCCATCAGTTACGGCGAACCTGACGACGCCGAGTCCATTGCGACGATCCAGCGCGCGCTCGATTTGGGCGTCAATCTGATCGTTACGTCCGATGCCTATGGCGCCGGCGTCAATGAAAATCTGGTCGGCCGCGCGCTGCAGGGACGGCGTGACCGCGCGTTGATTGCGACCAAGTTCGGCAATCTCGGTCTCGCCGGCGGCAATCCCACGGGTTTGTCCGGCGGACATCCCGATTACGTGCCGCAGACCTGCGAAAAATCGCTCAAGTGCCTGGGCGTCGACGTGATCGACATTTACGGCCTGCATCGTGTCGATCCGGCAGTGCCGATCGAAGATACGGTCGGCGCCATGAAAAAGCTCGTCGAGCAGGGCAAAGTGCGCTACCTCGCGTTGTCCGAAGCGGGACCGCAGACGATCCGCCGCGCGCACCAGGTGCATCCGATCGCCACGGTGGAAACCGAATATTCGCTGTGGAGCCGCGACGTCGAGAATGATGTGCTCCCGGCGTGCCGCGAGTTGGGGATCGCCTTCATGGCCTACGCGCCCCTGGGGCGCGGATTTCTCACGGCGACGATGAAGACGCTCGATGCGCTGTTGCCTAAGGACCGTCGCCGCGAGCATCCGCGCTTCAATTCGGACAACATCAAGCGCAATGCCGAGCTGCTCACGCCGATCGAACGGGTCGCTGCCGCTCGCAGCTGTATGCCCGCGCAGGTTGCGCTGGCATGGGTGCACGCGCAGGGCGCCGACATTTTTCCGATTCCGGGAACGAAGCGGCGTAGCTATCTCGAACAAAATATTTCCGCCTTCGAACTAGCGCTGACCGCTGATGAAGTGGCTGCGCTGACGAAGGCATTTCAGCCCGGTGTAACGGCCGGGACGCGCTATCCCGAAAAACAGTTGAAATCGCTCGGCATCTGATTCCGATGCGACAGCGTGCATCGTTCTTCAATTGACGCCGACACTTGCCGCGGCGCTCGCGCGCGCGCAGACCTGCCATCGCGAAGGAAACCTCGTCGAAGCGGAACGTTGCTATCGCGAGATCGTGGCCGGCGATCCGCAGCAATTTGCGGCAGTCCACGCGTTGGCGATCTTATGCGCGCAAAGCGGGCGCATTGACGAAGCACAACCGCTCGCCGAGCGGGCAATGCAAATCGATCCCCGGTCCACCGACGCCAAGGCCACTTACGCCAACGTTCTTCAGGCACTCGATCGCCAGTCCGATGCGTTGGCGATCTGGGACGACATTCTGACGCGCGAGCCCGATATTGCGCTTGCACTTTATAACCGCGGTAATTTGCTCCTGGGCATTGGCCGCTTCGCCGATGCGCTCAATGATTACGATCGGGTCATTGCGTTGATGCCGGACAACGCGGCGGCGCTGTACAACCGCGGCTGCGCACTGCAGCAGTTGCAGCGGTATGAAGAGGCGCTGGAAAGTTATGAGCGTGTTGTTTCGCTCATTCCGGACAATTTCTTCGCCTTGCACAATCGCGGCGCGGCGCTGCTTGGACTCAATCGGTACGAAGCCGCATTAGCGAGTTTCGACCACGCATTGACGATCGAGCCCAACGACACGGAAGCACTGACCAATCGCGGGGTCGCTCTCTACGAACTGAATCGGTTCGCGGAAGCTCTGACGAGCTACGACAAGGCGCTTGCGATCAATTCCGGCTACGTCGCTGCGCTGAATAACCGCGGCAATGCACTGTTGGCATTGAATCGCCCGGCGGAGGCGCTCGCGAGCTTCGATCAGGCGCTGGCAATCAAACCGGACTTCGTTGCCGCGATGCAGAGCAAAGGCAACGTGCTGCAATACCTGAATCGTCATGAAGAAGCTGCGGAAATCTACGGTCGGGCACTGGCAGTCGCACCGGACGACGCATTTGTGTCGTGCATGCTGTTGCATTCCAAGCTGCAAAGCGCCGACTGGAGCGGATACGATGAGCACGCGCGCCGTGTTATCACTGATGCAGTTCAGGGCAAGGGCGGTGTCACACCGCTCGCCTTTTTGGCGGTTTCCGATTCGGCCGAACATCAGTTGTCCTGCGCGCGCACTTGGGTAAAAGAAAATTGCCCGCCATCAGCGGCTGCTGTCTGGAAGGGTGAGAAGTACCGGCACCCGAAAATTCGGGTCGCGTATATTTCCGGCGATTTGCGTGAGCATCCGGTTTCCTACCTTCTCGCGGGCCTCTTTGAAGCGCATGACCGGAGCAGGTTCGAGCCGATTGCCATTTCGTTTGGCCCGCCCGCCGTCGATGAAATGCGAACGCGCCTGGAGGGCGCCTTCGAGCGATTTATAGACGTCGGCGACAAAAGCGATGCCGAGGTGGCCGAGTTGCTGCGCATGCTTGAAGTGGATATTGCCGTGGACTTGATGGGCTTCACCACTCACAGTCGCGCAAAAATTTTTGCTTCACGACCAGTGCCTGTGCAGGTGAACTATCTCGGATTTCCCGGGACGATGGGCGCAGCTTATATCGACTACATCATTGCCGATAGCTACGTGGTTCCGCAGGAGCGTTGTCACTCGTATGCAGAAAAAGTGGTTTATTTGCCCGATACATTCCAGGCGAATGATCCGAAGAGGCGCATCACCCAGCGAGTGCCTGCGCGAACGCAAGTCGGGCTGCCGGATCAGGGCTTTGTTTTTTGCTGCTTTAACAACACTTACAAGATCACGCCCCGGATTTTTGACGTCTGGATGCGGCTGCTCCAGAAGGTCGAGGGGAGCGTCATGTGGTTGCTCGCGTCGAATGATGCGACGCTACGCAACCTGCAGTCTGCGGCGCGCGAACGCGGCATCGATCCCGGCCGTTTGATTTTTGCGCCGCCGACCAGCTATGCGGATCACCTCGCGCGATATAAAATTGCCGACTTGTTCCTCGATAACCTGCCGTTTAATGCCGGCGCAACAGCAAGCGATGCGTTGTGGGCGGGCTTGCCTTTGCTCACTTGTTCTGGCGACGCGTTTGCATCGCGCATGGCTGGAAGTTTATTGAAAGCCATCGGACTGCCGGAATTGATCACAGACCGTCTCAATGCCTATGAGCAGCGAGCGCTCGATCTGGCCACGAACGAACGAATGTTGGCGGAGATCAGGGCGAAGCTCGCGCGCAACCGCGACACTCATCCATTGTTTGACACCGACCGGTTCCGCCGCCACATCGAAGCGGCCTACGTCACCATGTGGGAGCGCTCTCAGCGCGGCGAGCCGCCGGCGAGCTTCGTAGTACCCTTAGCCGTTTAGAAAAAGGCCAGGGTGCCGGCACGCGCCTGCGATTGCCACGTGCATATCTACGACGCGCGGTTTCCGCTTGCCGCCAAAAGCGCGGCGCCAGGAACCTGATGCGCTGGTGCCCAAGTACCGCAAAATTCAGCATCCGCTCGGCCTCCAACGGCTCGTAGTCCTACAGCCGACCGCGTACGGTAAGGACAATCGCTGCACGCTCGACGCGTGGGCGGCGTTCGGCGGGAATGCGCGCGGATTTGCCATTGCCTGGCCTCGCCAAAGGTTTCAATGTTATTGAGTCGTTGTGGGCAGGACGCTTTGTCGTTGCCCATCCAATCCCATCCTATATCGAATTCAAAACGGGGCATGGATAGGCGCTAACCTGGCGGAAGGAATCGGGTGACGCAGAACGGCTCTAAAATAGTTGATCGTATCGCTGCCGCGCAAGACTATATTGCGTTGGCTTATTCACCTGAAATTATCGCAGCGCATGGGAAACAGATCCTTGAAAAAACTTAATCTCGGCTGCGGCGACAAGATTCTTCCCGGCTACGTCAATGTCGATGTCGCCGCAAGCCGTCGCGGCCTCAAACCGGACGTGCTGTGCGACTTGCACATACTGACGTCATTCGAGGACAACACCGTCGATGGAATACTATCGGTGCACGTGGTGGAGCATTTCTGGCGGTGGGAAGTTGCTCGACTGGGCGGCGGATAAACTGGTTCGCGACCACATTTCCCGTTGCTCTTTACGGATTCGGGCCGTTTTAATAAGTCGGGGGCGCCCAGTTGTGCCACGCTTTGCATGGGCCAACGGGATTAACGCAAAATCGATGCCGATTGATAATGTAGAATTTGAGCCCTGACGTCTCCTGCGCTGGACTCGGCGAGAATTCAGTTCCGCGAATTAATAAATCAGATACTGCGTGCCGAACAGCAGCGCGTGCATGAGCTTTATGAAAATAGTCTGGGTTGTGCCCCAATACGCGCTAAAAACCGACGCCGCGGGATTGCGCACGAACATCGCAAGCATCCGATATCGTGCTTTGATTCCGGCGCAAGGGCTGATCGCCCGCGGCCACCTGGCTTCGGTCGTCGGATTGAATGCGGAGCGCTTGGACGAAGTGCGCGAGCAGCTTGCGGGGGCCGACCGGGTGGTATTCATAAAAAACTATCTCGAGCCCGATTGCAGCGAACGGTTGCTTGTGGATATGCGCTCCCGCGGCGTGAAGACACTGTTCGATTTGACCGATGATCGCTTTCAGGGCGAAAGCGGCGGGCATCTTCAGAACATGGTTGCCCACGCGCAAGCCGTGGTCACGGTGTCCCCCGCGCTGCGGCAAATAATCAAGCAACATACCGGCAAGGATTCCGCCATAGTCGGTGATCCCTACGAAGGATCGCGCGGCGTGCCCAAATGGTCTCCGGACGGGCGTCGGCTCAAGGCCTTGTGGTTCGGATACGGACCCAATATCATCAGTTTACGGCAGGCATTTCCTTCGTTGCTGGAAGCGGGAACAAAGCATCCGATGGATCTGCGTATCGTGACTGCGGAAGTGGATGACATCGAGCGCGACTGCAAGGCGTTTAATAGCAAGTATCGGCACGCGCTGGCTCTGCGCTACGCTAAATGGTCGAAGGACGAAACCTGGAACTCACTCGCGGCCACGGATTTTGTCGTGATTCCGGCGCTGCCGAATTCGCCGTGGACGCTGGCCAAAAGTTCGAACCGGATTATTGAATCATTGTGGTCTGGACGCTTTGTCGTTGCCCATCCCATTCCGTCCTATATGGAATTCAAAGACTGGGCATGGATAGGCCCCAACCTGGCGGAAGGAATCGGGTGGATGACGCAGAACGGCTCTAAAATAGTCGAGCGTATCTCTGCGGCGCAGGACCATATCGCTCGGGCATATTCACCTGACAGTATCGCAGCGCAATGGGAACAGATTCTTGAAAAAGCTTAATCTCGGCTGCGGCGACAAGATTCTTCCCGGCTACGTCAATGTCGACGTCGCCGCCAGCCGTCGCGGGCTCAAACCGGACGTGCTCTGCGACTTGCATAAGCTCACGCCGTTCGAGGAGAACACTGTAGATGAAATACTGTCGGTCCACGTCGTCGAGCATTTCTGGCGATGGGAAGTGGTGGACGTTCTCAGGGAATGGGTGCGGGTCCTTAGACCGGGCGGCGCAATGATTCTGGAGTGTCCGAACTTGGTGTCCGCCTGCCAGGAACTGCTGCAAAACCCGGATGTCGCCACCGGCCCGGGTCAGGAGGGGCAACGCTCGATGTGGGTTTTTTACGGCGACCCCGCCTGGAAAGATCCGTTGATGATCCATCGCTGGGGTTACTCGCCGCGCAGCCTCGGACAGATCATGCATGAAGCAGGCCTGGTCAATCTGCGGCAGGAGCCCGCACAGTTCAAACTGCGGGAACCGCGCGATATGCGCGTGGTCGGCGAAAAGCCATTACGCTGAAGGGGATCAAGGCTGCCGTGCGAACTTGTCGTTGAGTACATCGGTAAGTTTTTCGAACCGTCGGCGTGGATCATTCAGGTTTTCAGGCGCTGCTGCGGTTTATCGATGGCGGCCGCTGCTGGTTGAAGCTGTCGGGCGCTTACATGATGTCGAAATCCGGCCCGCCGTTATACGAAGACATCGGCGTGCTGGCGAATGCGCTGGTTGCACACGCGCTGGAGCGCGTGGTCTGGAGAAGCAGCTGGCCGCATCCGATATCGACCCCGGAGACAATGCCGGATGACGCGCGATTACTCGACATGCTGCGCGACTGGGCGGCGAATCATGTTACGCGGCGGCATATACTGGTCGACAACCCCGCAATGCTTTACGGACTCTGAGCGATAGCGCCAAGTATTTTGCGATCCCCAAGTGGGCGCGGAGACGTAAAACGAGTGCAACATTGCGTGCGGCGCGACAAACTTGCCATTGACGCAGACCAACTGTAACGAATATGAAGTCGCGAATGGCCATATTTACTTCGCTGGTTCCGCGATGAGCGGCACGCCCGCAGACTCCAGATATCGGCACACGTCCTCTTTCCAGGATATAGCCACTGGATCTTGACCGAACTCCCGATGCTCGGACTTGCCAAGATGAGTGCACATCACAGCCCCGTCGAGATGGAATTCATGAGGCCACCACAAACGAGCAATTGTATTCCAATTCTGCGGCGGTTTTTTTAGTACTTCGGCAGTATAGTCGTCGGGCCACACCAGCGGCATGACTGCCCCTCGGAATCCGGCGCGCCGCAGTTTGACTGGCAACTCTGCGCCGACATCAAGATACACGGCTTCTCCCTTTTTTCGGCCAAGGTATTTGGCAAGTGCAGCATCGATCTGCACTGTGCCCATTGGAAGAAAGTTAATTTTTAACGTCCGCAGCGGCTCAGTACGCAGCATACAGAAAGTGACATTCGGAAAATTGCGGTATTTTGCTGAGATATTCTGAGCGAGGTTTTCCCGCGGATACCCGGAACCCACCATCACAACATCATTATTCAGCTTGGCGTGCATCGATTCATCCCAGTCCTTTCGCACAATGGCGATGTCGCAGTCGGCAATAACCGCGAATTCGGAGCGGAAGCTCGTCGCGAGAGCGTTTAAAACCACACCGTGCATGTAACTGCGCACCAAGCCCAGCTTGCCAGCACTCGCACGTGTAGTATCTTCGCTGACCGGAAGCAAGACAGGCTCTACGATTTTCACCGCAATCCGGCTGCTCAGCGCCTCGAACGCTTTGCGATCCGCACCGTTATTCACCGCAACGATGAAGCGCAGGATTTCAGGACGGCTGGCCAGAGCAAGCGCCGTCTGCGCAAAAAATTCGAAATACTTCTCGGACTTCAGGCCGCATGCGACACCGATGTCCAATCGGTCAAGTTCCGCGTAGGACTTCATCAGGCTTATTCTGTTAGCGGTCGTCAACAATCCGCAAGTTTACCTTGATTCGCATTGCATCGCGCGGTACTCCGGGCGATCTAAAAAACCACGACACGCGAGCATCGACGTATTAATGGCGGCTGAAATACTGCAAAATGTCGCGCAAGCGAACCGGGCACGATAGGTAGCATAATCGGGAACGAACTCTTCAAACGTTCGTCGTACGGTGCCGAGGCGAGTTTGAAAAAAATGGAGACACCCATTGGCGAATTTGCCAGCTTCTAATCCCTACGGGGAGATCCCGCTGTTCAAAGTATCGTTGCCCCCTCGCGAGGTCCTGATGCCGCGTCTGGCGGATGTCCTGTATAGCGACCAGATTTCTGAGGGTCCGCCGGTCGTTGAATTTGAGCGCCGCTTCGGCGCGCTGGTCGGCTCCCCACACGTGCTTTCGTTCTATTCGGGTACTGCGGCGCTGCACGCGGCGCTGGTGCTGGCGGGAGTGAAACCTGGTGACGACGTCGTGTCCACCGCGATGACCGCCGAACCCACCAACATGGCGATCTATCACGCCGGCGCGAAAATTGTGTGGGCCGATGTAGATCCTGCCAACGGCAACCTTGCCGCGGATTCTATCGCGGAGAGAATCACCTCGCGAACCCGCGCCATCATGGTCGTGCACTACGGCGGGATCCCGGCGTCAATTGCCAGCATTCGGAAGGTCGCCGCACAGCGCGGGCTCCCTGTTATTGAAGATGCCGCTCACGCGCTCGGCGCGCGTTATGACGGCAGACTCATCGGCAGCCACTCCGAATTCGTGATGTTCTCCCTGCAGGCGATCAAGCACCTGACCACAGTGGACGGCGGCATGCTTGCTTGCAACGGAGCTTCCGATGTCGCGAAACTTCTCTGCGAAGGGCGCAAATTTCGCTGGTTCGGCATCGACCGCGCCGCGCCACGCACTGAGGTAGACGTGACCAGCGTCGGTTACAAGTACCATATGAACAACGTCACCGCCACCATTGGTCTCGTGCAGCTCGGTTATATCGAATCGGTGATTGCGCATCATGTTGACAACGGGCGCTTTTTCGACCGGGCACTGCAAGGTATTCCCGGCCTTTCGCTGTGCCGCTGGGACGACAATGCAGAACCGTCCTACTGGTTCTATACGGTGTCGGTTGAAGACCGGGACGGTTTCTTCCGCCACCTTGCAGCCAATGGCATCACCAGTTCGCAGGCGCATAAACGCAACGACCGTCATACGGTATTCTCCGCGAGCCGTTGTGAGTTGCCGGGACTGGATACTTTCTACCGGCGGATGATCCACATTCCCTGCGGCTGGTGGGTTGATAAAGAGCGGCGCGAATACATTGTCGATGTGATTCGGCGAGGTTGGTAGGGCACACCGACCATGGCGCAACCCTTCATCCCCCTCTTCAGGGTATTTATGCCGGAAACCGCGCACGCCGCTCTGAGGCCCGTGCTGGCAAGCGGGCGGCTTGCCGCGGGGCCTCAGGTTGCAAATTTCGAAACGCAACTCGCCGCTTGGCTTGGCGCTCCTCGCGCGGTGGCACTCAATGATGCGTCCGGGGGGCTGACGCTGGCTTTGTATATGGCCGGGGTGCGCCCGGGTGACGAGGTGATTGTATCGCCATTGGCCTGCGCCGCGACGGTAATGCCGATCGCCAACCTGTTTGGCCGGCCGGTGTGGTGCGATATCGACCCGCAGACGGGAATGATCGATCCCGAGCAGATAGTGCGGGTAATTTCCAAAAAAACGCGAGCCCTGATCCTTTACCACTGGGCCGGGAACGTGGCCGACATCACGCGGATCGCGGCTATAACCAAACCGCATCGCATCAGGTTAATTCAAGATGCCAGCGAAGCATTCGGTGCGGAATACTTGGGCCGGCGCTTGGGGCATGAAGCTGATTTCACCGTTTACTCATTCTACGCGACCAAACACATCAACTGCGGTGAGGGCGCAGCGCTTCTTGCTGCGGATCCCGAAATTCTGGAAACGGCCGTGTGCTTGCGGCGATTCGGCATCGATTACGCTTCGTTTCGCCTTGCCAACGGCGACCTTAATCAGCGCTTAGATATTCCTGTCGCGGGATTCAATCTTGCGATGAATGAGATCGCGGCCACGCTCGGCCTGGAAGGCTTGAGTCATGCCGATGAGATCGTGGCCCGCCACCGCGCGAACGGTCGTTACTATGAATCCGCCTTGAAGGAAGTGCCCGGGGTGCGACTGCTCAAGCAGCTCGAAGGAACGCATTCGGGCTACTGGGTATATTCGCTGCTCGCGGATCGGCGCGACGATCTGATTCGCAAGCTCGTTGCTGCCGGTATCGGCGTGCAGCGCCTGCATTTGCGCAACGACGGTTATGCCTGTTTCGGCGGTGCGCCGCAGGATCTGCCAGGAGTTGCCGAATTCGACGCGGGCAATGTCGGTATTCCGTGCGGTTGGTGGGTGGGAGCCGCCGAACGGGAACGCATCGTAGAATGCATTCGATCAGGGTGGTAAATGGGCATTGTTGTGCGTCCGGCAACACCTGCAGATCTGGAGCGGTTGATCGCCGAATTGGACCAGCAATTCGTATTCGGCAAGGGGCGCCGAATTTCGCTTGCACAGCGGTTTCCCGCGGTGTATTGCTCGCAGAACGCCAGCAATCTGTTCCTGTTGGAAGAACAGGGCAATATCCTTGCGTGCCTTGCCTGCAAACGATTCGAATTTCTGTGCCGGGGCGACGCGTGGCGCGGTGCAATGATAGGCGCGGTTTATACTCATCCGCGGCGGCGAGGCGAGGGGCTGGCGAGCCGCCTGCTAAGGGAAGCAGAGGGAGCCTTGCGTGCGCGCGATGTCGCTTATTCGGTGCTATGGACGGAGCAGCCTGCGTTCTATGCGCGCATAGGCTGGGTTCGTGCCGACCATGGGCTGCTGGGACAATTCGAGAGCCACTCCCACCCGGGGAAACCAAGTCGCGATGTAGCGAGAAGGCCGGCGCAATCGGCTGACTTCGAGCACATCGAGCGCTTGAGGCGGCGCTGGTGCGATTGCTTGATGCCGCGCCGGTCCGAGGATTATCGTCAGCTGCCGCCGCCCGCGACGGCAGTGGACCTCTTGACATGGGGCGAAGGAACTGACCATGCAGCGTACGCACTGGTCGGCAATGACGGCGCCATGAGCATCCTGTATGAAATGATTGGCGACCCCGCTGGGTTCGCCGCGCTATGGCCCGAGGCGTGTCGAGGCTACCGGCGGACGCTCATCAACGATGTGAGCGGCAGCGCTTCGCATAGCTGGCTGACCGCGAATTCCGATCTGGTCTGGCACGCAAAACCTCTCGCGATGTGGTTGCCACTGTCGGCGCGGACGGATTTGACGCATGTCGCGCGATGGCATATTCCGTACTTCGACCGCATCTAAAAGCAGTGTATCCAGTACCCGAGCAGCATCACTTTGTCAGGATGTCCCGCTAAATTTTTTCAGGGTTCTGCGCGGGTCTTCGTTCATCCACGAGCGGCGATTCAGCCCTTGCGGCAAGTTTCGGGCGAGACGCACCACCATCTCGATGCAGTCCTGTGGCGTGGCAATAGCATAAAGACTTCAAGCCGGTCGTTCGTCATCA
>Ga0207645_10002440_pt1 | contig 14627 bp, 14 predicted proteins | sample KBSM53metaG_FD_184331 | JGI IMG/M metagenome (GOLD analysis project Ga0207645, IMG submission 184331) | Miscanthus rhizosphere microbial communities from Kellogg Biological Station, Michigan, USA - KBS M5-3 metaG (SPAdes) (version 2) | ecosystem: Host-associated > Plants > Roots > Rhizosphere >...
GCCGCGTCGCCGCCGGGGCCGACGACGCAGCAGTGAGGCTGGCGCCCCGCCAGCTCGACGCGCAGCGCGTCCACGAACTCATCGAATACGACCGGCGCGGTCGCGCACTCGGGCGGGAAGACGCGGATCACCGGGAGGTCCGCGGCGCGAGCCGTGATCGGCGCGATCACGACGGCGACGAGCGCAACGATTCCCCTGCGGAGGGTGGCGGGCATCGACGGACGCCCGCCAGTGTATCGCTATCGCTGCTCGCTGCGAATCCGGGCCTGCGCCTCGGTGAGGCGGGCGCGAACGGCGTCGCGCAAGCTCTGGGGCGCGCCCATCTCCAGCGCGCGGCTGAACGAGGCAGCGGCGGCGCTCGGCTGATTCAGGTCGTCGAGCTGCAGGCGGCCCAGCGCGAACGCCGCCAGGGGCGCCTGCCGGTCCTTCGGGAAGTTGTCGACGATGCGCTGGAGCGGCCCGACCGCCTCCGTGGGGTGCCCGGACAGGCGCGCCACGTCGGCCAGCGCAAACAGATCGGCAATACCAAGCCGCTTCGATTCGCGGCGGATGCCCTGCGTTCCCAGCGTCGCGAACGCCTCGCGGTGGTGACCGCTGCGCGCCAGCTCGCGCCAGGTCGGCGCTGCGGTGGTCCGCACGCTGCCGTTGTCGGCCGGCGCGCGTTCCGGCGCCAGGGCCGGAGCGGCAGCAGGCGCCTCGCCCGCGCCCGACGGTGCCTCGGCGGCCGCCGCGGTCTCGTCGAGGATGTCCAGCGATTCACCCGCCGCCAGCCGGCGCACGTGATTGACGACGCGCTCACCGCGCACCAGCACGATGCCCCGCTCCACAGCCACATGCAGGCGATCCCGGCCGCGGGCGCAGGTGAAACGCGTGCCCACGACCTCCACCGTCGCCAGCCCGCACTCGATCTGCCAGCGGCGCCCGCCGCCCGGGTTCACGTCGAAGCTCGCGTCGCCCCGTTCCAGCACGGCGATGAAGCTGGAGGCCGACGATTCGATCGGTTCGAAGCGCGCGCCCGCCCCGAGCTCGACGCTCGAGCCGTCGGACATCGCCAGCCGGGCGCCCGCTTGCGGCGCATCGACGGCGACGATCGCGCCGCCGTCCGCGAGGCGCAGCGGCCCGGAATCGTGGTGCAGCAAGGCCACCAGCGCGACGCCGGCCGCCACGGCCGCCAGCGGCCCGAAGACGAGGAACGGCGATCGGCCACCGCCGCGCCGCGGGAAGCGCGCGTCGACCGCCTGCCACATGCGCGAGACCGCGGCCTCGTCGGCGGGATCCTGCAGCCCGTCCTTCAGCGGGTACTTCAGCTGGCTCACGACGCCACCTCCTGCGCGCCGACGTGCGCGCGGACGGCAGTCTCGGCGGCGGCGATCCGCCGCTTGGCGGTCGCCAGCGAGCAGCCGCAGGCCGACGCGACCTCGGCCAGCTCCAGACCTTCTACCTGCCGCAGCATCCACGCGATGCGCACGTTCGCGGCCAGCGTCGCCAGCGCGCGATCGACCAGCGCCAGCTCGGCGCGGTGGTCGGCGTTCGTGCCGGGCGCGGCCAGCGCGGCCAGCGTCGCATCATCAGTTCCGCGATCCAGGCCCAGCACGCGCATCAGGCGCGCGCGGCGCAGCCGCCGGCGCACCAGGCTGACGGTGATCTGCGCCAGCCAGCCGCGCAGCGCCGCCGGCTCGCGCAGCGTCCGGAGCTGCTCGAACGCCGTCACGAACGTGTCCTGGACGACCTCTTCACCTTCACTGCGGTTGCCGAGCAGGCGCGCCGCGATCGCGAGCAGGTAGGTCGCGTGGCGGCGGTACAGCATCTCGCGCCCCCAGCGATCGCCCTCGATGGCGCGGGCCACTAGCTGGGCGTCGCTGGCGGCGTCCGCTGATTGAAGAAGGACGGTGTGGCTCACCAGCACGCCCATTGTAAACGGTTAGAGAACTGGGCCTCCGGAAAAGGCTCATCCGGCCCGGTGTGGGTCAACGTATGTGCTGGAACCCTACGGGTTTTTTGGTTTCACGCTGTGAGCCATTTGGCCGATGTGATGGCTCTACGCTCACATGCAACCGTCATCGAGGTCGACGTCGTTCTTTATCGCGGTGCTGGCGGTCGTAGTCGCAGGCGCCTTCATGTTGCTGGTGCCGAGTTGCAGCAGCTCCGTCAACGCCCTGTCATCGGACGGCGGAGGCGCTTCGACCGGGACGGGCGGATTCGGCGGGATCGACGGCGGCAAGATCCCCGTCGGAATGACCCAGTGCAGCGACGGCATCGACAACGATATGGACGGCAAGACCGACTACAACGATCCGGAGTGCGTCGGTCCGCTCGACAATGACGAGAGCACGTACGCGACGGGAATCCCGGGCGACAACATCGACGCCTGCAAGCAGGACTGCTTCTTCGACGGCAACTCCGGCATGGGTGACGACGGTTGCCTCTGGCAGCTCAAGTGCGATCCGATGACCACCAACGCTTCGTGTCCCTACGATCAGGCGTACGCCGAGTCGCATACGAGCGAGTGCTCGCTGTCATCGTCGCAGTCGCAGAAGTGCATCGACGCCTGCCAGAAGCTGGTGCCGAACGGTTGCGACTGCTTCGGCTGCTGCGCCGTCCCGGGCGCGCCGACGCCGATCCGGCTCGCGAACACCTGCACGGCGAAGGACTTCGGCGATCCCGCGAAGTGCCCGCCCTGCACGCAGGTCACGCAGTGCATGACCCCGTGCGGTCACTGCGACTACTGCATCGGCAAGGAGACACTGCCCGCTGACTGCGCGACGGACGGCGGCACGCCCTACACCTGCCCCGGCGGCCTGCCCGCCTGCGGCGGCATGTACGGCATCGACCCGGCGTCGTGCCCGACTGACACCGGCTGCGTCACCGGGTGCTGCCGCATCCTGGTTCCGTAACGACGACCGACCCATCAATCCCCGTTCACAGAAAGGCTCCAGTCAAAATGAGATCGACCTCCTTGGTTCGCATGCTCGGCGTCGCGATGCTGGTTGCGGCGGGTTGTGGCAGTTCGTCGCCCGCGGGGTCGCCGGGGAGCGCCGGTAATTCGGGCGGCGGCAACGGCGGCACATCGTCGAGCGGTAACGGCGGGACGTCGTCGAGCGGCAACGGCGGGACGTCGTCGAGCGGCAACGGTGGGACGTCGTCGAGCGGCAACGGCGGGACGTCGTCGAGCGGTAACGGCGGGACGTCGTCGAGCGGTAACGGCGGGACGTCGGGCGCGACCGGCACCGGCGGGTCGAAGGTCGGCACGTCGCAGTGCAGCGACGGCATCGACAACGACCACGACGGTAAGATCGACTACGACGATCCCGAGTGCGTCGGTCCGCTGGACAACGACGAGAGCTCGTTCGCGACCGGCATTCCGGGCGACAACATGGACGCCTGCAAGCAGGACTGCTTCTTCGACGGCAACTCGGGCGCCGGAGATGACCACTGCGACTGGCAGCTGAAGTGCGACCCCGCGAGCGTCAACTCCAAGTGTCCCTACGACCAGTCCTACGCCGACTCGCACACGATGGAGTGCTCGGTGTCGGCGTCGCAGTCGATGGCCTGCATCAACGCCTGCCGCAAGCTGGTGCCGAACGGCTGTGACTGCTTCGGCTGCTGCGTGGTTCCGGGCGCGCCCGCGCCGATCCTGCTGGCGGCGACCTGCACGGCCGCCGGCTTCAACGATCCGACCAAGTGCCCGCGCTGCACGCAGGTGACCCAGTGCTCGAATCCCTGCGAGCACTGCGAGATCTGCATCGGCAAGCCGACGCTGCCCGCCGACTGCACGACGACCACCCCCGACGCCGGCACCGACGGTCCGCCGCCGCCTCCGCCTCAGTGCGGCACCGACTACCAGCCCTGTGGCCCGGGCACGTCCACGCCGGCCGACAGCTGTCCGCAGGGCCTCGGCTGCATCACGGGCTGCTGCACGCCGCTGGTGCCGTAACAACGGATTCCACTCAGGCCCATCCAGCGGCCGCGCGCCGGACGGCGCTCCGGCCGCGGCCGCTGGGTGAGGCCGGCCAAAGACGGGCCTGCGGCCCTGGGGCCCCAGAGGTCCAGAGGCCCCAGGCCCTCACCCCCCACAAAATGGACGGGCTGAAACGGGCCCCCGATACTGGCAGCTGCGGGACCTTCGCATGCGCCGGGAGACCAAGACATGGGCAGGCCGGCTGGCGGCGGCCGCTGTCGTCGTCTTCGTGCTGGCGTACGTGCCGTACCACGTCTACGTGCGCTCGGGTCTCCGGCACACGATCGTCCTGCGCCGTGACCTGACCGCGCTGCGCACTCATAACCTGGAGCTGGCCACCGAGAACCAGCGGCTGGCCCGCGAGGCGGAGGCGCTGCGCACCGATCCCGCCGCGATCGAGCGCGTCGCGCGGGACGAGCTGGGCTGGGTGCGCGCCGGCGAGATTGTCGTCGACCTGTCGGCGGGCGCCCGATGAAGATCAAGCTGAAGCCCAAGAGCCGCACGCTGGGCGAGCGCATCGGTTACCGCGTCGGGCGCCTCACGCGCGCGTCGCTGGCGTTCGCCGTGTGTGGCGCGGTGGTGGTGCTGCTGTGGTTCGGCTGGTTCCCCGATCTGCGGGCGCCGGGCGCGGACCTGCGCCGCGTCGCCGCCGCCACCGTCCTGACCGCGCTGCTGGCGTTCAAGATCGCGGCGCGTGTGCGCACCGCCGAGCGCCGCCGCACCCCGCGCCGCGAGGCGGTCTCGGACGCCGAGATCGGTCTCCTGCTGCTGACGACGGTCTACCTGCTGCTGGCGCTGTCGGGCGGCGTCGGGTCGACGGTCTACCCGCTGGTCTACGCGGTGGTCAGCTTCCTGGTCACGTTCCATCGCCTCGTCGTCGGGTTGCCGCTGGCCGGCGCCGCGATCGGGTTCGAGGCGGTGCTCTGCTTCGGTCCGGCGGCGCCGCCCGAGGCGGCGGGAACGTTCGCCGGGCACGCCGCCTTCATCGCCGTGTTCGCGCTGCTCAACGTCGTGTTCCTGCACGCCGAGGTCGCGCGCCAGCGCCGCGAGCACAAGCAGCTGGTCAACGACGAAGTCGAGGCGATGCGGGAGGAAGCGCGCGATTTCCGGCTGATCTCGACGGCGTTGTCGCCCGAGAGCCGCGTCCGCACGCGCGCCGAGGAGCAGGAGAAGCTGTCGCAGGGATCGATCCAGACGATTCACGAGCAGCTCTACTACAACCTCGACCTGGTGCGCGGCGCGCTGGGTCTGCAGACCTGCGCGCTGCTGTGGCTGGACGAGACGGGCGAGCGGCTGAAGGTGAAGGAGCTGTGCACCGATTCCACGCACGTCGTCGAGGGCGCGATCGCCGCCGGCGTCGGCGTGCTGGGAGCGATCTTGAAAGAGCTGCGGCCCTTCACGCTGGAGGCCCCGCGCCTGTCGCTGCTGCCGTACTACGCCGGCCCGGCGGAGGTGGGTGCGTTCCTGGGCGTGCCCGTGGTGGAGGGCCGCAGTGCGCGTGGCATCCTGGTCGGCGATCGCGCGGACGCGCGCAAGTTCGAGCCCGCCGACGTCACGCTGGTAACGGCCGCCGCCGCGCAGGTCGTCCGCGTCGTGCAATCCGAGCGCGTGTTCCAGGCGCTGGAGCGCTCGAAGCACGAGCACGAACGCTTCCACCAGGCGTCGGCCGAATTGAACCGCGCGCTGACGCTGGACCAGGTCTACGACGCCGCCATCGCGGGCGCGCGCGGCGTGTGCGAGTTCGAATTCGCGTGCATCGCGACCTACGAGGCCCGCCGCGGCAGCCACACCATCCGGCGCGTGGTGGGCGAGGGCTCGGACAAGCTGCTGGGTACGACGCACAAGGATCCGTCGTCGATCGCGTCGATGGTGGCGAAGAACAAGCTGGCGCTGCCGGCGGGCGGCGACTGGCACGAGCGCGACGTGCCGGTGTTCTCGCACCCGATGCGCATCAAGGACTACGAGTCGCTGCTGGTGGTGCCGCTGATCGTGAAGGACGAGGTGATCGGCACGTTCACGGTCGCAGCCACGCGCGCGGGCGCGTTCCCCAGCGACCGCCGCGTCATGCTGGGCGTCATCGCCAACCAGGTCGCGGTCTCGATGCAGAACGCCCGCATGTACGAGGCGCTGGAGGAGCAGGCGACCACCGACGGCCTCACCGGCCTGGTCAATCACCGCACCTTCCAGGAACGGTTCTCGACCATGCTGGGGCGGGCCGAGCGCCACGACCTGGCGGTGTCGCTGCTGCTGACCGACATCGATCACTTCAAGAAGATCAACGACACCTACGGCCACCCCACCGGCGACGAGGTGCTGCGCCGGGTCGCCGCGATCCTGAAGGCGAGCGCGCGCAAGATCGACATCGTCGCGCGCTACGGCGGCGAGGAGTTCGCGCTGGTGCTGGAGGGAACGGACCGGGCGGGCGCGCGGCAGCTGGCCGAGCGCATCCGCCAGGAGGTCGAGCAGCAGTCGTTCCCGTCGGCGAAGGGCGCGTTCGGCGCGACGCTGTCCATCGGCGTCGCCAGCTACCCCGACGACGCGCGCGAGAAGCCCGAGATCATCGCGCGCGCCGACCAGTCGCTGTACAGCGCCAAGCACGGCGGCCGCAACCGCACCGTTTGCTTCAGCGACATCGACCGCAAGCTGAAGGTCGCGGTAGCGAAGTAGGTTTCAGGTCCCCTCGCCCGCGAAGCGGGGAGAGGGTTAGGGTGAGGGGTCCGGTTTCAGGTCCCCTCGCCCCGCGAAGCGGGGAGAGGGTGAGGGGTCCGGTTTCAGGTCCCCTCGCCCCGCGAAGCGGGGAGAGGGTTAGGGTGAGGGGTCCGCGCCGAAGTAGTATCGCGACGTGCGTTCGAGAGGACGGATTCCTCGCCTGGCGTGGCTTGCGAGCGCGCTGGCTGTGGCTGGCTGCGCACCGAGGCCACCGCCCTTCGACCCGGGCGCCTTGCGGGAGACCATGCCCCGCACGCTGATCGTGGCGGCGAGCCACAGCCACCCGCCGATCACCGCCGAGGGTCCGGCGCACGAGGGTGGGGACATCGGGTACATGTTCGGTCTCGGCGGCGCGCTGGTGGTGGCTGCCCGGGAGCAACATGTCAACAAGCGGCGGGGGCGGTGGATGAAAGGGTGCCAGCTGGAGGACCCAGTCGACGACATCCGCGACGACGTCGCGGAGGCGCTCGCGAACGCGCTGTCGTTGGAGGTGGTGGATTCGGACCGGCTGACCAAGGCGAAGGTGACGGAGGACGTGATCGCGGACTATCCAGGAGCCGACCTGATCCTGGACATTCGCACCACCAAGTGGGGCATTCACCGGGTCGAGGCAAAAACCGCGGGTCGAGCGGTTCACTTCGCCGCCGGATACGAAGGCACCATCCAGTTGATCGACGCGCGCAAGCGTGCCGTCGTCGCCACGTCGAGCTGCTCGATCCAGTACAGCAACGGCGACGATCCGCCCACGCTGAACGAGCTGTTCGCGGACGACTGCGCGCTGCTCGACAAGGGTCTCATGCTGAGCGCGACCACCTGCGCGAAGCGCCACCGCGCCGCTCTGGGCCTCAAATAAATCCGGGTCCCCTTGCCCGCGAAGCTCAGGTCCCCTCGCCCCGCGAAGCGGGGAGAGGGTTAGGGTGAGGGGGCCCGGCGGCCCTCCGACCGAGATCCGATTGCTGTCCAACAGCGAGCCAAGAACGTCGTTAGAAGGAATGGTTGAAATCGATTCGCGTGAACTCCCGAGCGGCGACGTCATACTCGGCGCCGAAGTAATCCGCGCCACCGTCGCACATCACAAGTGCGGTGGAACGCCAGGCGCGCTCGATTGCTGGTCGGTGGGAGATTCGGCGCGCGGGGGAGAAGACAGGTCCGCCGATGCCGTTGATGTAGATGAGTCGTCGGCCCGCCCGCGCGATGCCTAGATATTGGCGCAGGTACCCCTTCAGTTCGCGCCATTGGTCCGGCCTTCTGGGATGGGCGTGCGCGCGCAGGTAGTCGGGCAACCGCGCCTCCATGGGAAGTAGTTCGCTCAAGGTGGGCGTCCAGTATCCCGACGCGGGGCCGAGCGATTTACGACTGCACTGGCACAGTACGGCTCTGGCAGCTTTCGGCGGGAGAACGACGCCTTCGAAGTCCGGGCCCTTCACGATCGGAAGGAGTGCCTTCTGGGACCAGCCTACCGAAGGATGGGGACATCTCGATGACTCGATTGCGGTGCCGGGCCGGTCAGATACCGCGGCGATCGCCAGGCCCCGCGCCGCCGTCACCATCACGACGCCGGCGATCACCGCTCGACTGATACGCATCACTTGATCGACTGCTGGACGCAGCCGAGGTTCCAGCACCTGTTGGGTGCGTCTCCGATCTTGGCGTGGCCGGTCGTTACGGACTCGCGCCCGGTCCGCTGTTGCAGTACTCGTCGAAGCGATTGCCGGTGGCGCTGTATTCGCGGCCTGAAGTGGCGGCGGCGGCCCAGGGCGCGGTCCTGTTGATGTGGCCGCCCAGCGTCGATTCGCGGACCACCGCCTGGCCGTTGGGCGTCGGCGTCGTGCTGCTCTGATCCCAGGAGCGGCCGAGCGAGATCTTGTTCGACGGCGCGCCCGAGTCCGCGTTGAAGTTCACGCGGATGGCGAGGAAGCCGTACATGTTGTTGACGTGCGTGCTGGGCGCGAAGTGCACGCCCGAACCGGTTCCCTTTCGCGACGACAGGTAGTGGATGGTGCCGCCGTCGATCACCATGACCGCACGCCCGAAGATGAAGTCGGTGTCGCCCTCGATGTAGCTGTCCTTGATGTAGACGCGCGCGATCGCCGTCGCGTTCGGTGAGTCCACGTACAGCGTGTCCTGGAAGCCGTGCAGACGGACGTTCTGCAGCACGGTCTTGTCGCCTGTCGTGTAGAGCGCGACCGCCTGGATGTTGCTGCCGCTGCTCGGCGTCGGGAAGTCGTTCGAGATCGTGAGGTTCATGATCTGGAACCCCGCGGCCTTGGTCGTGAACGCCGCGCTCTGCGCGGTGCCGCCGGCGTCGCTGGCGGACGCGTTGTTCACGATGGTCACGCGCGTCGCGTCCGTGTCCGCGCCATACAGCGTGATCGGCGTCGAGCCCGAGATCGAAACCACGCCGCGGTACGTACCCGGCTTCACCAGGATGTACCGGCGGGTCGATCCGGAAGCGGCCGCCGTCAGCGCCGCCTGCACCGTCGTGTGCGTACCGCTGCCGTCGGCAGCGACGGTGAAGTTGGGCGTGAAGGAGCTCGCGCTACCGAGGCCCGGCGTCGGATCCCAGGCGTCGGGGCCCGATGCGAAGTACTTCGCGATCGTGTAATTCGCCGCTTCGGTGCTGGTGAGCTGCGGCCGCGTCGACGTGCTCGCGATCGGCGAGGCGCACATGCCGTTCGATCCCGCCGTGCCGGTCGTCCCGGCGGTGCCGGTCGTGCCGCCGCGGCCCGCCACGCCCGTCGTGCCCGCGACGCCCGTCGTGCCGGCCGTGCCCGTGGTGCCGCCGCGGCCCGCTGCGCCCGTCGTGCCGGCGGAGCCTGTCGTGCCGGCGGTGCCGGTCGTGCCGGCCGTGCCCGTGGTGCCGCCGCGCGCACCGCCGGCGCCGGTGGTGCCGGCCGAGCCGGTTGTGCCGCCTCGCGATCCGCCCGTGCCTGCCGCGCCGGTCGTACCCGCCGCGCCGGTCGTGCCCGCGCTACCGCTGGTGCCCGCGCTGCCGCTCGTGCCCGCGCTGCCCGTGGTCCCAGCGCTGCCGGTGGTGCCTGCACTGCCAGTGGTTCCCGCGCTCCCCGTGGTTCCCGCGGTGCCGATGGTGCCTGCGCTACCCGTGGTGCCACCGCGCCCGCTCGTTCCGGTGCCGGCACTCCCACCGCCGCCGGTATCACCGCCTTCGTCAGGAACGCACGCCGGTAGCAAGACGCAGCCGGTCAACAATGATGCAGTGATCACCCCCGAAAGCAGACGCATGGTTTCCCGTAATTGCGGAACCACGCCGCTTCGATCACGGAAAAGTCAGAGATCGTTGCCGCACTTCCCGCGCTCCGCGCGGCCCCTCACCCTAACCCTCTCCCCGCTGCGCGGGGCGAGGGGACCTGAGCTGCGCGGGGCGAGGGGACCTGAGCTGCGCGGGGCGAGGGGACCTGAGCTGCGCGGGGCGAGGGGACCTGATCCGGATTTACAGCTCCTGGATGTCGATCTGCTTGAACTCGACCAGCTTGTCGGCGTAGGCGGGCGTGCCGTGGCGCTGCAGGCCGATGCCGCCGCGCTTGGACCGGTTCTGCGTCGCGTTCGACACCGCGGGCTGACCGTTCACCCAGGTCGAGACCTTGTCGCCGCGCACCTCGACGACCATGTCGTTCCAGTCGCCGGCGCGCTCGACGCCCTTCGTCCCCTTCGCGATCGCCCAGATGGACCCGGTCGGATACTCGGGATCGGTGGCGTTGATGTTGGCCTCGAAGCCCGACTCCCAGGGGCCGGGGTTGCCGCCGTCGGGCGCTGCCATCCGATCGGCGCGCGTGAGCGGATCGCGCAGGAACACGCCGCTGTTTCCGCCCGCCGTCACGCGGAACTTCACGGCCAGCAAGAAGTCGGTGAAGTCCTTCTCGGTGATCAGCCAGCTCTCGCCGTCGCGGCGGCCCTTTGGATCCTGGCGCGCCAGCAGCACGCCGTCCTCGACCGTCCACTTCGAATCCAGCACCTGCACCCAGCCCGACGTGTCCTTGCCGTTGAACAGCTGAACGGGCGCGCTCAGCACGGGCGGCGTGGCGGGCGGCGCCGCGGTCTCGGGCGCGGACTTGCATCCTCCGATCGCCGCGATTGCCGCGACGGCGGTGGTCGTTCTGATCAACGCGCGTTTCATCGGACGCTCCTTGTCACGGGTAGACGTTCATCTCGCCGATCGCCCAGTACCGATCGCCGAGCGACGGGCTGACCTGCTTGATGGTCATGGTCGCTTTCAGCTGAATGTAGCGGGCCGGCGTCTGCTGCGGGAGCATGATCGTGTCGGTCGCGCCTGTCATCGGCGAGACCGGCTTGTGCATCGAGACGATCGTCGTGTAGTTGGTTCCGTCGTTCGACACCAGCACGTCCATCTGTCCCGGGGCGTCGTAGGTGTCCTGCGTGCCCGCATCCAGCGTGATGCGCGAGACGTTCACCACCTGCTTCATGTCGACGGTGAAGTAGAGCGGGAACCGAGGCATGAGCATGCTCGACTGCTGGTACTGGCCCGTCGACCAGCGCGTGCCACGGTTGCCGTCGAACGCGCGCTTGGTGTCCGCGTCGGCCGTGTCCGCCGAGCCCTGCGCCGGGCACGTGCCCGTGCACGTGTACGTCGCCGTCCAGGCGGTCCGGACAAACGCGCCGCCCGTCATCGTCGCGCCGTCCTGAACGACGACCGCGTCGCCGCTGCCGCCGTCCGTGTTGCCACCGCCGGTGCCGCCCGCGCCGCTGCCGCCCGAGCCGCCGCGCCCGCCGTTCCCCGTGCCGCCGGCGCCGCCCGTGCCGCCGCGGCCGCCGTTCCCGGTTGTTCCGCCCGTGGCGCTGCCGCCACCTCCTCCTGTTCCCGCCGCGCTCCCGCCGCGCCCGCCGTTCGCGCCCGCCATGCCGCCCGTTCCCGTCGTGCCGGCCGAACCCGTCGTCCCGGCTGCGCCGGTGGTCCCGGCGCTGCCGGTCGTGCCCGCCGTGCCGGTCGTGCCGGCCGCGCCCGTTGTCCCGGCGGATCCCGTCGTGCCCGCGGTGCCGGTCGTTCCGGCGGTGCCGGTCGTTCCTCCCGAGCTGCCTCCGTGGCCGGCCGTCCCCTGCGCGCCGCCCTTGCCGCCGCCGCTGTCCGTGCCGGTGCCGCACGCGCCCATGAAAAGCGCAACGCCGAACACAACGAGATTTCGCGCGAACCTTGCCCGACAAACGTGGTTTTTCACGGCCGCTGAAGTGCCAGGGTCGGCGCGTGACGGGTCAGCGATCTTTCTTGATCAAATCTTGATCAAGCGCGCGCGCCAGCGCCGCCGAATTTTCCACGGAGATCGGAGAAAAAGGACATCGACAGGAGCACACCTGCGACGACTGACCACGCCGTGTACACGACGGTCTCGATCGCGGTCTGCACGGTGGGTCCGGCCAACAGCGTCACCAGGCCGACGCCGATCCACGCGGCGGCGAACAGCGGCGGCGCGATCCGCCAGAAGCGCCACAGGCCGATCCACGCGGTCAGCATCATCGCCATCACGATCGCGACGCCGACGGCGGCCGCCATCCCGAGCGCGCGCGCCGGCGCGGCGTCATCCGCGCGCAGAAACGCCTGCAACCCCTCGGGCAAGGTGCGGCGCAACGCGACGCTCGCGATCAGCGACGCGACGGTGAGCGCCGCTTCCAGCGCGATCAGCGCGCGAAACCGCCTGACCAGCGTCGCCGCCGGCGGCGTCACTTCCCGGGCTTCAGCTTGACGTCGTTCGTGGTGTCGGGAACCAGCTTGCCCTCTTCGTTCGGGCGGAACCGGATCTCCGTCTTGACCTCGATGACCAGCTTGGCGAGCGCCTTCGCGACTTCCTCGTTCAGGTTCAGGCGTTCGAGCCAGCTGCGGACCTCTCCCGCCGCGACGCGAAGGATGTCGTCCTTCGACCGGCTGGCCGCGCCCACGCCCGCCGAAACGGCGCGCCGCACGAAGTCGCCGATGCCGCCCTCGCCGGCGCGATCGCCGCCCGGCGACGTCACCTCCTCGTCGTTCATCACGGTGGTGGGATCTTCGTCGGTGTCGCCGCGATTCGGTTTGCCAGCGTCCTCGGCCATGCGGCGAAGGTTACCGCGCCGACGGAATTGGTGCGATAGTCTGCGGTTCCGTGCGCGGCCGCTCCCGCCTGCTCGTCGCCTACTTCGTGACCACTCAGGTCGCGCTGTCGTATCTCATGCTCGCGGTCGCGCGCCGGTTCCGGCGCGCCGACGCCGTCGAGCGGCTGACCCTGGCCAAGCACCGCAAGAACGCCCGCCGGATCGAGGCGGCGATCCTCAAGCTGCGCGGCCTGTTCATCAAGGTCGGCCAGCTCATCAGCATCATGGCGAACTTCCTGCCCGACGCGTTCCGCGAGGAGCTGCAGCGCTTGCAGGATCAGGTCCCGCCGCGTCCCTACCGCGACATCGAAGCGCGCGTTCGCGAGGAGTTCGGCGGCCGCAGCCCCACCGACCTGTTCGCCGAGTTCTCGCAGGAACCGGTGGCGTCGGCGTCGATCGGCCAGGTGCACCGCGCGCGCCTGCGCAGCGGCGAGGAGGTCGCGGTCAAGGTCCAGTACCCCGACATCGAGGAGATGGTGCGCATCGACCTGCAGGCGCTGCGCCGCATCTTCAAGGTGCTGCGCTGGTTCATGCCTGACTACGGCTTCGACACCATCTACCGCGAGATCAGCGAGATGGTCACCGCGGAGCTCGACTTCCGGCGCGAGGCGACGGCCATCGAGAAGATCGCGGCCAACTTCGCCGCCCGCAACGCGAAGAACGTCCGCTTCCCGCGCGTGATCGCGGACTGCTCGACGATGCGCGTGCTGACGACCGAGTGGATGGAAGGGACGAAGGTCGCGCAGCTGGACCACCCCGACGGCCAGCGGATCGACCGCCGCGCCGCCGCGCGCGCCTGCGTCGAAGCGTACTGCGAGCAGATCTTCGTCGACGGCCTGTACCACGCCGATCCGCACCCCGGGAATTTGCTCATCCAGTCGAAGCCGGGGGCGCCGCCGTCGGTCGTGTTCCTGGACTTTGGCGCGATCGGGACCGTCAGCGAGAACATGCGGCGCGGGATGATGTCGTTCCTGCAAGGCGCGATCACGCGCGACACGGCGCGCATCGTGTCGGCGATGAAGGAGATGGGGTTCATCTCGCGGCGGGCCGACCCCGAGGTGTTCGATCGCGTGGTGCAGTACTTCCACGACAAGCTGCGCGGGCAGGTGTCGCTGAAGGGCTTCTCGCTGAAGGACATCCGGTTCGAGACCGAGCAGACGCTGGCCAGCGTGCTGGACCTGCGCGAGATGAACGTCAGCCTGGGCGAGCTGCGCGACGCCTTTCACATCCCCAAGGAATGGATCCTGCTCGAGCGCACGCTGCTGCTGTTGCTGGGCGTGTGCACGACGCTGGATCCCGAGATGAACCCGACCGCGGTGATCGAGCCGTACCTCGAACGCTTCCTGCTGGGCGAGAAGAAGCAGTGGTCGGAGGTCGTCGTCGACGCCACCCGCGAGGGGGCGCTGGCCGCGCTGTCGCTGCCGGGCGACCTGCAGCGGTTCATCAGCCGCGCGCTGCGCGGCGACCTGGAGCTGCGCGTCCGCAACCTCGAGGACAACGCGCGCATGCTGTATTACGGCGGCCAGCAGATCCTGTGGGGGATGCTGACGGCGGCGTCGGCCGCGCTGGCGGTCATGTTCGACGGGCGCGGCCACGGCGGGCGCGCCTGGGCGGCCGGGATCGCGTCGGCGCTGTTCGCGTTGTTTCTGGTGCTCGCCTGGTTCTCGGGCCGCCCGCGCCGCACCCGGCGCCGAAATTAGGGGCTGGGAGCGCGTGGGGCGCAGCGCGGCTTCGCCGCGCGGAGCCCATCGCGGGAGGTTCGGAACCCTCCGAGGGTTCTGAGCTAGAAGACGCCGAGGATCTGGAACGCGCCGTCGAACGCGATGGCCGTCGCGGACGCATTCGTCGGGTCATCGGTCTCCGG
>Ga0207645_10002441_pt1 | contig 14624 bp, 14 predicted proteins | sample KBSM53metaG_FD_184331 | JGI IMG/M metagenome (GOLD analysis project Ga0207645, IMG submission 184331) | Miscanthus rhizosphere microbial communities from Kellogg Biological Station, Michigan, USA - KBS M5-3 metaG (SPAdes) (version 2) | ecosystem: Host-associated > Plants > Roots > Rhizosphere >...
GGGCCGATCGATCGCCTTCCGTTCGACGACGGCGCCTTCGATCTCGTGGTGATTCACAGCATGCGCGGCCAGCTCGCCTCGGCGACCGCCGACGAGCGCGATGCGGTGCTCCAGGCCTGCCGTCGCGTGCTCAGGCCCGGCGGGCGAGTGATGACGATCGAGGCGGGTACCAGAACCGGACTGAGGTCGATGCTCCGCCCGGCTCCGGCGGCCCAGGCCCCCTACGACGCCAGCGGTGGCTCGGCGGCGGCGCTCCGTCAGGCGGGCTTCAACGCCGTACGGGACCTGGGTGACCGCGAGGGAATGAAGTTCCTCGAGGGTATTAGAACGACCTGACCCCAGGCCGCGCCCTCTGTGGTGGACGGCGGGTTGGATTCGCCAGCCCACCAGCCGCTCTTTTTGCCCGCAAACAGCGAGTCCAGGTGAGGCAAGGGTTTTGCCTCCCCTTCCTTGCCATGCACGCAGGGCCGCCCGAGGTGTACTCGCTGGACGAGATCGCGCGGGCCGCGTACGTGGAGCGGTCCGCGGTGGAGGCTCTCGTCGCCCGCGGGCGGTTGCAGCCGATCCCAGGGACCCGCTTCGTGGCCGAGACCGACGCGCTGGCCGCCACGCGCGTGCTGCGTCATTCGGCGCTCCTGTCGACGCAACCGGTCGCTCACGATCTGTTCGCACACACTGTGTCAGGGCCTGGGGCCATGCCGCGGCCCGGCGCGTGGTCGATGGCGGTACATGTCAGCGCGGCCATCCTGATCCTGACAATAGGGCGCACGGCGGCGCCCGCTGCGTCAACGACGACCGCAAGGGCGGCGAGCCATCTCGTGTTCCTCGTCGAGCCCGGGCCGGGCGGCGGCGGGGGCGGCGGCGGCGAGCGCGTGCCGCGACCCGCCACGCGAATGCTCGAGCCGGCGAAGGCGCCCGTGGTCGAGGCGATCTCCGTGCCCGTCACGGTGGCCGAGCGCCCACCCTCGCCTGAGCTGGAGCCGATTCCGGTCAAGCCGCTCACGGCTCCGCTGGCGCCCGTGGCCGCGGCCATCGACCGTCACGAGGGCGAGATCGACGCGCCGGTGAGCACGATTGCGAGCGCCGGCCCAGGCGTGGACGGCGCCGGCAGCGGACGCGACGGCGGCAACGGGCCCGGGCGCGGCAGCGGCGCCGGGGACGGCGAGGACCGGGGCTTTGGCGGCGGCGCGTATCGGCCCGGCAGCGGCATCGAGCCGCCGCGGCTGCTGCGCGAGGTCAAGGCGACCTACACCGAGGAAGCGCGCCGCGCCAACGTCATCGGCGACGTGCTGATGGAGGTCGTGGTGCGCGCCGACGGCACCGTGGGATCCGCGCGCGTGACGCGCGGCCTCGGGTTCGGCCTCGACGAACGCGCCGCCGCCGCGGTACGACAGTGGCGCTTTGCGGCCGCACGCCGCGCCGGCGTCCCGGTTGACGTCGTGGTGGAAGTCGCGATGGAGTTCAACCTGCGATGACCCCGTGGACGCTGCTCACATTCGCCGCGCTCGCGGCCGCCTGCACCTTCGCGGCAATCGCGTGGCGGCAGCATCTCGAGGCGCGGCGCCGTTCCGACGCTCGCGTCGCGGCGCTGGCCGCGGCGATCGACGGGCCGCTCGACGCGTTCACGGCCGAGGGCGGTCTGAAGACCGGCAGCCACGTATACGCGATGCCGGCCCGGCGCGCCTGGATGATTGCGGCCGGCGGTGTGCCGCTCGTGCTCGTCGTGGCGGCGCTGCTCGCCTCGCGCGGTCCGCGGCCGGCGCCGGCGCCCGCGGTGTCACGTCAGCCGGACGCGCTGGAACTCCTGGACATGCATCACGATCGCAGCGGCGACGTGCTGACCGTCACGGGTACCGTGCGCGTCCGCGGCCGCGACACAGCGCCGGTCACAGCGGTGGTCACCGGACGTGACGGCGCCGGCCACATCGTCGGCAGCGCGCACGCGCCGCTCGACGACGCGACGCTCGATCTCGACGGTGAGTCGTCCTTCCAGGTGTCCGTGTCCGGCCACGACGTCCGCCGCTACCAGGTGCGGTTCGAAACGCCGCTCGGACCACTGACGCACGTTGACCGGCGCGCGGAGCGCACAGCAGCCCCAGCCACACCATGACCTCACCACACTCTCACTCCACCGTTCGACGTCCGCTGCGCGCGCTCCTCCTTCCGGTGCTGATCGCGGCCACGATCGGCAGCCTGGCCACGCATGCGCAGGACGGCTTCCGATTCAAGAGCGGCGTGGACCTGATCAACGTCACCGCGACCGTCACCGACGAGGACGGGCGCTTCGTGCCGTCGCTCACCAAGGACGACTTCGCGATCTTCGAGAACGGCCGCCGCCAGGAGATCTCGCATTTCAGCCGCGACCGGGCGCCGGTGAGCCTCGGCATCCTGCTCGACGCGAGCGGCAGCATGACGCCCGACAAGATGGCCGCGGCACGGTCGGCCATCGATCGCTTCATCTACGACCTGCTCGGACGCGACGACGAGCTGTTCTTCATGGAGTTTGCGAGCAGCGCGCGGCTGACGCAGGCGTGGACGACCGATCGCGCCGCCATCAGCCACGCGGTCAGCCGCGTGGACCCGGTGGGGGGCACCGCCATCTACGACGCCGTCGCCAAGGCCATTCCGATGGCGGCCGCGGGACGCCACAAGAAGAAGGCGCTGCTCGTCATCTCGGACGGCAACGACACCAGCAGCACCGTGTCGGTGCCGCTGCTGCGCCAGCAGATTCGCGACAGCGAAGTACTGGTCTACGCGCTGGGTGTCGATGGCGCCGTGCGGACGGAGTCGCGGCGGACGCAGCCGCCGATCGGGCTTCCCATCCCCAACCCGTTTCCTCAACCGCGGCGAGGCCCGGTTCAGTTCCCGCCGATCACCGGGGGCGGAGGAGGAGGCGGCGGCACCTGGACGCGCACGACCGGCGAGCGTGTGAACCCTGAGGCTCTGCGCGAGGTGACCGACGACACCGGCGGCCGCACCGAGATCGTCCGCGGGTTCGGCGATCTGCAGGCGGCCACGGCGCGCCTGGCCGACGAGTTGAGCAAGCAGTATTCGCTGGCGTATTCGAGCACCGAGGACCGCGACGGCCGCTGGCACGCGATCCGGGTGGAAGTTCGCGATCGGCGCCTCACCGTCCGCGCCCGCCGCGGCTATATGGCGAGTACTTCCTAAGGTCCAAGGCCCAAGGCCCGGTATGATCGAGGTTCGTGTCTACGCTCCTTTCCGTGCTCGGGCTGACGCTCCTCGGCGGCCTGGGTGGGCTCCTCGTCGCGTCCAGCATCCTGCTGATCAAGGAGCCCGCGCGCACGAAACTCATTCCGTGGCTGGTGAGCTACGCCGTCGGCGCCCTGCTCGGGGCGTCGATGCTGGAGATCCTGCCGAAGGCGCTCGAACAGCTCCCGGCCACTGACGTCTTTCCCACGCTGCTCCTGGGCATCCTGCTGTTCTTCGTCCTGGAGAAGCTGGTGCTCTGGCGCCACTGCCACACGCACGACTGCGAGGTGCACGACGGCGCCGTGCTGCCGGTGGTGGTCGGCGACGGCTTCCACAACTTCGTGGACGGCGCGGTAATCGCCGCCGCCGCCATGACGTCGCTGCCGCTCGGCATCACCACGGCCGTGGCGGTGACGGCGCACGAAATCCCGCAGGAGGTTGGCGACTTCGCCATCCTGCTCCACGCCGGCTACTCGCGGAGCAAGGCGCTGATGCTGAACGTCCTCTCCGCGCTCGCGAGCATCGTGGGCGCGCTGGCGGCGTACTTCGCGTTCGATCGCGTTCCCGCGCTGCTGCCCTATTTCCTGTCGCTCTCCGCCGCCAGCTTTCTGTACGTGGCGATGGCGGATCTCATCCCGGGGCTGCACCGCGGCCGTACCGACGCCAGTTCGCTCCGCCAGATTCTCCTGATCGGCGCCGGCGTCGCGACCATGCTTCTGGTGTAGACGAGCTTTCCTACCTGACCTACCTGACCCACCCGGCCCACCTGACCAGTGTCTCTCGCTTAGGACAATCGTCAGACTCTCTCTGAACGTCTCGTCAGATTCCGAACGATCCGCGCTGGCAAGGTCCTTGCCTCGTTAAGAGGCATCTGAACATCCGGGACCCGCGAGCGCCCGTAGGTCCCGATAGATTCGATCGGAGAGACGTCATGTTGAGGAAACTAACCGCTACTGCGGCACTCGTCATCGGGCTCGGCGCCTTCGGCTTCACGACCCCGGCCACGGCCGCCGACAAGGAAAACCTGCAGCTGTTCAAGGCCGTGCAGAAGCAGGTGCTGAACTACACGCACTTCACGATCTTCGACAGCGTGAACACGCAGATCAACGACGGCACGGTGGTGCTCTCCGGCTGGGTGACCATGCCGTACAAGAGCAGCGACATCGAGCGGCGCGTGAGCCGCGTGGACGGCGTGACGCGTGTCGTCAACAAGATCAAGGAGCTGCCGGTCTCGCAGTTCGACGACAACTTGCGCGTGCGCATCGCGCGCGCCATCTACAGCAGCCCGCACTTCCGCGGCTACGGCTCGATGGTGAACCCGCCGATCCACATCATCGTGGAGCACGGCAAGGTCACGCTCGAGGGCGTGGTGAACAACAACGTGGACCGCATGATTGCGCGCTCGATCGCGTCGAACTTCCTCTCCTTCGACCTCAAGAACGAGCTGAAGACGACGCAGGAAGCGAAGGAAGAACTGGAGAAGCTCTGAGGACGGGCCGCCTGAAGGCGGCCCCTACGAAGGCACGTGGCTGCCGGTCTTTAGACCGGCCTGTTACGAAGGCCGCACGGCGTCTGCCGGGCGGCCTTTTCTCGCGATCAGCCAGATCACGATCGCGAAGGTCGCGGCCGCCGCCAGGACCGTCGCGCCGAAGAGGAGCAGCGTCGAATAGAGAATCGACCGCGGCTCCATGTTCACCTGCAGGTCGAGCGGCTCCCCGTTGAGGCGCGCCGTCAGCGGTTGATCCCACTCCAGGATGTTGCCCCGCTGCGTGCCCGTCGTGTTGTGGAAGAGGATCTCGCTGGGGATGTGCATCCGGAACGCCACGATCTCGGAGCCGTCCCAGCCAACGTTGCTCACGGCCCGGCCCGTCCCCTTGCCGACCAGCTGCTGGTAGTCCACGGCGTCGCCGCGCGCGTCGAGCCGGTAGCGGGACCACGCAAACGGCGCCACCTGCGAGAGTTTCCGCACGTCGTCCACGTCGATGGCCACGTGGGCGAAGCGGCGCGTGTGACGGCGCGAGAGGCTGACGCTCGTCACGCGGACGCCAGGCCCCTCGAAGAAGCGGCGGACGTCGCCGCGATCGACCCGCGCTCGCGGATCGGTCGGCAGATTGGCGCCACGCAGCGCCACGATCGACGCGATCGACGCGTTGACGTTCAGCGTCGCGGTGCCGTCGAGCGCGAGGTAGATCTCCTCCTCGTACTCCGGAAGCTGTCTGAACGGCGAGCGCACGCCGCACGCCGACAACGCGAGCGCGCAGATGAGCAGAGCGACGAACCGCATGAATCCTCAATGATATCCTTCTCGACTCACATGGCCCGCCCGAGGCTCTTCCTGATAGACGGCAGCTCGCAGATGTACCGCGCCTACCACGCGATGCGCGGCGGCGGCCTGTCCAACCAGGAAGGCTCCACGACGCACGCCGTGTACCTGTTCGTGACGATGCTCCGTAAGCTGATGGCCGACCACGCGCCGCCCTTCATCGCGGCGTCGTTCGACCTGCGCGGCAAGACGTTCCGCGACGACATCGTCAGCGACTACAAGGCCAACCGCGCGGCCATGCCCGATGATCTCGCCGAGCAGATCGGCTGGGTCCACGAGGCCTGCGAGGCGATGGGCGTGCCCATTCTCACGTCGCCCGGCTACGAGGCCGACGACGTGATCGGCACGCTCGCGGTGAAAGCGGTGGCGGCCGGCTACGACGTGGCGATCGTGTCGATCGACAAGGACTTTTTCCAGCTCGTCTCCGATCCGCACGTGAAGGTGTACGACCCGCGCGAAGACGGCACCTGGTTCGACGAGGCGGGCGTGGCGCAGAAATTCGGCGTGCCACCGGCGCAGGTGGTGGACGTCCTGGCGCTCGTCGGCGACACCAGCGACAACGTGGCCGGCGTGCCGGGCATCGGAAAGAAAGGCGCCATCGACCTGCTGACGCGGTTCGGCAGCTTGAATGCGCTGCTCGAGCGCACGTCAGAGCTGAAGCCGAAGCAGGCCGAGACCCTGACCCCCCGCCGTGACGCGGCGCTGCAGAGCCGCGAGCTCGTCACCATCCGCACCGACGTGCCGCTCGACGTCAACCTGGCGACGCTCGCCTACCGCGGAGCGTCGCGCGAGAAGTGCTACGAGCTGTTCACCCGCCTCGCGTTCCGCACGCTCGTCAACGACTACGCGCCGACGATGGACTCGACGCCGCACGAGTACGAGCTCGTGACGACTCCTGCGGCACTCGACGCGCTGGTGGCGAAGCTGACGGCGGCCAAAGAGTTCGCAATCCGGATCGTGACCGACGACATGGCGGCGGTACGCGCGCCGATCGTCGGCTTCACGCTGACGGTGGCCGATCGCCAGGCGGCCTACGTGCCGGTCGGCCACGAAGGCGGCGATGGGGGCGGCGATCTGCTGAGCGCCGCGAGCCGCCCCGACCAGCTCGAGCTCGCGACCGTACTGCGGCGGCTGAAGCCGCTCCTCGAAGACGACGGCATCCGCAAGCTCGGACACGATCTGAAGCAGGAAACCATCCTGCTCGGGCGCCATGGTGTGACCCTGCGCGGCGTCGAGTTCGACGCCATGCTGGGCAGCTATCTGCTCGACGCCAACCGATCGAGCCACGGGCTGCCGGAGATCGCGCTCGAGCATCTCGGCTACAAGGCCATCGATCAGGACGGCGTGGCCGGCAAGGGCGTGAAGGCGGTGCCGCTGTCGGAGCTGGCGCCCGAGGCGGTTTTGAAGCTGGCGTGCGAACGCGTGGACGTCGCGCGGCAGCTCTCGCGCAAGATGGCGCCGATGCTCGAGGCCGAGCAGCTCGCGCCTGTGAACCGCGACTTCGAGCTGCCGCTCATCGACGTGCTGGCCGACATCGAGCGCGCGGGCATTCGTGTCGACACCGCCGCCCTGGCGCAGCAGGGAGCGCAGCTCGAGAGCCAGCTGCTGGCGCTGACCGCGCGGATTCACGAGCTGGCCGGCGGCGAGTTCAACATCAGCTCGCCGAAGCAGCTGGGCGAGGTGCTGTTCGAGCGCCTGAACCTGCCGGTGCTCAAGAAGACCGGCGGGACGCGGTCGGCCTCCACCGCGGTGGAAGTGCTGGAAGAGCTCGCGCTCAGCCACGAACTGCCGAAGCTGATTCTCGAATTCCGCGGCCTGCACAAGTTGAAGGGCACCTACGTGGACGCGCTGCCGCTGCTCGTGAACCCGGAGACGGGTCGCGTGCACACCAGCTTCAACCAGGCGGTGGCGGCGACCGGCCGGTTGAGCAGCTCCGATCCCAACCTGCAGAACATTCCGATCCGCACCGAGATCGGGCGCCAGATCCGGAGCGCGTTCATCGCCGCCCCCGGGCACGTGCTGATCTCGGCCGACTACTCGCAGATCGAGCTGCGCGTGCTGGCGCACCTGGCCGGCGAGGACTCGCTCATCGAGTCATTCCGCGTCGGCGAGGACATTCACGATCGCACGGCGCTCAAGGTGTTCGGCGCCGAGAGCGGTCTGAGCAAACACGAACTGCGCCGGCGCGCGAAGATCATCAACTACGCGCTGCTCTACGGAAAGACCGCGTTCACGCTGGCCAAGGACATCGGCGTCACGAAGGAGGCGGCGCAGGCGTTCATCGACGCGTACTTCGCCGGTTTCCCGAAGGTGCGCGACTACATCGACACGACGATCGAGGAGTCGCGGAAGAGCGGCGTCGTGAAGACGATGTTCGGCCGGCGCCGCCTCGTGCCCGAGTTGAACAGCCGCAACGGCCAGATCCGCATGGCGGCCGAGCGCGCCACCATCAACATGCCGATTCAGGGCACGGCGGCCGACGTGCTCAAGCGGGCCATGATCGATATCCACACCGCGCTGGCAAGACCTGGCACCCGCACGCGCATGATCCTCACCGTGCACGACGAGCTCGTGTTCGAGGCACCGACGGAGCAGGCCGACGAGGCATCGGCGATGGTCAAGGAGCTGATGCAGAACGCGGTGAAGCTCGCCGTGCCGCTCGACGTCGACGTCGGCTACGCCGACAACTGGCGCGACGCCAAGTCGTAGGGCGGCCCTTCAGGGCCGCCAATCGGCGCGGCTGAAGCCGCGCCCTACGTGTCGGTGTGGCTGTGCTTGACATATTCCGTTATGGGAATATGATCCCTCCCATGCCCCGCGCGGCCACGACCTCAGACACGTTCAACGCGATCGCGGAGCCCCGGCGGCGCGACATCCTCGACTATCTGGCCGTCCGCGAGCGGTCGGTCGGCGAAATCGTCATCGCGCTGAAGCTGCCGCAACCCTCGGTCTCGAAGCATCTCGGAGTGCTGCGCGACGTCGGGCTGGTGGACGTTCGCCGCGATGGACGCCAAGCCCTCTATCGCACCAACCACGAGGCCATCCGCCCGCTCCACGAGTGGGCCAGCCAGTTCCAGCGCTACTGGCAGGGTCAGCTGGGGCGCATCAAACAGCGGGCGGAGCGCGACTGAACGCATCAGTGCGTTCGTAGTTGCAGGTCTTCAGACCTGCCGAAAGGAACGGAGCCATGACTGCAGTTGCTTCAGGACTCGATCAGTTGACGCTCGACATCACCGAGGAGGTCCGCGTGGCGGCGCCGCTCGACAAGGCGTTCGCCGCGCTGCTCGAGGAGCTGGGACCGGCAAACCGCGGGCAGAACGACGTGCCGATGCCGATGATGCTCGAGGCGTGGCCCGGCGGGCGCTGGTTCCGCGATCTCGGCAACGGCAACGGGCACCTGTGGGGCCACGTGCAGGCCATCAAGGCGCCGGCGCTGCTCGAGATCACGGGGCCGCTGTGGATGTCCTTCGCCGTCGCGTCGAACGTGCAGTACCGCCTCAAGGAGGAGAACGGCGGCACGCTGATCACGCTGAAGCATTCGGCGTTCGGCCGGTTCCCGGACGGCTACGGGGCGCCGGCCAGCCAGGGCTGGAAGAGCATCTTCAATCGCGTGCGGCAGCGCCTCGAGGTGGCGCGATGACGATCGCGAGCGGTCTCCTGCAGGAGCTCGAACAGGAAGCGCAGACCACGCGACGCCTGCTCGAGCGCGTACCGGACAACCGCCTGTCGTGGCGGCCCCACGAGAAGGGGCGCACGCTGGGCGAGCTCGCGATGCACGTGGCGATGGTCCCTGGATCGGTGGCCGCGCTCGCGTCGCTGCCGTCGCCGGTGCAGGCGCCGGACTCCACGGATCCGCCGGCTCCGCCGACGACACCCGCGCTCGTGAAGGCCTTCGACGAGAGCCTCGCCAAAGCGAAGGGGATCCTCGCCGGCATGAACGACGCGGCGGCCGCCGAGACCTGGCGTCTGATGGCGGGCCCGCGGGAGCTGGTGGCCATGCCGCGCGCCGCCTTCATGCGCGCGATCATGCTGAACCACTGGTATCACCACCGCGGTCAGCTCTCGGTGTACCTGCGATTCCTCGGCGTCCCGCTGCCGTCGATCTACGGTCCAAGCGCCGACGAGAACCCGTTCGCGTAGGCCGGTCTAAAGACCGGCAGCCACGGCAGGCGGACCTGCCCACCTCCGCCAAGGCTACGGTGGGTCCGCCATAGCTTTAGCGAAGGCGGAAAGGTCCGCCTCTACGAGTCTTTCGACTGATCGAGCACCGGCTTGATGTCCACGACGGGCGTCCCGTCGATGACCTCGAGCGGACGCACGCCGAGCCGCGCGCCTTCGATGCGCGTCACCGTCACGCGGTGCAGCCCGATCGGATTGGGCCGGTCCGGCGAGCGCGTGGCGAAAACTCCCGTCAGCGGATTGCGTGGATCCTTGCGTGGGCGCACCTCGAGCACATCGCGCTGCCCCTGATGCAGCCACGTCAGCAGGACGACGTCGTCTCCCGCCTTGATGCCGTCGAGACCGCGCGCGAACTCGGCGTCGACCTCGATTGACGCCTCCGGCGCCCCTTCGTACCCCTGACGCGGCGCATTCTTCCGGTCGGTCACGCTGGAACGAACGACGCCGATCCGGTGCAGCACAAGCTCGACAGTCATCGGTGGAAGCTCCCTTGCATGGGTTTACCAGGTTGAGATGGATGTTACGTGGCGGAGTGTTAGAGTCCGAACTTTGCGGTTCAGCTGAGGAACGCACATGAAAGACGTCGAGACCATCGCGGCACGTGCCCGCGTCGAGATGAAGACGGCCGAAAACCAGCTCGTGCTCGCCGCGGATGGCGCCAAGGCGGCGACGGATCGCGCCAAAGAGGCGCGAGCGAAGCTGAAGCAGGCGAAGCGTGACGCCAAGAAGGCCGAGAAGAGCCTGCGCAAGGCGAAGCGTGCCTCCGGCGACGCCCGCAAGACCTACGAAAAGGCGGCGGCTCGTGCGGAGCGCACCGCGGCGCGTCTGAAGAAGGCGCTCAAGAAGGCGCAGAAGAAGGCGGCGGTCAAGAGCGCGCCGCCGAAAAAGAAGGGCGCTGCGAAGGCGGCCAGAGCGGCGAGCGATTCGAAGCCGGCGGCCCGCGCACAGAAGAAGCCGTCGGCGAAGAAGCCGGTGCCGGCGGGTCCCGCGAAACCAGCCGCCGACGACTCGGCCGAGTCCTTCACGCTCAGCGAGGCCGATCTGAACTAGCGGCTCTCGCCGTCAGGCGCCGACGGGAGCGGGAGCCGTCTGCTCACGAACGACATCGGGATGCGGCATCAGGCCGATCACGCCGATGGTCGCGGCGATTGTCGTGGCCAGCATGTACCACGCCGGCACCATCGGGCTGCCCGTGCGCTCGATGAGCCACGCCACCACGAACTGCGTCGTGCCGCCAAAGATAGTGGTCCCCAACGCGTAGAGAATGGACAGGCCGCTCGATCGCACGGCCTTCGGAAACGCTTCGAGCAGGAACGCGTAGACCGGCACGAGCCCCATCGCGAACACAGCGCTGAGGGCCATGTACACCGCAAACAGCGCCACGATCGACGACTCCGGCGACGTCAGGATCACAAAGGCCGGATAGATGCTGGCGGCAAACACCAGGCGCATTCCGATGAGCAGCGTCTTCCGCCCGAAGCGATCCGCCCACACGCCCACCACGCCACCGGCAAGCTGCGCCACATATCCCATCATCGTCAGCGTCGTGCCCACGGCAGGCGAGAGATGCAGGGTGGTGATGGCGAAGGTCGTCATGTAGGTGAACACGTAAGTGGCCACCGTCCCGCCGCAGATCACCAGGACGCCGAAGAGGACGGAGCGCGCATGGCGGCGGGCGAGCTCGCCGAGGATGGCGCGCGCCGACCCGTGGGTCTCGCCCGGTTGAATCGTCTCGGGAAGCTGCCGACGGATATACAGGCCGACCGGTGCGATCAGGATCCCGAGCAGGAACGGCAGCCGCCACCCCCACGCATACAGCTGCTCCTCCGACAGAACATTGGTGATCACGACGCCGGCAAGGCTGCCGGACAGCAGCGCAAGGAGCTGACTGTAGGCCTGCCACGCCGCCATCCCGACACGTTTCTCGGGAGCCGCTGATTCCAGCAGGTACGCCGTGGCGGGACCCACCTCACCGCCACACGAGAACCCCTGAATCAACCGCGCCACCACGAGCAGGATCGGCGCCGCGATGCCGACCTGCGCGTAGGTAGGCGCCAATCCCATCATCGCGGAGCCGAGCGCCATGAGCATCAACGTCAGCGTCATGGCCGCGCGGCGGCCGGCCCGGTCCGCGTAGGTGCCGATCACCGCCGCACCGAGCGGCCGCGTGAAGAAGCCGACGCCGAAGGTGGCGAGCGCGCTCAGCAGGCGGCCGAACTCGGACTCGCCGGGAAAGAACGCGCGGCCGATCATCACCGCGAAGAAGGTGAAGGCGAGGAAGTCGTAGAACTCGAGCCAGTTGCCGATGACGACCGCCACGACGGCCTTGCGCGAAAGAGGGGGAGCGGACACGCCGCGGATTATAGGTGTAGAGGCGGACCTGAAGGTCCGCCTCTACGAACTAGTCGACGTGGATGGGGCCGGTGGGCGGCGCGGACCGCTTGATCAGCAAGGCCAGCGGCACCATCGCGACGAAGATGAGCGACAGCACGAAGAACGTGTCGGTAACCGCCATCATCGACGCCTGCCGCTGCACGAGGCCGTAGACAAGCCCCTGCGCCTGCCCGGCCGCGTCCGCGGCGCTCGCGCCCTGCCCGACCAGCGTCGACGTCGTGCCGGCCAGCATGTCGGCGTAGCCCGAATCGAGCGGCGTCACGTGGCCGACCAGGCTGCCCTGATGGAACTGCGACCGGCGCGCCATCATCGTCGTGATCATCGCGATGCCCGCGCTTCCGCCGACGTTGCGGAACAGGTTCATCAACCCGGTCGCGTATCCGAGCTTCTCGCGCGGAATGCCGGCGAACGCCGCCACGTTGATCGGCACGAACAGAAACGCCATGCCGAACGCCTGCAGCGTGCGCGCCCACATCGCGGTGTTGAAGTCGACGTTCAGGTTGAACCCGGACATCTGGTAGGTGCCGAGCGCGGACACGAGGAGGCCGAAGACGATGAGCGTCCGCGGCTGCACTTTCCCGAGGATGCGCCCCACGATCGCAAACCCAATCATCATCGCCACGCCACCGGGCGAGAGCACCAGCCCGCTGAGGAGCGCGGTGTAGCCGAGCATCGTCTGCAGGAAAATCGGCAGCAACGCGGTGCTGCCGTAGAGGATGAAGCCGACGGCATACATCGTCACCGCCGCGATGGCAAAGCTGCGGTTCTTCAGGATCCGGAAGTCGACCACCGGATCGCTCTGGCGAAGTTCCCACACCACGACCGCCACCAACGCCACCACCGCGAGCACCGCGGCCACGACGATCATGGGCGAGCTGAACCAGTCGCTGCGCTGCCCCTCGTCGAGCATGATCTCGAGCGCGGCAAGCCCCGTGGCCAGCAGGCCCAGGCCGATGTAATCGAGCTTGAGACCGGTCTTGAACGTCTTGCGCAGGAAGTCGGGCGGATCCTTGATCAGCATCGTCGTGAGCAGGATCGAGAGGATGCCGAACGGGATGTTGATCAGGAAGATCCAGCGCCAGCTGAAGTTGTCGGTCATCCAGCCACCGAGCGTCGGGCCGATCACCGGCGCCACCACCACGCCCATGCCGTAGAACGCGGTCGCGACGCCCTGCTTCTCGCGCGGAAAGCTTTCCACCAGGATGGCTTGCGAGATCGGCTGCAGCGCGCCGCCGCCGAGCCCCTGCAGGATGCGGAAGAGGATGAGCAGCGGCAGCGACGGCGCGATGCCGCAGAGGAGCGAGCTTACGGTGAAGATTGCCACGCACGCCATGTAGAAGCGCGTGCGGCCGAAGAGGGTCGAGAACCAGCCGCTCAGCGGCAGCACGATCGCGTTGGCCACGAGATACGCCGTCAGCACCCACGTCGCCTCGTCCACGCTCGCCGAGAGGTTGCCGGCGATGTGCGGCAGCGCAACGTTGGCCACGCTGGTGTCGAGCACCTCCATGAACGTCGCCAGCATGACGGTGGCGGCAATGAACCACGGGTTGATCGCGGTCCGGGTGGCGGCTGATGGCAGCGTAAGCGTGGCTTCCACGATGACCTCTTACTTCAGGAAGATGGTCGCGTCGACGTTCATGCCGGGGCGGAAGACGACGCCGGACGGCGCCTGGTCGAGCACGATCTTCACGGGGATCCGCTGCACGATCTTCACGAAGTTCCCCGTCGCGTTTTCCGGCGGCAGGAGGCTCAGCTTCGAGCCGGTCGCACTCGCCACCGAATGCACGCGCCCCTCGAACGACTGCCCATACATGTCCACGTGCACTTCGGCGCGCTGTCCGGGATGCACCTGGGCGAGCTGCGTTTCCTTGAAGTTCGCGGTCACCCACACGTCCTGCAGCGGCACGATGGTCAGCAGCGACTGGCCCGGCTGGACGATCTGCCCGATCTGCACCGCCTTGCGGGTAACCACGCCGTCGATCGGCGCGACGATCGTCGCGTAGCTCAGTTGCAGCAGCGCGGCATCCAGGTTGGCACGTGCCTGGAGAATCGCGGCCGACGCCGTACCCGCCTGCGCCGAGCTGATGTCCACCTGGCGGCGGTTGGCGCGCGCCTGATCGAGCGCCGCCTGGGCGATGGCGGCACGCGCCTGCGCGGCCTGCACCGAGGATCCGCTGCCCTGGGCGCTCTTCTGCGCGTTCACCAGCTTTTCTTCCGAGGCGCGCTGCTCGCTGGCGGCCACGCGCGACGCCGCCACGTAGGCGTCGAACTGCTGCTTCGTGATCTCGTCCTTCGCGGCGAGCGGTTCCATGCGCGCCAGATCGGCGCGGGCACGGTCCGCGGTGGCGCGCTTGGACTCGACGTCCGCAGTGGCGTAGGCCAGCTCGGACGACGACGCGCGATCGAAATCGGTCTTCGCCTTCGCCAGGTCGGCATTCGCCGCCGCCAGCTGCGCCTCGGCTCCCGCCGCCGCATTGGCAGTGGTGGCGCTCGTGAGTGGGACGCCGGCGTTGGC
>Ga0207645_10002443_pt1 | contig 14624 bp, 12 predicted proteins | sample KBSM53metaG_FD_184331 | JGI IMG/M metagenome (GOLD analysis project Ga0207645, IMG submission 184331) | Miscanthus rhizosphere microbial communities from Kellogg Biological Station, Michigan, USA - KBS M5-3 metaG (SPAdes) (version 2) | ecosystem: Host-associated > Plants > Roots > Rhizosphere >...
CGAGCGCGCTCGAGGGCATGACCTTCAAGGGATTCAACGGCGACAGCCAGATCCGCAAGACCGACCACCAGATGCAGCAGGGCCTGTGGATCTCGAAGTGGCAGAAGGTCGACGCGAAGAACAATTACAGCGTCGAGAACACCGGCTTCACGTTCGCGCCGGTGAAGTACCTCGAGTCCTACATCGCCAGCACGCCGACGTCCTGCGACATGAAGCGTCCGTCGCCCTGATCGGCGGCTGAACCTTCAACGCGCCGGCGGGTGATGCGAATCGCCCGCCGGCCATTTTTTTAGAGTCCCGCTTCCCCGACACCGACACGACGTGGAATTCTTCGTCATCTCGCTCTTGAACGGCCTCAGCTACGGGCTGCTGCTGTTCATGCTGAGCTCGGGGCTCACGCTGATCTTCAGCATGATGGGCGTGCTCAACTTCGCGCACACCAGCTTCTACATGCTCGGGGCGTACTTCGCGTACACCATCTCGGGGGCGATCGGCTTCTGGCCCGCGCTGATCGTCGCGCCGCTGCTGGTCGGTCTGCTCGGCGCGCTGTTCGAGCGCCACTGCCTGCGCCGCGTGCACAAGTTCGGCCATGTGCCCGAACTGCTCGTGACCTTCGGCCTGTCGTACCTGATCCTCGAGCTGGTGCGCCTGGTGTGGGGCAACGCAACCGTCCCGTACGGCCTGCCCGAGCAGCTGCAGGGCCCGCTCTTCACCTTGTACGGCACGCAGTTCCCGAAGTCGCGCTCGTTCATCATGCTGCTCGCGCTGCTGATGCTGCTGTCGGTCTGGCTGCTGCTGACGCGCACCCGCATCGGCCTGGTGATCCAGGCGGCGCTGACGCACCCCGAGACCGTCGAGGCGCTCGGCCACAACGTTCCGCGCGTGTTCATGATGGTGTTCGGCGGCGGCGCGGCGCTGGCGGCGCTGGCCGGCGTGATCGGCGGCAACACCTACGTGACCGAGCCGGCGATGGCGGGCGCGGTCGGGTCGATCGTGTTCGTCGTCGTCGTCGTCGGCGGCATGGGCTCGCTGGCCGGCGCGTTCCTCGCGTCGCTGGTGATCGGCGTGCTGCAGACCTTCGCGGTCGCGATCGACCAATCGGTCGCCACCGGGCTGCGCGCGATCGGCGTCACGGTGACCGACCAGACCTTCGGCCATGAGCTGCTCCAGCTCAGCATCGCGCAGGTCGCGCCGATCCTGCCCTACCTGCTGCTGGTGCTGATCCTGATTTTCAGGCCCAAGGGCCTGCTCGGAAAGCGAGAGGGCTGACATGGCCACCACATCGATGGCCGGCTCTGCCGCCGCCTCCCGCCCGCGCGGCCGCCTCCATGTGTGGGCGCTGTTCGCGGTGCTGCTCGTGCTCTTGCCGCAGGTGTTCCGCAGCAGCCTGGCGCTGACCATGCTGTCGCAGATGGGATACCTCGCCATCATCTGCCTGAGCTACAACATCCTGCTCGGCCAGGGCGGCATGCTCAGCTTCGGCCACGCGGTCTACACCGGGCTCGGCGCGTTCGTCGCGGTGCACGCGATGAACCGGGCGACGCAGGGCGCGATCATGCTGCCGGTGATCGCGGTGCCGCTGGTCGGCGGGCTCGCGGGCATGCTGTTCGCAGCGCTGTTCGGCTACGTGACGACCAAGAAGTCGGGCACCACGTTCGCGATGATCACCCTGGGCATCGGCGAGCTCGTCGCGGCGATGTCGCTGATGTTCCCGGGCTTCTTCGGTGGCGAGGGCGGCGTCACGACGAATCGCGTCTACGGCACGCCGTTCCTCGGGCTGACCTTCGGCTCGCAGATGCAGGTGTACTACCTGATCGCGGCCTACTGCTTCATCTCGACCGGCCTGATGTACGCATTCACCGGCACGCCGCTGGGCCGGATGCTCAACGCGGTGCGAGACAACCCCGAGCGGGTCGAGTTCATCGGCTACGACACCCAGTGGGTGCGCTACATCGCGTTCGTCATCGCCGGCTTCTTCGCCGGCATCGGCGGCGGCCTGGCCGCGATCAACTTCGAGATCGTCAATGCGTCGGACAGCCTGAGCGCAGTGCGCTCCGGCGGCTACCTGCTGTTTACCTTCCTCGGTGGCGCGACCTTCTTCTTCGGCCCGATCATAGGTGCCGTGCTGCTGGTGCTCGCGTCGGTGCTGCTGTCCGAAGTCACCAAGGCGTGGCTGCTGTACCTCGGGCTGGTGTTCCTGCTGATGGTGATGTTCGCGCCGGGCGGCATCGCGAGCCTGATCATGATGAACCTGCGCGTCGCGCGCTTCGGCAAGCTCAAGGGGCTGCTCGGCTGGTACCTGGCGCTGGCGCTGACCGGCGCGGTGATGTTCTTCGGTGTCGCCGCGATGATCGAGATGATCTATCACCTGCAACTCGAGGATGCGCAGGGGCCGCTGCTGCATTTCATGGGGATCGGGCTGAACGCCAAGTCGGCGGCGAGCTGGCTCGGCGCGCTCGCGGTCGCGGCCGTCGGCACTGCGCTGTTCGAAGCGACGCGGCGCCGGTTCGCGCGCCGCTGGGGCGATGTGCAGGGCGAGATCGAAGCGGCGATTCACGCCCGGGAGGCGGCAGGCGCATGAGCTACGCGATCGAACTCAAGGACCTGCGCAAGTCGTTCGGCAAGACCGAGATCATCCGCGGCGCCAACCTCGCGGTCGCGCCGGGCGAGCGGGTCGCGATCATCGGGCCGAACGGCGCCGGCAAGTCGACCCTGTTCAACCTGATCAGCGGGCGCTTCGGCGCCACCAGCGGCGAGATCCTGCTCAACGGGCAGCGCATCGACGGGCTCAGGCCGTTCGAGATCAGCCGTCTCGGCCTGGCGCGCAGCTTCCAGATCACCAACATCTTCGGCCGGCTGTCGGTGTTCGAGAACCTGCGCTGCGGCGTGCTCTGGTCGCTCGGCTACAAATACGCGTTCTGGAAGTTCCTTGCCGGCCTGACCGATGCGAACGAGCGCGCCGAGCAGCTGCTGCACATGATCAAGCTGGACCGCAAGCGCGACACGCTCGCGATGAACCTGACCTACGCCGAGCAGCGCGCGCTCGAGATCGGCATCACGATCGCCGGCGGCGCGAACGTGGTGCTGCTCGACGAGCCGACCGCCGGCATGAGCAAGAGCGAGACCGCGCGCTTCATCGAGCTGATCCGCGAGGTCACGGTGGGCAAGACCTTGTTGACCGTCGAGCACGACATGGGTGTGGTGTTCGGCCTGGCCGACAAGATCGCGGTGCTGGTGTACGGCGAGGTGATCGCGTTCGACGAGCCGAACGCGGTGCGCGCGAACGCGCGGGTGCAGGAGGCCTACCTCGGCTCGGTGCTGGCCGACGCGCAGGCTGCGGAGGCGGGACACTGACATGCTGCAATTGACAGGCGTGCACGCGTATTACGGCAAGAGCCACATCCTGCATGGCGTCGACATGACCGTCGGCGAAGGCGAGATCGTCAGCCTGCTGGGGCGCAACGGCTCGGGGCGCTCGACCACGGTGCGGACGATCATGGGGCTGGTGCAGGGCGAAGGCTCGGTGAAGTTCCGCGATCACGAGATCCTCGGCCACCATGCCTTCGACATCGCGCACCGCGGCATCGGCTACGTGCCCGAGAACCGCGACATCTTCCCGAAGCTGACGGTCGAGCAGAACCTGATGCTGGGCGAGAAGGGCGGCCGGCGCGCGGGCAAGGCCAAGCCGCGGTGGTCGTTCGCCGACATGTACAAGATGTTCCCGCGCCTGAAGGAGCGCGAGCACACCGAGGCCGGCGTGCTGTCGGGCGGCGAGCAGCAGATGCTGACCCTGTGCCGCACCCTGATGGGCGACCCCGATCTGATCATGATCGACGAGCCGACCGAAGGGCTCGCGCCGAAGATCGTCGAACTGGTGGCCGAGTACCTGAAGACCTTGAAGGACCGCGGCGTCTCGGTGCTGCTGGTCGAACAGAAGCTGACCATCGCGCTGCAGATCTCCGAGCGCTGCTACGTGATGGGCCACGGCAGCATCGTTTTCGAAGGAACGCCGGCAGCGCTGCGGGCCGACGCCTATATTCGAAAGGAGTGGCTCGAGGTCTGACGCATGCAGCTTCGTGCGAAGGGGCGCTGTCACAGCAGAGACAGCGCCTTTTTTCTTTGGACGCCTAGAATCGAACGATCGTTCTTTTTTGCTGACCCATTCGAGGAACACCCATGAGCGCCAACTACGAAATCCGCGGCGACGTCGCGGTCATCACGATGGACAACCCGCCCGTCAACGGGCTGGGTTACGAAACGCGACTGGGCATCACCCAGGGTGTCGAGCGGGCACAGGCCGACGCCGCGGTCAAGGCGATCGTGATCACCGGTGCCGGCAAGGCGTTCTCGGGCGGCGCCGACATCCGCGAGTTCGGCTCGCCGAAGGCGCTGGCCGAGCCGAACCTGCTCAGCGTGATCCTCGCGCTCGAGGCCTGCACCAAGCCGATCGTCGCGGCGGTCCACAGCGTGTGCATGGGCGGTGGCCTGGAGCTCGCGCTCGGCTGCCACTACCGGATCGCGGCGAAGGGCACGCAGGTCGCGCTGCCCGAGGTCAAGATCGGTCTGATCCCGGGCGCCGGCGGCACGCAGCGCCTGCCGCGCGTGCTCGGCATCGAGAACGCGATGAACATGATCGTCAGCGGCGAGGCGGTCAAGAGCGAGATGCTCGCGATGGCGCCGGGCCAGAAGCTGTTCGACAAGATCGCCGAGGGCGAGCTGATGGCCGAGGCGCTCGCGTTCGCGGCCGAAGTCGCGCAGGCCCATGCCGCCGGCGGGCGTGCGCTGCCGCTGGTGCGCAACCTGAAGGTCACGCACCCGAACCCCGACGGCTACGTGCAGTTCGTCAAGAACATGGTCGGCGGCATGTCGAAGAACTTCCCGGCGCCGCTGAAGTGCGTCGAGGCGGTCGCGGCCTCACTGAAGCTGCCGTTCGACCAGGGCATGAAGCTCGAGCGCGAGCTCTTCGTCGCGCTGATGTTCACGCCCGAGAGCAAGGCGCTGCGCCATGCGTTCATGGCCGAGCGCGCCACCACCAAGATCCCCGACGTGCCGGCCGACACGCCGGTGCGCGACGTCAAGAAGCTCGCGGTGATCGGCGCCGGCACGATGGGCGGCGGCATCGCGATGAACTTCCTGAACGCCGGCATTCCGGTGGTGATGCTCGAGATGAAACAGGAGGCGCTCGACAAGGGCGTGGGCATCATCCGCAAGAACTACGAGGCGCAGGTCAAGAAGGGCAAGCTCAAGCAGGACAAGCTCGATGCCCGCATGGCGCTGCTGAGCACGACCCTGAACTACGCCGACCTGAAGGACGCCGACATGGTGATCGAGGCGGTGTTCGAAGACATGGCCGTCAAGGAGACCGTGTTCAAGACGCTCGACGAGGTGATGAAGCCGGGCGCGATCCTGGCCTCGAACACCAGCACGCTCGATGTCAACAAGATCGCAGCCTTCACAAAACGCCCGCAGGACGTGATCGGCACGCACTTCTTCAGCCCGGCCAACGTGATGAAGCTGCTCGAGGTCGTGCGTGGCGAGAAGACCGCGAAAGACGTGCTCGCCACCGTGATGGCGCTGGGCAAGAAGATCAAGAAGACCTGCGTGGTCTCGGGCGTGTGCGACGGCTTCATCGGCAACCGCATGATCGAGCAGTACTCGCGCCAGGCCGGCTTCCTGCTCGAGGAAGGCTGCACGCCGGCGCAGGTCGACAAGGCGATGGAGAAGTTCGGCATGGCGATGGGGCCGTTCCGCATGGGCGACCTGGCCGGCAACGACGTCGGCTGGTACATCCGCAAGCGCCGCTACCTCGAGAAGCCGAACCTGCGCTATTCGAAGACCGCCGACCTGCTGTGCGAAATGGGCCGCTTCGGCCAGAAGACCGGCGCCGGCTGGTACGACTACGTGCCGGGCAAGCGCGACGCGATCCCGAGCAGCGTCGTCACCGACATGATCGAGAAGCACCGCGCCGAGCTCGGCATCACGCCGCGCAAGATCAGCGACGACGAGATCGTCGGCCGGCTCGTCTACGCACTCGTCAACGAAGGCGCGAAGATCGTCGAAGAGGGCATCGCGCTGCGCGCCTCCGACATCGACATGGTCTACCTGACCGGCTACGGCTTCCCGCTGCACCGCGGCGGGCCGATGAACTATGCCGACACGGTCGGCCTGTTCAACGTGGCTGCGGCGATGAAGCGGTTCGCCGCGAACCCGCTCGATGACGGCGCGTTCTGGCAGCCGGCGCCGCTGCTCGCGAAGCTGGCGGCCGAAGGCAAGACCTTCAGCTGATCCCGATGCGCAAGCTGTTCGCGCTGGCGGGCATCGTCATCCTCGTGCTGGCCGTGGTGGTCGGCGCGAAGACGCTGCTCGGCCACTCGCGTCAGCTGGTGGTCGCGCCAGCGACGGCCGCGGTCGTCGATGCACCTGCGGCGGCCGCGCGACTGGCCGGCGCGGTGCGCTTCAAGACCATTGCGTCGGTCGACGACCCGGACGCGAACGCGGCCGAGTTCACCGGCCTGCAGGCGCATCTGCACGCCAGCTTCCCGAAGGCGCATGCGCTGCTGCAGCGCGAGTTGATCGGCAAGTACGGGCTGCTCTACACCTGGCCCGGCACCGACCCGAAGGCCGCGCCGTTCGCGCTGATGGCGCACCAGGACGTGGTGCCGATCGCCCCCGGCACGACCGCCGACTGGCAGGAACCGCCGTTCGCGGGCGTCGTGAAGGGCGACTTCATCTGGGGCCGCGGCGCATGGGACGACAAGGGCAACCTGATGTCGATCATGGAGGCGGTCGAACTGCTCGCCGCCTCGGGCTTCAAGCCGCGCCAGACGATCTACCTGGTCTTCGGCCAGGACGAAGAGATCGGCGGCGAGCGCGGCGCGCTGCAGGTCGCGCAGCAGTTCAAGCAGCGCGGCATCCGGCTGCAGTTCGTGCTCGACGAGGGCCTGCTGATCACCGAAGGCGTGCTGAAGGGACTGGACAAGCCGGCTGCGCTGGTCGGCGTCGCCGAGAAGGGCCATCTGACGGTGCAGCTGACCGCGAGCGCAACGCCGGGCCATTCGTCGATGCCGCCGCCGCAGCCTGAAGAGTCGGCGATCGGCATGCTCAGCGCCGGGCTCGCACGGCTCGAGAACCAGCAGATGCCGCTGGCGATCCGCGGCCAGGCCGAAGAGATGTTCGCGACGCTGGCGCCCGAGATGACGGGCATCAACCGCATCTTCCTGTCGAACCTGTGGCTGTTCAGGCCGCTGATCGAGAGCCAGCTGAAGAAGGCCGCGAGCACCAGCGCCAGCCTGCGAACCACGACCGCGCTGACGGTGGTCAACGCCGGCAATGCCTTCAACGTGCTGCCGGGCCGCGCCGACGCGGTCGTCAACTTCCGGCTGATGCCGGGCGACAGCAGCGACGCGGTCGTCCAGCATGTCGTGCGGACGCTCTCGAACCCGAACATCAAGGTCGTGAAGGGCACGTTCGCCGAGGCGTCGCGCGTCGCCGCGATCGACGCGCCGGGCTACCAGCTGATCAACCGCACCCTGCGCCAGCTGCATCCCGATGTGGTCGTCGCCCCGGGGCTGATGCTGGCTGCGACCGATTCGCGCCACTTCGAGGCGGTCGCCGACAACATCTACAAGTTCTCGCCGGTGCGCGCAAAGCCCGAAGACCTGAAGCGCTTCCATGGCACCAACGAGCGCATCTCGAGCGCGAACTATGTCGAGCTGATCCAGTTCTATCACCAGCTGATCGTCAACACGGCGCCGGCGCCCTGACGGCTTGGCCAGGAGACCTTGATGACTTTGACGACGACGACGACGACGAACGCACACGACAACCTTTTGACCAGGAGCCAGCCATGACCAGCGCCGTGATCGTTTCAACCGCCCGCACCCCGCTCGCGAAGAGCTGGAAGGGCGCCTTCAACATGACCCACGGCGCGACCCTCGGCGGCTTCGCCGTGAAGGCGGCCGTCGAGCGCGCCGGCATCGAGGCGGCCGAGGTCGACGACGTGCTGATGGGCTGCGCCACGCCCGAAGGCGCGACCGGCAGCAACATCGCGCGCCAGATCGCGCTGCGCGCCGGCCTGCCGGTCACGACCAGCGGCGTGACCGTGAACCGCTTCTGCTCGAGCGGCCTGCAGACGATCGCGATGGCCGCGCAGCGCATCATCGCCGGCGAATCCGACATCCTCGTCGCCGGCGGCGTCGAGAGCATCTCGTGCGTGCAGAACGAAGCGAATCGCCACATGGGCACCGACCCCTGGCTGCTGGAGCACAAGCCCGAGATCTACTGGAACATGCTGCAGACCGCCGAGCAGGTCGCCAAGCGCTACAAGATCGGCCGCGAGCGGATGGACCAGTACGGCGCCGCGAGCCAGCAGAAGGCCGCCGCGGCGCATGCCGCTGGCAAGTTCAACGACGAGATGGTGAGCTGCACCGTGACGGCCGGCGTCGCCGACCCGGTGCTCGGCCTGCGCACGAAGGAAGTGACGATCAGCGCCGACGAAGGCATCCGCGCCGGCACCACCTACGATGGCATCAAGGACCTGCGCTCCGCGCTGCCCGGCGGCCTGATCTCGGCCGGCAACGCGAGCCAGTTCAGCGATGGCGGCGGTGCTTGCGTGCTGATGAACGAAGACCTCGCATCCAAGCGCAACCTGAAGCCGCTCGGCCGCTTTCTCGGCTTCGCGGTCGCCGGCTGCGAGCCCGATGAAATGGGCATCGGCCCGGTGTTCGCGGTGCCCAAGGTGCTCAAGCGCCTGGGCCTGACGGTGGCCGACATCGACCTGTGGGAGCTCAACGAGGCCTTCGCGGTGCAGGTGCTGTACTGCGCCGACACCCTGGGCATCCCGATGGACCGGCTCAACGTCAACGGCGGCGCGATCGCGGTCGGGCACCCGTACGGCGTCAGCGGTCAGCGCCTGACCGGCCATGCACTGATCGAAGGCAAGCGGCGCGGCGCGAAGCGCGTCGTCGTGACGATGTGCATCGGCGGCGGCATGGGCGCGGCCGGCGTGTTCGAGGTGCTCTGAACATCATGGGCTATCGCCAGACCATCGACTTCCTGCTGTACGACTGGCTGGCGGTCGACGCGCTGCAGGCGCGACCCCGCTTCGCCGATCATTCGCGCGAGACCTTCGCGTCGGTGATGGACACCTGCGAGAAGATTGCGCGCGAGAAGTTCGCGCCGTTCAATCGGCAGGCCGACACCGAGGAACCCTGGTTCGACGGCGCCAAGGTCCACTTGCCCGAAGCCAGCCATGCCGCGGCGCGCGCCTATGCCGAGTCGGGCATGCTCGCTGCCGCGCAGGATTACGACATCGGCGGCATGCAACTGCCCTGCGTGGTCGAGATGGCGGCCAACAGCTTCTTCTCGAAGGCCGGCATCGGCATCGGCGGCGGCGGGATGCTGACCAGCGGCAATGCGAACCTGCTGATGGCGCACGGCACCGCGGCGCAGCAGGCCGTGTTCGCGAAACAGGAATTCGCGGGCCGCTTCTCCGGCACGATGTGCCTGAGCGAGCCGCAGGCCGGATCGAGCCTGTCCGACGTGGTCACGCGAGCGACGCCCGATGGCGACGATTTCGAGCACGACCCGCTCGGCCCGCGCTATCGGCTGCGCGGCAACAAGATGTGGATCAGCAACGGCGAGCATGAGCTCACCGACAACATCGTGCACCTGGTGCTCGCGAAGATCCCCGGGCCGGACGGCAGGTTGATCCCCGGCACCAAGGGCATCTCGCTGTTCATCGTGCCGAAGAAGCTGGTCGGCCTCGACGGCGAACTGACCGGCGAGCGCAACGATGTCGCGCTCGCGGGCCTGAACCACAAGCTGGGCTACCGCGGCATTCCGAACACCTTGCTGAACTTCGGCGAGGGCAAGTTCCCGGTGCGCGGCAATGTTTCAGGGGGCGGCCTTGACGGCCGCGGCGCGGGCGCGATCGGCTACCTCGTCGGCAAGCCGCATGAAGGCCTGCGTTGCATGTTCCACATGATGAACGAGGCGCGCATCGCGGTCGGCCTGGGCGCGACGATGCTCGGCTACGCCGGCTTCGAGGCCGCGCTCGATTACGCGAAGAGCCGCCCGCAGGGCCGGCCGATGGGCGTCGGCGGCAAGGACGCGACGCGGCAGCAGATTCCGATCATCCAGCACGCCGACGTGAAGCGCATGCTGCTGGCGCAGAAGAGCTATTGCGAAGGCGCGCTCGCGCTCGAGCTCTACTGCGCCCGTCTCGTCGACGAACAGCACACCGGCGCGCCCGAGACCTCGCGCGAGGCGGCCTTGCTGCTCGAGATGCTGACCCCGATCGCGAAGAGCTGGCCGAGCGAATGGTGCCTCGAAGCCAACAGCCTGGCGATCCAGGTGCTCGGCGGCTATGGCTACACGCGCGACTTCCCGGTCGAGCAGTACTGGCGCGACAACCGCCTGAACATGATCCACGAGGGCACGCACGGCATCCAGGGCCTGGACCTGCTCGGCCGCAAGGTCGTGATGCACGAGGGGGCCGGCCTCACCCTGCTCGCGACCACGATAGCCAAGACGATCGAGCGCGCGCGAGCGGTGCCGGCATTGAGCGCGCACGCCGATGCACTCGCGGCGGCGATGCAGCAATTGCTGACGGCCACCCGCGCCGCATGGTCCACCGGCGATCCCGAAGAGGCGCTGGCGAATGCGACGCCGTACCTGCAAGCCTTCGGCCACACCGTGCTCGCATGGATATGGCTCGATGTCGCGTTGTGCGCACACGAGCGACTCGATGCCGCGCAGGGCGACGCCGCGCTGCTGCACGGCAGCCTCGCGGCCTGCACCTACTTCTTCCGTTACGAGCTGCCGCGCATCGGCGCATGGCTGCAGGTCGTCGCGACCCGCGACCCGACCTGCCGGACGATGGATGAGAGCTGGTTCTAGGGCCTGTTAACGCTATGGGAGGGCTCGCGTGACTCAGCAAACAGGCGCCCGCAAGGCGCAAAGCGCAGCCGTAGCTGCGGCTACGGCGAGCATTTGCAACGCGTCGGGCGCCTGTTTGCTGAGATCACCCGAAGGGCCGGGGTGGCGCAGGCCGCAGGGCCGCGTTGCGCGCTCGTTGTGTGCCGGAGGCACACGGCCTCGCGCACGCCTTGCCCTGCGACCTGCGGCACCCCGGCGCGAGCCCTCCCATAGCGTTAACAGGCCCTGGGATGAAACTTCTCGAGCGCCATGCCCGCCGATGCTCGATCAGGGCGTTGGCTGGCGATTGAAATGAACGTCAAGCGCGTCGAGACCTGGGCCTGGGTGCTGATCTACGTCGGCCTGATCGCGATGGCGCTGGGTCTGGCGGTGCAGCGCGGCGACGCGGCGTTCGGCTGGGGCATGGCCGCGACGGGCGCCGCGCTGGTCGCCGTCGGCGTGCTGCTGATCTGGATTCGTTCTCGCATGACGATCGACAACCACTGACACCCTACCAAGAGGCAACCATGAGCACACCTGTCCAGAAACTTTTCGACCTCAGCGGCCAGACCGCGCTGATCACCGGCGGCTCGCGCGGCCTGGGCCTGCAGATGGCGCATGCGCTCGGCGAGGCCGGCGCGAAGATCATGCTGAGCTCGCGCAAGGCCGAGGATCTCGAGCAGGCGGCGGCCGAACTGCAGGCCGCCGGCATCGACGCGCGCTGGATCGCGGCCGACTGCTCGAAGGAGGAAGACACGCGCCGCCTCGCCGACGAGACCCTCGAGCGCCTGGGCACGATCGACATCCTCGTGAACAACGCCGGTGCGAGCTGGGGCGCGCCGGCCGAAGAGCACCCGGTGCCGGCGTGGGACAAGGTCATGAACCTCAACGTGCGCGGCTACTTCATCCTGTCGCAGCAGGTCGCGCGCACCTGCATGATCCCGAAGAAGCGCGGGCGCATCATCAACATCGCGTCGATCGCCGGTTTGAACGGCAACCCGCCCGAGATGCAGACGCTGGCCTACAACACCTCGAAGACCGCGGTGATCGGCTTCACGAAGACGCTCGCCGCCGAGTGGGGCAAGTACAACATCAACGTCAACGCGATCTGCCCGGGCTTCTTCATGACGAAGATGGCCGCCGGGCTGATCACCTCGCTCGGCGAGGAGAAGATGGCCGCAAAGGCGCCGCTCGGTCGGCTCGGCGACGACGACGACCTGAAAGGCATCGCGCTGCTGTATGCGAGCCCTGCCGGCAAGCACATCACCGGCCAGTGGCTCGCGGTCGACGGTGGCGTCAGCGTCGTGCTCGGCGCGGCCTGAACGAAGCGACTGCGATGAGCATGCCGTTTGCCGTGCTGGTGCCGTTCGTCGAGCACCTGGGTTTCACGCTCGAGCGCTTCGAGGGCGGTGAGTCGGAGTTGCACTACACCGCGCGACCGGAGCACATGAACAGCTACGCGGTCACGCATGGCGGCGCCAGCATGACCTTGCTCGACGTCGCGATGGCCACCGCCGCGCGCAGCGTGCAGCAGGACATGGGCGTCGTGACGATCGAGATGAAGACGAGCTTCATGCAGCCGGCCAAGGGGGCGCTGGTCGCGAAGGGCCGGCTGATGCACCGCTCGGCGACGATGGCCTTCACCGAGGCCACCGTCTACGACGCGCGCGGCCGCGCGTGCTCGCATGCGACCGGCACGTTCAAGTACGTGAGGCGCCTTCCGATCGGCGGCGATGCAGTCCACGATCCGCAGCGCCCGCTGTCCACCGATTGATCACCAATTGATTTCCGAGGAGAACACGATGACGACCAACCAACAGATCCACCTCGTCTCGCGCCCGACCGGCGAGGCGACCCTCGACAACTTCAAGCTCGTCGAAGCCTCCGTGCCCGAGCTGAACGACGGCCAGGTGCTGGTGCGCCACCATTTCATGAGCCTGGACCCGTACATGCGCGGGCGCATGAACGACGCGAAGAGCTACGCCGCGCCGCAGCCGCTGAACGCGGTGATGCAAGGCGGCACGGTCGGCGAGATCGTGGCGTCGAAGAACGCCGCGTACCAGCCGGGCGACAAGGTCGTCGGCTTCGGCGGCTGGCAGCAGTACAGCGTCGTCGATGCCGGCACGCCGGGCATGCTGCGCAAGGTCGACACGACGCACATCCCGCTGTCGGCGTACCTCGGCGCGGTCGGGATGCCGGGCGTGACCGCGTGGTACGGCCTGACGCAGATCTGTAAGCCGAAGGCAGGGCAGACGATCGTTGTCAGCGCGGCCAGCGGCGCGGTCGGCAGCGCGGTCGGCCAGCTCGCGAAGGCGCGCGGCTGCCGTGCAGTCGGCATCGCCGGCGGTGCCGACAAGTGTGGCTACGTGGTCAACGAGCTCGGTTTCGACGCCTGCGTCGACTACAAGGCGCACAAGGACCCGAAGGCGCTCTACGAGGCGCTGAAGGAGGCGACGCCAAACGGGGTCGACGGGTACTTCGAGAACGTCGGCGGCGCGGTGCTCGACGCGGTGCTGGCGCGCATGAATGCGTTCGGGCGCATCGCGCTGTGCGGCATGATCAGCGGCTACGACGGCGAGCCGATCCCGCTGAAGCAGCCGCAGCTGTTGCTGACGAACCGCCTCACGCTCGAGGGCTTCATCGTCAGTGAGCACATGGAACTGTGGCCAGAGGCGCTGAAGGAACTCGGCACGATGGTCGCGGCCGGCAAGCTCAAGTACCGCGAGAGCGTCGCCCAAGGGCTGGCCGCCGCGCCCGAGGCGTTTCTCGGCCTGCTGAAGGGGCGCAACTTCGGCAAGCAGGTGGTGAAGCTGATCTGAAGCATGAAGCTGCCGCGGCCGTCGGCCCGTTGCGGAAGTTCGTCTTCGATGGAGGCCGGAGCGTGATCAGGCCGCCGGGGCGCTTCACTCCGCTCATGTCCCCCGGCGGCAGCCTGCGGCCGCCGCCTCCTCCTTTACTTCGCTCCGCGAAGCGCCCCACCGTCCTGATCCGGCACGGCTCTGGCAGTTCGCCTTCGCGCGCCACGGCAGTTCCAAGGCCAAGGGCATCGGGTGGCCGGCGTAGCGAAGTAAAGGAGGAGGGCTGGGCGCAGCCCGGACCGGGGGACATGAGCGGAGGCGGCCACCCGGTGACATTGGCCAGCTCGGTCGCTGCATACGAGCAGCAGCCGACGTCTGCAACGCGCCGCAAGCCGACACCCAAATTCATCCCGACGAGTCATCCATCGCGAAAGGCGCCCCAGCGCCATGGACCACTGAGATGAGCACCGCCACGCATCAGGTGACGAACCAGCCGGCGCCGCTGCTCGGCCACAACGTGTACGTGGGCGACCGCGGGCTGCGCGATGCGCTGGCGTTTCACCTGCCCGGCGCCGACGAATCGGCTCGCACGGCCTTCGGCGCGCTGCTCGGCAGCGAAGCGATGCAGACGCATGCGCGGCTCGCCAATGTGCATCGGCCGGTGCTGCACACGCACGACCGCGTCGGCCGTCGTGTCGACACGGTCGAGTTCCACCCGAGCTACCACGTGCTGCTCGGCGCCGCGGTCGAGGCCGGGCTGCATGCGACGCCGTGGGCGCGCGGCCCGGGTGCGCACATCGAGCGCGCGGCCGCGTTCCTGATGTTCACGCAGCTCGAGCCGTCGGTGCTGTGCCCGGTCTCGATGACCTATGCGGTGACGCCGGCACTGCGCGACAACGCCGCGGTCTT
>Ga0207645_10002445_pt1 | contig 14621 bp, 13 predicted proteins | sample KBSM53metaG_FD_184331 | JGI IMG/M metagenome (GOLD analysis project Ga0207645, IMG submission 184331) | Miscanthus rhizosphere microbial communities from Kellogg Biological Station, Michigan, USA - KBS M5-3 metaG (SPAdes) (version 2) | ecosystem: Host-associated > Plants > Roots > Rhizosphere >...
GCGTATTCGAGTGGCAGGAATTCTTGTTGGTCGAGCCATGCGCCGTTGAACATGCCCGCGAGCAGACTGGCGTCGGCTGGTTCGTCGGGCGGCGGCGCGGTGTCGACGGCGGGTTCTGCGTCGTTGATGCCGTACCGGTCGGGGTAGTGCTCGCGCATGTATTGCTTGCCGCGTTCGGTCAGCAAGGGACATGCCGTCGCCTGAAGACGCGCGCACCGTGGTCGATCGCGCCGCCCGACGTGCCAGCGTGTGCACGCCGCGTCCAGACTGTGTCCGACCGATCACCCTTCGAGCGGTCGCGAGACTTCTGTCGGCGGCAGGCCGGTGACCGGTCGCGATCGATGAATGACCCGCGACCAGCGAGGGTGGCGTTTCAGGGCCGAGGTGTTAGGGATCCGAAGACGTGGAATTCCAGAACAAGAGCTCGAGTCGCGACGCCGAGGAACGCTTTCGCCTTCTCGTCGAGAGCGTGAAGGACTACGCGATCTTCATGCTCGACGCGAACGGCCATGTTGTGACCTGGAACGCCGGCGCCCAGCGCATCAAGGGCTACGCAGCCGGCGAGATCATCGGCAAGCACTTCTCTGTCTTCTACCCGATCGAGGACGTGATCGCGGGTAAGTGCGAGCGCGAGCTGGAGATCGCCGCCCTCGAAGGGCGCTTCGAGGACGAGGGCTGGCGCGTGCGCAAGGACGGCACGTTGATGTGGGCGAACGTCGTGATCACGGCGCTGCGCAGTCCCGACGACGGGACGCTGTTCGGCTTCGCCAAGGTGACGCGCGATCTGAGCGAGCGCCGCAAGGCCGAGGCAGCGCAACGGCAGCTGGCCGCCCAGCAGGCGGCGCTGGCAGAGAAGACGCGTATCCAGGAGTTCCTGGAGCGTTTCATCGCCATCCTGGGTCACGACCTCCGCAATCCGCTGTCGGCGATCGACATGAACCTCACCCGTCTGCGCGAGAAGGTGACCGATCCGGCGCTGGCGCGGATGCTCGATCGGATGGCCAGCAGCTCGACGCGCATGGCGCGGATGATCGGTCAGATCCTCGACCTCACGCGCAGCCGCCTGGCGGGCCGCCTCGAGCTGCAGCGCGCGCCGATGGACCTGCGCGACGCGCTCACGCGCATCGTCGAGGAGCTACGCGCCGCGCAGCCCGACCGGACCATCGATCTGCGCAGCCCCTCGCTGCCCGGTACGTGGGATCGCGATCGCCTCGAGCAGGTGTTCTCGAACCTGGTCGGCAACGCGCTGCTGTACGGCGATCCGGACAGGCCCATCACGGTCGAGGCGGTCGAGGCGGGCGACGGGGCGACGATCCACGTCGATGTCCACAACCACGGCGCGCCCATCCCGGAAGAGCTTCAGGCGGACCTGTTCAATCCGTTTCGTAGAGCCACCTTCACTGAGGAGACCCGCAAAGGCGGCGAAGGCCTGGGCCTCGGCCTCTACATCTCGCGCGAGCTGGTCGCCGCCCACGGCGGGACGATCGACGTTCGCTCCGCTCCCGGCCAGGGCACGACCTTCCGCGTCGCGCTGCCACGCGGCTGACTGATCTCGCCCGCAGAAAATCAATAAGGATCCTCCCTAGTATTTATCATCCAACGCCTTACGTTCTGGCGATCCGATGCTGACCATCCTGGTGGCCGACGACGAACCCGATCTCTGTTCCTTGATCGCCGAAGCGCTCGGCGACGAGGGCCACACCGTCACCTGCGCGAAGGACGGCGTCGAGGCGCTGTCGCTGGTCGCCGGCACGACCTACGACGTCGTGCTGGCCGACGTCCGCCTGCCGCGCGTCGACGGCCTCACGCTGTTCCGCCGCCTGCGCGCGAAGTCGCCGTCGACCGACATGATCCTGATGACGGGACACGCGACCGTGGCGGACGCCGTCGCCGTCCTGAAGGAAGGCGCCTTCGACTACCTGACGAAGCCGGTCATGGTCGACGAGCTGACCGCGCAGCTCGCGCGCCTGGTGACGTTCCGCGCCTTGCACCAGGAGGTCGAGGCGGCGCGCGCGGATCTGCGCCGGCCGCCGCCGGCCCTGGAACGCCTGGTCGGCCACTCGCCCCAAATGCGCCACCTGATCAAGCGCGTGGAGACGGTCGCGAACAGCGACGCGTCGGTGGTGATCACCGGAGAGAGCGGGACGGGCAAGGAGCTGGTGGCCCACGCGCTGCACGACCTGGGCGGCCGCGCCGGTAAGCCGTTCGTCGCGGTCAACTGCGCCGCGTTTCCCGACACGCTGATCGAGGCCGAGCTGTTCGGCCACGAGCGCGGCGCCTTCACCGACGCGACCAGCCGCCGCGAGGGCCGCTTCGTCGCCGCCAGCGGCGGCACGCTGTTCCTCGACGAGGTCGCCGAGCTGTCGCCGGCCGCGCAGGCGAAGCTGCTCCGCGTGCTCCAGGAGGGAACCGTGGAGCCCCTGGGCAGCAACCAATCCGTGCGCGTCGATGTCCGCGTGATCTCCGCGACCCACCGGAACCTCCAGCAACGGATCGCGGAAGGCCTGTTCCGCGCCGACCTCTATTACCGCATCAACACCATCGACATGGCGATCCCGCCGCTGCGGGAGCGGGCCGGCGATCTCGCGGTGCTGGTCAAGGTGTTCCTCGAGAAGTATTCGAACGGCGAGCAGCGCGGCGGGATCACCTGGCGCGCGTGGAACACGCTGGCGGCGTACGAGTTCCCGGGCAACGTGCGCGAGCTGATGCACACGGTGGAGCACGCCGCGTTGCTCGCGGCGGGCGGCCCGATCGATCTCCAGCACCTGCCCTCGGCGATTCGCGGCGGTCGCGCGACCGAGGTGGTGGCGGCCGCGTCGAAGATGACACCGCTGCGCGAGGCGGCCCAGGCGTTCGAACGCGGCTACCTGCTGCGCGCGCTCGCCGAATCGGACGGGCGGCGCGGCAAGGCCGCCGAGGCGCTGGGGATCTCGCGCAAGAGCCTGTGGGAGAAGTTGCGCGCGTACGGGGTCACCGAGGCGGCAGGCGCCGGCGACGAGGGCCGCGCGGTTTCGGCCCCTCTGATCCCCTCTCCCGCGTCAGCGGGAGAGGGCTAGGGTGAGGGTCCGGCCGGCGGGGCGAGGGTCGAAAAACCTCCCCCGACGTCTAGTGGCCGACCCATACGAAGCAAGCCGTACGCAAACCACCGACGGTCGCTAGCTTCTTCGTCGGAGGTGTTCGATGTTCTTGTTGCTCGCAATCCTGTTGGCGCTGGCGTGGGTGGCCGGCTTCGGGGTGTTTCACGTCGCGTCGGTGGCGCTGCATCTGCTGATCGTGCTCGCGGTCGTGAGCTTGTTCGTGCACATCATCCGGGGACGTCGGGAGGCCTGACTCACCCAGGCGAGGCCGCCCTCGCCGTTCGAGCAGCAGGCCTTGTAGGCGCCGAGATCGCCCAGGAACAGCGGCACGTCGGCGCCACTTGATTCGGCACCCTTTCGCGATCACGTCGGTGTCGGCGCCCGCAGATCGCAAGCGGGCCTCAGTGTCGCCGTGAGCGACCAACGTCCTTCTGTGGCCCGGCCCGCCACAACTTGTGGACCCCGCCGCCACTCGATCCAAACCGCGCTTCGCATCGCGCTCGTCGCACCGCAAATTTCGGGCGTTCGCACCTCCGCTCACGAGGGCACACGCGTTGCAATCGCGGCCCGCGAGCAATTCAACCACCGTCGCGGAGGAAGCCATGCGTTCGAGAACCAGCGCCATTCGTTTATTCACCGTCCCTCTGTTGTCCCTCGCGGCCGCCGCCGCAATCGCCGGAGCCGGCTGCGCCGCAACCGACGACGACCCCATCACCGCCGGCACCGACAGCACGAACGGCACGACCGCGCCCGTCGGGCCCGCGTCATCGGGCTCCTCGGTAAAAGCGAGGTCCTCGATCGCGCAGGGCCTCGGCACCGGCACCGACCCCGCGCAGTTCACCGGCCGCATCGAGCGCACCTACTACGACGACTTCCACAACAACACCTTCCGCACCGAGTACCACCTGCGCTTTGCCGACGGCAGCCGCGTGAAGCTCGACTTCGCCGGGAAGACGCCGCCGCTCCTCCCGCTCCGCCAGCAAGTCCAGCTCCGCGCCACCCACGTCAACGGCCGCCTCCTCGTGGAGACCGCGCCGACCGCGATCACCTCCTCCGGCGACGGAGAGACGGTCGCGAACCAGGGCGACCCGGGCATCGCCCCCCTCGGCGCGCAGAAGTACGCGGTCGTCATGGTCAAGTACACCGACGATCCCAACACGCCGTACACGCAGGACGACCTGCGCACGATGATCTTCACCGGCGCGACGTCGGTGACGCATTACGTGCAGGAGAACTCGTACGGGAAGTCGACGATGGTCGGCATCAACCGATGGGACGGCGACATCTACGGCTGGATCAGCGTCCCGCACATCGACTGCGGCGGCGTCCCGTGCGACTGCATGACGCACATGGCGGCGGCCGACGCGCAGCTGGCGAGCGCCAACCTCGGTGCCTACGACAACATCAGCTACATCGTCCCCGGCATGGGCGACATCTGCGGCTTCAGCGGCTTCGCCGCCGACGACCGCATCAACGTCGTGCAGTGGGTCGACCCGTACATCATCGCCCACGAGCTGGGGCACAACTTCGGCGCGCCGCACTCGCAGGCGTACACCTGCTACGACGCGGGCAACGTCCGGTTGCCGCTGGCGCCCGACAGCCAGTGCATCAGCGACCAGGAGTACGGCGACCTGCACGACGTGATGGGCCTCGGCCTCCGTCACATGCACGCCTACAACAAGATGCGCCTCGGCTACCTCGCCCCCGCGAATCAGTCCACCTGGGCGGCCGACGGTGACTACGTCCTCGGCCCGATCGAGCGGCACCAGACCGGCCTGCAGTCGCTGCGGCTGCCGCGCCCGTCCAGCACCTACTTCGAGGGCAGCCACCTCTACCTCGAGTTCCGGCAGCCGATCGGCATGTTCGACACGGTGTTCCCGCCGACGCACCCGGTCTTCAACGGCATCACGCTGCGCCTGGCGGCCGACGCCGCGGTGATGGGCCCGCACTCGCACATCCTGGACACGCAGCTCGACACGCCCGAGCCGACCTACGGCAACGAGGACGCGACGCTGCAGCTGGGGCAGGCGTTCTACGAGCCGATGGATCACTACACCGTGCAGCCGCTCAGCGTCTCGGCGGCGTCGGCGTCGGTGCGCGTGCTGGGCAACCGCAACCCGATGAAGATCAACTTCCAGCCGGCCGCCGCGCCGGTTCCGGCCGGCTACCTGGTGGACAGCGGCGCCGTCTACGGCAACCGGGGCAACGGCTTCAGCTACGGCTGGAGCGCCAGCAACGCGAACGCCGTCGACCTCAACTCAGCGGAGACGCCCGGGCTGGATCAGCGCTACGACACGTTCAACAAGCTGCAGGGTGGGGGCTCGTCGACGTGGGAGCTGGGGGTCGCGAACGGCAGCTACCTGGTGCGCGTCGCCGCCGGTGACGTCTCGACGAACGCCGTCTACAAGATCATGGCTGAGGGCGTGCTGGTGCTGGACAAGACGCCCGTCGACGGTGAGAAGTGGTTCACGCGGTCGGCGGTCGTGACCGTCAATGACGGCCGCCTGACCGTCACCAACGGCGCCGGCGCGTCGAACAACAAGATCAACTTCATCGAGGTGATCTCGCTGGCGCAGGCGTCGCAGGTGTTCACGGCGAACTTCAACAGCACGTCGGACAGCTTCACCTACGCGGACAACTCGTTCCGCGGGGCGACGCAGGGGAGTTACGCGAACGGGGTGCGGCAGGCGACCGGCGGGGTCGGCAACACCGGCAACCTGCAGGTCACCCTGGGCGGCATCAACGACAACGACATCCTGGGCATGTCGGGCGGCTGGTCGCGCAGCTTCTCGCTGACCACGCCGTCGTCGGGCGCCGTCACGTTCAGCTACAACCTGACCCAGACGGCCGAGTACGAGAACGACGAGTACAGCGAGGTGCTGGTGTCGATCGACGGCCGGCTGGTGGGCATCGGGCTGAACGACTACGTCGCGCGCGTCTTCGGCGACGGCCCGGGCGGCGCGCCGGTCACGACCGGCTGGAAGACGGTCACCGTGAACCTGGGAATGCTCGGGTCGGGGAGCCACACCGTGACGATCGGCGGCTACAACAACAAGAAGACCGACGCCAACGAATCCACCGACCTCCGCATCGACGACGTCACCGTCCGCAAGAACTGACCCCTCACCCTAACCCTCTCCCCGCTTCGCGGGGCGAGGGGATCGGATGCAGGACCCCTCACCCTAACCCTCTCCCCGCTTCGCGGGGCGAGGGGATCGGATTCAGGTCCCCTCTCCCGCGTCAGCGGGAGAGGGCTAGGGTGAGGGTCCGGCCGGTCCGCTCACCACGTAGCGAGCATGTACCAGAACCACGTTTGGTACAGGGCCCACGCGGTCCTGATGGCGAACGCCACCCAGAGCAAAAGCACGACCAGCCGCCAGCGCGGATGCCGTCCCAGCGCCTTCGTGATGACGAGATACGGCGGTGCGACGACGACGACGTAGAAGCACACCCACCAGATCCACCACCCCGGACGCGTGCCGTTGCCGTTCCCGTGATCGACGAACGCGAGCCCCGCAGCGCACACCGCGACGACAACGAGATCCGCAACGACGACCTGACGCCAGGTGTTCGTCGCCCCTCGGAACGGGTTCAGCGTGGGCATGTAGCTGTTCAGGCGTCAGCGCGCGGTGCAAAGAACGTCGGCGGTACGTCGACTGTGATGAAGTCGCCGAACTCGGGTTCTGCGGAAGCCTGATGGCGTGAATAGGGGAGGTAAAGGAACCTCGAAAACCCCGGAGCCTCCAGATGGACTCGAATCCCGTCGGGGAAGGGTGGCTGATACGCAGGAGGGATGTTCACGTCACCGACCAGGGCAATCGCAGACGCTTCGCCGTTCAGCACCAGCTTTCTGAGGGCTTCTTCCATCCGTCGGTAGACGTCGTGGCGATCCGGATGCTCCTGGCCGTCGTGAACAGCGAGATGGTTCACCCGTCCGTCAGCGTCCACGTAGCCGCCGAACGCATAGAACTCGCCAGCCTTCGCGACCATCAACTTCGCAAAGTCGGTCACGGACTCGAGCAGTGTCGCGAGAACGTGCGGATCCATCAGCGCTGCTCGTCAGCCGCCAGCCGGGTCCAGCCTGATCCAGTCCTTCGATTCAGGGAGCTTCGCCACGGCCTCCTCGTCGGCGAACAGGCGCGTCAGGCCACAGTTAGCGCAGACCACGACCTGGAAGTGGGCATGAGAAAAGAAGTCCCCAAGTCCGGGGAGAAGGTATGGCATCTCGACGGTCGTCGCGTAAAGAGTTCCGCCGCTGCAATTCGGACACGGCGCTGCTGTTCTGATCATCCTTGAACCACCTTTCGATCTACTGACGGCGGCAAGAACAGCTGCCGCCTCTTTCTGAAGTAGATGACGTTCGGCACCGCCCAGATCGCGAAGTAGAAGAGCAGGCCCCGCCACCCGGCCAACGAGCGATAGGACATCGTGGACACGGTCATCGCCAGGTAGATCCAGTTCAGGTAGTAGGCCCACCCCTTCCGCCTGATCATGCCGGGAAGCAAGACGCCCATGAGACCGAGCTCGAACGCGCGGAGGGCAAGCCATCCAGCGCTGAGCGCGCCGAAGTCTCGGATGAAGAAATACAACTCTCCGAGCAGGTCGACAGCGATGAAGAAAATGTAGAACTTGAGCCAGCGTACATTCCGGAGAGGCGCATCTTGCCGGTCCTTGGCGCTCTGTTGCTGGAGCTTCTCGTCTTCCTGCGGTGACGGCGCCTCGATGCCGCGGCGTCGCAGCTCGGCCCACGCGACATCGAGGGCTTCCTTTCGGTAATCCCCAGCCTCGACCGTCACGACTTTCAACAGCTCGTCGTCGGTCATCGCGGCGATTCTGCCCCGTATGACGTCGAGGAAGTCTCCGTTCGTGGAGCCCGTGCTGCTCACGTGAGAGCCTCTACGCCTTGCGCACCGGGTAGCGCAGGTGCGTGACGCCGACACCCGCGATCACCTTCGGGTTGCCGAGGACGGCGGGCGTGGCGGCGAGGTGGTCGAACAGTCGAACGCCGGAGCCGAGAAGAACCGCCGCGATGTCGACGTGGATCTCGTCGAGGAGGCCGGCGTTCAGGAGCTGCTGGATGGTATCGGCGCCGTGGACGCCGACGGACTTGCCGGCGGCGGCGGCCTTGGCTTGTTTCACGGCGCTCTCGATTCCGTCGGTCACGAAGTGGACGTTCGAGTTGGGTCGCGGCCATCCGGCGGGGATGTGGTGGGTGAGGACGAAGGCCGGTCCCCAGGAGTGGTTTCCGCCCCAGCCCTGGGCGGCCTCGAACGTGCGTCGACCGGTGAGCATGGCACCGAGTCCAGACGTGAGACCGCGCAGGTGCTCGGCGCTCGGCGCGGACACCTTGAACGTCATGCGGTCCGCCCCGCCGGTGTGGAACTCGACGTCCCCCGATTTGAAGTACCAGTCGAACACCTCGGCCACGCCGTCGTTGAGATCGGCGACGTAGCCGTCGAGCGACATGGACATGATCGCGACAACCTTCGACATGGCGATGTTCCTTTCGAGGGGACGATAATGCGGTTCAGCGGCGGGTGGGGCGGCATTCATAGATGTCGCCACCACCTCTTCAGAACCTCTTTGTTGCGTCCGCCCGTCGCGCGACTGAACAGGTGGATCGCGAACCGAACGACGTGCGCGACTGCTGCGAGGGCCCCGAGAACGCCTCCGACGACGAAGAACGTCGAGAACGACGTGCCGTCGTCGGGAACGAGGAAGCAAAAGATCGTCGCGCCGAGCGAACAAGGGAAGCCAAACAGGAATTTCCAGCCACTCGGCGGCCCGAGGTGGGTTCCGAGACCGATCACCCACGCCACGATCAGCGGCAGCAGAACCCAGAACGCAGCGACGAGTATCAGCGGCCCGCCCGGCACATGGCCGGATGCAAGAGCTGTCAGAGGCGGGCTCACCGGCCCGAGTCTACTTCGGCGCGACGAACCCCGCCGCGATCGCCCGACTCTGGTACAGCGTGTTCTTCTGGTCGTCGTTGTAGACGGTCGAGAAGCTGGTGCCATTGGTCGAGCGCGCGATCTTGCCCTGCCAGTCGGCGCGCAGGTACGCGCCGTCGTACCAGGACGAGTCCTTGCAGTCGGTCTCGCTCTTCCAGGTGTTCTCGCAGTAGGTCGCTTGCTCGATGCCTGACATCGTCGTCCAGGTCAGCGCGTCGTCGGACTGGTAGCTGGTCTTGGTGTCGCCGTAGGCGACGAACTTGCCGCCGCGGTAGATGAGATAGACGTGGGAGCCGGTGCTGGGGATGGTCGAGTGATTCGTCCAGGCGAGGCCGTCACTGGATCGGAACACCTTGCCGTCGCAAACGCCGTAGAAGTACGGGTCCTTGTAGGCGAGGCCCTCGATGATCGCGCAGGACTTCACGGGGCCGTCCTTCAGCTTGCCGTGGTCGGTCCAGTGGACGCCGTCGGTCGACGTCCACAGCTTCCAGCCGGTGGCGACCCAGATGCCCTTGCCGTAGACGACGGCGCGCAGGAGGACGTCGTCGTCGCCGCCGCTGGTCGTTTCGTACGAGCGGTCGCCCCAGGTCTTGCCGCCGTCGCGCGACAGGATGCGGATGCCGCCGTAGCCGACGCCGATCAGCGCGGGGACGTAGCCGGCGGGATCGCCGGTGGTGCCCGCGGCGCCGGTGGTGCCCGCGGCGCCTGTGGTGCCCGCGGCGCCTGTGGTGCCCGCGGCGCCTGTGGTGCCGCCACGTCCTGCCGCGCCTGTGGTGCCCGCGGCGCCTGTGGTGCCGCCGCGTCCGGCGGCGCCGGTGGTTCCCGCGCTGCCCGTCGGATCCCCGCCCGCCGCGCCCGCGACGCCGCTGGAGCCCGCTCCTCCGCTCGACCCGGACCCGCCGGCCGCGCCCTCCGCGCCTGCGACGTTGCCGGTTCCCCCGGTGCCCGGGTCGAGGGAGGTGCCTGCCGCGCCGCCTTTCGACGACGCTCCTGAATCTTGGTGATGGTCGCCGACGGCCCCCGCGCACGCGATGAGTCCAAAACAGGCGAACGCGAGGGCCCTGGAGGGGTCGGCGGCCATCCGGCACGTATGAGCCCCGAGGGGGCGCAGGCGGTCCAAGGTGCGATGGCGAAAGGACGCCTACTTGCGGCAGCCCGCGCCGACCAGGACGGGGCCCGCGACCTCCGCCGGCATCGCATCGTTCGTCGAGCGCAGGGCGACGTCGTAGACGAGGCGCATCGGGGCGCCGCACGTGCCGTATTCAGGGCGGAAATCGATGACAGCGTCCTGATATCCAGGCATCGAGACGGTCACGGGGCCGGCGGCGGGCGGCGAGGCAGCGTGCGAGCAGACGGCGGTGAAGCAGGCCTCGGAGGTCACTTCGATCGGCAGTTGCACGCCATTCTGGCTGAGCGTCGCGTTCGGCAGCGTTTCATGCGAGACGGCGTCGTAGACGAGGGCGTACAGGGTCGGGTATGCGCAGCGCTCGGGGGTACTGCACGGGTCGCCGCATGTGCTCGCGAGGAGGAGGGCGGGGAGGGTGAGGGCCAGAGCGAGGGCTGGCGGGAGGCGCATGCGGGCATTCTAGCGGGGACCCCCTCACCCGGCGCCTGCGGCGCCGGCCTCTCCCCCCTCTCCCCCTAACAAGGAGGGCATTGAAAGGGGGAGAGGCGATAAGAAAGATCTCCCTCACCCGGGCGCCTGCGGCGCCAGCTCTCCCCCCAGATCAGGTCCCCTCTCCCCCTTGGGGGAGAGGGTTAGGGTGAGGGGGTCCCTCTTCCCCGGTCTCCCGTCGGAAAACCCTGGACCGTTTGCGAGGGGCCGGGGGTCGTACTCGGCAGGATGCGCGGCCTCTGGGCATACCTCGCGCTGCTCCTCGCTGTGACCGGGTGCGTCGGTCAGGTCAGCGGCCGCAGCGGCAGCGGCGGCAGCGGACCCGGCAGCGGCGCGGCGGCGTCGTCCGGATCGGCGGGCGCCGGCAACGTCGGCGGTCCGGGCGTCGGAGGCAGCGCGGGCGCCGGGAACATCGGCGGGCCCGGCGTCGCCGGCAGCGGTGTCACGCCCACGCCTGTGACCTTCGCGTGCGACGCGAACGCCAAGCCGCCCGTGGCCACGCTGCGCCGCCTCACGATGACGCAGTACCGGAACACCGTCGCCGATCTCGCCGCGTGGGCGGTCGGCGGCACCAGCGCCGGGCAGACCGTCGTCACCGAGATCGCCTCGCCGCTGAACGCGCTGCCCGACGATCGCCGCGAGGCGGTGCCGCAAGATCTGCACGGCAGCTACCGCCGCCTCGATCAGTCGCTGCAGCAGATCCACGTCGAGTCGACCTACGACGTCGCCGTCGCGCTCGGCGCCGCGCTGACGACGACCGCGCGCCTCGGCACCGTGGTCGGCACCTGCGCCACCGACACCAGCACGTCGAACGACGCCACCTGCCTCGACGCGTTTATCAAGAAGTTCGGCGGGCGCGCGCTGCGCCGCCCGCTGGCCACCGACGAGGTCACGTTCTACACGACGGCCTACGGCAGCAGCACGACCGCCTCCGCCGCCGCCTACGCCGACCTGATCGCGCTCTTCGTCACCGCGCCCGAGTTCATGTACTTCGTCGAGCACGGCGACACGGCGATCTCTGGCCAGACCGGCGTCTACGACGTGTCGCCTTACGAGCTGGCCTCGCGCCTGTCGTACCAGCTGTGGCAGACGGCGCCCGACGACGCGCTGCTGTCCGCCGCCGCCGACGGCAGCCTGCGCGACGCCACCACGTACAACGCGCAGGTCGCGCGCCTGCTCGCCGATCCGCGCGCGCGCCCGGCGCTGGACGAATTCTTCGCCGACTGGATGAAGGTCGAGGATCTGCCCGCGCTGGACGCGAAGAACGCCGACGCGACCTTCAAGACGTTCGCCGGCGCCGATCTGCCCGACGCGAAGCTGCGCCAGGCGATGATCGACGACGTCGTCGGCATGCTCGACTACTACACGTGGACGACGCCCGCCGGGATCTCGGCGCTGCTGACCAGCGACCTGTCGTTCGCGCGCGACGCGCGCCTCGCGAAGCTGTACGGCGTCGCCGCCTGGAACGGCACCGGCGCGCCGCCGACGATGCCGGCGGGCCAGCGGCCTGGCCTGCTCACGCGCGCGCTGTTCCTGTCGACCGGCACCGCGAACACGCGCCCGATCATGAAGGGCGTCTTCCTGCGCACGAATGTCCTGTGCGACACGATCCCGCCGCCGCCGCCCGGCGCCAACGCCAAGCCGCCCGACCTCGGCCCCAACATGACGACGCGCGAGAGCGTCGAGGCGATCACCGAGATGCCGGGGACGATCTGTCTCAGCTGTCACGGCATCGCGATCAACCCGCTCGGCTTCGCGACGGAAGGATTCGATTCGCTGGCCCGCTTCCGCACCACCCAGCGCCTGTTCGACGCCGCCGGCGTCGAGACCGGGACGAAGCCCGTCAACACGATGTCGGTTCCGCAGGTCGTGTACGGCGACACAACCGCGGTGTCGACGCCCGCCGAGTTGATGTCGCTGATGGCCGGCAGCGGCAAGATCGAGGCCTGCCTGGCACGCAACTTCTTCCGCTACACCTACGGCCGCTGGGAAGACACGACGATCGACGGCTGCGCGCTCGAAGATGCGCGCAAGACGCTGGCGAACGGCGGCACGATCGCCGACCTCGCCGCCGCCGCGGTGAAGACGGCGCAGTTCAAACGGCGGTCATTCCAATGAGACGACAACGACAGGTCATCGACATCTCGAGACGCCAGATGCTTCGGGGCATCGGGGGCGCCACGCTGGCGCTGCCGGTCCTGCCGTCGCTGCTGTGCAAGACCGCGTACGCCGCCGATCCGGTGTTCACGCGCCCGCCGCGCCTGTGGTGGGTGACGACCGAGCACGGCGGCGCGTTCGAGGCCAGCATGTTCCCCAGCACGTCGCTGCTGACGAACAGCCTCGCGCTGTATTCGGACCACACGGTGAAGTCGGGCACGCTGACGTCGACCACGTCCGGCAGCGACACCGTGGTGTCGCCGGTGCTGCGCGCGCCGTCGTCATCGCTGTCGGCGGCGCTGGTCGCGAAGATGAACGTGCTGTGGGGCCTGGACGTGCCGTTCTACATCGCGCACAACACCGGGCTGCACCTGGGCAACTACGCGCGCAACGACGGCAATGGCGGCGACGGCAAGGCGGTGCAGGCGTTCCCGCGGCCCACCATCGACCAGATCATGGCGTGGTCGCCGTCGTTCTATTCGAACCTGTCGGGCATCCGCGAGCGCGCGATGATCATGGCGAACCGCCCGGTGTCGTGGAACTACACCGACCCGTCGATGACCAGCAGCACGATCGAGAACGTGCGCGGCTACTCGAGCTCGCTGGATCTGTTCAACAAGATCTTCGTGCCGACCGGCGGCCCGGCGCCGCGCGCGCCGATCGTCGACAAGGTGCTGGCGAACTACAACCGCCTGCGCAACGGCAACACGCGCCTGTCCGCCGCCGACAAGCAGCGCCTCGACGATCACGTCGCGCGCATCGCCGAGCTGCAGCGCAAGCTGACCACGACGGTCAGCGGCGCGTCTTGCTCGACCGTCACGACGCCGACCGACAACGCCAGCAAGCACAACGCCAACACGCCCGAGGACGCGGGCAAGCAGCTGCAGCTGTGGAACGAGGTCGCGACGGCGGCGTTCATGTGCGGGACCAGCCGCATCGGCGTGCTCGCGTACGGCGACACGTCGCGGTTCGTGTCGTACGGCGGCGACTTTCACCAGGAGGTCGCGCACCAGTGGCAGCTGGCCGACAAGCAGGCGCTGCTGGTGCAGTCGTATCAGCGCTTCTTCGCGTCGGTGTTCGTCGACATGGCGCGCCGACTGGACGCCGTCGAGGAAGCGCCCGGCCTGACGTACCTGGACCACTCGCTGCTGGTGTGGACGCAGGAGAGCGGCATGGAGACGCACGGCTCGGTGTCGGTGCCCGTCGTGACGTTCGGCAGCGCCGCCGGCCGCCTGAAGACGGGCCTGCTGTGCGACTACCGCCGGATGGGCAATTCAGGATCGACGTACGATCCGGGCGCGGGCGGCAAGCAGACGCTGGGGCTGCTCTACAACCAGTGGCTGGCGACCGTGCTGCAGACGATGGGCGTGCCGCCCAGCGAGTACGAACGCTGGGGCTACAAGGGTTACGGCTACCCGTTCATCACGAAGGAGAGCTGGACGCCGCCGTTCGCGAAGCACTACGGCGACACGTCGTCGCGCTACTTCAAGGACGCCAGCACGATCCTGCCGTTCCTGAAGGGCGCGTAGGCGTCACAAGCAGCGGCCGCTGTCCGGGTTCGTGCCGGCGTCGCCGCACGCGCACACGCCGGCGTCGGTGCAGCGCCCGCGGATCGACGAGATGATCGGGTTGTCGTTGCACGTCTGATCCATGCCGAACGTGCAGACGGCGCCGCCGTCGGGGCAGGGTAGCGGCTGGATGCATTGGTCGTTGTAGTCGAGGGGTTCCGATCGGAAGGTCCCGTTCGTGCAACGCCACCCGCTGGAGCAGCAGCTGTGGCAGGTGCAGAACGTCGTGAACCGGCAGGTGAACGAGCCGGTG
>Ga0207645_10002448_pt1 | contig 14610 bp, 13 predicted proteins | sample KBSM53metaG_FD_184331 | JGI IMG/M metagenome (GOLD analysis project Ga0207645, IMG submission 184331) | Miscanthus rhizosphere microbial communities from Kellogg Biological Station, Michigan, USA - KBS M5-3 metaG (SPAdes) (version 2) | ecosystem: Host-associated > Plants > Roots > Rhizosphere >...
GCCCAGCGCCCCGACGTGCTGCTGACGGTCGACAACGGCATCGCCAGCCTCGAAGGCGTCGCGCACGCGCGCGCACGGGCGATCGACGTGCTCGTCACCGACCACCATTTGCCGGCGCTGGTCGATGGCGTGGTCGTGCTGCCCGATGCGAACGTGATCGTGAATCCGAACCAGCCCGGCTGCGCCTTCGCGAGCAAGAACCTCGCGGGCGTCGGCGTGATGTTCTATGTGCTGCTCGCGTTGCGCGGCGAGCTGCGCGCCCGCGGCGTGTTCGCCTCGCCCGCGGCCGCCGGGCAGCCCGGTGCCGCAGGCACGCCGCAGCCGCGCCTCGATGCGCTGCTCGACCTGGTCGCGCTGGGCACCGTGGCCGATGTCGTGCGGCTCGATGCGAACAACCGGCGCCTGGTCGCGCAGGGGCTGCGCCGCATCCGCGCCGGCCAGATGCATGCCGGCGTCGCGGCGCTGTTCGCCGCCGCCGGCCGCGACCCGCGCCGCGCCGGCGCGTTCGACTTCGGCTTCGCGCTCGGGCCGCGCATCAATGCCGCCGGGCGGCTGTCGGACATGACCTTGGGCATCGAATGCCTGCTGACCGATGACCCCGGCCGTGCCGCCGAGCTCGCGCAACTGCTCGACGGTATCAACCGCGAACGCCGCGATGTCGAGGCCGGCATGCGCGAGCAGGCCGAGGCGATGCTCGCGCCGCTGCTGCAGGCCGACGCGGCGGCGGCGTCGAGCACGCCGGCGGCGCTCGCGATCTTCGACGCCGGCTTTCACGAAGGCGTGGTCGGCATCGTCGCGTCGCGGCTGAAGGACCGGGTGCACCGCCCGACCTTCGTGTTCGCGCGCGGCCAGGACGGGCTGCTGAAGGGCTCCGGCCGCTCGATCCCCGGCTTCCATCTGCGCGACGCGCTCGACCTGCTCAGCAAGCGCCACCCGCAGGTGCTGAAACGCTTCGGCGGCCACGCGATGGCGGCCGGCTGCACGATCGACGAGGCGCAGTTCGCGACTTTCGATGCGGCGTTCCAGCAGGTCGCCGCCGAATGGCTCGATGCGGCGACCCTGTCGCGCACCCTGCTCAGCGACGGGCCGCTCGGCATCGAGCACTTCAACGCACAGACCGTGCATGCCCTGGAGGCGCAGGTCTGGGGCCAGGCCTTCGAACCGCCGGTGTTCGTAGACGAGGTCGAGGTCGTCACGCAACGCCTGGTCGGCGAGAAGCACCTGAAGCTCGCGGTGCGCCTGGCCGGCCAGGCGCGCGGCGTCGCACTGCGCGACGCGATCTGGTTCGGCCGCAGCGAGCCGGTCGGCGCGACCGTGCGCATGGCCTATCGGCTCAGCATCGACGTCTACAACGGCCGCGAGCGGGTGCAGATGGTGGTCGAGTCGGTCGGCTGACCTGGCGCAGCCGGCGGCTCTCGCGTCGAGGCCGCGAATGGCCATCGCGGCGACTCGCGGTCGGTCGCGACCTAGAATGTTTGCGTGAACAACCCATCCGCGGCACTGAACGCCGACCTGCACTGCCACTCGGTCGTCTCCGACGGCACCTTGACCCCCGAGGAGCTCGCGGCGCGCGCCAAGGCGAACGGCGTCGAGCTCTGGGCGCTGACCGACCACGACGAAATCAGTGGCCAGCAGCGCGCGCGCGACGCCGCGATCGCGATCGGCCTGCCTTATCTGACCGGCACCGAGATCTCGGTGACCTTTGCCGACACCACGGTCCACATCGTCGGCCTCGGCTTCGATGCCGACGATGCCGCGCTGAAGACCGGCCTGAGCGCGACGCGCGGTGGCCGGCGCACGCGTGCGCTCGAGATGTCGGATGGCCTGGCGCGCGTCGGCATCGCAGGCGCCTACGAAGGCGCGCTGAAGTACGTCGGCAACCCGGAACTGATCTCGCGCACGCACTTCGCGCGCTTCCTGGTCGAGAGCAAGGTCTGCGCCGACACCTCGGAGGTGTTCCGCAAGTACCTGGTCGAAGGCAAGCCGGGCTTCGTGCCGCACCGCTGGGCGAGCCTGCGCAACGCGGTCTCGTGGATCATCGATGCCGGCGGGCTCGCAGTGATCGCCCACCCGGCGCGCTACAAGTTCAGCGCCAACGAGGAGTACGCGCTGTTCAGCGAATTCAAGGCGCACGGCGGGCGCGGCGTCGAGGTCGTGACCGGCAGCCACAGCGCCGCCGATGCGCTGCGCTATGCCGACACCGCGCTCGAGTTCGACCTGCTCGCGTCGCGCGGCAGCGATTTCCACAGCCCGGCCGAGAGCCATGTCGATCTGGGCGGCCTGCCCGCGCTGCCGCAACGCCTGACGCCGGTATGGACGGCGCTCGAGGCGCACGTCCAGACCAACGCCTGACGCGTCCGTCAGGCGCGTGAGCGCGCACGGTCGGCGGCGCGTGCCTGCGCGCGAGGCCGATGCGATGGCGGCGCGCTGCGCTCACCGTGACACTTCATCGCAGCCGTCGAAGGCACCGTGCGCCGAGGCGATGTCCGTCCGCTGCAAGCGATCGCCACGCCGACGACAATCCGGTCCATGTCGCAGTATTTTGAAGTCCACCCCGAGAATCCGCAGCACCGGCTGCTGAAGCAGGCGGCGCAGATCCTGCACGCCGGCGGCATCGCGGCGATCCCCACCGATTCGAGCTATGCGCTGGTGTGCCATCTCGATGACAAGGCCGCGGCCGAGGCGCTGCGCCGCATCCGCGGTGTCGACGACAAGCACCACCTGACCCTGCTGTGCCGCGACCTCAGCGAGCTCGCGAGCTACGCCCGCGTCGACAACCGCCAGTACCGGCTGCTCAAGCTCGGCACGCCGGGGCCGTTCACCTTCATCCTCGAAGCGACGAAGGAGGTGCCGCGACGCGTCTCGCATCCGTCACGGCGCACGATCGGGCTGCGTGTGCCGGCGCATGCGGTCACGCAGGCGCTGCTCGAACTGCTCGGGCAGCCGCTGCTGGCGACGACGCTGATTGCACCCGGCGAGAGCGCGCCGATGAACGAGCCGCATGCGATCCGCGATCGCTTCCAGAAGCTGATCCAGGCGGTCGTCGATGCCGGCGCGTGCCCGATGCAGCCGACCACCGTGATCGACCTGAGCGGGCCGGAGCCCGCGCTGATCCGCGAAGGCCGCGGCGACGCGGGCATGCTCGGCCTGAGCATCGAGGCACCGACTTGACGGCGCCTGCGCCAGTCTATTAAAGTGATATCACTTTGCAAGCAGAGCGCCGGCACCTCCGGCGGGCTGCGCAAAGTGTGGCGGCCGGGTCGGCCGCCAGCACTGTCGGGAGAACCGGGATGAACAAGCAGGCTTCGGCGGAACGCATCGCGTCATCGGCGAACGGTTTCGTCTACGTCGCAATCGGCCTGGCGGCGATGCTCGCCGGCATCTACATGATTCTGAGCCGGCCCGCGCCGATGACGGGGGCGCTGTTCGGCCTGTGCATGCTGACTGGCGCCTGGTGCCTCGCCGGTCTGTACATGCTGCAGCCGAACCAGGCGGCGCTGATGACGCTGTTCGGCAGCTACCGCGGCACCGATCGCGCCGACGGCCTGCGCTGGGCGAACCCGTTCTACTTGAAGAAGAAGGTCTCGGTGCGGGCGCGCAACTTCAACAGCGAGAAGCTGAAGGTCAACGACTTGCGCGGCAACCCGATCGAGATCGCCGCGGCGATCGTCTGGCGCGTCGAGGACACGGCCCAGGCGAGCTTCGACATCGACAACTACGAAGCCTATGTGCTGACGCAGGCTGAATCGGCGCTGCGGCACCTCGCGCTGAGCTACGCCTACGACAACATCGACGAACCCGATGCGGCTGCGACCAAGGCGCGCGAGATCACGTTGCGCTCGGGCACCGACGAGGTCGCCGCGGCGTTGAAGGCCGAGCTCGAGGCGCGCTTCGCGCAGGCCGGCATCGTCGTCGTCGACGCGAAGCTGACCCATCTGGCGTACGCCCCCGAGATCGCCGGCACGATGCTGCGCCGCCAGCAGGCCGAGGCGATCATTGCGGCGCGCACGAAGATCGTCCACGGCGCGGTCGGCATGGTCGAACTGGCGCTGAACGGCCTGGCCGAGCGCGGCCTGCTGCAGCTCGACGACGAGCGCCGCGCCGCGATGGTCAGCAACCTGCTGGTCGTGCTGTGCTCCGACCATGACGCGACGCCGGTGGTCAACACCGGCACGCTCTACAACTGAAGAGGCTGAGAGGCGAGAGCGCATCGACGCACGGCGATGGCCAGCCCCGACAAGAAGTCGTTCCTGCTGCGCGTCGACCCGGCACTGTGGGCGCAGATCGAGCGCCTCGCCGCGGCCGAGCTGCGCAGCGCCAATGCGCAGGTGGAGTACCTGTTGCGCGAAGCGCTGCGCGCGCGCACCGGCAAGAGCCCGCCGCCGGGCAAGAAGCAATAAGAGCGAGAAGATCAGTTGCGCTCGATGCGCGCGAAGGCCGAGTGGGCGTGGATCGATTCGAAGTTCTCGACGTCGACGCTGTAGCGGCCGACGCGCGCATCGGCATTCAGGCGCAGCGCGACATCGCGCACCATGTCTTCGACGAACTTCGGGTTCTCGTAGGCGCGCTCGGTGACCCACTTTTCGTCGGCACGCTTGAGCATCGGCCAGATCTCGCTCGAGGCGGCGTCTTCGGCGAAGCGCACCAGCTCGGCCCAGTCGATGTCCTGCAGCAGTTCGACCCGGATCGTCACGTGCGAGCGCTGGTTGTGGGCACCGTAGTCGGAGATCTCTTTCGAACACGGGCACAGCGACTTGACCGGTACGACGACCTCGGCCCAGATCGTCGTGGCGAGCGCCCCATCGCCGGCGCTGTCCGCATGCGCCTCGGCCATCCAGCGGCCCTGGTATTCGAGCAGGCTCTGCACGCCGCTGACCGGCGCGCGCTTGCGCAGGAAGAACGGGAACTGGGCGTCGATGCGGCCCTCGGTCGCGTGCAGCTTGTCGAGCATCACCGCGAGCTCAGTGCGCAATTCCGTCGCGTCGAGCGGCTTGTCGAGCGCGTCGAGCCAGGCGACGAAGCGCGACATGTGCGTGCCCTTCTGCTCCGCCGGCAGCGCGACGTCGAGCGCCCACATCGCGACCGTCGGTGCGACGACGTGACCGATGCGCAGCTGGAGCGGGTAGCGCACGCCCTTGACGCCGACGCGCTGGATCGCCAGATGGCGCTCGTCGCGCTCGCTTTGCGTGTCGGGAATGTGCAGCGCGTCTTTCAGATTGCTCATGTCGTTCATTGTTGATCCCGGCGCCGACGTGTCGCCCCGGGGTGTCGTCGCGGCGTCGCTTTGCTCGAGCGACTTCGTCGCCAGCCCGAAGCATGCCAGCAAACCGACCGGCGCGCCGTGGCACGGCTTTGAAGCGGGCGTTCGGGTCAGAGCCCGTGACGTTTTCGCCCCTCAGTCATCGAGTGGCCTCTGAACGAGCCGACTGCGCTGCACAATTGCATAGGTGCTTCGCTCCGTCGGCTCAGTTCAACGGTTGACGACCGACCGCACCAGCGCCGGCCGCGCGCCGAAGCGCTTCAGCACCGACTGCTCGATGCCGCCAGCGTCGAGCCCGCACAGCGCGAGCAGGGTCGACGGGTCGCCGTGCTCGATGAATTCATCCGGCAGGCCCAGGGTCAGCACCGGGGTCTGCAGCCCCGCGGCGGCGAGGGCCTCCAGTACAGCAGCGCCGGCGCCGCCCATGATGCAGCCCTCTTCAACCGTGACGATCGCATCATGCGTGCGGGCGATCTCGCCGATCAGTTCGAGATCGAGCGGCTTGACGAAGCGCATGTTGGCGACCGACGCATCGAGCTTGTCGGCCGCGGCCAGCGCCGCGTACAGCAGGGTGCCGAACGCCAGGATCGCGATGCGCGGCCCGCCCTGGCCGGCCGGGCGCTGGATCGCGCGGCGGAGTTCGCCCTTGCCGAAAGGCAGTTCGGTCAGTTCGCTTTGCGTCGCCACGCCGGCGCCGGCGCCGCGCGGGTAACGCACCGCACACGGGTGGTTCTGGCGGAACGCGGTCGTCAGCGCCTGACGGCATTCGTTCTCGTCGGCCGGCGTCAGCACGCTCATGTTCGGGATGCAGCGCAGGAACGCGATGTCGTAGGCGCCGGCATGGGTCGCGCCGTCGGCGCCGACGAGTCCCGCGCGATCGAGCGCGAACACGACCGGCAGGTTCTGGATCGCAACGTCGTGGATCAGCTGGTCGTAGCCGCGCTGCAGAAAGGTCGAGTAGATCGCGACGACCGGCTTCAGACCCTCGCAGGCCAGCCCGGCGGCGAATGTGACCGCGTGCTGCTCGGCAATGCCCACATCGTGGTAGCGCGTCGGGAAGCGCTTCTCGAACTCGACCAGACCCGAGCCCTCGCGCATCGCCGGCGTGATGCCGATCAGGCGCTCGTCGGTCGCGGCCATGTCGCACAGCCACTGGCCGAACACCTGCGTGAAAGTCTGCTTCGGCGGCGTGGCCGGTTTGACGATGCCGATGGCCGGGTCGAATTTTCCGGGGCCGTGGTAGTTCACCGGGTCGGCCTCGGCCAGCTTGTAGCCGTAGCCCTTCTTCGTCACGACATGCAGGAACTGCGGACCCTTCAGGCTGCGCAGATTCTCGAGCGTCGGGATCAGCGAATCGAGGTCGTGGCCGTCGATCGGGCCGACATAGTTGAAGCCGAACTCCTCGAAGATCGTGCCGGGCACGACCATGCCTTTGGCATGCTCCTCGAGGCGCCGCGCGAGTTCGAACAGCGGCGGCGCGTTCTTCAGCACGCTCTTGGCGGTGTCGCGCGCCGCGGCGTAGAACTTGCCGCTCATCAGCCGCGCCAGATGCCGGTTCAGCGCGCCCACCGGCGGCGAGATCGACATGTCGTTGTCGTTGAGCACCACCAGCACGTCGGCATGCGTGCCGTTGTGCGGACAGCCGGCGTTGTTGAGCGCCTCGAACGCCATCCCGGCACTCATCGCGCCGTCGCCGATGATCGCGATCGCCTTGCGGTCTTCGCCCTTGAGCTTGGCGGCCACGGCCATGCCGAAGGCGGCCGAGATCGAGGTCGACGAATGCGCCGTGCCGAAGGTGTCGTACTCGCTCTCGTCGCGGCGCGGGAAGCCCGAGATGCCGCCGAGCTGGCGCAGCGTCTTCATGCGCTCGCGCCGGCCGGTCAGAATCTTGTGCGGATAGGTCTGGTGGCCCACGTCCCAGACGAGGCGGTCTTCGGGCGTGTTGAAGACATGGTGCAGTGCGATCGTCAGCTCGACGGTGCCGAGGTTCGACGACAGGTGGCCGCCGGTCTGCGACACGCTTTGCACGACGTAGTCGCGCAACTCGCTCGCCAGCTGCTTGAGCTCGAGGCGTGACAGCGTGCGCAGATCGGCCGGGCTGGCGATGGATTCAAGGATCAGGTGCTTCATGTGGTCAGCTGTCGCGCTCCACGACCTTGTCGGCGAGCAGGCTCAGCCACGCGGCGTCGGGCAGGCCGCTGCGCGCCAGCGCCGCCTGCGCCTTGTCGCGCAGTTCGTTGGCGTGGCGGCGTGCGGCGTCGAGGCCGAGGATGGTCACGTAGGTCGGCTTGTTGTTGTCGAAATCCTTGCCGGCGGTCTTGCCCAGGGTGACCGAGGCCTGGGTCACGTCGAGGATGTCGTCGACGACCTGGAACGCCAGGCCGAGCGCATCGCCGTAGTCGGCCAGTGCGCCCCACTGCGCCGGTGTGGCTTCACCGCAGGCCGCGCCCATCAGCACGCTGGCCTGCAAAAGCGCGCCGGTCTTGCGGTGGTGCATGTCGCGCAGCGCATGCTCGCCCAGCGGCTGGCCGATGCTCGCCAGATCGATCGCCTGGCCGCCGGCCATGCCCTTCGAGCCGGCCGCACGCGCGAGCAGCGAGCACAGGCGCGCCTGCAGAGCCGGCGGCACGCCGTCGTCGGGCGTCAGCACCTCGAACGCGAGCGCCTGCATCGCATCGCCGGCGAGCATCGCCTGGGCTTCACCGAACTGCACGTGAACGGTCGGCTTGCCGCGTCGCAGCACGTCGTTGTCCATGCAGGGCATGTCGTCGTGAACGAGCGAATAGGCGTGGATCAATTCGACCGCGCAGGCCGCGCGCATCGCCGCATCGGCGTGGCCATGCACCGCCTGGGCGGCGGCCAGCACCAGCAACGGGCGCACCCGCTTGCCGCCATCGAGCACGCCGTAGCGCATCGTCTCGCCGAGGCCCGCGGGCGCATCGGCCGGAACCCACGCCTGCAGCGCGGTCTCGACGGCATCGGTCTCGGCCCGCATCCAGGCGTCGAATTCCGAGCGCTTCATGGTGCCGCCCAGGGCTTGAGCTGCCCGCCTTCGAGGATCTTGACCTGCTGCTCGACTGCATCGAGCCGGGCGCGGCAAAAGGCCAGCAGTTCGGCACCGCGCTTGTAGCTCTCGAGCAGGCGATCCAGCGGCAACTGGCCCGCTTCCATCGCGGCGACGAGGCGATCAAGCTCACCCACCGCGTCTTCGTAGTTCGGGGGGTCCGCCGTGATGCTCGCGGTGGGACTTGTCTTGGCCATCGGTCCGATCGTCAAACCGTTGATTGTAGTCAGCCCAACCGACCCCCAAATCCCGACGATGGATGATTTGGTGACGGGGATTGACAAGCGGCCGGCATGCGCCGGCCGGCCGGGCGCCGCCTCGGGCACCGAACCCCGCGGGTACAATTTGCGGCCTGCCAGAACCGGCAGACCCATGCAAACCCGAACCCGAGTGCCACCGGCCGATGAGGGGGTGGTTCAGACCTTTGGAGATTCGCTGGGATCATGTCCGACCTGAGCGTCAACCTGGCTGTGCTCGAGCGCAGCCGCTCGCCACTCTCGGTCAGCAGCTACTTCGACGCCGATGTGTTCAGGCGCGAAATGGCGTGCCTCTTCGACCAGCGCCCGCGCTATGTGGGCCATGAGCTGGCCGTTCCCGAGGTCGGCGATTACTACGCATTGCCGCAGGAGGGCGAAGGCCGGGCGCTCGTGCGCACGCCGGACGGCGTCGCGCTGATCTCGAACGTCTGCCGGCATCGCCAGGCGGTGATGCTGCGGGGGCGCGGCAACACGCGCGCCAACGGTGGCGGCAAGCACATCGTCTGCCCGCTGCACCGCTGGACCTACGACCTGCAGGGCCAATTGATCGGCGCGCCGCATTTCGCCGACGATCCGTGCCTGAACCTGAACAATTACCCGCTGCAGATCTGGAACGGCATGGTGTTCGAGGACCGCGGCCGCCGGGTCGCGACCGACCTCGAGAACCTCGGTCCGGCCGGAAAGTTCGACTTCAGCGGCCATGTGCTCGACCACGTGCAGATGCACGAGTGCGACTACAACTGGAAGACCTTCATCGAGGTCTACCTCGAGGACTATCACGTCGGCCCGTTCCACCCCGGCCTGGGCCAGTTCGTGGCCTGCGAAGACCTGCGCTGGGAGTTCGGCGCACAGCACTCGGTGCAGACGGTCGGGCTGAAGAACGAGCTCGCCCGGCCCGGCTCGCCGGCCTACCGCAAGTGGCATGACGCGGTGCTCGGCTACCGCAAGGGCCGCTTCGACAACGCGGTGCCCGAGCATGGCGCGATCTGGCTCACGTACTACCCGACCGTGATGGTCGAGTGGTACCCGCACGTGCTGGTGGTCTCGACGCTGTACCCGAAAGGCCCGCAGAAGACGCTCAATGTCGTCGAGTTCTACTACCCCGAAGAGATCAGCGCGTTCGAGCGCGAATTCGTCGAGGCCGAACAGGCCGCGTACTGGGAAACCTGCGCCGAAGACGACGAGATCGCGCTGCGCATGGATGCCGGGCGCCGCGCGCTGATGGAGCGCGGCGACGACGAGACCGGCCCGTACCAGAGCCCGATGGAAGACGGCATGCAGCAGTTCCACGAGTGGTACCGGCGCATGATGGACGGCGCCGACGCGCGGCACGCCGATCCGGCCAGCGCAGGCGCGCCCACCGGCCAGCGGGCTGGTGGCCACTTCTGATCCGACGCTGCCGCACCTCGTTCATGTCAGCATCATGGTTGATGGTGCTCGCATCGTTCCTGTTCGCGACGATGGGCGTGTGCGTGAAGCTGGCCTCGGCCTACTACACGCCGGGCGAAGTGATGTTCTACCGCGGCCTGACCGGCGCGTTCCTGATCTGGCTGCTGTCGCGCTCGCGCGGCCTGACGCTCGCGACCCGCATTCCGGCGACCCATTTCTGGCGCAGCCTGACCGGCGTCAGCGCGATGTTCCTGTGGTTCTATGCGCTGGGCAACCTGCCGCTGGCGACCGCGATGACCTTGAACTACATGTCGTCGGTGTGGATGGCGTTGTTCCTGATTGGCGGCGCCGCGATGCTCGGCGCGGCGCGGGTCGACGGCCGCCTCGTCGGCACCGTGTTGCTCGGGTTCGCCGGCGTCGCGCTGATCCTGCGTCCGACGATCGAACAAGACCAGCTCTGGCACGGCCTGATGGGCCTGCTATCGGGGATGATCTCGGCGACCGCCTATCTGCAGGTTGCCGCACTCGCGCGCGCCGGTGAACCCGAAGTCCGCATCGTCTTCTACTTCTCGCTCGGCGGGGCGCTGTTCGGGCTCGTCACAACGGCATGGACCGGCATGCATGCGCACACGCTGAACGGCGTGGTGCTGCTGGTCGCGGTCGGGCTGCTGGCGACGGTCGCTCAGCTGATGATGACGCGGGCCTACAGCACCGGCCGGGCGCTCGTCAACGCGAGCCTGCAGTACCTGGGTATCGCGTTCTCGTTCGGCTACGGCGTGCTGCTGTTCGCCGACCGCGTGACATGGATGGCGCTTGGCGGCATGCTATTGATCGTCGGCGCCGGCCTGTCGGCGACCTTGCTGCGCAGCCGCGCCGCGCCGGCCGACACCGCCAACGTAGCGCCCGAGGCATGATGACCAACGACACCGCGTTCCCCTTCTCCACCTTGATCAGCGCCGAGGGTCTGCGCGCCACGCTGGCCGCGCCCGCGCCGCCCGTCGTGATCGACGTCAGCTTCGACCTGACAGACACGGATGCCGGCGAGGCCAGCTGGCGCCAGGGTCACGTGCCCGGATCGGTCTACCTGCATCTCGAACGCGATCTGTCCGGCCCGAAGACCGGCGCCGACGGTGTGTTCCGCGGTCGCCACCCGCTGCCGGAGCGCGCCGACTTCGCGGCCACTCTGGGGCGCTGCGGTGTCGGCCCCGAGACCGCGGTGGTGGTGCTGGACCGCCAGGGCAGCATGTTTGCCGCGCGGCTGTGGTGGATGCTGCGCTGGATCGGGCACCCGGCCGCCGCGGTGCTCGACGGCGGCATCGCCGCCTGGACCGCGGCCGGCGGCCCGCTGACGACCGACGCGCGGGCGCCGATCCCGGCGCCGCCCTACCCCGAGCGCGCCGCGCTGGTCGCGACCGTCGATGCGGCAGCGCTGGCCGCACAGCTCGGCCGGTTGCGGCTGATCGACGCGCGCGCCGGCGAGCGATTTCGCGGCGAGGTCGAACCGCTCGATGCCGCGGCCGGCCACATCCCGGGCGCGCTGAATCGCTTCTTCAAGGACAACCTCGACGCGACCGGCCGCTTCAAGCCGGCGGCGCAGCTGCGGGCCGAGTTCGCGGCGCTGCTCGGCGCCCAGGGGCCGGCCCAGACCGTGCACCAATGCGGCTCCGGCGCCACCGCCTGCCACAACCTGCTCGCGATGGAGCACGCCGGACTGACTGGCTCGCTGCTCTATCCGGGCTCGTGGAGCGAATGGTCGTCCGACCCGACGCGCCCTGTCGCCACCGGCTGAGCCGCTGAGCCGCGTGCGCGCGCTTGACGCGCCGCAAGCCCGCTCTCGGCGGCGGCTTGCAGGAACATCGGCGTTGGAACACAGTCCGATCATTCTCGGCATCACGGGAGATGGTCATGTTCAAGCGCATCCTGGTTCCCACCGACGGCTCCGACATCACCGCGAAGGCGATCGACACGAGCATCGCGCTGGCCAAGTCGGTCGGCGCGCAGCTCTACACGATCAGCGTGAAGGAGCCGTTCCCCTACAGCGCGATCTCCGAGATGCAACCGACGCCGCCGCAGGAATTCTTCGACGCGCAGGAGCGCATCGCGAGCAAGCGTGTGCAGGCCGTCGTCGATCTCTGCGCCACCGCCGGCGTGCCGTGCCAGGCCCACACGGTCGAGGCGCTGCACCCCTGGGAAGCCATCATCGACCATGCCAAGCGCATGGAGTGCGACCTGCTCGTGATGGCCTCGCACGGTCGCCGCGGCGTCTCGGCGCTGTTGCTGGGCAGCGAGACGCAGAAGGTGCTGACCCACTCGAAGGTGCCGGTGCTGGTGGTGCGCTGACACCACGGCGGCCACGCAGGTCGCCAGCGCGCGCCCATTCTCGACGCGCCCGGCACGCACCACGTGTGGCCGCGCCGTGCGTCAGCGGATCATGCGACGCCGTTCGCCTTGAACCACGCGACGCAGCGCTTCCAGCCGTCTTCGGCCGCGTCCTTGCGGTAGCTCGGCCGGTAGTCGGCATGGAACGCATGCGGCGCACCCGGATAGACGACGAACTGCGAGCGCGTCGCCGCGGCATTGCCACCCGCCAGCGCCGACTTCATCTCGTCGACCGAAGCGAGCGGAATGCCGGTGTCCTCGGCGCCGTAAAGGCCGAGCACCGGCGCATTCAGCCGCCGCACGAGGTCGATCGGATTGGTCGGCTTCAGCGGGCTCGGTGCGCCGCTCAACCGGCCGTACCACGCGACGCCGGCCTTGAGCTTCGGCTGGTGGGCCGTGTAGAGCCAGACGATGCGCCCGCCCCAGCAAAAGCCGGTGCTGCCGAGCCGGCCGGTGTCGCCGCCGTTGGCCGCGGCCCAGGCGACGCAGGCGTCGAGATCGGCCATCACCTGCGCGTCGGGCACCTTGGAGACGACTTCGCTCATCAACTTGTCGATCTCGCCGTAGCTTTGCGCATCGCCCTGGCGCTCGAACAGCTCCGGCGCGATCGCAAGGTAGCCGAGCCGGGCGAAGCGCCGCGCGACATCGGCGATGTGCTCGTGCACCCCGAAGATCTCGGAGACCACCAGCACCACCGGCAGCTTGTCGGCCGCTGCCCTGCCTTCGGGCATCGCGCGGTACGCCGCCATCTTGAAGTCGCCCGACACGATCGTGACTTCACCGACCGTCAGGCCGGCACTGTCGGTGCGAATCGTCTGCGCCGTCACCGGCGTCACTGCCGCGGCGAAGCCGGTGCCCACCGCCGCCGCACGGACGAAATCGCGCCGACCGGTGTCGATTGTTTGCGTCGCACCGTCGGTGCCTGCGCTGCGGTCGAGTTCGGTGCTGTGCATGGTCGGCTCCGTGAATGAAAAGGCGGCATTCTAGGAAGTCCGTCGCCGCGCTGCAGGCGAGATCGATGCCCCGCTTTTGCACAGAGAATGCCGGCATGGACACCCCGCTTGCCGCACGCCCCGAATCCACTGTCGCGAAGCGCTGGCCCGGCCAGCTCGCAGCGATCGACATGGGCTCGAACAGCTTCCGGCTCGAGATCGGCCAGCTGATCGGCGGCCGCTATCGGCGCGTCGACTACCTGAAGGAGACCGTGCGCCTCGGCGCCGGGCTCGACCGCAACGGGCTGCTGACCGACGAAGCGGCCGCGCGCGGCCTGGCCTGCCTCGCGCGCTTCGCGCAGCGCCTGAAGGGCTACGCGCCGGACCAGGTGCGCGCGGTCGCGACCCAGACGCTGCGCGAGGCGCGCAACCGCGATGAATTCCTGGCGCGCGCGCAGACCGAGCTCGGCTTGCCGGTCGAGGTGATCTCGGGCCGCGAGGAAGCGCGCCTGATCTACGCCGGTGTCGCGCAGCTTCAGCCGTCGAACGTGCCGCGCCTGGTGATCGACATCGGCGGGCGCTCGACCGAGATGATCCTCGGCCACGGTCGCAAGGCGCTGCGCGCCGAGTCGTTCCAGGTCGGCAGCGTGAGCCTGTCGCTGAAGTACTTCGGCGACGGCCGCTACTCCGAAGCCGCGTTCCGGCAGGCGCAGATCGCCGCCGGCGCCGAACTCGAAGAGGCGCTCGAGCCGTTCGCGCCGGCGCACTGGCGCGAGGCGCTCGGTTCATCGGGCACGGTCGGCGCGGTCTCGCAGCTGCTCGCGGCCAGCGGCATCACCGACGGCCGCATCACACCCGACGGCCTGCGCTGGCTGATGGACCAGTGCCTGCGCGCCGGCCGGGTCGACAAGCTCGCACTGCCGGCGCTGAAGGACGACCGACGCGCGGTGATCGGGGGCGGCCTGGCGATCCTGTACACGCTGGCGGCGCACTTCGGCATCGACACGCTGCAGCCGGCGCGCGGCGCATTGCGCCAGGGCGTGATCTTCGATCTCGACGAGCGCCGCCATGCGATCGCGCTGCGCCAGGACGGCCATGACATCCGCGATGCATCGGTGCGCGAGCTGCAGCGCCGATTCATGGTCGACACGCACCAGGCCGAACGCGTCTCGCGGGTCGCCGCGGCGTTCCACGCCAGCGTCGCGCCGGCGCAGGACAAGCGCGCCGGCGCCGAGTCGCGCCGAGAGCTGCTGTGGGCCTGCGCCCTGCACGAGATCGGCATGATGATCTCGCACCACGATCACCACCGCCACAGTGCCTATGTGCTGG
>Ga0207645_10002454_pt1 | contig 14591 bp, 13 predicted proteins | sample KBSM53metaG_FD_184331 | JGI IMG/M metagenome (GOLD analysis project Ga0207645, IMG submission 184331) | Miscanthus rhizosphere microbial communities from Kellogg Biological Station, Michigan, USA - KBS M5-3 metaG (SPAdes) (version 2) | ecosystem: Host-associated > Plants > Roots > Rhizosphere >...
CGACGGGCGCGCTCGATTATGCGCATCAGCCGCATCATCTCGGCCGGCTCACGGTGTTTGCCGGCGTGCGCGACCTGCCGACGCGGGTCAAGTGCGCGATCCTGCCGTGGCACACGCTGCACGCCGCGTTGAACTCGGTCGCGAGCACGTCGACCGAAGCCGAGGACGATCCGATGCACGCGCCGATCGGAGATGCTTAACAATGAAAAGCATTTGCCACAGAGAACACAGAGGACACAGAGAAAATCTGATTCTGGATAATAACGACTTTTTTGAATTGTTTCTCTCTTTGAACTCTGTGCCCTCTGTGGCTGAGTTTTTCGGATTTTAACATGCCGAAAATAGCCGAAATCGAAGGTACGCCGAATCCGAACGCGATGAAGTTCATCCTCAAGGAGCCGTTGACCTGGGGAATTACCCGTTCGTACGACAATGCCGGGCAGGCGAAGGACGACCCGCTCGCTAGCCAGCTGTTCGACATCGAGCACGTGACCAACGTGTTTTACGTCGACCACTGGATCACGGTGACGCAGGACGGCGGTGCCGACTGGCACGAACTGCAGCGCAAAGTCGCGGAGCCTATCCGTGCGGCGCCGGCGGCGGACGAGCAGACCGCGGCGGCGACTGCAGCGTCGACCGCGTCGCTGGCGGAATTGAGCCCGGCCGACCAGGAACGCCTCGATCGCATCAACGAACTCCTCGACGAGCAGATCCGGCCGTACCTGCAGGGCGACGGCGGTGACCTGTACGTGATGGGACTTTCCGGCAACACGCTGTCGGTGCATTACCAAGGCGCGTGCGGCAGCTGCCCGAGCTCGCTGTCGGGCACGCTGGCCGGCATCGAAAACCTCGTCAAATCGATCGAGCCCGATATCGAAGTCGTCGCGGTTTAGCGCGCGCAGTGTCCGGACTGGCGGGCGGTGCTCGAATTAGGCTATCGTGTCGCCGGTGCCGTCCGCTCGCTGAGGGCGGCAATAATAAAACCTGGAGGAGTTCGATGATCGCTGCCGGCAAATGGTGGTGGGTGGCCCGCCTGTTCACTGGAATGATTGCAGTGCTGGCGCTTGCGCCGGCTGCGCGCGCGCAGTATCCGAATAAGCCGATACTGGTCGTCGCGGCTTTCAGCGCCGGCGGCGATTCCGATCTCGCCGCGCGTAACCTCACCGCAGTCATGCCCAAGTACACCGGCCAGAATGGTGTCGTGCTGAACAAAGTCGGCGCCAGCGGCGCGATCGGCTCCGAATACGTAAAGAAAGCAAGCCCCGACGGTTACACGCTGCTGCTCGCGCGCGTCGGCTCGCAGGCGACGTTGCCGGCCTTGAAGCCCGATCTCGCGTACAAGTGGAACGATTTCACTTTCCTGGGCCTGCTCGAGCTCAATCCGTATGTATGCGCCGTGCGCGCCGATTCGCCGTATAAAACTTTCGGCGACCTTGTCGAAGGCATCAAGAAGAATCCCGGCCGGCTGAAATACAGCACCGCCGGCGTCGGCACCATCCACGAGATGGGCCCGCAGATGCTTTTCGAAATCCTGAAGCTCGGCAAGGACGGCGGAATCCAGATTCCCTATAAAGGCGGCGGCGACGCGACAGTCGCATTGCTCTCGGGCGAAGTCGATCTCAACTGCACGAACCTCGGCACCGCGCTGGCGTTTATCAAGTCCGGCCAGCTGCGCGCATTGATGACCACCACGCCCGAGCGCTACAAGGAAATTCCGAACGTGCCAACGGCTAAAGAGGTCGGCTATCCGCAGCTCGAGCGCATCATCGGCTGGAGTGCGCTGTACGGTCCGCCGGGCATGGAGCCCAAGCTCGTCGCCTACTGGAGCGACGTGCTGCGGAAAGTGGCAAGAGATCCGCAGTGGACCGGCGCGACCGAGAAAATCGGCTCGGTGCCGCGCATCCTGCCGCCGGACGAAACCGCGCGCTTCGTCAAAGAGCAGTTCGAGACCTACGACCGCCTCGGCAAGGCGATCGGCCTCGTGCTCAAATAAAGGCGGGGTCTTCGCCCCGGCAACGGCGGCCGCACGGGTCGAAGGCGGGATTTTTTACACGCATCGGTGCGCCTTACCTGTCTGCGGGCCGCAATCGATGGAAGTTCCGATGTGCAACGGCGGTGCATCGCGGGCCCTTACCGCCCATCATTGAGGCGCGCCGGGCGCATAACGAGCCGGCGCGGCCTTTCCATCGCCCGCTTATCTCCTGGCATCATATTTGCGAGTGGATTCGTCAACGTGCAAAGGAGCGCGCATGAATTCCCGCACCTTGACTGATTTTCTGTTCGCCGGCCTGGCGGTGGTGCCTTGTGTGTTGGTCGCGGCGGGAGCGGTGGGGCCCGCCATTATGGTGTTCGTGCCCTTGCTGATCGTGGCCTGCCTCTGCGGCTGGCACGAGCAGGTCACGGACGGCGATAACGAGGCGTCGCACCATACGGACGCCGCCATGCCGCACAAGCCGGGCGTCAGTTGAAAAGATTGAGCACGCCGTCGAGCCCGACGTAGCTGAGCGCGTGGGTCGCCTGCGCGCGCACGACGGGTTTGGCGTGATAGGCAACGCTGACGCCGGCTTCCGCCATGAATTTCAGGTCGTTGGCGCCGTCGCCGAGCGCGATGATTTGAGTCGAGTCGATTCCAAGCCGTTCGCGCGCCTCCAATAGCGCCGCGCGCTTGACGTCGGCGTCGACGATGTCGCCTGTCACCTGGCCGGTCAGTTTGCCGCCCGCAATCTCGAGCGTATTGGAACGCGTGAAATCGAGCCCCAGCCGTTGCTTCAGGCGTTCGGTGAAAAAAGTGAAGCCACCCGACAGCAGCAGGGTCTTGATGCCGAGGTGGCGGAATCTCGCGAGCATGGTATCGGCGCCGGGCGACAGCCGCAGCCGTTCGTCGTACACGCGCTGCAGCGCCGCCGCGTCCAGCCCCTGCAGCAGAGCAACGCGCCGGCGGAGGCTGGCCGGAAAATCGAGCTCACCGCGCATCGCGGCGGCGGTGATCGCGGCGACCTGCGGCTTTAAGCCCTGCATGTCGGCGATTTCGTCGATGCACTCGATCGTGATCAGCGTCGAATCCATGTCCATCACGCACAGCCGCATGTCGGCGAGCCTGCGCTCGTCGGGCACGAACGCGTAGTCGAGCTGCGCGGCTTCACAATGCGGCGCTATCGCGGGATCGGGCTTCGCATTGCGCAGGCGAAACGCGGTCGGCGTAATCGCTTCGATGCCCGACGCGCCGGCCAGCTTGGCCAGTGTTTTCAAGTCGGGTGTGGCGACGTCGAGGCCCTGGATGACGAGGTTCATGTCGGCGTGAGTGGAACGAGGCGGCGATTATACCGGAGCGCCTTGCTCCGCCGCGGCGAGCAGCCGCGGAAGCTCGCGGATATGCGCGAGCACCTTATGCGCCGCTTTGAAGTCGCCGCCGAGCGTCAATGCATTCGGCACGACGATGCAGCGCAGGCCCGCCGCGGTCGCTGCAATCAGGCCGCGCGGCGTGTCTTCGATTGCGATGCACTCGGCCGCGGTGAAACCGGTCTTCGCAATGCCGGCGAGATAAGGCTCGGGGTCAGGCTTCGAGTTCGCGTAGTCCTCACGCGCGAGCACAAAATCGAAGTAGCGCATGAGCCCCGTGGCTGCATGAATAATGTCGAAGTGGGTGCGCTGCGAGCTCGTGACGACGCCCATCGCATAGCGGCCGTGCAGCGCCTTTAAAACGTCCTCGACACCCGCGATCACGTGATTGCGCGCGGCAAGCAGCGTGCTATAGCGCTCGTCGCGGGTGCGACGCATGGCCGCAATTTCGTTCTCCCCGTAACCGCGTTCCGCCGCCAGATGCCACGCGCCGTTGTTCTGCTTCAGGAAAAGCTCGCGGTACTGCTCGTCAGTGAGCTCGATGCCGATCGTCGCGAGCACTTCGCGCGTCGCATCGCGATACAGAAATTCGGTGTCGACGAGCACGCCGTCGTTGTCCCATAGGATCGCTTTGATAGCCGGCATGGTTCAGCCCGCGAGCTCGCTGAAAACCTGCTTGACCTTGACGACACGCTCATCGACTGCATGCAGATCGGCGGTCACTTTCAACCGATCCGGCCCCGCGAGCTTGTAATGCTTGTTCTTGTGGATGAGCTTCATCACGCGCCCGGCATCGATCGGCGGATTGGGTATGAACTGCAGCTGCACGCCGGATTCGGACGCGTCGATGCGCGCGATCCCGAGTGGCTTGCCGAGCACGCGCAGGCGATGGCTTTCGAGCAGCGTTTTCGCGTGCGGCGGCGGCAGGCCGAAACGGTCGATCAGTTCTTCGTGCATCGTGTCGAGCGCTTCCTGGGTTTCGCAATTGGCGAGCCGCTTGTAGATCACCAGGCGCTCGTGAATATCGTTGCAGTAATTGTCGGGCAGCAAGGCGGGCGCGTGCAGGTTGATTTCCGTCGTTATCCCGAGCGGCGACGACAGGTCGGGCTCGATGCCCTGCTTGAGCGATTTGACCGCCGTGTCGAGCATCGCGCAGTAGAGGTTGAAGCCGACTTCCTGCATTTCGCCCGATTGCTGGTCGCCGAGTACTTCGCCCGCGCCGCGGATTTCAAGGTCGTGCATCGCGAGGAAAAAGCCCGATCCCAGCTCTTCCATCTGCTGGATCGCCTCGAGCCGCTTCTTGGCCTGGCTCGTGATGTTGCCTTCGTCGGGCAGCAGCAGGTACGCGTAGGCCTGATGGTGCGAGCGGCCGACGCGCCCGCGTAACTGATGCAGCTGCGCCAGGCCGAATTTGTCGGCGCGATTGATGACGATCGTGTTGGCGGTCGGCACGTCGATGCCGGTTTCGATGATCGTCGTGCACAAGAGAATGTTGAAGCGCTGCTGGTAGAAGTCCCGCATCGCCATCTCGAGCTCGCGCTCGCGCATCTGGCCGTGCGCGATGCGGATGCGTGCTTCCGGCACGAGCCGGGCAAGGCTGTCCTCGGCCTGCCCGATGGTGTCGACGTCGTTGTGGAGGAAATACACCTGGCCGCCGCGCTTCAATTCGCGCAGCACCGCTTCGCGGATGAGTCCCTTGCTATGGCGGGAGACGAACGTCTTGATCGCGAGCCGGCGCTGCGGCGCGGTGGCGATCACCGAAAAGTCGCGCAGACCTTCGAGCGCCATGCCGAGCGTGCGCGGGATCGGCGTCGCAGTCAGCGTCAGTACGTCGACTTCGGCGCGCAGTGCCTTAAGCTTCTCCTTCTGGCGCACACCGAAGCGATGCTCCTCGTCGATAATCACGAGCCCCAGGTTTTTCAGCTTGATGTCCTGCTGCAACAGCTTGTGCGTGCCGATGACAATATCCACTTTGCCTGCGGTCAGCGCCGCGAGCGTTTCGGCGACCTGTTTCGGCGAGCGGAAGCGCGAGAGCTCGGCGATTTTGACCGGCCAGTCGGCGAAGCGGTCGGAGAATGTATTGAAATGCTGTTCGGCGAGCAGGGTGGTCGGCACCAGTACCACGACCTGCTTGCCTTCGTTGACCGCAACAAACGCCGCGCGCAGGGCGACCTCCGTCTTGCCGAAGCCGACGTCGCCGCAAATCAGCCGGTCCATCGGCTTGCCCTGCTGCAGGTCGTTCAGGGTGGCGGTGATCGCCGCGCGCTGGTCGGGCGTTTCCTCGAACGGAAATGCGTCGCTGAACGCTTCGTAGTCGTGCTGCTCCAGCTTGAACGCGTGGCCTTCACGCAGCGCGCGCTGCGCATACAGATTCAGGAGTTCGGCGGCGGTATCGCGTACCTGCGCCGCGGCTTTTTTCTTTGCCTTGTCCCACTGTCCGCTGCCCAGGTCGTGTAGCGGCGCCGTTTCGGCGGGCGCGCCGCTGTAGCGGCTGATCAGGTGCAGTTGCGATACCGGCACGTACAGCTTGTCGCCGCGCGTGTATTCGAGCGTCAGGAACTCGGTCGCGCCTTCGCCGAAATCGAGATTCTGCAGACCGAGGTAACGGCCGATGCCATGTTGCAGATGGACGACGGGGTCGCCGACTTTGACCTCGGACAGGTCGCGCAGCATGCCTTCGGTGCTGGTCTTGCGACCCTCGCGCTCGCGCCGCGGGCGCACTTGCGACGCATAGAGCTCGTTTTCGGTGATGATCGCGATACGCTGTCCGGCGAGCAAGAAACCGGCGGCGAGCGGCGACACGCCCAGCATCACCGGTGCGTCGCCGGCAAGAAATTCGGCGTAGCTCGCGCACGGCGCCGGCAGGATGCCGTGTTCCCTGAAATATTCGAGCATCGTCTCGCGGCGGCCGAGCGCTTCGGCGACGAGCAGCACGCGGCCGTCGTAGCCCGCGATAAACGCCTGCAGTTTGCTCAGCGGATCGTCGGCGCGGCGGTCGACCGCCACCGGCGGCAGCGGGGCCGTTGCCGGTGAGGCGTGAGGGGTGAGGTGTGAGGCGATTTCCTCGGGGCGCTCCACTGCGCTGATCTCCACGCGCGAAAACGGTTTGATCGCGCCGAAAAATGCATCGGTCGTCAGGAACAAGTCCCGCGGCGGCAATAGCGGCTGGCTGCGATCGCCGCCCAGGAGATCGAAGCGCGCCTGCGTGTCCTGCCAGAACTGCTCGATCGCGGGCTGTACATCGCTATGCAGCACGACCGTCGTGTGCGCCGGCAGATAGTCGGTCAGCAGCGCGGTGTGCTCGAAAAAGAGCGGCAGGTAGTATTCGACACCGGCGGGCGCGATGCCGTTGCTCACGTCCTTGTACAGCCGTGACCGCGACGGATCGCCTTCGAAGCGCGTGCGGAAATTGCGGCGGAACATCGTTTGCCCGTCTTCGTCGAGCGGAAATTCGCGCGCCGGCAGCAGCCGCACTTCGTTGACCTTGTAAATGCTGCGTTGCGTATCGACGTCGAAACTGCGGATCGATTCGATCTGGTCGTCGAAAAGATCGATCCGGTACGGCAGCGCGCTGCCCATCGGAAACAGGTCAATGAGTCCGCCGCGGAAGCTGTATTCGCCGGGGGAAAGGACCTGGGCGACGTGCGTATAGCCGGCGACCGTCAGCTGCTTGCGCAGCTCGTCGGCGGCGAGCTTTTCGCCCTGCTTGAAGAAGAACGTGCGCGCGGCGAGGTACTCGATGGGGGTGAGGCGGTATAGCGCGGTGGTCACCGGTACGATCGCGATGTCGAACGCCTGCTGCGTGATCTGGTACAGCGTGGCTAATCGCTCGGACACCAGATCGTGGTGCGGCGAAAAAGTATCGTAGGGCAGCGTTTCCCAGTCCGGCAGCAAATGCACTTTGAGCGCCGGATTGAAGTAGGGGATTTCTTCGAGCAGGCGTTGCGCGGCACCCGCAGTCGCCGTTATCACGAGCAGCGGACGCACCTTTCCCGCCAGTTCGGCGAGCGCGAGCGCATCGGCCGAGCCGTGAAACGGGCCGACGCGGCTTTTGCGGCCGGCCGGCTGTGCTTCCATCAACATTCTGCTAATTGCAAAAAAGCGGGGATTATACAGGCGTTTATCTGCTCGTTTCGTCTGAGTGCGGCTAGGTCAGCCGAATCCGGGGCTGGTAAAGTATCGGTGCATCCACGCTCGAACTTTTCCTCTCGATGGTGTAAAGAGTGCACATCATGCCCCGCCTTTGGTCGACAGTTCTGCCGGTGTTACTTGCATTCTGCACAGCCGGCGCGCTGGCCCAAAGTTACCCCACCCGCGCAATCAAACTGGTTGTTCCGTCGTCGCCCGGCGGCGGCACTGACATCGTCGCTCGTATATTGGGGCAGAAACTGAGCGAACAACTGGGACAGCAGTTCGTGGTCGAGAATCGCGCCGGCGCGGGAACCGTCATCGGCAACGATGCGGTCGCGAAAAGCGCACCTGACGGCTACACATTGTTGATGGGGCTGTCGACGCTTGCGATCAACCCGAGCATGTATGCGAAGCTGCCGTACGACGCACTGCGCGATTTCGCGCCGATTTCGCAATCGGTTTCTGCGTGCAACATCCTGATACTGCATCCGTCGGTGCCGGCCAAAACCGTCGTTGAACTGATCGCGCTCGCCAGGGCGAAACCGGGCAGCCTTACGTTCGGCTCTGCCGGCATGGGCACGAATCCGCACCTGTCAGGAGAATTGTTCAAGTCGCTCGCCCGCATTGACATGGTGCACGTGCCGTTCAAAGGCTCGGGGCAAAGCATCATCAGTCAGTTGGCGGGTGAGATCGCGGCGAACTTTCCGAGCGTGCCCACTGCGATGCCTTACGTCAAAGTAGGGCGGCTGCGCGGCATTGGCGTCACCACGCTCAAGCGGGTGGAGGTGCTGCCCGATGTGCCGAGCATTGCCGAAGCGGGCTTGGCCGGATACGAGGCGACCCAGTGGTTCGGGCTGCTCGCGCCGGCGGGAACGCCGCGCCCTATCATCGACCGGCTGCACCAAGAGTCGTCACGCGCGTTGCGCAGTGCGGATATGAAGGAGCGCATGACCGCGGAGGGCCTCGAGGTCGTCGGCGGCACGCCCGAAGAGTTCGCGAGTTACATCAGATCCGAAACCGAGAAGTGGACCCAGGTAATCAAGGCGGCGGGCATCAAACCGCAATAAGAGTTTTTCAATCGATCTCACTTTAGAGGAACGCATGACACAAATCAGACGCGTGGTCACCGGCCACGACGCGAGCGGCAAAGCAGTCGTCCTTTCCGACGGGCCCGTGCCGACGGTGCACGGAAATCCAATTCGTCCCGGCCAGCTTTCGTTTGAAGTGTGGAAGACGCACTCGACACCGGTGCCGATCGGCGCCGTCGAGCCGGAGCCCACGACCGGTCCGCGTTCCCTGCAGCCGCCTCCCCACGGCACATTGTTTCGTATTTCAGTCGTTCCACCGGAATCCGAGGAGACCCGCAAGCTGACACCCGAACAGGCGCGCGAACTCTTCGTAAAGAGCGGCGCCAAAGATGCGTCGACGTTCGGGCGCGGCGGCCGCCATCCGATGATGCATCGAACCGCGACGGTGGATTACGCAGTCGTGCTGGAAGGCGAGATCACGCTGTTGCTCGACGAGGGGGACGTCCAGCTGAAAGCGGGGGACGTCGTCATTCAGCGCGGAACCAGCCATGCATGGAGCAACCGCTCCGGCAAGAATGTAAAGATGCTGTATGTGCTGATCGACGGTGAATTTGCGCCTGATCTCGACGGACACTTTTGGACCGGCGACTGATCGCTTATTTCATCGTTCGAGTTCGACGCGCATGCCGGTTTCGCGGACGACCTTCGCCCATTTCTTCTCCTCGGACGCGATGAACGCGCGAAACTCGTCGGGTGTGCTGTGCGCGGCGTCTGCGCCCATGGCGGCAAAGCGCTCGCGTGTGTCAGGCGCGGAGAGCACGCGCACGAGCTCCTGATTGAGCCGGGCGATCAGCGCGCGCGGCGTGGCGGCCGGCGCAAGCATGCCGTTCCAGATATTGGCCTGGTAACCGGCAATGCCAGATTCCGAGACGGTCGGGATTTCCGGTGCCAGCGGCGAGCGGGTGAGCGCAGTCATGCCGAGCGCTTTCAGCTTGCCGCTTTTCACGTAGGGCAGCACTGCGGTCATGCTCGGATAGAAAAGCTGCACGTGGCCGCCCAATACATCAGTGGTGGCCTGTGCTGTGCCCTTGTACGTGACGTGCACAATGTTCACGCCGGTCATGTAATTGAACAGCGTGCCGGCGAGGTTGGCGGGCGAGCCCACACCGGACGTTGCGTAATTCAACTGGCCCGGTTTTGCTTTCGCCAATGCGACGAGTTCCTTCACATTCGATGCGGCAAGGCCCGGATATGCGGCGAGGATTAACGGCGTCGAGCCGACCATCGTGATCGGCGCGAGATCGCGATTCGCGTCGTACGGCAACGTCTTGATGAGCGCCGGATTGGTGGCGAGCGAGCTGGCGACGAGCACCATCGAATAGCCGTCGGGCGGCGCTTTGACGGCGAGCTCGGTGCCGATGATGCCGCTGGCGCCGGCGCGATTGTCGATGACGACCTGCTGACCGAGGTTTTCCGCCAGCCGCTGGCCGACGAGCCGCGCCGTGATGTCGGCGTTGCCGCCTGGCGCATAGGGCACGATCATGCGCAGCGGGCGGGTTGGAAAATCAGCGGCTGCCGCGCCCCAAGACGCGGCGAGAGATGCCAACGCAACGCCGGCGCAGGCGGCCCGGTTCCAGAGTTTTTTCGGCAGCATGCTCATTCAATGCGCACGCCGGCATCCTTGATGACTTTCGCCCACTTCGGAATTTCGGTGCGCACCCGCGTGGCGAATTCCTGCGGCCCGAAGTAATAAGGCTCGACGCCCTGGCGCGCCAGCTTCTCGATGATTTCGGGGTCGCGTAGCGTTTTGTCGACCTGGCTGCTCAGTTTCTCCAGCACAGCGGGCGGCGTGCGCGCGGCCGCGACCAGCCCGTACCATAGCGTCGCTTCATAACCGGGCACGCCCGCTTCCGCGACGGTCGGCGCGTCGGGCACCGCCGGCGAGCGCTTGGCGGTGGTGACGGCGAGCAGGCGCAGTTTGCCGGCCTTGACGTGCGGCAGCACCGACAGCATCGACGACATCATCAGCGGGATCTGCCCGCCCAGGAGTTCGGTCACGGCTGGCGCGGTTCCTTTGTAGGCGATATGTTCCGTCTTGATGCCGGCCATCATGTCGAACAATGCCATCGCGAGATGGCCGACCGAACCGTTGCCCGAACTGCCGTAACTGTAAAAGCCGGGCTTGGCTTTGGCGAGCGCGATCAGCTCCTTCACCGTGGTGGCCGGCACCGCAGGATGCACGACCAGCATTTGGGGCGACAGCGCGACGAGCGCGACCGGTGCAAAATCGCGCACCGTGTCGTAGGGCAGCTTCGCGTAAAAGCCGACGTTGGTGACGAAACTGTTGGGCACGAGCACGAGCGTGTGGCCGTCTGGCGCCGACTTTGCGACGATCTCGGTGCCGACGATAGTGTTGGCGCCGGCGCGATTGTCGACGATCACGCGCTGGCCGAGCCCCTCGCCCATTTTGTCGGCGATCAGGCGCGCCAAGACATCGTTGCCGCCGCCGGGCGGGTAGGGGGAGATGAGCCGGATCGGACGCGTCGGAAACGGTTGCGCATGCGCCGCAGTGAACGCGGCCGACAACAAAACGATCAAGGCCGCGCCGCGCGCGGTCGCCGGCGTCATGCGCGCTGCCGATTGATCGCGAGCGGAATGCGCCGCCGGCCGAACTGGCCCTCGAAGAGTTCAAAATCGCCCGCGACGGTTGTTGCGCATTGCGGGCACTTGGATTCGGGCGTGAGCTTGTATGCCTTGATCTGATGCCAGTCGCGCACAATCAGCGGCGTCTTGCACCCCGGACAATACGTCGTGCCGCCGTCGAGATCGTGCACATTGCCCGTATAGACGTAATGCAAGCCGGCGTCGAGCGCGATCTGGCGCGAGCGCGTCAGCGTCGCCGGCGGGGTCGCCGCGATGTCCGTCATCTTGTGATCGGGATGGAAGGCGGTGAAATGCAGCGGCACCTCCGGTCCGAGCTCGCGCATGATCCACTCGCACATCGCCGTGACTTCCTCGACCGAATCGTTCTTGCCGGGAATCAGCAGAGTCGTGATTTCAAACCAGACGTTGGTGTGATGCCTTAAATAGACCAGCGTGTCGAGCACCGGCTGCAGACGGGCGCCGCACAGCTTGAAATAAAATTCGTCCGTAAATGCTTTGAGATCGACGTTGGCCGCGTCCATCTTCGCGTAAAACTCGCGCCGCGGTTCGGCATGTATGTAGCCGGCTGTGACTGCAACAGTGCTGACGCCTTTCGCGCGGCACGCATCCGCGACGTCCATCGCATATTCGGCGAAAATGACCGGATCGTTATACGTGAACGCGACGCTCTTGCAGCCATGCGCGACCGCGGCATCGGCAATCGCGGCCGGGCTCGCCTGATCGGCGAGCCGGTCCATGTCCTTCGACTTGCTGATGTCCCAGTTCTGGCAGAATTTGCACGCGAGATTGCAGCCCGCGGTGCCGAACGAGAGCACGCTCGAGCCCGGATAGAAGTGATTGAGCGGTTTCTTTTCGATCGGGTCGATGCAGAAGCCCGACGAGCGGCCGTACGTAGTCAGGATCATCTGGTCGCGCATTTCGTCGGCACCGCGCTGGCGCACGAAGCAGGCGCCGCGCTGGCCCTCGTGCAGCCGGCAGTCGCGCGGGCACAGATCGCATTGCATGCGCCCGTCGTCGAGCATGTGCCACCAGCGTCCCGCGTAACTCATGATGGCGCGTCCTCGCGCCACTTCGTCACCGTGTAGCGCGACATGATCAGAGCTGGATCCCAGAAGTCCGGCGGCAGCCCGGCCTTGTGCTTGAGATGGCCGATAAAGAGCCGCGGGTCGCGGAAATCCTCCCACACCTGCGGCAGGAAAGTGCTGCGGTGGTGGCCGTACTGGATAATCACCCCGTCGACTCCCGGCCGCAGCTGCGCGAGCGCATCGGCTTCGTCGCGGTAGTTCATGGGTTGCACCGGCGACAGCACCGAGACTTCGACGCGGATTGCGGGGAACTCATCCGCCGCCAGCGGCTTGAACCGGGGATCACGCAATGCCGCCGCAACCGCGTTCGCTTTGACGTCGGCGCCCAGCGCGCGGTGCGCTTCGAGCGTGCCGATGCAGCCGCGCAGCTCGCCCTGTTTGGTCAGCGTAACGAACGATGCACCGGGCTGAGCTAGCCAGCGTGTCTCTTCGCGGGCGTGCGCCGGCAGCCCGAGCGTCGCCGCAATTGCGGCACGCGCCAGCGGCAGCAGTACATCTCCTGCATGGGCGGGAATGACGCCGCCTTCGTGTCCATTCAAGGCGGCCCGAGCGTCCCCCGCGGAAAGCCCGCTGGCCGGTTTCGATTCGTGGAACGCGAACGCGCCATAGCCGACGACGCGGTTGCGGTCGCCCGCGGTATCGCCGGAATTGCGCAAATCGATCAGTTCGGACGTGAGGCCCCGCCGGCGCGCAGTCTGCAGCAGCCCATTGACCGGCGTCCCGCCGCACGCCTGCTCGTGCGAAATGGTTGCGCGCATGTCGAGGATGGCCTGCGCGGTCAGCCGGTCGACGGCCTGCGCGTCCGCGTAATTCAGAAAGTGCGACAGGTCCGAGCTGATCACGATCAGCGTTTCGGCGCCGCCCCACAGCGCGTCGAGCACCTGCGCCACCTCGTCAGCGGTCGCATCACCGACCGCCAGCGGCACGAGCGAAAAATCGCCGAGCGCCTGCTGCAGAAACGGCAGATGAACTTCGAGCGAGTGCTCCATCGCGTGGGCGGCGGCGCTCACCGTTACCTGCGGCAGTTTTTTCAGCGCAGTTACCGCGGCCGCGTCGACGGCGATATTGCCGAGCGGGGTGGCCAGCGACTGCGCGGCGGGCAGCGCCAGCCCGCGCACCGGCACACGATGCACCGGCCCGAGCAACACGACGCGCTTGATCACGCCGCGCGCGGGCGCGAGGCGCGCATAGACGGCGGCCGCGGTCGGACCGGAGTAAATATAGCCGGCGTGGGGTGCGATGATCGCTTTGGGGGCCGGCTGGCCGGCTGCGCCATCGGCGGCTTGCGCGAGCAGCGCCTTGACGCCGCGCGCAAGCTCACTGGCTGACGCGGGATAAAACGTTCCCGCCACTGCGGCAGGACGCACACTGCTCATATCGATCGGGCCTCTGCTGGTATCACGTAATTATAGTCCTTGCGGGACCTCTCCTAAATGCGGACGGCCGCTGGTGTTTTCAACGCCAACGATATGCGGACCCTTACGGCGAATGCCCGCGGCGGTGCTGATACAATCGCCGCTCACCGTCAGGCCGGCTTCTTTCATGCCCAGACTTTTCGCTTTGATACCCGCCGCCGGCAGCGGTTCCCGCATGGGGGCCGCGCAGCCCAAGCAATATCTGCCGCTCGCGGGCAAGCCGATGCTCTATCATGCGCTGCGTAATTTATGCCGGCATACCGCAATCGACCGCGTCATCGTCGTGCTGGCGCCCGGAGATACTTACTTCGCACAGCAGGACTGGACCGAATTCGGCCCCCGCCTGATGCCGCTATTCTGCGGTGGCGATGCGCGCGCGGACAGCGTGTTCAACGGCCTGCTCGCCGCGCGCGACGAGATCGGCGAGCACGACTGGGTGCTGGTGCACGATGCAGTGCGGCCGTGTCTCGCATTGGAAACGCTGGAGCGCCTGATCGAAACCGTGCGCGCCGAGCCGACCGGCGGATTGCTCGCGTTGCCGGTCGTCGACACATTGAAGCGCGGCGATGCCGGGGGCCAGGTGATCAGGACTGAGCCGCGCGATAATCTATGGCAAGCGCAGACACCTCAGATGTTTCGCTATCGGCTGCTGCTCGAAGCGCTGCGCGCGACGCGGGCGGCCGGCGCCAGCGATGAGGCCAGCGCGATCGAGAGTCTCGGTCTCAAGCCGAGGCTCGTGATGGGCGACAGCCGCAACCTGAAGGTCACGTATCCGCAGGATCTCGCGCTGGCGGAAACACTTTTGCGCGGCATGGAGCGGGGGAGTCCCTAACACAATGAAACACGTGTGCGTTGCAGCCAGAATTGGTGAGGGCAAGGCGCCCGGTGAAGGCAATAGTCATTCTATTGCCAAGACGAGCAACGCGGCG
>Ga0207645_10002458_pt1 | contig 14579 bp, 13 predicted proteins | sample KBSM53metaG_FD_184331 | JGI IMG/M metagenome (GOLD analysis project Ga0207645, IMG submission 184331) | Miscanthus rhizosphere microbial communities from Kellogg Biological Station, Michigan, USA - KBS M5-3 metaG (SPAdes) (version 2) | ecosystem: Host-associated > Plants > Roots > Rhizosphere >...
TAAACCATAGCACTTCGTCCAAGCTTCGCCGATCAAACATCTCTCCACATTCTACACGTTTAACCGGCCCCTGGAGACGTCGTTGCTAGATGAGAGTCAACTCGCAAACGAGCGGGAAGTGATCAGACGCCAGGCGCGCGAGCGTCGTGCGATGGACGCTGAGCTGTGTGGGGTGCAACGCGGCGTTCACGAAAATGTGATCGACCGCGAGAGAGGGGAGACGAGTGGGAAAGGTACGGAACGCCCGTGCCGGCAGGACGAGTGTGCGCACGTCACGCAGATGGCCGGCAATGAGCCGATGGGCGCGCGAGCTCCGCACACTGTTGAAATCTCCGAGTAGAATTGCCGGTTCATCCGGCGCGATGGAACTGAGCCATGTCGGTCCGACGAGTAATTCCGCCTGCAACCGGCGCTCGTTACGGCCCAGCCCAAAATGACTATTTATCACGTGCACCGAACCGAGATCGGTCTCCGCTTGGATCCAAATTGCAATACGCTTCTCGCGGCAGTACCAAGGCGCCACACCGGGCATCTCATCGGCGCGCTTCAGCGCGATCGGGAAGCGGCTGACAATGGCGTTCCCATATTGCTCGTCCCCGCTGCGCATCGCCGGATGGAAGTGATATTTCCAGCCGAGCTGCGTGGCAATCAGCGCGGCCTGATCGGCATGTGAGGAGCGCGGCCGGCCGAGATCTAATTCTTGCAGACCCACAATGTCAGCCGACATGCTCGCGATTACCTCCGCGATGCGACTTTCTGAGCGTCGCCGATCCATCCCGACGCAACCGTGTACATTGTAAGTGGCAACGCGTAGACGCGGTAAAGGCAATTCGCTGGTCATCTCTTCTTTGGCTTAGTCTCGCTGCTACATCTGCGATGCGAGCAGCGATCCGATCCGACCCCTGATCTTCTCGCTCCAGGGCCGCTCTCGCCAATCGTCCAGCGTGATTTCGCGGGAGTAACTCTTGTCCTCTTCAAAGACTCGCGTGTGCGCGGCGACAAACTTCTCATCGAGCACGTTTAGATTCGCTTCCTCATTCAGCGACAAGGAGCGGTTGTCGAGATTCGCGGAACCGACCGACGCCCAGCAATCGTCCACCAGCAAATATTTGCAATGAAAACGGGCGGGCTGGTATTCATAGAAGCGGGCGCCCGCTTCCAGCAGTCGCCGCCAACGCGTCTTGCCCACCGCACGAACCGTCCGTGCGTCAATGTCCGGCCCAGGCGTGATGATCTCGACTTTCACGCCGCGGCTTAGCGCGTCGAGCAAAGTCTGCGTGCAGAGTCGGTCCGGAATGAAGTAGGCATTCGCGATCCGAATGTGGCGACGGGCGGCAGCAATTGAAATCAGCAACATCAAACGTGCGCTATCTGAGCCCTCGCCGGCTGAACTTTTGAAGACCTGGCACATGTCCTCGCCCGCAGGTTCCAGTTTTGGAAAATACTCGTCACCGTGCAGTAGCACCGCGCGCGTCTCGAGCCAGTTATCCATAAACGCCTGCTGCATCTGCGCGACGGCGGGACCCTCCAGGCGATAATGTGAGTCGCGCCAGCGTCCATGGGTGCGTCCATCGCCCTTCCAGTCGTCGGCGATCCCGGTCCCACCGAGATAACCGGTCCGACCATCAATAACGAGAAGCTTGCGATGCGTCCGGAAATTCATAGCTACATTGATGAAGCGGAAGATTTCCAATTGTACGCCGGCCTGTCGCACCAGGTTCATAGCGCGGCCATGAACGCAATCGCAGCCCAGGGCATCCTGGAGAAAGTGCACTTTCACCCCAGACCGAGCGCGCTCCGCCAGAGCTCTGGCAAACGCATCGGATACTTCGCCCTCTTTAAAGAGGAAATTCTCGAATGTTACTGTGCGTTGCGCGGAACGTATCGCCTCGAGCAGAGCCGGGAAAATCTGATCGCCATTTTCCAGCGCGGTCACTTTGTTGCCTTTCAGCAAAGGTGGTCCGAGCAGATTCCCCATCGTTCGGACGAAGACATCGTCCCCGACTGCATAGTCAGTGATGATTTCGTGATGGATCTTCTTTTCAGTCGGGAAGAAATTGCGGGCGATAAAGAGGGTTGCCGCTCCGCCAAAGGCGGCTGCACCCAGCGCCGTCGGCCATCGTGACTGGCATGAGGAAAAAGGATGCTTCACGCAAGAATATCGGACGGCGCGCTACATTGGTTCCCTGCCGGCTAGGAAAGAAGGGATGGGGGCGAGCAGAGCTCGTGAGTTATTCGTCTCACCACGGCAAGCCTATCCAGTAGAGTCCTTACTTTCGGTTACTCGAAATACGTATCCTCGTGCGAATAAGGAGGTGCGCAGCAGCAGAGAAAGCGTAGCGGGTCTGTCGCCATGATCGCGTGCCATGCGCCCGGCGGGATGAGGATCGCATCGCCCAGGCCGACCATACGGCGTTCGCCGTCGAGCTCTATCTCGCCCGCGCCTTCGAGAATAAAATAAAGCTCCTCCGCGACCTTGTGATAGTGCCGCTCTGTCCTGCCGCCTGCCTGGACGCGCGCTTCCGCAAGGCTTTGGTTTTGTACGGGCGCATTCGTGCGATCGAGGATCGAACGGATAGTCGAGCCGTCCTTCGTGATAAAAGGCGTCTGGGCTGAGAGATGCTGAACGGTCATAGTTCCTAAGGATGCAACGACCCGGCGCGCGACGGAAGCCCAAGTTTCTTTGGCGACCGTTCCGAGTCGCGGGCAGGCGAAGTCGATCGCAACGCCGGTCAGTCGGAGCCAAGTATTGACACAAGTTATGCGAACAAGCTCGCGAGTTATTCGCCACAGCTTGCCCGCCGTGGTGGGGCGAGTCCGTCCAAATGGCGGACACGGAGCAGGGAGCAGAGGGCTGAAGTCAGAAGTCAGAGATCAAAGGTCACACATCAGAATCGTCAAAAACGTTTAAGCTGGCACAATTTTCGCGAATGCTTCCGGAGTTGCGCAATTCGCCGAAATTGCGTCTGATTTGAGGCATCGATCCTCGAGTTGTCTCGCTTGGTTTGAGGCTCAAGGTAAAATGAGCCGTTGAACAGCAAAAAGCGTGCTGTCAATGTGGCGAACGAATCTATCTCAAATGAAAACCTTATCGAAACCCGCCTTCCTTTTCGTTGCATTGTCGATCTTGATCGGCGTTTCCGTTGTTCGGGCGCAGAACGATCCGCAGGCGGCGATTGCGAAAAAGCAGGCGGAGTTGGAGCGTCAACGGATTGAATTGGAGAAAAAGAGTCTCGAATTACAGCAGAAGGAGCTGGACCTGGAAAAAGCGCGCCAGGAATTTGAGGCTCAGCAAAGCGGGCGTTCGCTCAGCATGAATCTTTCCGGCGACGTGCTCTTTGATTACGACAAAGCAGCGCTAAAACCAGAAGCCGAAGAGGCATTGAAAAAAGTCGCGGTTGTTCTGTCACAATTTCCGGAGAGTAAAGTAACGGTGGAAGGTTACACCGATTCCAAAGGAACGAAGGCGACAAACATGCAACTTTCGCGCGACCGTGCGCAGGCAGTGAAAGATTGGCTGGTCAAGAACGGTGGCGTCTTAGCCGCGAATGTCTCGACGAAAGGATTCGGCGAACAATATCCAATCGCGCCGAACAAAAACAGCGACGGCTCTGATAATCCACTCGGCCGCGCGCTCAATCGTCGCGTTTCGATTATCGTCGAAAAATCGCCCGCAACGATACCGTAGCTGCGGCTAAGTGCCGTTTTCGTTTTTCGTTGTAGAAGTCAGGCCAAGGGCGTCAGACCTTGTTACGACGCACATCTAAAAAGCGGAGACGTTTCCTGTCCTTGGCGCCGAGGCAAACTTGACTGGTTAAACCAGTCAGTTGAAGCGCCAGCGGATTTGGTTTTGGCTTGCACGGCTGGCGGTCTGTGAAGTTGAGAGCGTAAAGCTCCGTGGGAGCCACGCTCCTTTACGGAGTTGATGGTTGAGTGTTGAGAGTTGAGTTGGGCACCAAGACGCAAAGCAGGTTGGGGGTAAAGCTCCGTCGAGACCCGCTCCTTTTGCGGAGTTGAGAGTTCCGGAACAAGGCGCGGACGTGTTAGCTTGGAAAAATGAAACCAAATCTGAATCGCGCCTCGGCGATTCTCTTCGCCCGCCTCGTCCTCGGTCTCATCTTCTTTATGGCCGGCGTGATGAAGGTTTTTCAGCTCGGCCCGCTCGAGCATGCGCGAAAATATTTTCTGCCCTTTTCCGATACCTTCCTCCCGATTTGGTCGCTCTGGGCAGTCGGGGTTATCATTCCGTTCATCGAACTAATCGCCGGCGCGCTCGTTCTTTTTGGATTACGCACCCGCGATGCGCTAATCGCGCTCGGCATGGTCCTCGTCATCGTCACATTCGGCCATCTTCTGCACAACGCGCTCTTCGACTTTAGCGGCCACGTCATTCCGCGTCTCGCTCTCCTCCTCTTTGTTCTCTGTCTTCCGCGCGAAGATGACCGCTTCTCGCTCGATTACTTCTTGAAACGCTGAAATGCTGAAATCTGGGATTCGAAAGAGGACATCATCGCTCAGGAAATTGATTCGTGATCTCCCGCTCACTCACCCTTTGGGCTTCCCGTCCATGTCGTCCGCTCCCGCGATCTCCGTTGTCGAAGACCTTCAAGCCGCCCTCAGCCTATTCTTGCTCGAAGCTTGGCGCGGTTATTCGACGGTCACGAGCGTGCCGATCGGGACTTCGGCGAAGAATTTTCGGGCCGCTTCCTCTGGCAGCCGAATGCAGCCGTGCGATGCCGGATAGTCCGGCACTACGCCTGCGTGCATTCCGAAATCGAGACAACTCAGACGCATGAAATATGGCATGTCCACTTTGTAGATGGTGGACCGATGGTTCCGCTCTTTGTTGGTGATTACGAAATGACCAGTGCGCGTGGAGTAGCCTGGCCGCCCGGTTGAACATTCAGTGCGGAATATCGGCACGCCGTCTTTAATAAGGTCGACGGTTTGCGAAGCGAGAGAAATTTCGAGGCGCAGCTGCTCCGGCGACGGGCCGCGCCCCAGAAGGATTTGTGTGCATCGCCACTGGCCCGTCTCGGCGGCAACGTCCAGCGCAACCATACCGTAGCGCTTCGTGGCGCGATTCCGGTTGGCCCGCGCATCGAGCAGGGCCCGCACGCAATTTTCGCGGCCAAGACCCGCGGCGAGCATCAGCACTGTGACGTTCCTGTCCTCTTCGACATAGCGGCGGAGAGATTGTGAGGGCAGCAGCGCCAGAAAATCTTTGTCGGAGCGAGGCGGCAGAAGTGTGTTGGGGTCGGCTCCGCAGCCCAGCAGCGTGCTGAAAAGTGGTGTGTCACTTCGCACGACGGCGTAGGCGAGCAAGGGCACGTTTTTGCCTGCAGGCGTCGGCGGCTTGGTATTTTTGCCGAGCAACAGCCGAATTTGATCCTTGTTTCCCGCCAGCAAAGCTGCGTCAAGCGCCCGCTGCGTACTGATTGTCCATTGCCGCATTCGCGGTAAGCGCTCGGTAACAGTCTGGACGATCTTTGGGTTGCCGCCATCAAGCGCGATTCCCAACAGATCGCGACCGTCCTTTAGGCGAGCTTGGGCCCGCAGATTGACTGAGCGTGCTAGCAAAGCGCGGAATATTTCAAGATTGCCGTGCAGTGCTGCGGCCATCAGCGGGGTAAACCCTTTTTCATCGGCGAGATCGACGAACGCGCCTGCATCGATGAGCCGCCAGGCCGTTTTCCAATCCTGCTGCGATGCCGCAATCAGCAACGGCGTCCGCCCCTGCGCGTCGCGCCCGTTTGGATCAACGTGTTTGGCGAGGCACAAGCTGATTAGTGGGGTGTCGCCGATGGTCGTAGCCCGAACCAATGCATCCGCAGAAATTGAGATGGGTTGGGGCTCGGGCGCAATCGCCATCGCCCAGAGCAAAAGCAAAAGTACGGCCCCGCCTTGAAAGAGACTCGGCCTCTTGGGTGCGGGCATTCGGAAGTTCCCGCCGGAAATTCTATACGGTGTATTAACTAATTTAACGGCGGGAGGGGTGAACCGCGAGCGCACCCTCGCTACGGCTGGCGTTAGATGAGCGCGGTCGGACGTTGCATGTTCAATATTGCCCAGGTTCATTTTGGGGTCGCGCACTACCATTCGTACATCGTTTGCAGCGCAACAGAGGGCCGTCTTGGCGCTTCTGATCCGCCTCCTGGGACCAAATGGCGAGATTGGAAGGGGGAAACTAACGAGTCAGTCCTCACTTTTGACGCAAGGAGCCAAAGCAGACCTTCCCGCGCAGCAATGAAAGTTCGACGTCGATCAGGGCGCCGGTTTACATTTGCGGTGTGGATCTCCCCGAATCGCCAATTCACAACATCTCGGATACGGCGCGCTGGGTAGCCGTGTATCGGGCCCGGGAATCCGAACGGCCGGATGCGGTGTTCCGTGATCCGTTTGCCCAACGACTTGGGGGCGAGCGCGGCCAGCAGATTGCCGCGTCGATGCCTTTTGCCGAGAAAAATTCGTGGCCGTTTGTTGCTCGCACCTGGTTGATCGACCGACTCATTTCCGAGCAGGTACGAGAGGGGATCGACAGGGTCGTGACCGTCGCTACGTGCGCAGGACCAGGACAGGCCAGTGCATCTCGCCCTCGGCGCGGCCGCCGAAATGTTGTGGCGCGCAGGTTATGACGGCCCCGCTCCTCACGTCCGCTGCGGACGTGAGCGTAGCTGCGTTGTTAATCGGCAATTAATGAAATGCGCGATTCCGTGTAGAAACGATCGCGTGCTTAACAAGCGCCGGGACCGACCAGGCACAGTCGTTTAGTGTCGAACGATTAGACCCAGCACGAATCCAATACCTAGCGCAGCGAAAACTGCTTTGATCGGATTCTCGCGCACGTAATCTTCGCCGTCTTCCTGCCAGGTGCGGACGCGCACTTTCGTTTCATCCCAAGACTTATCGGCCTCGTCTCGATAATCTTCCGCCACCTTGGCAGTCGCCGATTCTAAAGCCTCGGCGGCGCGTTGCGCCTGCGCCCGATTGCTTTCCAGTTTATTTTCGGCGGCGGCCATTCCGACGCCCGGATTCATATTTTCGTCAGCCATTGTATTCTCCTGTTAATTTCCCTGAATGCTTTGGCGTACTAGTGCGCCTACCTCTTCAGTGAATAAACGCGACCGAAGCGTGTCGTGCGCTTACGGTCGCGTTTTTCAATCTAACGTCCCGCCATTTAATGAAGAACGCCCGGCATCTTACGACGCGGACCGTCCGGTCATGTGAGTCTCAGAAACGCGTGTTGATGCGGCACCCCGTGGCGCCTTCGACAACGACGAAGTTGCGATGTCCTCGGCTCGGGCGTTCTTAAAGATTTCCTTGGCACGATCGACCTCATCACTATCCTTGGCGTCAACTGCGATTAGAAAGTTGCCGTTCCTGAGTTTCTCTTCGTAACGTTTTGCTTCGATTTCCGGAATTCCCAATCCGATTAAGCCACCGACCAGGCCGCCGGTTGTTGCACCCAGGGCTGCGCCGCTCAGTGCAGCCATGATTGGACCCGCGGCGATGAACGGGCCCACGCCCGGGATAGCCAGTGCGCCGATGCCGGCGAGGAGACCGAGAACGCCACCGGTGACTCCGCCTGCAGTCGCGCCAGTCGTCGCGCCCTCAGGGGCCTTGGTAGCTTTGACGTGACCGAAGTCATGCTTGCCTGCGGTATCCGGCATCAACACGGAAATTTCCGCCGGGTTGAAACCCGAACTCTGCAGATCCTCGACTATTCGCTCCGCTTGCGTAGTGGACTTGGCGATACAAAAAACTGATGATTTTGACATATATGTGTGTGTAGTTCGATTTTGGTTGGTTTGGTTAATGTGATTCTTTGATTTCGAGTTGGTTATCAATCTTGGCGCCGTTGGCGGCTGCAGCTGCGAGTTGTTCTATTTTTGTTTTTTCCTCCGCGCTATTTACAGGACCTCGAAGGGTAACTATTCCTCCGGCGGTAATGACCTTCACGTTCTTCGCCGCCATAGTAAGTGAAGAATCCTTCACGATGGCGCGACGAATGTCGGCGGTAACCTTAGTATCCTCTGAGCTATTCGATTGATCGCCAGAAGTTTTCGTTTCACCGGCGCGGTCACGCTGGTTCTTAGCGGAGTTATCTGGTTTAGTTTCCTGCGCCACCGCCGATAAAGCGAGGCTGGAGATGCAGATTAAAGATAATGTTGTTCGTTTCATGTATTTTTGTAGACGCCGGCGAAAACGCCGACAGGGTTGAAACGCGGCTGCCAGCTACCGTGGTTCCTTTTTTCTTCGAATTCGTAAATATATTTTCCATACGCCGGGCGCTTCCGGAACAAACGAGGCGCGAGCGGCAAGTGGTCAGTCCTCACCGACCTTGGAAGTTGGAAATAGGAGATAGAAGATAGAAAGTGCTAAGAAAAGCAGCGACGGGTTTTTTCAATCGCCGCTGATCTGAACGCCTTGATCCGGCCAAACTCGTTCGTTGTTCGCCGCGGCGAATGGAGCCGGAGGGATGCGAGCGACATAGATGGGCAGAGCCGCAAGGCTGAATGAGCGGGAGCGAATGAGTCAATCCGTCCGCCGGCGGATCAGTTATTTGTTAACGGTTAATTGGTGAGTGAGCAGTCGAAGCCCCGGCGATCCCGTTCGACTTCGCTCAGGGCCGGCTTCGAGCGGCGCTAGATTCCGGCCACAAAGCCGCACGACTGAGGAATGCGTGCGGCCTTTGGACGTTTTCCCAGTCTGCGCCGAGGTCAGTCTAAAACGACAATGTGATCAATCACACGCTGATCACCGACGTTTGTGTAGTAAACACGCACGCGCGTGCCGGGTTTCACCGCCGTTTTGACTGCGTCTCCTCGTTTGTCCACAACGTTACCAGGCCCGTTGAGAACATAGCTGCCCGGTTTATCCGATTTGTCCTCGCGAATAACAAGGGTTTTGCGCGGCTGATAACTTGTCGCCGCCCCATCCGAGCTTTCTGTGACGACCCTACCGGTTACCGTTATCGTTTCGTTAGTAGTTTGTTTTTTAGTTTGCGCGAACGCCAGCGGCGCAAACAGTGCGCAGCAGGCGAGGGCGACAATTGTCTTCTTCATACGATTCCTCCCCGTTGAGTTTTGTTGCTGTTATTATAGACCCCGTTAGACAGTGTTTCAAACAGTTTGCCTTGTCACAGACAGGGCGGGGGAATCGGGGTCAGTCCTCACGTTGAAATGGAAGCTCTGAAGCGAGGAGCGAGGAGCTGGGAGCTGGGAGATTGGAGCTGGGAGATTGGAGCGAGGAAGAATTTCGGAGTGCGGATTGCGGAACGCGGAATTCGGAAATGGGGCGAGGAAATGGGTAAAGTACAAAGGACCGCTACCGCGCACCTTTATAGCGACGACTAACGGTCGACTAGCTCGAGGATTTTCTGATAGCGCGGATGGCTTCGGAGGGCGTCGAGAGAGGAGTCATGCTTTATCCAACCATGTTTCAATTCATGACCGGCGTAGGGGAGTATGCGTTCCAGCAAATCGAAAGCCGGCTCTATGTCGCCAAGCATGGAGTAAACACAGGCGGCATTATATTGAGTGTAAATATCGTCAGGATCGATTGCCAACGCCCTGGATACCCATTCCCTGGCACGGTCCGTCTCGCCAAGCGTGGTGAGGGCACCAGCGCCGAGGTAAGCCGGCCTCGCATTCTCAGGGTGAAGAGTGAGTTCACGTTCTGCTCTTTCGGTGCCTTTCCGTGCGACATCCTCTTTATCCCGATCGCGGCCAAGCGACTGATAAATCTGAATCAACAGGATCAAGGATTGATAGTCGTCCGGCTTGATTTCGGCCGCGCGCTTGAAAAGCGCAGCTGTCCGCTCAAGCTTGCCTTGCGCGAAGCAGGCACGGCCATAGAGGTAGTGAGCCTCGAAGGAATTCGGATCGAGGGTGGTTGCCTGTTCGAATTCCTTCTCGGCCTCCTCGTAGCGTTTTCCAAGCGAGAGCGCGAATCCTCGCGAGGCATGCGCTTCGGCGAGCTTGTTATCCAGAGCGAGGGCCTTCGCGCTGGTGGCCAGAATGCCGTCGATGGCAACATCCGCATGGTAGTGCGCGAATAGGAAAGAATCGCAGTCGGCGATGCCTGCGTAAGCGCGTGCATAGAGCGGGTCCAACTCCACGGCTTTGGCGAACATCCGTCGCGCTAATTGATAGTAGGACTTCGAGTGCCGGTGCAGGAATTGCCGGCCTCTTAGATAATAGGTGTAAGCTTCGACGTTATCCGTCGGCGCCTGGCTGATCGACTCCTTTTCCTGCGGCAACAGTTTCACCTTGAGCTGCTCCACGATCGCACGGGTAATTTCGTCCTGGATGGCGAAAATATCGGTCAGATCGCGATCAAAGCGCGCGGCCCAGACGTGGCCACCATCCTTGCCGTTGATCAACTGTCCTGTAACGCGCACGCGCGAGCTGGCTTTTCGCACACTTCCTTCCAGGATAAATCTCACCCCAAGCTCTTGAGCGACCTGCTGCACTTTTACCGGTTTGCCTTTGTAAGTGAACGCGGTATTGCGAGCAACAACGAAGAGTCCGGAGATATTGGACAAGTCGGTAATTATGTCCTCGGTAATCCCATCGCTGAAGTATTCCTGTTCCGGGTCGCCACTCATATTGTTGAAGGGGAGGACGGCGATCGACGGCTTTTCCAGCTGCTGAGCTCCATTTGGCGTGTCCTTGGCCTGAGCAGTGGCGCGATCGAGAGTGACGCGGTAAACGCGGACCGGCCTCTCGATGTTTTTTAAAGTCTGCTCGCCCATATCTTCGAAAGTCAGATCCAAACGATTGCCGAGATGATCGCGCGCCGGCCCTGAGATCGTTATTCCACCGGGCGGGGCGATGCTTTCCAGGCGCGCGGCGACGTTAACACCGTCGCCAAGAATATCCTCACCTTGCACAATGACGTCGCCGACGTTCACACCGATGCGGAATTCAATGCGGCGGTCCGGCGGCACACCTTTGTTCCGGTCGCGCACGCCCCGCTGCACCTCGGCGGCGCAGGCGACCGCGTTCACAACGCTGGGAAATTCTACCAGCATTCCGTCACCAGTAAGCTTAACAATTCGCCCCTGATGCTCACCGATTTTGGGATTAATGAAATCACTCCGCAGTGTTTCGAGGGCGGTGACCGTGCCGGACTCGTTCGCGCCCATCAATCGGCTGTAACCGACGACGTCAGCGGCAAGAATAGCGGTGAGGCGGCGTTCCATAACCCTTCAGATTCAAGCGGTCCAGCGGATGCCTGAACTCACCAGCATTCTACAGAGAACGCCAGTAGTGTAACATGGAAAATTCGTGATTGCTCAGAGACTCTGATTGCAATGCCACGGGCACGCGATTGACTCGCCCGTGCCCGAGGCTCGCCTGTTACTCTCGCTCATCCCATTCGCTCCGTTCGCGCGCCGGCCCTCTACGAAGAAGATGGACAAACGGAGAAGAACGTAAGAAGGTGAATTTGGTCCGCACACCAACATCGGTAGTGGCCGGGCTTGGCAAGTGCGATCAAGCGCTATGAGCGTTAATACGTCGCGTGTGCAAGTCCAGTTCTGGGGAACCCGGGGCTCGCTTGCCAGACCCGGGCGACGCACACTTCGTTATGGTGGCAACACCTCCTGCGTTCAGGTGACCTCCCCAAAAGGCTCCTTGGTGGTCATCGATTGCGGCACTGGCGCGCATGACCTTGGCCGATCATTGCTGGCTGAAGCCAGAGGACCTCTGCGTGGCAGCATCCTGTTCAGTCACACGCATTGGGATCACATCCAGGGATTTCCTTTTTTTGCACCGCTGTTTGTTCCCGGGTGTCACTGGGATATTTATGGGCCAGCAGGTCTCAACCAGTCGCTTCGCGAGACGCTCGCCGGACAGATGGAGCACATTTACTTCCCAGTCACACTCGATGAGCTCGGTGCCAGCATCCTTTTTCATGACCTCGTCGAGGGTAGTTTCGAGATCGATGACATCCACATCACCACGCGCTACCTGAACCATCCGGCCCTCACCCTCGGCTATCGGCTGGAGATGGGCAGCGCCTGCGTGGTCTATGCTTGTGACCACGAACCTCACTCGCGAGTTCCCGGCCAGAAGGCGCAGATGCATGAACTCGACCGGCGTCACAGCGAATTTCTCGCGGGTGCGGATCTGGTGATTCATGACGCCCAATACACGGATAGAGAATATGCCAACCACAGGGGCTGGGGCCACAGTCCGATGGAATACGTTTCTGAGATCGGCCAACTGGCTGGTGTCAAACGAATGGCTTTCTCGCATCACGATCCCGGACGAACCGATGATGCACTCGACCAAATCGTCGATTCCATTCGGAGCGATCTGAAGAGGAAGGAATCTCCCATGCACGTCTTCGCAGCCGCCGATGGCCAAGTGATCGAACTGGACATCTCCAGCGCCTCGACACCGAAAATCCGGCGCGGCAAATTCTCCGCCACGCCCGCCTCCGCTCCAGCAGTGAAAGATTCATCGGTGCTCATCGGCGTTTCCGATGCGAGATTGGCGCTTGTGCTGATGGAGGCGGCGCGTGTCGAAGGCGTGCGAACCACTCATGCCTTGGATGAAGCCTCCACCGTGCGGATGGCGAAGTCTGCTCGACCGGGGCTGATTCTTTTGGAGGACCAACCGGCGGGAATTGATGGTTTGAGTGTCTGCCGGAGCTTGCGTTCGGAGCAAGACCTGCATCTGAAGCAGGTGCCTATCGTCATGGTGGCGGGTCGCGAAAGAACCACCGAAGGAATGGCTGCCGGGGTAACCCAATGGTTGATCACCCCATTTTCCGTCCAATACGCGAGAGCACAAATACAAGCGTGGCTTTGGCGTTCCGCCTCTCGGTGGGTCCGTGCCGCTCTCCCTGCCGAGGAGGAGAAGCGCCTGGCCGCGCTGCGTGAATTGTCCATCCTCGATACTAAACCGGAAGAGCGGTTCGACCGCATCACTCGCGTCGCCGCCGCTGTCGGCGATGTGCCCATCGCCTTGGTTTCACTGGTGGATCACGACCGGCAGTGGTTCAAATCCTGCCACGGCCTAAGCGTGACAGAAACCTCGCGCGAACTCTCCTTCTGCGGCCACGTCGTCTTGAATCGTGCGCCCGTGATCGTGCCCGACACGCTTCTGGACGACCGGTTTGCCGACAACCCGCTGGTCACCGGCTCACCGCGAGTGCGCTTCTATGCCGGGTTTCCTATTTTTTACACGGATGGTAGTTGCCTCGGCACGCTGTGCCTGATCGACACCCGTCCACGTCAGTTTCCCGCCGCGACCCTTCAGCGGTTTGAGGATCTCGCCGGCCTTGTTCAACAGGAGCTGAACTCCAGCCCGCAACAGACCGCGGCTTGAAGCCTACTCAAAGTAGAAAGTAGAAATTAGAAAGTAGAAAAGGGGCAAAGGCAAAAGGGGTCAGTCGTGATTGCTACTTTGGGAGCTAGGAAAGGGAAAAAGCTGAAATACTGAATACGGCGACACGGGCTGGCGCCGAATAGACGGTAACGCAGCTAGGGTAGCTGGCACGAACGCGGGAGCGTGAATGCTCAAAAGCTGAGACGCTGAAATTACATCTGATCTAGAGCACTAGAAATGCGGAACAGATTCCCGCGCTTTCTTCTCCTTGCTTGCTTTCAGCTGAGCTTCGTATTCGCGCGCAATCGGTGACTCAATCCGAACGCTAAGATTGCTTCGAAGCCATACAGTCGCTGTCTGCCAACAGGGCAAGAAACGGTCAAATCTTGGCAAGATGTTGTGCGCGTGCACGCGTCAAGAGAGCGATCTTGAACCTATGAAAGAACTCATTAACACAATCGTCCAGAAAACTGGAATCAGTCAGGAAGACGCACAGAAGACTGTGCAAGTGGTGTTTGGTTTCCTGAAAACCAAAATGCCGGCACCGTTCGCAGCCCAATTGGATTCATTCCTCAGCGGAAGCGGGATGCCAAAGGAAACCGGTGATTTCCTGAAAACTAAAGTCGGCGAAGTGGTCGGCGCCAACCGCTAAGTTAAATCAGCGAAATGTCGGGCCCGATCCACACAGCGTGGGTCGGGTCAGATGAGGGAAGCGAATTGAGGGGCGACGTTAGATCATGATCTCGAAAATTATTAGCCGCGCAGCATGTCTGAGAGAACTCGCTTCCAGTCCCAATTCCTTCTCCAATTGTCCAGACTTGCACGGTGGTGTTCCGGACTTGCCCGAAGACAGAATCTGTATGAAACCCGCTTTGGATAATAGGAGAAGGAACGGGGTCGCGTCTTGATATTTAACTTTTGCAGGAGGTGGGACCTCGAAGTTCTCCGTTAACGGTTATCGGGTACCGCAGGCGACTTTCGGATGATGCTTCGATCGAGGGATCGGCAACGAGGAATCGTTGCCCTACATGATTCTGAGCGCGCCTTACAGAGACGCGGCTACAGGCGGATAACGCGCGTTCGAAAAGCTCGCCTTCTGATAATCATTCGGAATATGGTCTGGTGCGTTCCAGACCAGCGCTCTTTTCGTCATGCCATACGAACCGATCGAAAACTATGGAGTGATAGGAGACCTGCAAACGGTTGCTTTGGTCGGGATGAATGGGTCGATCGATTTCA
>Ga0207645_10002460_pt1 | contig 14556 bp, 15 predicted proteins | sample KBSM53metaG_FD_184331 | JGI IMG/M metagenome (GOLD analysis project Ga0207645, IMG submission 184331) | Miscanthus rhizosphere microbial communities from Kellogg Biological Station, Michigan, USA - KBS M5-3 metaG (SPAdes) (version 2) | ecosystem: Host-associated > Plants > Roots > Rhizosphere >...
TGCCATTGGTCGGATTCGGGATTTCGGGCTCGGCCTCCGAAGTCATTGACTGCGCCGAGTCGGGTCTCGCTGGCTTCATCGACCAGGACCGGTCGATCGACGACCTCGTCAGGACTGTGGCCGAGGCCGTGCGCGGAGAATTCAGCTGCTCGCCGCAAGTCACGAGCATCCTCTGCTCGCGTTTGGCGCGGCTGGCCGAATCAAGTTCAGCAGTCACCACCGCGCTTACCCCACGCGAGCGGGAAATCGCCGCGATGGTTGCCGACGGCCTGTCGAACAAGGAGATCGCACAGGGCCTGAAGATTGGCCCAGCGACGGTGAAGAACCACGTTCACAGCATCCTCGACAAGCTCAAGGTAAAGCGCCGGGCTGCGATTGCCGGCCGGGTTCTCGAAACCAGCCGCTGACCCTTGCGCCTTTAGCGTCGGAAGTTGAGCCACCGGTCGATAATGGTCACGATCCGCGGGGCTGCTTGCCCGTCGCCAAATGGCAAGGCAGGCCACGCCATCGCCAGCTCCTCTGTCTTCGATCGACAGGATTTATCTCTCCGAATCCGAACGCATAGTTAGCGGCGATGAGAACGGCGATGTGCGCGCAGGCCAAAGAGAGACGAATTAACTGAGGACTGCGTCACGCACCACCTCGCGCCATAACGGACGCTGAATCGTTATTTTCGCGTTTAAGCGACTGATATCATGCGCCCTGGGCAGGGGGCATCGCAGTCGTGAATCCAACCGCAACCGAACAGGGCATCCGCCTGCAAGCGGTCTTCGACACGGCTGTCGACGGCATCATCCTGATCGATAGCCAGGGGCGGATCCTCACCTTCAACCCGGCTTGCGAGCGCTTGTTCGGCTACACGCCCGACGAAGTTAAGGGGCGGAACGTCAAGATGCTGATGCCGCCCTCCTATGCCGACAATCACGACCGGTTCCTCAGCAATTATAAGCGTACGGCAATTCCGAAGATCATCGGCATCGGCCGCGAAGTCCTGGCCCAGCGCAAGGACGGCACCGTCTTCCCAATCTATCTCTCGGTCGGCGAGGCAAGAAAGGGCGATCAGTCCACCTTTGTCGGAATCATCAACGACCTGACCGAGCGCCGCGCGACCGAGGAACGGCTACGGCGCTCGCAGCGAATGGAGGCGATCGGTCAGCTGACCGGCGGGATCGCCCATGACTTCAACAACCTCCTCGCCATCTCCGTCGGCAATCTCGAACTGCTGCTCGAGGATCCGGCCATCTCCGAATCGACCAGGGAGCTTGCGCGCGAAGCGATGGATGCGAGCGAACGTGGGGCCGAGCTCGTCCGCCGCCTTCTCGCCTTCGCGCGCAAGCAGCAACTCGAGCCGCGCACGTTCAACCTTGGCGAGCGCCTGCCGGACATCGTCCAGTTGCTCGGCCGGACGCTGGGCGAGGCGGTCCAGATCCACACCCGGCCGGCGGCCGACCTGTGGGACGCGATGGCCGACCCGAGCCAGGTCGACGACGCGATCGTCAATCTCGCGATCAATGCCCGCGATGCAATGCCCGAAGGTGGCATGCTGATCATCGAGACCGCCAACGTCTTTCTCGATGAGGAATATGCCGCCCAGCATCTCGACGTCACCACCGGCGACTATGTGATGCTGGCGGTCACCGACACCGGTGTCGGCATGAGCCCGGAAGTCGCCTCGCGCGCCCTCGAGCCATTCTTTACGACCAAGCCGGCCGGCCGCGGCACCGGGCTCGGGCTCAGCCAGGTCTACGGCTTCGTCAAGCAATCGGGCGGCCATGTCAGCATCTACAGTGAGTCAGGCCACGGGACGATCGTGAAGCTCTATCTCCCGCGGTCGGCGCCGGTCGAGGGCGCCCCCGCCCCCCTCCGCCCTCGAACCGGCGCGGCTCCCGTGGGATCGGAATCGATCCTCGTGGTCGAAGACAATCCGGACGTCCGGAAGATCGTCCGCCGCCAGCTGTCGGAGCTTGGCTACCAGGTCAACGAAGCCGGCAATGGGCCCGAAGCGCTAACCTTGCTGCGGACCACGCTGCCCGTCGACCTGATGTTCACCGACATCGTGATGCCGGAGGGCATGACCGGTTACGAACTGGCCGCCCAGGCGCGCGAGTGCCGCCCGGGCCTGCGGATCCTCTTCACCTCGGGCTATACGGCGATCGGCGCGGCGCAGGGCTACGAACGGGGCGACGTGCCCTTGCTGTCGAAGCCCTACCGCAAGTCGGAATTGGCGCACTTCATCCGCGCCGCGCTCGATGCTCCGGTCGGTGGGGTCAGTCTTGAACCCGCCTGAGGTCGTCGGCCTGGGGCGGCTGAAGGCCATGCCACGTGCGGCCCCGCCGAGCCGCTACGGCACCGCCGGCCTCGACCGTGCCAAGCAAAGTTTCCTCGCGGCGATGAGCCATGAGTTGAGGACGCCACTCAACGCCATCATCGGCTTCGCCGAAATCATGGATGGGCAGGTTCTGGGACCGGTGCCGGTGCCGCAATACCGCCAATATATCCGCGACATTCTCGAAAGCGGCCGGCACCTCCTGCGGATCATCGAAGGCGTGCTCGAGATCAGCAGCGCCGAGACAGGCGAACTCGTGCTGTTCAAGCACGAAGTCGAGCTTGGCCCGCTGATCCTCGACGCCGCGCGCGAATCCGAAACGCTGCGCGAAGCGCGCGGAATTACGCTGGACACGGCCATCCCCGACGACCTGATCATCCGCGTCGATCCCGACAAGGTGAAGAAGGCGCTCGCCTGTTTGATCTCGAACGCCGTCAAATTCAGCGGCGAGGGTACCGTGGTTCAGATCAAGGCCGGCATCGACGACGCCGGCGTGGCCCGGGTCGAGATCGCGGACCGCGGCATCGGCATCGAGCCGGTGGCCATCGACCGCGTCTTCCTGCCGTTCGTCCAGCTGGAGGATAAATTGTGCCGGCGCTTCGATGGCGCGGGTCTCGGGCTGCCGATCGCCCGGCTGTTCGCCGAGCTTCACGGCGGCGGCGTGGAGCTCGACAGCAAGCGCGGCATTGGAACGACGGCGGTGCTGGTCTTGCCCGCCTACGCCGCCGCCGGGCAGCGCGACTGATCCAGCCCGACGAGGGTCGCGCGTAGCTGCGCAATTCCCACCGGTTTCCGCAATACGCCCGCCATGTTCAGCCCGAGCGCCTGGCCCAGCCGGACGGCGGTCGAAACCATGCCGTCGCTGTAGCCGCTGATGATCAGCACGAGGGCTGTGCACTTCTTGTTGGCGAGAAAGCGCAGCAGTTCGATCCCGTCCGTGTCGGGCATGGTCAGGTCCAGTGCGATCAAATCCGGATTCGTTGCCGCCAGCTCGCGCTTGAAGGCTGGAGCGTTCGAAACATCGATAACCCGGTAGCCGCAGGTTTCGCCGACCCGTCGGATCAGCGTCCCGATCGCCGGCTCGTCGTCGATCATCAGCAAAGTCGGCATGGGCAACCCCCCAGTTCGCAATCGCAGCCGATGACGATACAGCAAAGCGAAGCGACAAGCGGGAGCAGACATGTCCGAGGAAGAGCAAATCGGGTCCGTCGTCGATGAAATGTACGCGATGATTTCCGGCCCGGCGGGCCCGCGCGACTGGTCGCGCCAGGCGAACTGTTTCCTGCCCGATGCGCGCCAGGTACGGACGTGGGTCGACGAGGCGGGCCAGCCGCAGAAACTGAGCATGTCCCTCGACGAATATTCGGCGAATACGCAGCCGTTCTTCGATGTGACTGACTTCTACGAACTCGAGACCAGCCGGCGCATCGACCGGTTCGGCAACATGGCCCACGTCTGGAGCGGCTATGAAGCGCGGCGCACGCCGGACGAAGAGCCGCCCGAACGGCGCGGCATCAATTCGATTCAGCTGTTCCGCGATCCGGAACTCGGCTGGCGGATCATCCACATGATCTGGGACAATGAGCGCGACCCGGCGCTCGAATGGCCGATGCGCAACAAGGGCTAGGCGGGAACCACTTTCCCGACGCATTCGCCAAAGCCGATCCGCACCGCGCCGTCGGTCTCGCACCACGCCTTCAGCGTTACTTCGTCGCCGTCCTCGAGGAAGCTGCGGGTCTCGCCGTTCGGCAACGTCACCGGGGCCTTGCCCCCCTGGCTGATCTCGAGCAGCGAGCCGAGGCCATCCGCGCTGTCCGTGGACAGCGTGCCGGTGCCGATCAGGTCGCCGGGCTGGAGGTTGCAGCCGTTGCAGCTGTGATGCGCGATAATCTGCGCCGCGCTCCAGTACATCGCCGCGTCGGCGGATCCGCGCGACAGCACGTGCGGCGGGAGGCCGGCGCTGCGCATCTTCTCGGTCGACAGCGTGACCTCGAGCTGGATGCCAAGGCCGCCGTTGGCGCGGTCCGCTGCATCGTTCAGATAGGGCAGCGGCTGCGGATCACCGGCAGCGCGCGCCGGCATCGCTTTGCGAAATGGCGCCAGCGCCTGCGGGCTGACGACCCACGGGCTGACGCTCGTCAGAAAATTCTTGGCGAGGAACGGGCCGAGCGGCTGATATTCCCATGCCTGCAGGTCGCGCGCCGACCAGTCGTTGAGCAGGCAGTAACCGGCGATATGTTCGCTCGCCTCGCCGATCGGGATCGGCGATCCGAGGTCGTTGCCGCGCCCAATCCACATGCCAAGCTCGAGCTCGTAATCGAGCCGCCGGCTGGGCCCATATTCGGGTGCTGACGCATCGGGCGCCTTGCGCTGCCCGCTCGGCCGGATCACCGGCTCGCCCGACGTGCGGACCGAGCTCGCCCGGCCGTGATAGCCGATCGGCACATATTTGTAGTTGGGCAGCAGCGGCTCGTCGGGCCGGAACAGCCGCCCGACATTGGTCGCGTGATGGATGCCGACGTAGAAATCGGTGTAGTCGCCGACGAGGCACGGGACGTGCATCCGCGCTTCGGTCTGGCCGATCAGCTCGGACTCGACATCGTCGCGATACCGTTCGTCGATGAGCAGTTCCTGCAGCCGCTCGCGGAGGTCCGCCTGCGCATCAGGTCCGCGCGCCAGCCAACCGTTGAGCACCGGCTGGCCGAGGTCCGCGCGCCATTCTTCGTCGAGGAGGTCGGCGATCCCTACCAGGTCGAGCACATAGTCGCCGATCGCCACGCCCGCGCGCCGCCGCCGGTTGCCGACCGAGAAGATGCCGAGCGGCAAATTCTGGATCGGAAAATCGCTGCCCGCAGCGCTGCCGACCCAGCTCGTCAGTCCAGGGTCATTGCTCTTGTCGGTCATGGCAGCTTGGCCTTGGGAAACCCCGCCCAGGCGTGATCGTAGTCGGGCTGCGAGCGGTCGAGGGCCCATTTGGTCGGGCGGTACGGCCAGCAGGTCTCGACCATGAACGCCATCGTCCCGTCGATCTTGTGCGGCTTCAGTTCCGCCGCGCTCGCTTTCTCCCAGCTTTCGACGTCGGGCCCATGGCCGCTCATCAGATTGTGCAGCGACAGGCCGCCGGGCGAGAAGCCGTCGGCTTTGGCGTCATAGGCGCCGGTAATCAGCCCCATCGCCTCGCTCATGACGTTGCGGTGGAACCACGGCGGCCGGAACGTGTCCTCGGCGACCATCCAGCGCGGCGGGAAAATGACGAAGTCGGCATTGGCCCGGCCGGGCACGTTGCTGGGTGAGGTCAGCACGGTGAAGATCGACGGGTCGGGATGGTCGAAGCTGACCGTCCCGATGGTGTTGAAGCGCGACAGATCGTAGCGGCAGGGCGCGTAATTGCCGTGCCAGGCAACGACGTCGAGCGGGCTGTGATCGAGCGTCGTCCTCCACAGCGACCCGAGCGATTTCTGGATGATCTCGGTGGGCTGGTCGACGTCCTCGAACCACGCCGCCGGAGTCTCGAAATCGCGCGGGTTGGCGAGGCCGTTGGCGCCGATTGGGCCAAGGTCGGGCAGCCGGAACAGCGCGCCGTGATTCTCCGCGACATAACCGCGGCTGTCGCCGTCGACCTCGACGCGGAACCGCACGCCGCGGGGGATCAGGCCGATCGAACCGGGCGCGACGTCGAGTCGTCCGAGCTCAGTGGCGATGTGCAGCGTCCCCGCCTGCGGGATGATCAGCAATTCGCCGTCGGCATCGACGAATACCCGGCCAGCCATGCTTTTCGTAGCGCGATAGACATGGACGGCGACACCCTCGAGTTCGGCCGGATCGCGGTTGACGAGCATCGTTGCCATGCCGTCGACGAAATCCTTGTCCTCGGGCAGATCCGGCGGGCTCCACCGCAGGCGATTGGGCGGCAGCGGCTGGTCGGCCGTGCCCGGTGCGAACAAGGGCGCGCCGGCGTATCGCGTGAATGGCGGATGATCTGCGGTCGGCCGCATCCGGTACAGCCAGCTGCGGCGGTTCTCGTGGCGCGGCGCGGTGAAGGCGGTGCCGGACAATTGCTCGGCATAGAGGCCGAAGGCCGGCCGCTGCGGGGAATTGCGCCCTTCGGGCAGGGCGCCGGCCACGGCTTCGGTCGCGAAATGGCCACCGAAACCCGTGAGGTACGTCGACGTATCGGTCATGCGGCGCGGGTTAGTCCGCAATCACGACAAAAACAAACGGGCGCGGCTCCCGTAAGAAGCCGCGCCCGGCACAGGCAGGGACTCGCAACCCGCCCGCTTGATCCGCAGATCAGTTGTGGTTGACGTTGACGTCGATCTTGTCGGGGACGTCGATCGTGGTCTTGTTGCCGCCAAGCCCGAGCTGTCCGCGGAACACGAACAAGAGCACGAGCACGACGATGATCAGCAAGACGACGGCAAGCACGCCGCCGCCTCCGCCGCCGCCAGTTTCGACGATTGTCGTCCGATCTGTGCCGTTGTCATCGGCCATGTGAAACTCTCCCTGATTTTCCCTGTTATACGGGCGAAACGAACGAACCTTCGCGGGTAGGGTTCCGCAGGGAGAGAAAGCGATGAACTGGAAACTAATGCTGGTTGGCGGCGGCGCGCTCTTCGCCTTCGCGTGCGGACCGAAGGGCCCGGAGCAAGCGGCAAACAATGTCGTGGAACCGCCTGCAAGCGCTGCGAACGCGGTCGCGAATGAGGCTGTGCCGGAAGCGTCAGCGCCCGCGGCGAACGAGGTCGCGCCACCCAGGACGTCGCTGCCCGAACCCAAGGGACCGATCGACCCGAAAAGCGTCGAAGCGGCCGGCCAGGTGGTCCAGCATTATGGCGCGCTGATCGAGCAGGGCCGGTGGACCGAATCGCGTCATTATTGGGGTGATGCGGCCGCGGCCGAGGCGTTCGAGCGCAATTTCCGCACCTATGCCGACGTGCACCTGGAGATCGGCGATCTCAGCGAGGCGGAAGGTGCGGCCGGGTCGATCTATGTGACCGAACCGGTGGCCTTCTACGGCAAGAAGAATGGTGGTGGCGATTATCGCCGGAAAGCGGAAGTGACGCTGCGCCGGGTCAACGACGTCGATGGCTCGACCGAGGCACAGCGCCGCTGGCACATCGAACGAATTGAGTGGAAGTAACCGTTAGAGGTTCTTCAGCGCCTGCTCGAACTGCTTTTCCTGATCTGGCGTAATCGGGGCGCCGGTCGCATCGGTCGCCTGTTCGCTGTTGTTGGCATCCGTGTCCGCGGGCGCCGATCCGCCGGCGACGTCCCATGCAAACCACAGGATTCCCGCCGCCCAGATGAGCGCCATCCAGCGGCTCTTGAAGATCGAGCTGGTTTTCATCGGGATCATCCGCGCGTTGTCGCGCAACCGGCTTAAGATTCGATTGCGGGCTCGTGCGGCGGCGCCTCGCGGCACGGAAAGCGGTCGCGGATTCGGCTGTTGAAATAGACCCCCCTGGAAAAGGCCGAGCCGAAGGTCGCTGCGACGTCCGCGGGAACCTCTTCGTAAATGTACCGGCGGCCGCTGACGAACTCGACCCATAACTCGCGCCGGTCGGGATCGTAGGCAAAGCGGCGGATCACGGTCGACGGCATCGCTGCGTAAAACGCGCCGGCGCGAGCGGGTGTCCCTAACCCCGACGCCCGCCGAACCGCGTGCGTTGCTGCTTGCCGAAGCGGCCCTTGCGGGTGCCGGGCTTGCCTTCGGTCGAATGGCCGGGCGGGCGCGGGGCGACGCGGTCGAAATCCGGGATGCCGAGGTCGTCTTCCTCGAGCCGGCGGATTTCGTCACGGAGCCGCGCCGCCTCCTCGAACTCGAGGTCGGCGGCGGCTTTCCGCATCCGCTCCTCGAGGTCGCCGAGATAGGCCTTGAGATTGTGTCCGACGAGGTGCGGCCGCTCGTCGTCGCCGGTGTCGACCACCACCCCATCGCGGGTCGCCAAATGGGCCATGATGTTGTGGATGTTGGTCTTGATGCTGGCCGGCGTGATGCCGTGCTCGGCATTATATTCGAGCTGCTTGTCGCGCCGGCGGCCGGTCTCGGCGAGCGCGCGCTCGATCGATCCGGTGATGGTGTCGGCGTAGAGGATGACCCGGCCGTCGATGTTGCGCGCGGCGCGGCCGATGGTCTGGATCAGCGACGTCTCGGAGCGCAGGAACCCTTCCTTGTCGGCATCGAGGATCGCGACCAGCCCGCATTCCGGAATGTCGAGCCCTTCGCGCAGCAGGTTGATGCCGACCAGCACGTCGTAGACGCCGAGCCGGAGCTCGCGGATCAGCTCGATCCGCTCCAGCGTCTCAACGTCGGAGTGCATGTAACGCACCCGCAAACCCGCCTCGTGGAGATATTCGGTTAGGTCCTCGGCCATGCGTTTGGTCAGGGTCGTGACCAAGGTCCGATACCCCTTCTTCGCGGTCAGCTTGGCTTCGTTGACGAGGTCGTCGACCTGGTCCTCGACCGGCTTGATCTCGACCGGCGGGTCGATCAGGCCGGTCGGGCGGATCACTTGTTCCGAGAACACGCCGCCGGTTGCGTTCATTTCCCACGGGCCGGGCGTGGCCGAGACGAACGTCGTCTGCGGGCGCATCGCGTCCCATTCGTTGAAGCGCAGCGGCCGGTTGTCGATGCAGCTCGGCAGGCGGAAGCCGTATTCGGCAAGCGTGATCTTCCGCCGATGGTCGCCGCGCGCCATCGCGCCGATCTGCGGCACCGTCTGGTGACTTTCGTCGATGAACAGCAAAGCATTGTCGGGGAGATATTCGAACAAAGTCGGCGGCGGCTCGCCGGGCAGGCGGCCGGTAAGGAAGCGCGAGTAATTCTCGATCCCCGCGCAGCTTCCCGTCGCGGCGATCATCTCGAGGTCGAAGTTGGTGCGCTGCTCGAGCCGCTGCGCTTCGAGCAGCCGGCCTTCGGCGGTCAGTTCCTTCAGTCGCTCGGCGAGCTCGTGCTTGATCGCTTCCATGGCCTGCTTGAGCGTCGGGCCCGGGGTCACATAGTGTGAGTTGGCGTAGACCCGGATGCTGTCGAGCGACGCGATCGTCTTGCCCGTCAGCGGGTCGAACTCGGTAATCTCCTCGACGTCGTCGCCGAAGAAGCTGACCCGCCACGCCATGTCCTCATAGTGCGACGGGAAAATCTCGAGATTGTCGCCGCGCACCCGGAAATTGCCGCGCGCGAAGGCCTGGTCGTTGCGGCGATATTGCAGCGCGACCAGCTTGCGGATGACCTCGCGCTGGTCCTCGGTCTTGCCCTTCTTCAAGTCGAAGGTCATCGCCGAATAGGTTTCGACCGAGCCGATGCCGTAGAGGCAGCTGACCGAGGCGACGATGATTACGTCGTCCCGCTCGAGCAGCGACCGCGTCGCCGAGTGGCGCATGCGGTCGATCGCCTCGTTCACCGAGCTTTCCTTCTCGATGTAGGTGTCGGTCCGCGGGACGTAGGCTTCGGGCTGGTAATAATCGTAGTAGCTGACGAAATATTCGACGGCGTTGTCGGGAAAGAAGCTCTTGAACTCGCCGTAAAGCTGGGCCGCGAGGATCTTGTTCGGCGCGATCACCAGCGCCGGCCGCTGCACCGTTTGGATCACCTGGGCCATGGTGAAGGTCTTGCCGGAGCCGGTCACGCCGAGCAGCACTTGGTTTTTCTCGCCCTCGCGAGTCGCCTCGACCAGCTCCTTGATCGCCATCGGCTGGTCGCCGGCCGGCGAATAGTCGGAGACGATCTTGAAGGCCTTGCCGCCCTCGGCCTTGTCGGGCCGCGCCGGCTTGTGCGGGACGAAGTTCTCGGTTTCGGGCTCGGCCAGCGAAGTACGGATTTGAATTGCCATCACGGCCTATATGGTCACGTGGTCTGGACGGAACAACCGAAGAACAAGCTTGCAAACGGTTCTTAACGTGGCGCCCTGGGCGAAGGCGTTTTCCCCAGGCGAACTCCGGGCTATGGTCGTGGCGCACCAACAGGGGATCGGTCGATGAAGCACAGCCTGGTTCTGCTCGCTTGCACCGTTGCGCTAGCCGCGTGTGACAGGGGACCCAAGGTCGACGTCAAGAACGCCAGCGTCGGCGAAGTCGCCGAGAAGGTCCGCGAGGCCGCGGGCGAGGGCAATTTGATCTCGCCGGGCCGGTGGGAAACGAAAGTCTCGGTCCTCGACGTCGACATGCCCGGGATGCCACCGCAATTCGCCGCACGAATGAAGGAATCGATCGGCAAGGTTCAAGGTGGCAACCTCGCGACCTGCCTGACCGAGGCGGACGTGAAGAAGCCCGATTCGGGCTTCTTCGCCCGCGGCGCCAAGAATTGTCGGTACGAGCATTTCACCATGGCGGGCGGCAAGATCGATGCCGCGATGAAGTGCACCAACCCGGGTCCCGGCGGAGCGCCGACAACCATGTCGATGACGGTTGCGGGGACCTATTCGAGCGACAGCTACGAGGCCGACATGACGATGGACTCGTCGGGCGGTCCGCGCGGCGGGATGAAGATGAAGTCGCACACCGAATCGCATCGCGTCGGGGACTGCAAGGGCGACGAAATGAATCGCCAAGTACCGAACGTCGGGAAATGATTCGGCACGTGGGCCGTTAGGGCCTGCGTGACGAGGACACTGGTGCTACTCAATCGCCAGGGCGGCGCCGCGTCCCGCGATCCGGATATCGGCGCAACGGTCGCGGCCGCGCTCGAGCGCGCCGGCGTTGCGGCCGACGTCGAGTTGATCGATGGCGGTGAGTGCGCGGTCCGCTGCCGGGCGGCTGCGAAGCGTGGCGATCCCTTGGTCATCGTCGGTGGCGGCGACGGCACGATCAGCGCCGCGGCCGCCGAACTCGCCGACGCCGGGACCCGGCTCGGCATCCTTCCGCTTGGCACGCTCAACCATTTCGCGCGCGACCTCGGCATCCCCGTGGACCTTGACGAGGCCGCCGCGTTGATCGCCGCCGGCACCGAACGGCGGGTCGACATCGCCGAGATGAACGGCCGCGTGTTCATCAACAACAGCGCGATCGGCCTCTATCCGCTGATGGTCGTCGACCGCGAGCATCAGCAGAAGCGCATCGGCCGCAGCAAGTGGCTGGCGATGGTGGTGGCGTCGCTGCGCACCCTGGCGCGGTTCGGCCATCAGCGACTGACCCTGACCGTCAATGACGAGCAGGCGCGCGTGGACACCCCGCTGCTGTTCGTTGGCAATAATGACTATCGGCTCGACCTCGCGGCTCCGGGCCAGCGCGAAAGTCTCGAGGATGGCCAGTTATGCGTCCTCGTCATGCGCAAGAAGACCAGGGCCGGATTGATCGCCGCGAGCATCCGGGCGCTCCTCGGCCGGGCGCGGGCCGATGACATGATCCGGCTCGACGGGGTCGAGCGGCTGCGCGTCGCCAGCCACCGCAGCCATCTGCGCGTGTCGCTCGACGGCGAAGTGATCAGCGAGACGCCCCCGCTCGACTATCGCATCCGCAAACGGGCGCTGCGCGTCATCGCGCCGGCCGGCTAGGCGCAAAAGAAAGGCGGCGGAAGGTTTCCCCTCCGCCGCCAGTCTTGCGGTCCTCCCTCGAGGATTTGATTACAGGCCGCGTTCCGGCGCCGGTTCCGGCGGCGGAGGCGGAGGCGGAGGCGCCGGGCAGGCGTCCGTCGCCAGGATCACCGAGCCATCCGGGCACGTCTGCGTCGCCGGCGGCGGCGGAGGCGGCGGGGGAGGCGGCGGTGGCGGAGGCGGCGGCGGCGGGGCCGCAACCTCGTTGAAGTTGTAGATCAGGCTCGCGAGGATGCTGTGCGAGCGGAACTTCGAGCGGATCAAGTCGCCAACATCGTCATCTTTGATCTTGCCGCCGTTGAAGTAACGATACTTCAGGCCGACGTCGAAGTGGCGGAAGACCGGCGCGCGGACGCCCGCGATGACCTGCCACGCGAGGTTGTTGTCGCTGAGCGAGAAGTGGTCGCTGTCGCCGTCGATCGAGAAACGCTGGTTGATCCAGGCGATGCCGACGCCGCCGCCACCGTAGAAGTTGACGGCTTCGTCCCGGCCGAGATCGAATAGGACGTTGCCCATGATCGAATAGGCGCGCGAATGGCCGTCAGCACCGATGGACGTCGTGCCATCGCTGTAGCTCTTGTGCTTGGCCCACTTGTAGCCGCCTTCGACTTCGGCGCGAATGAGGCCAAAGTCGTAACCGGCGATGAGGTCGCCATCGACGCCGAGCTTGTGATGGACGTTGAAGGAGTCGGTACCGTCGCCGAAATCCTCAACGACATGCGATTTCAATGCCCACATCGGGCCGGCTTCGATGCCGAAATATCCCGAATGGTCCCGGGCAGCCGCCGGCGAGGCGACGAGTGCAGCGGCGGAAGCCGCAACGAGCAAATAGCGTTTCATCCGTAATGCCCCTGTTGTTTAGGCTCTAGGCCTGCTCCCCATTGTAAACCGATTTTAAACGATGAGTCGAGCCGCCGACGCAATTAGCCCTGCTTTTGTGCCATTTTCATGACTCGCGGGCGGTCTTCGAAGCCTAGAATCGGGTCGCGATCCCGGCATAGATCTCGAGGTCCGGGGTGCGCCGGTTGAGCCCGAAATTGGCGCCGGCGTCGAGCTGCAGGCGGTCGGACACCAGGTAAGCAGCGGCCGCATCCGCGCTCACCTGCCTCGTCGTCCCGTCCGGCGCCCAGTCCCATTGCGACCAGAGCTCGGCGCCGAGCGCGAGCTTGCTCGTCGCCTGCCAGCCGAGGTTGACCAACTGGACCATCGCCGCATGGTAGCCGTGCCCGTCGGCGTCCGCCCGCAGGTCGAGTTCCGGTCCGATGGTGAGCGTGACGGCCTTGGCCACCGGGGTGTTGAGCGGCACGGCGACGCCACCTTCGGCCTTGCCGTTGCCGAGGTTGTGCGATGCGGTCGGCAGCTTCGCGAAGGGGATCAGCGCAGCCTGCACCGAGGCGTCGGCAGCGGTCAGCCGCTGCTTCCACCGCACAACGGTGTCGCCGACGCCGCTCGACGTCTGATGATCGGCGCCGCGCACGCGCACGGTTTCGAACGGCGTCAGGCCGAGCTCGAGGTCGGAGTTTTCGCCGATCCCGTACTTCACGAAAGTACCGCCCCACAGGGTGACGTCGGTTCGAACGCCGGCGGAGCGGTCGTGGACCCAGTCGATCAGCCCGGTCTCGGCCTGCACATGGCCGGCGGGCACGGTGCAGGTGCCGTTGGCCTTGGTCGGGCGGTCGGCGCAGATGGGTGCCTCGCTGGCCGCCGCGGCCGCGAGCAACAGGGCCGCGATCATATCTGCAGCTGGCTGCCGAGTTCGACCACGCGATTCGTCGGCAGCTTGAAGAATTCCATCGCGCTCTCGCTGCCTTTCATCATCCACGCGAACAGCCGCTCGCGCCACCGCGCCATGCCCGGCTTGTCCTTGGTCCGGATCAGTTTCTGGCGGCCGAGGAAGAAGCTGGTCCGCATCATGTTGAAGGGCTCGCCGCAGGTCTTGATACCGGCGAGGTCGCGCGGAATGTCGACCTCCTCCATGAACCCGTAATGGAGGATCACCCGCCAGAAACCGTTGCCTGCGGCGTGGCTCTCGGCCCGCTGCCCGGGCGGCACGTGCGGGATGTCCTCGACCTTCACCGTCAGGATCAGCACGCGCTCGTGCAGTACCTGGTTGTGCTTGAGATTGTGGAGCAGGGCCGCCGGCACAATGTCCGGCGCCGCCGACAGGAACACCGACGTCCCCTTCACCCGGTGCACGGACGCCGCCGTCGACTTGATGAACACCGGCAGCGGCAGTGCTGAATCCGCGAGCCGCTCGCGCAGCAGTTGCCGGCCCTTGGCCCAGGTCGCCAGCAGGGTGAAGATGATGAGGCCGACGAGGATCGGGAACCACGCGCCTTCGAACAATTTGGCGAGGCCCGAGGCGAGGAAGATCAGGTCGACGGTGACGAACACGGCGAAACCGACGCCGGCCTGCCACAGCGGCCGCTTCCAGATTTTGAAGATCACCACATATTGCATCAGCGTCGTGATCAGCATGGTGCCGACGACCGCGAGGCCGTAGGCCGGCAGCATCGCCGCCGAATGCTGGAAGGAGATCACCAGCACCGCGACCATCACCGCCAGCGCCCAGTTGATCGCCGGCACGTAAATCTGCCCCTTCTCGCGCGACGACGTATGCTGGATGCGCATCCGCGGCAGGAAGCCGAGCTGGATTGCCTGCTGGGTGACCGAAAAGGCGCCGGAGATCACCGCCTGGCT
>Ga0207645_10002462_pt1 | contig 14556 bp, 13 predicted proteins | sample KBSM53metaG_FD_184331 | JGI IMG/M metagenome (GOLD analysis project Ga0207645, IMG submission 184331) | Miscanthus rhizosphere microbial communities from Kellogg Biological Station, Michigan, USA - KBS M5-3 metaG (SPAdes) (version 2) | ecosystem: Host-associated > Plants > Roots > Rhizosphere >...
GAGTGATTTTCGTTCGCGCGTCGCGGTCCGGCGCACAGACCTCAACCCGCTGGACACGACGCGCCGCACGCTCGCGTTTCGCGTCGACGTCGACAACGTTGGGGCCGCTGTGTGGCCAGCTTCAGGCGAGGTGGGACAGCGAGTGCCCTCCGTAGCGTTCGGATACTACTGGACGCGGGCGGGCGACCGGCACCGCCTCGAGGAGCAGCGGATCGCATTGCCTTACTCGCTTGCGCCCGGCGAGCATTGGTCAACGGCTATGGTCCTCGACCTCGACGCGGAACCGCTACGTCAGCTTCCGCCCGGTGAATACGATCTCCATGTCGGACTGGTGCTCGAAGGCGTTGCGTGGTTTCTGGATCGCGGGGACGCCGGCGTGACGATACCCGTGACAATCCCACCGGGCTGAATGCACGCCTGCGTCAGGCCCTGCGCACCTGGCGTCGCATGCTCCAGCCGATCCCGAGCAAGCCGGCACCGAGCAGTGCCATCGTCTGCGGTTCGGGCACGCCGGTAGCCTGCGACGTGCAATCACCGTTCGTGCAGCCATCTCCGCAGCCGCCGACGGTCGTGCATGTGCCCGCCTGCGAATCCGGGTTCGTGCCGAACAGGAACGACACGTTGGTCACGTCGGGCGCCGACGTAAGTCCCGTCAATGCGAACGTGAACGTCACCGGGCCGACGAGCAACGGATTGTGCTGGTGGTTGCTGAACCCGCCTTGACCGCCCGGGGAGTTGTAGCTCGCGTTGACGATCGCGTACGGATGATAGGCGAAGCCGCTCCCGGTGAAGCCTGCACCGAGCGTGATCTCGTCGCCATTGAGGACCGAGCCGTAACCGTACGGTGACGAGCCGTCTCCGGCGGGACACGTCGAGCCGGATATGCCGGTGCAATTGATGACCGACTGCGCGGAAACCGACAGCAGTGATTGCGTCGTCGGCGCCTGCGACAGCGAGAACGTGAAACCGTCGAGCTCCGACGCAATGAATGACGTCGGATTGACGTTGTCGGTCAGCGTCAGCGCGAGCTGCGAGCCATCGTCGCTGAATACGAACACGGCGGTGCCCTGCTGCGCATTGCTGTCGGTGACGCCGTCCGCAGTGAATGTATACGTCACGTTGGCCGACGCGCACGACGCGGCTAACGCGAGACCGACTGCTGCCAGAACCTTGGGAATGCTCATTGTTTTCACCATCGTAATTTCTTGCGTGTGCAAGCGTTGGTGACAAGAGAGCAACCGGCGTTCCAATCAACATAACATGTTGAATATAAATACGAATTGCGCCATTGTACTGGTTGCAATATTTCAACTGTAAAGTAGATCGACTTTATTTGCCTTGAACGCGCATACAAGCTGAACGCTACAGGGTGCCGCGCCTTTTCCGATGTTTCATCAGATCAGCTCGCGATACAGCGCGTGCGTTTCACTCGCGCATTGCGCCCAGTTGAACGTGCGCGCATGTCGCCGCCGCGCATCGGCTTCCCCCTCGGCGCCGGGGTCGTCGTGCAACCGGGCGAGCGCTGCGGACAGCGCGTCGATGCTGTCCGGCGGGACGAACGTCGCATATCCGTCCGCGATCTCGACGAGTGCGGGCAGGTCGCTGGCAACCACCGGCAGCCCGGCTGCGAGTGCCTCGACGACCGGCAGCCCGAACCCTTCGGCGAGCGAAGGAAACACGAATCCGGCCGCGCCGTAGTAGAGGGACTGCAGCACGTCGCGCGTCACGTAGTCGAGCCATACGATCCGCCCGGCTGCGCGCTTCGACAGCAGCCGGTCGCGCAGGCCGGTGACGCCCCATCCGTACTTGCCGACGAGTACCAGCTGCCGCACCTCCTGCACGACGGGCGGCAGTCGCTCGTACGCCGTCACGAGCGCGTCGAGATTCTTGCGCGGCTGCAGCGTGCCCACATGCAGGAAATATCCGCGCGCGAGGCCGTGCGCGCGCAGCGTGGCATCGACGAGTTCGTCCTGCGGGCGCTCGAACCAGCGCGTGTCGACTCCTAGCGGAATCACGCGAATGCGCGCCTGCGGAATTCGGTAATGACGGATGAGATCGCCGACGGCGGCGTTGGAGATCGCAATGACGGCGTCTGCCGATTGCGCGCAGCGCTTGAGCAGCCAGTTTTTCAGCGACCGCAGCCGCGGGTTGGCCCACTCCGGATGGATCAGCGGAATGGCGTCGTAGAGTGTCGCGACGACCGGTGTGCGGACGAGCTCCGGCACCAGGTAGTCGGTTGCGTGGTAGATGTCGATTTCACGCTCCACCCGTGCGGCAAATGGCAACGGCCTTCGGGTCGCGGTAGCCGCGGCGGTCAGGTAGGCCATCGGCAACGGAAAGCTCAACGATGCGTGTCGTGCGGCAACGAAGCGCGCCCCGACGCGCATCGGCGCACCGATGCGGCGGACGGTGACGCCGCGCGCAATCAACGCGGCTTCGAGCGCCTGCGTGTAGACGCCGATTCCGTCGAGTCGTCCCGGCGTGTCGCCGAACTCGAGGACGTTGGACGACATTCCGACATCGAGGGGCGTTTCGTCGACGGGCACGGTCCGGCATCCTACCCGATCGCTGCGCTATAATTCGCGCGCTTGGCGTGAAGCGCGCGTCTCGATCACGCATTCCCACCGATTGCGCACCTTACTGGTCACCGGACATGGCGGGTTTGTCGGGCGAGCCGTGCACGCGGCCGGCGGCGCCGAGCCATTGGCATCGCATTGGCGGATAGCCACGCTCGCGGATCATTTCGACATCCGGTCGCCGGCGCTGGCCGAGGCAGTGGCGGATATGCGGCCCGACTGCGTGCTGCATCTCGCCGGCCTTACCAGCGTTGCCGATTCGTTCAAGGATCCGGAAGGCTATTTCGATGTCAACTTTCATGGCACCTGGAACCTGCTGCGGGCATTGCGCGACTGCGCATTCATCGGTCGGATGCTCTTCGTGAGTTCTGGCGACTGCTATGGCGCCGTCGCCCCGGAGCGCCTTCCCATCGGCGAAAACGAGCCACTGCGCCCGCGCAACCCGTACGCGGTCAGCAAGGTCGCCGCCGAATCCCTCTGCTATCAATGGTCACAAAGTGCGGCGTTCGACGTGATTGTCGCGCGCCCGTTCAATCACGTGGGCCGGGGACAGGATCCCCGCTTCGCGGTGGCGTCATTCGCCCGCCAGGTAGCGCTGATCCGCGCAGGACGTGCGCTGCCTTCGATCGCCACCGGCAATCTCGACGTGACGCGTGACCTGACCGACGTGCGAGACGTCGTGCGCGCCTATTTCGCGCTGCTTGAATCGGGCGTGAGCGGCAATGCCTACAACGTGGGCTCGGGTCGCGAGACGTCGATGGCCGACGTGCTGGCCATGCTGATCCGCATCGCCGGCGTCGATGCCGACGTCCACCAGGATCCCGCCAGGATGCGCGCCGACGAGCAGCGTCGCGCGGCGGCCGACGTCCGCAAGATCAGCCAAGACACCGGGTGGTCGGCCACCACGCCGCTCGCCGAAACGCTGGCGGACACTCTCGACGACTGGAGCGAGCGAATCGAGTTTGAATAAGACCGCACTCATCACGGGAATCACCGGCCAGGACGGTGCGTACCTCGCGAGACTTCTGCTCGCGAAGGAGTACCGCGTCGTCGGACTGACACCGCGCCGCGGCAGCGACACGATGTGGCGGTTGCGCGAACTCGGCGTGCTCGATCGCATCGAGATCGCGTATGGCGACGTCACCGACATGGGCTCGGTTCTCGGCATCCTCGCCCGGTACGAGCCCGATGAGGTATACAACCTCGCCGCGCAGAGTTTCGTCGGCGCGTCGTGGGACCAGCCGGTGCACACGGCCGACGTCAATGCGATCGGTACGGTGAACATGCTCGAAGGCCTTCGCCAGAGCCGGTCATCGGCGCGCTTCTACCAGGCGTCGACGAGCGAGATGTTCGGCAAGGCGCAGGCCCAGTTGCAAAGCGAGGCGACCCCGTTCTATCCGCGCAGTCCCTACGGCGTGGCAAAGCTCTACGCGCACTGGATCACCGTCAACTATCGCGAAAGCTTCGGCATGCACGCGTCGTCGGGCATCCTGTTCAACCACGAGTCGCCGTTGCGCGGCATCGAGTTCGTCACGCGGAAGGTCAGCGACGGCGTGGCGAAGATCAAGCTCGGACTCGCTGACCGACTCGTGCTCGGCAACCTCGATGCGGAGCGCGACTGGGGCTTCGCGGCGGACTACGTCGATGCGATGTGGCGGATGCTGCAGCAACCGGCGCCGGCCGACTACGTGATCGCGACGGGCGTCACGACGACAATCCGGGATATGGTCCGGCTGGCGTTCTCGCATGCGGGGCTCGACTGGGAGCGGCACGTCGCAACCGATCCGGCCCTGTTGCGCCCGGCGGAAGTGGACATGCTCCGCGGCGACGCCTCGAAGGCGCACGCGGCGCTCGGCTGGCGGGCGTCGACGTCGCTCGCGCAACTGATGGGCATGATGGTCGATGCCGACATCGCGCGGCAAGGCGTGCGGGCGTGAGCCGGATGCCCGTCGCGCGCGGCCTCGTCCCCGTGCGCCGTTGAGCGGTCTCGTCCGCGCGCGTGCGGGGCGGCCACTACGATGATCGGCTCGCTCTGGCAATACCGCGATTACGTCCGTGCGAGCGTCGCGCGCGAGTTGCGGCTCCGCTACGCCGGCAGCGCGCTCGGCGCGCTGTGGCAGATCCTGAGCCCGCTGGCGATGATCGCGATTTACACCCTCGTCTTCTCGGGTCTGATGAAGGCGCGCCTGCAGGGTATCGGCGACCCTTACGCTTACACGATTTATGTGTGCAGCGGGCTCCTCGCCTGGACGATGTTTGCCGAGATTCTCGTGCGTTCGCAGACGATGTTCCTCGAGAACGCGAACCTGCTGAAGAAGTCGAGCTTTCCGCGCAGTTGCGTTCCCGCGATCGTCGGATCGAGCGCGCTCGCGAGCTTCGCCATTGTCTATTCGGTCTTCTTAGCACTCCTCGCGCTGTCTGGGCGGTGGCCGGGGGTCGTCGTAGTCGCCGCCGTGGTTCCGCTGCTGCTGCTCGCATTTCTGGCCCTTGCCGCCGGGGTCTTCCTCGGCATCGTCCACGTCTTCTTTCGCGACGTCGGCCACGTGCTCGGGATCGTGCTGCAGGTGTGGTTCTGGCTGACGCCGATCGTCTACCCCGTGCAGATCCTTCCTGCGTCGTATGCGAAATGGATCTGGATCAACCCGGTGACGCCGATTGTCCAGGCGCTGCAGGCGATCTTCGTCGAGCAGGCATGGCCGGACTGGACGTCGCTGCTGTATCCCGCTGGTCTGGCCGCCGTTCTCGGTGCGCTTTCCGCAGCAATGTTCAGGCGCCAGTCGCCGTGGATCGTCGACGAGCTGTGAAGGGCGCGATTGCGCTGTCGGGAATCGGCAAGGCCTATCGCCATTACGACGCACCGCGCGACCGGCTGCTCGAATGGATTTCGCTGGGCTCGGTCAAGCGCCACCGATCGCGGTGGGCGCTGCGCGATATCACGCTGGAGATGGAGCCGGGCGAGTCGGTCGGCGTCATCGGTGCCAACGGCGCGGGCAAGAGCACGCTGCTGAAGGTGATCACCGGCACCACGAGGCCGACGACGGGGCAGCTATCGGTCGACGGGCGTGTGGCGGCGCTGCTCGAGCTCGGTATCGGCTTTCATCCGGACGTGACCGGTCGCGACAACGTGCTCATTGCCGGACAGCTGCTCGGATTTACCGCCGCGGAGATCGCCTCGCGAATGGACGCGATCGAGGCATTCGCCGAAATCGGGGCCTATCTCGACCTGCCGATCCGCACGTATTCGAGCGGCATGCACGTGCGCCTTGCGTTCAGTGTCGCGACGGCAATCCGCCCCGACATTCTGATCGTCGACGAGGCGCTGGCCGTGGGCGACGCCTACTTCCAGCACAAGTCGTTTGCGCGCATCCGCGACTTCAAAGCCGCCGGCACGACGCTGCTGTTCGTATCCCACAGCGCCGCGGTCGTGAAGTCGCTCTGCGAGCGCGCCGTCCTCCTCGACGGCGGCCTGCTCGTACGCGACGGCTCGCCGGACCAGGTTTTCGACTATTACAACGCGCTTGTCACCAGTCGTACGCTGCGTCACGGTATTTCGCAGAGCGATTCCGCCGGAACGCGTTCGGGCGACCGCCGTGCCGCCGTGGAAGAGGTGACGCTGCTCTGCGGCGGTGCCGCGACCGAGGCCGTCCGCAGCGGCGAGCCCGCGACGTTGCGGATTCGGTTGCGCGCGGTCGAGGCCGTGGACGACCTCACCGTCGGCTTCCTGATCCGCGACGCGCTTGGCAACGACATGTTCGGCACCAATACGTATCATCTCGAACATCGTCGGTTCGACCTCGCGCAGGGCGCCCAGTTCGTCTGCGATTTCGACATTCGCGACATGGCACTCGGCGTCGGGCACTACAACATGAGCGTAGCGCTGCACAGCGACATGACGCACGTCAGCGGCAACTACGATTGGTGGGATCGGGCACTGACGTTCGAAGTGGTCCCGGGGCGCGCGCCGCATTCGATCGGTGTCGTCGCGCTCGACGTCACGTGCAGGATGGCCGTGCCTGCCAACTCATGAGCGAACGCAGCCTCTCGCTCGACGACTTCGGCTGCGCGGATCCGCGCGAGTTCGTCGATACCGCCTACCGGACGATTCTCGGTCGCGCACCCTCGGACGCAGAACGCGAGCGGATGCTGGAGGCGCTGCTGACGGGCAGCACGCGACCGCTCGTGCTCGGCACGTTGCGGTACGGCGAAGAGGGCAGCGCGCGCGCCGTCGACGTGCGCGGATTGCGAGCCCGCTACCTGGTCCAGCGCTTGTTCCGGATACCCGTGATCGGCGCCGCGCTCGAATGGGCGAGTGCGGTGATGCGCCTGCCGCGGACGCTTCGCTTCTTCCGCGGAGCGGTCGAAACCCAGGCTGTGCGCCAGTCCGCGCTTCAGCAGCAATTCGCGGCCGAGCATGCGGCGCTTGTGCAGCGGACGGCTGATGCCGAGCGCAGGCTCGTCGACACCGAGCGCAACTTGATCGACGCCGAGCGCAGGTTGATCGACACCGAGCGCACGCTGGGTGATGCACACCGCGCGATCGTCGAGGCAAGTCAAAGCATATCGTCGATTTCCCGCACCGTTGCGGATCTCCAGCAGCAGAGCGTCGAGCAGGCCACGGAGTTCAACCGCGCAGCCACCGAGCTTGCCCAGCACGTCGGTACGATTTCGGCGAATGCGGACAGCGCCATATTCGAGGCGCGTGCAGTGAAGGAGCTGGCAGAGCGCACGCGTACGCGGGTCGACGCAATTCACCCTCCGCCGCTGGCGGAAACGATGGTGTTTCCCGGCGGGCCTTTGGCAGCAATCGCCAGGAACCGTGCCGGGCTCTCGCCTGGCGTGCCCATCGATTCACTGTCCGCGCACACGCGGTACGCGCTGTTCGAGTCCGTTTTCTACGACTCGCGTACGGTCGCCGCGAAGCAGCGGATCTATCTCGATTACGTCGATCGGGAAGTTGCGCGCGATGCACCGTTTCTCGATCTCGGATGCGGGCGCGGCGAATTCCTGCAGATCCTCAGGGGAGCCGGCGTCGAGAGTATCGGCGTCGACATCAATCCGGAAGTGCTGGGTCCGTTGCGAGCGCAAGGCTTCACCGTTTTCGAGCAGGACCTGGTCGCATTTCTCGAACATGAGGGGCCCATGTTCTCGGGCGCGTCGGTGCTGCAAGTTGCCGAGCACCTGCCGCCGTTGCAGATCGAACAGGTGTTGTCGCTCATTGCGCAGCGGCTCGTTCCCGGCGCTGTGCTCATCGTCGAGACGCCCAATCCGTTGTCTCCGTTCGCTCTGGGTACCTTCCACACCGATCCAACGCACATCAGCCCCATACCGCCGGAGCGGATGCGCTACGCTGTCGAGGCGGCCGGTTTCGAGCGCACGGTGACATTGTTCCAGGCGCGGATTCCGGAGGGCCAGTTCGCAGGCCCTGATCCGCGCGCGTACTACGCGGATTATGCGATCGTCGCCTATCGATCGGATCCAGCGGCGAGCTCAAGCCCTGATCACGCGTCCACTGACCGATGAGCGTCGGGCAACCTTGGTCGTCGCGCCGCTCGCGGCCGTTGCGGTGCCATCGTTCGCCATCACTGCCGAATCGCCGATGAAAGTCGTTATCCAGATTCCCTGTCGCGACGAAGCGGCGACGCTGTCCGCGACGATTGCGGGGCTGCCGCGGACGATTGCGGGTGTTGACGAGATCGCAATCGTTGTCGTCGACGACGGCAGTGTCGACGATACAGCGATGATCGCTGCGTCGCTCGGCGCGCATGTCGTGAGTCTCCGCGCGCAACGCGGGCTGGCGGTTGCCTTCATGGCTGGCATCGAGACGGCGTTAGCGCTGGGCGCCGATATCGTCGTCAATACGGACGGCGACAATCAGTACGTCGGCGAAGACGCAGCCCAACTCGCTCGCGCCGTGATGAACGGCGATGCCGACGTCGCCATCGGCGCCCGGCCGATTGCCGCCATGCCGAATTTCTCGACCGCCAAGAAGCTTTTGCAGCGCGTGGGCTCGTGGGTGGTTCGGCGCTTGTCCGGCGTGAACGTCGCCGATGCCACGAGTGGGTTTCGCGCCTATTCCCGGGAATCTGCACTGCAGTTGAGCGTCTTCTCGGGCTACACGTACACGCTGGAAACAATCGTCCAGTCGGCGCAGCGCGGCATGCGCATCGCATCGATTCCGATCCGGGTGAACGCGGTCGATCGTCCGTCGAGGCTTGCGAAGGGCAATGCGCATTACATCTGGCGCGCAGGAACCGAGCTCGCGCGAATGTTCGTCGTCTACCGGCCGTTTCGCTTTTTCATCCTGCCCGCGATCGTATCGACGCTGGCCGGCATCGGCCTCGTCGCCCGGTTTGCCTGGTTCTACGTGGTCTCCAGCGGGGCCGGACACGTCCAGAGCCTGGTCGTGGCTGCGATGCTGCTGGGCATCGGGGGCGCGCTGGTCGTCGTTGCGCTGATAGGCGATCTGCTGGCCATCAATCGCCGCATGCTGGAAGAGATCCGGCTCGACGCCCGACGCCGAAGATTCGAGCGCACGCGAGCGTCTTCGACGACTGCCCGCGGCGAATGAAGGGCGCGTCGAGCGACGCTTCGCGCGAGCCCAGGAAATGGTGGTTCGTCGTTCGCAAATACCCGCCCGCCATCGGCGGAATGGAGTTGCTGTCGTTCAACGTCGTATCGCGGCTGGCCACGCGCCATCCGATCGAGGTGCTGCCGATGCGCGCACCGGCTTGGATGCTGCCGTGGTTCATCGTCTCGTCCGCAGTACGACTGGTATGGGCCTGCGTGAAAGGCGACATCGAGCTCCTGCACGTCGGCGATCCGGTTCTGGCACCGCTTGCGCTGGTGGCCAAGATTTTCGGAATTCCGTGCTCGGTGACGGTTCACGGCCTCGACATCGTTTACGAGCGGGGCTTTTATCCACTCTGGCGGCGAATGTTCCTGCGCGGGTTCGGCGCTTACATCTGCATCAGCGAAGCGACGCGACTGGCCGCGCTGCGCTTGCACGTTCCGCACGATCGCATCCACGTGATCGGCGTGGGAATCGACGTCGCGAGAGAGGTCCCCGAGCCCATCGCGCGCGACTTGTCTGTCGTTCTCTTCGTCGGTCGCCTGGTTCGCCGCAAGGGGGTGGCGTGGTTCGTCGCGGAGGTTCTGCCCACACTTGCGTTGCGTCATCCCGATTTGCAGTTCGTCGTGCTGGGCGAAGGACCTGAACGCGACGCAATCGCCGCGTCGGCAATGGCCCACGGAGTCGGCGACCGGATCGTCTGGCTCGGCGCACGCGGCGATGACGAGAAGGCGTCCCGGTTCGCGACGGCGGCGGTGTGCGTAATGCCGAACATCGCCGTGGCGGGCGACATGGAAGGCTTCGGTATCGTGGCGCTCGAAGCCGCTGCTGCGGGCTGTCCCGTGGTCGCGGCGGATCTCGAAGGATTGCGCGATGCCGTCACGGATGGACAATCCGGAATCCTGGTGCCGTCTGCGGATGGTCCCGCCTGGATACGTGCGGTCGACGCGCTGCTCGTCGATTCGCACTTCAATGCCGAATTCGGGCGGAAGGCCCACGACCATGTTCGCCGGACGCGCGGATGGGCTCCGATCGTCGACGCATATTTCAACGTGTTGAGCCGAACGGCGGCGAAGGACGGTGAGAAGAATTGCGCGACCTGACCTCCGCGGTGCGTCCGGTCCGCGCAGCTTTCACGTGGGGCTTGCTTTCGAGGAGCGGTTGCACGCCCTCGATCGCGCGATCAGATCTTGGTAATTCCCAGCGCGGCGGTGACCAGCGGAATTGCGTTGCGCCGGCGAAACAGCAGCATCGTCCGCGTATTGCACTCGTGCGTGCAGCGGCATTGGCGCGCCTGTCTTGCGGCCACGAATGCCTGCGCGGCCGCGCTGTCCCGGATGTTGGCGAAGTCGTATCCGGCTTCTCGAACGTTGCCGAGCTGCGTTTCGATAAGCTCGCAGCCGTGGATGTTGCCCGTCTCCGTCATCACGTACTCGCGCTCGCCGGCAAGGCAATCGGACTCGAATGCACCGCCCTTCGCCTGCCGCGCGATGTATTCGTAGCGCTCGCGGTTGATCATCCGGCGGGCGCGCGCGCGAACGCCCCGCCAGCCCGAATTCCAGTTGGCGTCCGATCCGTAATGGTCGTCGATCCATCGCGAGAGCTCGACGTAGCGATCGACGTCGAGGTCATTCGCAAGCGTGCCGTCGACGGGCTTGCCCCGAATGAACGACAGCGCGTGGAACGTGGGGCGCACTTCGTCATGGATGTAGTTCAGCAACGGCTCGATGTCACGCTGGTTCTCGCGCATGAACACCGTGTTGACGCCGACGGTCAGGTGCCGGTAGCGGCGAGTCAGCTCGACGATCGCCCGCAGCGTGCGGATCGCGTTGTCCCAGAGGCCCGGCACTTGCCGCACCTGGTCGTGAAACGTCTTCATGCCATCGAGCGACACGGCGATCCCGAGGTGCAAGTCCGGCGAGATCGCGCAGATACGCTCGATCGTCGCGCAGATGCGCTCGGCCGAGTAGCCGTTCGTGGGAATCGACGCCGTGAAGAATCCGCAGCGCTCGTGATAGGCACGGATGATCTCGGGCAGATCGGCGCGAAGGAACGGTTCGCCACCCGAGAACAGCAGCAACCGTATCGGCGGCAACGTCTGCAGGAAGCGGTCGATCTCGTCGAGGGTCAGCTCGTTGTTGCGCTGGTTGATCGGGTAGAAGCAGTGCCTGCACTTAGCGTTGCATTTCGACGTGACGAAATGAGTCCACTGCGCAATCGCCTCGCCGGGCGCGACCCAGTCGCGAACGAGCCCAGCGGCCTGCTGGAGGCGAAGCAGCGACGAACTCACACGCCCTCCGGCCGCATGACGATGTCGCGCTGCGACTCCCGCCGGGCGCGCAGGAAACCGACGATCCGTGCCGTCTCGCCGGCGGCGAGCCACGGAAACAATTTCAAAGCCTTGACCACCATCCCACGCCTCAGCATCCGATAGAGAACGATCCAGAGGTGAGGATACAGTGCCAGGAGCATCGGGGCACGGTAGAGGACCTTTCCGGGCAGCTTCAGCGCGCGTCGAGTGAGATAAAGCTGTCGTCCGGCATCGATCTGCCGCGACCAGAACGTGCGCGCGTCGAGCCGTTCGTGCATGTGAACGATCCGAATAGCCGGATCGAACCAGATTCGCCCGCCGCGTGCGCGAACGGCGTGGGCAAAGAACGTATCCTCGCCGTAGTTGGTCTCGGGGAAACGGGCGGGTCCGATGGCGTCGCGGCGGTAGACGACGGCCATCGTCGGGAAGGTCGTGCACCAGCGGCCTGTTCCGGAGATCCACTCGGAGTGGTTGAGGTAGAGGTCGAGATCGCCGAAACGGCCCGGCCGGCCATTGATGATGCGACCGCCCACGGCCGCGACCGAACCGTCGCTGCGGAAGACCGCGACGGCACGCGCGAGCCACTGCGCATCGATCTCGACGTCGGCATCGAGGAACGCGATCAGGTCGCCGCACGCCTGCGCCATGCCGAGGTTCCGCGCGCCGCCGGCGTTGCGGCGCCGCTCGCAACGGATCACGCGCGCACCTGCGGCCGTTGCGACGGCGCTGGAGTCGTCCGTCGATTCATCGTCGATGACCAGCACCTCGAGCGGTGGAAGCGATTGCGTGAGCGCGGTGCGCACGGCGGCGGCAATCGTTCCCGCCGCGTTTCGGCAAGGAATGATCACGGACGCGTTGGATTCCGGCGCCGACGCCGCTACGGCGCGCTCGCTGCGCATCGCCGTCTGCGTCCTTTCGCTAGCCTGCACGGCGGGCCTCATCACCGCCGACCGCCGGCAGCCGGCGCATCCGGCGATCGGATCGGGCGACGGCGTGTCGCCAGCCACCAGAGTCCGAATGCTGCGGCCTCGCATGCCAGCAACCACACGCGCGCCGCAAGCGCGATCGCGATGGCGGGAGCAACACCGAATCCGGGCGCCAGCAGCCCTGCCAGCACGGCCTCACGGACGCCAATTCCCGCCGGAACGAATACGACGAGCAGTCCGGCGACACCTGCGGCGAGGAACATGACCATGTACGACGCGGCGTCTGCCGCACTGATCGTTCCCGCCAGCGCGGCGATCATCGCCGCGAATCCGAGTGCCATCAGAAGGTGACCGCCGAGCATCGAGAACACGGCGGATAAAGACCAGTGCAGCGCGATGCCGAGTCGCGGCCCGACGATGGCTGCCGCCAGCGCCGCCGTTGCGACAGCTGCTAGCATGCCGAGCAGCGGCGCGCCAGCCGGCAAGTTGGCAAAAGGAAACAGCGCGAGCGCCAGCGTCGTTGCGCTGAAGCAAGCGAGCGCCTGCTCGGCGAGATAGCGTTCCAGCGCGATGCGCTTCGACTCGCCAGCTACGTGCGCCCCCCCGACACGGACCGCACCCTGCCACAGTCCTCCCGGCGCATAGCGTGCGAAGAGGGATGCGAACCACACGCTTCCGAGCTTTTGCCACGCTTCTCGCAGGCCGCGCAGGCGACGCCACGCCTCGAGGAACAGGAAATAGCTCGCTGTTCCCATCAATGCGGCGAGCGCCAGCGGCCCGGGTGACGGTGCTTGCAACACGGCGAGCGCTCGCGTATCGCTTCTCCAGAACTGAAAGGCGAGGCCGGCCACGATGAGGCCGGCCAGTGCGAATCGCCAGACGTGAATCGATCGATTGCGTCGCCCGCCGATTGCCGCGAGAGGTGCAGCCGGGCTGATGGGTTTCATGGCGATGCGCGCCGGCGGGCGACCATGCAGATGCGAAAGCGAAAGAACTCGCCGATCGCCGGCAACGGCGCCAACAGCCGGTCCAGAAGCCCGAAAATCGGGTAATCCGACGGCGAGTACCAGACGGCGTCGACGTCGAACCCGTTGCGCTCGAGTGCATATCGATAGGCTTCCGGACGCCTGACGGCGATGTGAACGGGAATCTGCTTGAGGATGAAGTTGCGGTCCTTCATCCGCTCGACGTAGTGCGACGCGCAGGGCGTGTAGATGGCGAGCCGGCCGCCGGGGACGAGTACGCGCGCAGCCTCGCTCAGGATGAGTTCGAGTTGCTCGTCGTCGACGTGCTCGACGAAATCGATCGCGGCAACCTTGTCGAAGCTCTGATCCTTCCACTGTGACAGATTCGTGGCGTCGGCGACTTCGAAGCCCACATTCCCGACCGGCTCGCGCGACACGCGTTCTCGCGCGCGTGCGATCGCCGCGGGCGCATAGTCGATTCCAACGACTTCCTTCGCGAGACGCGCAAGGCGAACCGTGTGCTCACCGGTGGCGCAACCGATCTCCAGCACGCGATCGGCTGGCGTCGGGTCGAGCATGCGCAACACTTCCCGCCATCGCCGCGCGCGCTTGGCGGCGTTGTTCTTGAACCAATGGTCGCGATGAAGCTCGGCATCGAAGTACGTGCCGTTGTACAGGAAGTCAGGCGGCGCAGGAGGAAGGCCGGGATTCGGTGCGTTCACGCGAGTCCTGCCAGAGGCGCTTGCCTCTGGTCGTCGTGCCGGGGACAGCGATTATTTTACGGGAAATCGCTGTTCGTGACCGTCGTGCGCAGCCAGGGAATCTCCATCCCGTTACCCGCGCGGCACGTGATGCCGTAGTCGATCGGCGTGGTCGCATTGCCGCCGGTACGGAACGCCACATCGATGAACCAGCGCGACGCCCTGCCACTGTTGACCGCTCCGCGTCCGCCGGTGCTCACGTAGAAGAATGTCTCGCCTGAGCCACCGCTCGAGTACGGTGGCGACGAGGCAAACACGGCCGACGTCAACGGATCGCCCCATTGGCGCAGGCGCATTTGCAGATCGACAGCGCGCAGTCCGACGAGATCGCAACGGACGAAGTCGGGCGGGGTCAGGATCGTCGAATAGACGTTCTTCTTCGTGACGTCCGTCAGCTGCTCCGGCTCCGACAGGCTGGGCGTGGTGTCCGTGCAGTTGTCGAGACCGAT